>Ga0255054_10002707_pt1 | contig 10054 bp, 11 predicted proteins | sample JV7_2_23_MG_FD_188634 | JGI IMG/M metagenome (GOLD analysis project Ga0255054, IMG submission 188634) | Seawater microbial communities from Jervis Inlet, British Columbia, Canada - JV7_2_23 | ecosystem: Environmental > Aquatic > Marine > Inlet | place: Canada: British Columbia | collected... | reverse complement strand
GTTACTTTAATACGCCATACAACAGGACTTTGATTAGCACGGGCGCATAAGTCCTTGCTGCAGGACCAGACATCTCTGAACACGTTATCCACTCCTAAGTTCGCAAAAGCGCCCAGTTTGCCGAAACGTTCGCCCAAGCAATAAGCACCGCGCTCAAAAGCCGGGCAATTCGCAATGTGGAACAGGGGAACTTCTAGAGCCTGATCGGTTCACTTGGATGCACCAATTGCGTCCAAGTGAAACGTGAACCAGTCTCTACACTTTTGATTTAGAGCAAGATTCACATTCTTGCTGGAGACCTCCCGGGCCTGGCGAGTGATTCCATCAAGAACGATCTTGCTCTAGGCCTGGATACCCTATGAGTTGCGCCTCAGCAGGTAGGTATCCATGATCCAACCTCGCTCCGCCCTTGCTTGCTTGCGAATGCGCTGAATGTCGCCTGCAACCTCGCTCATTTTGCCAGAGACGAGTATCTCGTATTCCGTGCCGAGGTAGGCACCCCAGTAGATTTCGACGTCTTCGTTTTCCGCGGCTCTCAGACCTTCCCCTGAATCAAGCATCACAATAATGCTATCGGAGTCAGGTAGCTCCTCGGCAAGCTTGCGCCCAGTGGTGATTTGGATCGACTCGCCGATCGTGTTGAGCGCAACTTTGTGCCGCGCGGCCAATGCCTGAATGCTGCTGATGCCAGGAATTATCTCGCAGTCAAACTCCAGCGAACCGTCGCCTCGAACGTTTTGCAAGATCCGCAGCGTGCTGTCGTACAAAGTGGGATCACCCCAGGTTAGAAATGCCGCGCATTCCCCCTCGCGCATCTCGTCTTTGATGAAAGACTTGAGAATCTCCGCCCTCTCTTGGTGCCACGATTGCACGCCGGCCTTGTAGGAAGGGGTCGTCGCGTCGCGTGCCGGGCTGCGAACTGTGAAAAAACGATACTTCCGGTCTTTGATGAAGCGATCGCAGATCTCTTTGCGCATTCTAACGAGGTCATCCTTGTCCTCGCCCTTCTCGAAGACAAAGAACACATCGACGCTATTGAGCGCGTTGATCGCTTGGATCGTCATATAATCGGGGTTGCCCGCACCAATCCCGATAACGAAGACTTTCTTCATGATTGCAAACTTCTCTCCCAGAGCATACCAACCGTTCGATCAGGCGAAAGAGATCGCCATTGGCAACACGTCAACTAACACGGCGGACCGTTGCGGGAAAACTGGTCCGTCCCCTCGTCAATTCCAAGAATAGTGCAGTATGAGTTGGCCGGCAGGAACGAAGGGCATCAACGTGATCGACGATTGGATAACGGATGCATGTCAGCTTCCATCTCGCAGCCATTCTGCCGCGGCCGAAGCGCGGCAAACATCGCTGACAAAACCGCCGGGATCACTTGGTGCTTTAGAACGCCTGGCAGTTCAGCTCGCAGCCCTTCAAAAAACCGAAATGCCTAGCGCGACAACGGCGCCGATATTGCTGTTTGCTGGCGATCATGGTGTCACAGCGCAAGGCATATCAGCCTTTCCAGCTGCCGTGACAGTGCAGATGCTGCACAACTTTGCAAACGGCGGTGCCGCAATCTCCGTCCTCGCACGCGAGCTCGGTTGTCCATTACATGTAATCGATGCCGGCACGTTAGCCGCAGACGACGTACCCGGCGTCGTGACCGACAAACCGCGCCGCGGTACACGCGATTTTTCATCCGAGCCCGCAATGACGCAAGAGGAGATGGCATTTGCATTGAGTGCCGGACGGCGCGCGACAACGCTTGCAATCAAGAGCGGTTCCGACCTTATCATCTTAGGAGAAATGGGGATCGGGAACACGACATCGGCGGCAGCCATTGCAGCGGCGCTGCTTGATCGGCAATCAAGCGATCTCGCTGGAGCCGGAGCGGGCCTTGATAAGTCGGGGGTAGCCCACAAGAGCAAAGTAATCACTGCGGCGCTCGACAAGTATCAATTGACACCGTCAGGGACCAAGCCGCTCGACGTGTTGCGTTGTGTTGGTGGCTTGGAAATCGCTGCGCTGGTGGGCGCAATACTCGCGTCGTCCCAAGCGGGGATTCCTGTTCTAATTGACGGCTTTATTGTGTCTGTGGCTGCGCTTGTAGCCGTTCGCACAAATTCAACATGCCGGCCCTGGCTTCTTTTTTCGCATCGCTCTGCCGAACCAGGTCACCGCATCGTTTTGGATAAGCTCGATGCGGATCCTATTCTTGATCTCGGGCTTCGCCTGGGCGAGGGCTCTGGCGCGACACTTGCGCTCCCGATTTTGCGACTTGCCTGTGCGCTACATTCACAAATGGCAACGTTTGATCAGGCCCGTGTCGACGGGCGCGAACCATGCCGCTGATCAATCTCATACGCCACGGCGAAACGGATCGGCCAGGCCTCTTGCTTGGACGGACCGACAGCGCCTTGTCGGCAGCCGGCTGGAAACAGTTTGAGCGTCAGACATCAGGCCGCAACTGGTCCGTTGTCGTGTCCTCGCCTCTCCGCCGATCGCGCGAGTCCGCAGAGAAATTAGCGCGGGAACGGCATCTCGATTTGGCCATCGATCCCGATTGGTCCGAACTGGACTTCGGAGAGTGGGATGGGCGCCCAATCAGCGAGCTTAATGCCGACCCCGCAATTGCGCAGGCAATCGCCGCGCTTTATCGAAGTTCAGAAGCACCTGGGCCGCCCGATGGCGAGAGCTGGCAGGCACTTCAAGCACGGATCGCCCGTGCGCTGGGCAGGGTCCTAGAAAAGGACCGAGCCGATAACGCGCTTGTGGTCACGCATGGAGGACCAATACGCGCGGCGTTGTCTGTGGCATGCGCCTTTCCATTCGATTCGCTGTGGGCCCTCAGAATCGACCATGGCGCTCGTGTCACCCTGCGCGTAGAAGCCGGTGAAGAGGGGTCCTTCTGGGGTGAGATTGTCGAGATCGTCCAAGCATGACTCATCGGCGCTTCATTCATGCATTGCAATTTCTCACCCGGTTACCGACGCCGCGCGTGAGTAATTCCGAGCCGGCTGATCTCGCGCGTTCGGCGGTGTGGTTTCCCGTCGTCGGGGCAATTATTGGGCTTGGACTGGCTGCTGCCGTCTGGGCCGGCGGCTACGCCTCACCGTGGATCGGTGCGCTTTTTGGCGTCCTTATCTGGGTCTGGATCACAGGCGGCCTGCATCTCGACGGGCTTGCGGACGTGGCGGACGCCCTTGGTGCGGCCCATCGCTCGCCCAATCGCTTTGTCGAGGTCGCGCACGATCCGCACGTTGGTGCTAACGGCGTCATCGCGATTGTGCTGCAGTTGATGGCTAAACTCGTATTGCTTGCCCAAATCCCACAATCGCAAGCGCTGCTTTCACTCATTCTTGTGCCGGTATGGGCACGTTGGGGACCGCTCGCGTGGAGCTTGATGCTCCCCTCTTTATCGCAAGGCCTGGGCGAGCGCTTCTCGCAGGAGATCACCAGAGCCCGTGTTGCAGCATACGGCGTAGCACTCACGTTGATCAGCGCATGGCTGGCCCCCATCCTCATCGGCGCGTTGGTGATCGTCGTGATTATTGCGGCTTACTGGAAGTACCGGCTCGGCGGATTGACCGGGGACTGCCTCGGAGCCAGCATCGAGATAATGGAGACGGCCCTCTTGTTCCTTATCGTAGCGGCCACAGCATTTGCGTGAATTGCCATCGTCGCATGATTCTTACTCGGTGCTCGCTGAACTGACGCGGAGCGCCCCGAGCAGCCGCCGCCAGTCTTGGGCAGGTCCAGGAAGACCGAAACGAAGCAATGCTGGTTGTTGGGGAAATCTCCGGACGTGGATACCGTGACGCCCCAACGTCTCTGCGATGAATTGCGCATTGGGATGAGCGACAAGCCGAAAGAGCGGCGTTCCTCCGACGATGCTGCAACCCTTTCCAACCAGAATTGCATCCAGTCGCCGACTGTCTCTCCCTAGCCGTTCACGCGATTGAGCAAGCCAATCCTTATCGGCCAAGGCGGCCTTTCCGATAGCCAATGCGGGTCCCGAAACGGCCCACGGGCCGAGACGATCGCCAATCTTGAAAGCCATACCTTTGTCCGCCACAGCAAAGCCAAGGCGCACGCCGGCAAGACCATAGGCTTTGCCGAAAGATCGCAGCACGATGATTGAGGGCGGCAAATCGGGAACGATGCTGGTGCCCTCCGGCATGACATCAGCAAAAGCTTCGTCGACCACCAAGAGCCCGTTGCGACGCGCAAGCGCGCCGGCAACGCCGCCAAGAGTATCCCGAGATACTGTGCGGCCTGTCGGGTTGTCGGGATTGACCAATACGATAACGTTCGCCGACCCCGCTTCCGAAAGGTCGTTGATCTCTGTTGTCTCATGCCCTTCACGCCGCCAAGCAACAACATGCTCACCGAACGTCGGCCCGAGGATTGCCACGCTTGACCGATCAACGAGGCGGGGAATGATCTGAATAAGGGACTGTGCCCCAGGCGCCGGCACGATCATCGAAGGATCGGCAGCGCCGTAGTGACGGGCTGCGATCTCGCGCAGGGACCATTCGTCCGATTTAAGCGGAAGTCGCGACCAAACTTCCCGGCGTAGCTTCGGCAGCCGATAGGCTTGGGGATTGATCCCGGTCGACAGGTCGATCCACGGCTCAGGCGCTGAAGGAAATTGTTGGCGCGCCGCGTCGAGGTCTCCGCCGTGTAAGACTGTTTCCAGTGGCGTCAAAGCCATGCTAGCACCGTCCCTCCTGCCGCGGCCCGGATCGAGAGGTCATGTTCGCCTTACTCGCATTAATCGCATTGGCCTTTGAATCCCTGTTCGGATATCCGCATTGGCTGTATCGGGCCATCGGACATCCGGTGAGTTGGATCGGCAGGCTGATAGCATGGTGTGATCAGGCTTGGAACGATGAGGAGCTTTCAGTCCGGCGCAGGTGCATTAACGGGGCCGCTACGATCGCCGCGTGCCTCGCCGTAACGGCGCTCGCAAGCATTGCCTTGACCTTCCTGGCTTATCGCATTCTGCCAGCGCCCCTGGGCCTTCTTCTACTGGCGTTCGCGGCAAGCTCATTAATAGCCCAGCGTAGCCTTTATGCACACGTTGGCGCCGTCGCTGACGCCCTCGAACATCGAGACCTTGGGAGCGCTCGCATTGCGGTGGCGAAGATCGTCGGCCGTGACCCCAAGTCGTTGGACAAGGCTGACGTCGCCCGAGCTGCGATTGAATGCCTTGCCGAGAATCTATCCGATGGCGTCGTCGCTCCAGTCTTTTGGTTGGTCGTTGCCGGGCTCCCCGGTGCTGCGCTCTATAAGACGATCAATACCGCCGACAGCATGATCGGCCATAGGAGCCGCCGCCATCTTGCTTTCGGGTGGGCCGCCGCACGTCTCGATGACCTCGTCAATCTTCCTGCCTCCCGGCTCTCGGCGCTGTGGCTCGTTGCGGCCGGGTCCATGTCCTCCACTGCGACGGGCCGCGGCGCCGCAAAAGCCGTCCTTCGCGATGCGCGCCGTCATCGCTCGCCGAATGCTGGTTGGCCCGAGGCGGCCATGGCAGGTGCGCTCGGCCTGAGGCTCGCCGGCCCGCGCGTCTATGATGGAAAATTGGTGGAAGATCGTTGGATGGGGAACGGCCGCGCCGACACCGGCCCTGATGACATTCGCCGTGCACTCAAACTCTATCGAACAGCGTGCACTATACAAGCCACGGTCGTAGCGCTCCTTGCCGCAGCTATCCTTATCTTTTAAGCCGCGGCTCACGCGCGATCGCTAAGAGACTATCGCAATCGATGTGCCGGCCCATGTGCTGACCAAGCGCATCAAGCGTCGACTCGATCTCGTTCTCGTATGCGACGGTGGCGCTGCCGGCGCCAATGCGCTTCATCCAATAGCTGCGCTGGCCGTCGTCAGAAAACAGCCCATGCACATGGCAACCAATGACACGCCCGTCCGCACTCGCCGCGCCATCGACGCGGCCGTCGGCAAAATTGAGAACCGGCCGCTGACAATCGGGACCCGTGCTTCGGCCGACGTGCATTTCATATCCCTTGAAAGGTATGCCCGCAGCAACGTTCTCGCCGGAAACCTCGACCAGAAGCTTTTCCGTCGAGAGTTGCGTTTCAATGTCTAAAAATCCCAGTCCCTTCGTGCTTGCAGCCACACCTTCGATGCCGTGAGGATCCGCGATCGTCCGGCCGAGCATTTGATAGCCTCCGCAAATGCCGAGAACGTGCCCGCCACGACGCAAATGAGCTTGCAAATCGATGTCCCAGCCCGCCGAGCGAAGCGCTGCCAGGTCGGCAATCGTCGCTTTGGATCCAGGAAGGATAACCAGCGCCGCGTCAGCGGGAATTGGGGAGCCAGGCTTCACAAACACGAGGTCCACGCCAGACTCGAGCTGCAGTGGATCGAAGTCATCGAAGTTGGAGATGCGCGGATACGCTAGAACAGCGACGCGAACTTTCGCCGTTGGTTGGGCGTAGCGCCCCTTGTCGAGGCCCAAAACGTCCTCAGCCGGCAGACGATCGGCTCCTTCGAAGAAGGGAACGAGCCCCAGGCCCCGCCAGCCGGTCAGCTCGGCAACGTGCGCCATGCCATCATCAAAGAGTGAAGGATCGCCACGAAACTTGTTGACGATGAAGGCCCGGATCATTTCCGCATCGTCCTTGGGTAGTACGGCCTGCGTCCCAACAAGGCTTGCAATGACGCCGCCGCGGTCGATGTCGCCGATGAGCACGACGGGAACGTCAGCGGCACGGGCAAAGCCCATATTGGCAATATCACCCGTCCGCAGATTGACCTCTGACGCCGACCCCGCCCCCTCTATGAGCACAATATCTGCCTCGGCACACACACGGCCGAAGCTGTCCAACACGGCATCCATGAGCTGCGGTTTCAAGGACTGGTATTCGTCTGCCTTCGCGTTTCCAAGTACTCGGCCTTGCACCACGACCTGCGCACCGATCTCGCTTTGCGGCTTTAAGAGCACAGGGTTCATGTGCACGCTTGGTGCCTCGCCGGCGGCGCGGGCCTGCAACGCTTGCGCGCGTCCGATCTCGCCTCCTTCGACTGTTACGGCAGCATTGTTCGACATATTCTGCGGTTTGAAGGGCCGTACGCGAAAACCTTGGTTCTTGAAGTGGCGTGCGAGGCCAACAACGACTAACGACTTGCCGACGTCAGAGCCCGTGCCCTGAAACATGATGGCTTTTGCCGGCATCAGAACTCGATGCCCTCTTGTGCCTTTACGCCTGCCGAAAAGTGATGCTTCACAAGGCTCATCTCGGTCACGAGATCTGCGGCTTCAATGAGTTCCGGCTTCGCATTGCGTCCCGTGACGACAATGTGCAGATCCGGTCGCCGTGCCGAAAGCGCTGCCACGACCTCATCCAGATCGAGGTGACCGTAACGCAGTGCAATGTTGAGCTCGTCGAGGATCAGAAGGCGGATCGAGGGATCGGCCATCAACTCCTTGGTCTTTGCCCATGCGCGCTCGGCAGCCGCCACGTCGCGTTCGCGATCCTGTGTTTCCCACGTGAACCCTTCACCAAGCGCGTACCAAACGACCTGATCGGGAAACCGCTCGATTGCTTTGCGCTCGCCCGTCTCCCAGGCGCCCTTTCCGAATTGCACCACGCCGGCGCGAAAACCGCGACCCAGCGCCCGCAGAAGAAGTCCGAACGCAGCAGTCGACTTACCTTTGCCTTTGCCTGTGTGAACGATCAGCAAGCCTTTTTCGATCGTCTTGGACGCGACCTCCGCGTCCTGGACGGCTTTACGATTCGCCATCTTGGATTTGTGGCGGTCAACGCCTTCTGTCTCGTCAGCCATTACATTGTGCCTCATTACGAATTGCTATTTCAGCGTCAGAGGAATACCCGCGGTCACCAAGACGACATGGTCGGCAATTGCGGCGACGCGCTGGTTGAGCTGACCCTGGGCGTCGCGAAATGCACGTGCGAGTTTGTTATCGGGCACAATACCCGAACCGACCTCATTCGAAACAATAACGATCGGCCCATCGGCCTCGCCAAGGGCGGCAACCAGGCGATCGCTTTCCGCAGCGATATCCCTCGTCGCGAGTAAAACGTTGCTCAGCCACAACGTTAAACAATCGATCAGAACAGGTTGCGCACCTGCGCCGTGTTTTACGATCGCTTCAGGCAGGTCAAGGGGAACCTCGACCGTTCGCCATTGCTCCCCCCGCCGTTTCTTGTGATCGGCAACGCGCGCCTCCATTTCGCTGTCCAAGGCCTGGGCGGTCGCGAGATAGATCCATGGATCAGGAGCTTTTGTCAGGATCTCTTCAGCGTACCGACTCTTGCCCGACCGCGCACCGCCGAGAACAAGGGTCAATCGGGGCAGGTAGCCTGCGGACATAAGCTGCAATTTCGTTTGACGAACCTTGGATTGAACCTTTATCAAGCTCTGGACGGTTCCCCGCAAGGGGATTGAAAGGGAATGCGGTAGGCCTTGGAGCCCCAATCCGCAACTGCCCCCGCAACTGTAGTCGGCGAGCCGAAGGCCAAAGTACCACTGGGTATCCGGGAAGGTGGCCTGAGGCGGTGAACCGAGAGTCAGGAGACCTGCCGTCGTCGTCGTAGCTCACATGGCCCCGGAGGGGTGGCCGAGGAGGCTTAATTGAACACTCAAGTTGATACGATACCTGTCGTCAGTGGCAGCGAACGGTCCAGCGCGCTCATTGCCGCGGCCGTCGCATTCGTTTTTGGGGTTGGGCTCGTCTTTACGACGGGTTTTGCGCACCCGACCACAATCCACAACGCGGCGCACGACACGCGCCACGCGCTCAGCTTTCCCTGCCACTGAGGGATAGATCATGATCACCCGCGTTTTGGCCGTCGGCCTGTTGGCCGGGCTTTGTGCTGGGCTTGCGGTTTCAGCCCTGCAATCCTTCACGACCACGCCAATAATTCTCGCAGCTGAAGTGTTCGAGAACGCTGAGGAGGCGAAGGCGGACAGCGCTTCCTTAGGTGCTGGCGCCGATCGTATCTTCGTCGCACACCAACCGCGCCTCATCCTCGTACACGGTGATACACATAGCGAGGGAAATTCGGCTCAGTCGAACAAGGAAGAGTGGGCGCCGCAGGATGGCATGGAGCGCACTGTCTTCACGAGCGTCGCAACGATTGCTACTGCTATCGGCTTTGCGATGATCATTCTCGCCGGCATGCTGTTTTCTGGCGACGTGATCAATGAGCAGCGCGCTATGGCTTGGGCTGCCGCAGGCTTCGTAGCAGCGGGCCTTGCTCCCGCTGTCGGCCTGTCACCCGAATTGCCGGGCATGGCTGCCGCCGGCCTCCCCGGGCGTCAAGAATGGTGGATTGCCACCGTTTTGTGTACGGCCGTGGCCTTGTGGCTTTTCCTGCGCTCGGACAACAACTGGCTGCGACTGCTTGCGGTACCGATTGTGCTCGCACCCCATATTTGGGGCGCTCCGCATCTCGCAGAGTCGCATGAGAGCGGGGTTCCTGCGGAATTGGCGGCGCAGTTCGCGGCAACCTCGCTCGCTGTCCAAGCGACGCTTTGGATCCTGACCGGCTTTTTCGTTGGCTTTCTTTGGCACAAGCTGGGCTATCTCAACGCTCGCCCAGCCGCCTAGCGCCAACAGTTTGGACGCGAGGCACCCATGACGGGATCTAGTGTTACGATTTTCGTATGCGTCTCGTGCCGGCGCAACCTGAATGGCGACGAGTCATACGACCAGCCGGGTGAGGAGCTGGTGCCTACGCTAAGGTCGCGTCTGAAGAATGCGGGCGCGGGGGATGTCACAGTCACGCCTGTTGAATGCTTGGCGGTGTGCAAGCGACCCTGCACGGTCGCCGTCACGGCCCAAGAAAAGTGGGTCTACATCATTGGTGACCTCGACCCCGCGCAGCACGCTGACGAGGTCGTGGAGGCGGCTCTCGCCTATCAGCGCTCCGAGGACGGAATCGTCCCCTGGAAGGAGCGCCCGCCGACCTTTCGCAAGGGTGTTGTCGCGCGGCTACCGCCGTGGGGCTTTACACAACCGGAACCGGAGACCGCATGACCACGCTCGCCAAAGTCCCCTGCAGCA
>Ga0255054_10002704_pt1 | contig 10061 bp, 7 predicted proteins | sample JV7_2_23_MG_FD_188634 | JGI IMG/M metagenome (GOLD analysis project Ga0255054, IMG submission 188634) | Seawater microbial communities from Jervis Inlet, British Columbia, Canada - JV7_2_23 | ecosystem: Environmental > Aquatic > Marine > Inlet | place: Canada: British Columbia | collected... | reverse complement strand
TGGGCAAGCTGCCGCATCCCGATCTCGCGACCTACCTGGCGGACGACGCGCCGGACTTCTACAGCGGCACATTCGGGCTCGGAAGCCGCGACCTCCAGCCGGGCGACCTGATCGCCGCGGTGGAGAACATGCTTCCCGACGGCAAGCAGGCGCGCCAGTTCTACCTCGGCATCGACTTCGTGCGCGAGGGCACCAAGCTGCCCAAGCTCCAGATCTGGCAGGAGGAGCTGCTCGCGGCGTATCCCGACATCGCGGACCTGTCCCTGCCGTCCGCGGTCGACATCGACCTCATGCCCGAGGGCTCGACCTCCATCCGCATTCACTCCATCGGCGGTTGGGGCGCGATCACGATGGGCAAGAACGTCGCTCTGACCGCGGCCGACCTGTTCGGGATGTACATCAAGGCCAACCCGAAGTACGGCTCGGAGAAGAAGGGCCAGCCCACGACGTTCTACGCAACGCTGGCGCACACCCCGATCAGGCTCAACTGCGAGCTCAAGCACGTGAACGTCGTGCTCTCGCCCGACCCCAACGTTTTCCGGCACTCCGACCCGCTGGCCGGCCTCTCGGACCAGGGCGTGTTCGTGATCCAGCACGACACCACGCCGGAGGACCTCTGGGGGAGCCTGCCGGGCACCGCACAGAAGGCCATCAAGGAGCGGAAGCTCCGCATCCACTTCCTCAACGCCTTCAAGATCGCGACCGATGAGGCGAGCGATCCCGAGCTGCGCTACCGCATGCAGGGCGCGGCCTTCATGGGCGCGTTCTTCAAGGTATCCGGCCTGGCGGAGCGTGAGGGCACGAGCGAGGAACAGCTGTTCGACGGCATCCGCAAGCAGCTCGAGTACAAGTTCGGGCACCTGGGAGTGCAGGTGGTGGAGGACAACGTCCGCGTGATCCGGCGCGGTTACGACGAGGTACAGACGCTGCCCGTCGAGAGCCTCGAGGTGCGCGAGGACGAGGTCGGCGCGGTGCCGCAGATGCCGGCCATCCTGGACGGCACCGGGGTGCGCGAGGGCATCGGCAATCCGGGCCGCTTCTGGGAACAGGTCTGCTACCTGTACAAGACCGGCGACGAGGGCATCGCCGACCCGTTCGCGGCGCTGTCGGCCATCCCGGCCGCCACCAGCACCATCCGCGACATGACCGACGTGCGCTTCGAGGTGCCGGAGTTCGTGGCCGACAAGTGCACCGGGTGCGCGCAGTGCTGGACGCAGTGCCCCGACGCCGCGATCCCCGGCGTCGTGAACACCATCGACGAAGTGATCCAGGCGGCGATCAAGACGGCCTCCAACGGTCGCTCGTTCGACCGGCTCGGCACGATCGTGAAGCACCTCTCCAACGAGTCGCGCAAGATCATGAAGGGCGTGCCCTTCACCACGTTCGGCGCCGTGCTGTCGCAGGCGTACAAGAACGTGGTCGAGAAGCTCAAGTTCGACCCAGACCGCCGCAAGGCGATGGACGAGGAGTTCGCGCCGGTCTACACGGCGCTGGCCGAGTTCCCACTCGCCAAGGCGGCGCCCTTCTTCGACCTGCCCGAATCGCAGGAGAAGGGCACGGGCGGGCTGTTGTCCATCACGGTCAGCCCCGAGGCGTGCAAGGGCTGCAACATCTGCGTGGAGGTGTGCCCCGACAACGCGCTGATCACCGTCGCGCAGACCGACGAGATCGTCGATCAGCTGCGGCGCAACTGGCAGCTGTGGGAAAACCTCCCCGACACCGACGACCGCTACGTGAACGTCTCCAACCTGGAGGAGGGAATCGGCGTCCTGTCATCCCTGCTCCTCAAGAAGGAGAACTACAAGTCCATGGCAGGCGGCGACGGGGCCTGCATGGGCTGCGGTGAGAAGACGGAGATGCACCTGGTGCTCTCCGCGGTCAACGCGCTGATGCTGCCGCGCGTGAGGAAGCACGTGGAGAAGCTGGACGGCCTCATCGCGAACCTCGACGAGAAGGCACGGACGACCCTGGCCTCGGACGCCGATCTCTCCAAGCTCGGCGTTGCAGAGGGCAAGGTGGACCTCCCACTGGAGGAACAGAAACAGCAGGCGGTCGCGCGGATCTCGAAGATGATCGACGATCTGAAGGACCTGCGCTGGCGCTACGTCGAGGGACCCACCGGCAAGGGTCGCTCGACCCTGGCCATGACGAATGCGACCGGGTGCTCGTCGGTCTGGGCCAGCACGTATCCGTACAACCCTTACCCATTCCCCTGGGTGAACCACCTGTTCCAGGACGCACCCTCGATCGCAATCGGCATTTTCGAGGGCCATATGCGGAAGATGGGCGACGGGTTCATCGCGATCCGCCGCGCGGAGCTCGAGCTGGCCGGCGAGTACGACCCGACGGAGCACGAGCCGTTCTTCCAGAAGTTCGAGTGGCGCGAGTTCACCGAGGAGGAGTTCGGGCTCTGCCCGCCGATTTTCGCGACGGGCGGCGACGGCGCAATGCTGGACATCGGGTTCCAAAACCTGTCGCGGCTGCTGGCGTCGGGCAAGCCGGTGCGCGTGATCGTACTGGACACGCAGGTCTACTCGAACACCGGCGGTCAGGCGTGCACCAGCGGGTTCCTGGGACAGGTGAGCGACATGGCCGCCTACGGCAAGGACCAGCACGGCAAGGAGGAGACGCGCAAAGAGATGGCGCTCCTCGCCATGGCGCACCGCAACGTGTTCGTGCTGCAGTCGTCCCAGGCGTCGCCGGCGCACATGCTGGGAGGCGTGCTGAGGGGTCTGCAGTCCAAGTATCCGGCGGTGTTCGCTCTGCACTGCCCGTGCCCGCCGGAGCACGGCGTGGGCGACGACCAGGCGCCCGACGCGGCCAAGCTCGCGCTCGAGAGCCGGGCCTACCCGCTCATGCTGTACGATCCGTCCGAGGGCAAGGCACTCGCCGAGCGGCTCAGCCTGGACGGCAACCCGTCCGTCGACGAGCCGTGGCCCGAGTACGACCTCACCTACCTGGACGACGAAGGCAACGAGCAGACGCTGGCCCTCCCGCTCACGATCGCGGACTGGGCTGCCACCGAGGTGCGCTTCAAGAAGCACTTCAAGAAGGTGCAGAACGGCGCCGACGGCGATCTGTCACCGTTCCACGAGTACATCGCCAGGCCGCCCGAGGACCGGGAAGGCGCGACGCCGTTCATCTACGTGCTGGAGCGCGACAAGAAGTTGGGCCGGCTCACAGTGTCCCCGGAGATGGTCGAGCTAACCGAGGACCGCATCGAGGTGTGGAACCTGCTCAAGGAGATGGCGGGCGAAACGACGGTCGAAGCCGATGCGGAGGCCGCTTTCGAGGAACAGGTCGCTCAGATCAGGGCCGAGTACGAAGCCAAGATCACAGAACTCAAGATCAAGTTCCCGCAGGTCGTGGCGCGGCGCCTCGCCGAGGGCCTGGTGCGCGCGGGCAACGGGCAGCAGACCGTAGCCGACCTGCTCAGCAAGGTGCAGGGGATGGAGGGCCTCACGCCCGTCACTGCCGACGTCGTGGCCGGGTTTGGCGCGGTTGCAGCGCCGACAGCAGCAGTGGGCGATGGAGGGACCGCCACCGCTGTGGCGGTGGCGCCGGCGGCCGCGGGCGCGCCGGCGGTAGAGGAAGAGGAAGAGCTCGCATTGGAGCCGTACATCGACACTGCTCGGTGTACGACCTGTGATGAATGCACCAAGCTCAACAAGCGCCTGTTCGCGTACAACGACAAGAAGCAGGCATACATCAAGGATGCAAAGGCCGGCAAGTTCAAGGAGCTGGTCCAGGCGGCAGAGCGGTGTCCGGTGCGCATCATCCATCCGGGACAACCGCTCAACAAGAAGGAAAAGGATCTCAAGAAGTGGATGAAGCGGGCAGAGCCCTTCAACTAGAGTTGAGGCGCTGATGCCCGGCCGCCTGAAATTCCGCCATGGCGTGCACCCGCCGGAGCTCAAGCAGCTCACGGCGGGGACACCAATTCGGCGGATGCCCTTCCCGGACGAGATCGTCCTGCCGCTGTCGCAGCATACCGGCAAGCCGGCGAAGCCGATCGTCCGGGTCGGCGACCGGGTGGAGCGCGGCGACAAGATCGCCGCCGAGGACGGGTTCATCTCGTCGCCGATCCACGCGTCGGCGGCCGGCACGGTCGAAGAAGTGGGGCTGTGGCCCCATCCAGCCGGCGACTACAAGACGGCCGTGCGCATCAAGGTGGAGCAGTTCTCCGCCCAGGCGCCGCGCCCGCGCATCATCCCCGACTGGGAGGGACTCTCCCGCGACCAATTGGTCGACGCGGTGCGCCAGGCCGGCGTAGTGGGACTGGGCGGCGCCGCGTTCCCGACCCACGTGAAGCTCCACCCGCCCAAGGACTTTCCGGTCGACACGATTCTCATCAACGGCGCAGAGTGCGAGCCGTACCTGACGACCGACCATCGCACGATGGTGGAGTATCCGGAGCGGGTGCACCTCGGAATCCGCATCATGATGAAGTGTCTCGGCGTCGATCGTGCGGTGATCGGGATCGAGAAGAACAAGCCGGATGCAGTGGAGCGCCTGCGGGCGACGCTACCTACCGACATCGACGTCACGGTCCAGCCGCTCAGGGTGAAGTACCCGCAGGGCGCTGAGAAGATGTTGATCATGTCGCTGCTCGACCGAGAGGTGCCGTCGGGCGGTCTCCCGATGCACGTGGGCGTGATCGTGCAGAACGTCGCCTCCGCGGCGACGATAGCGGAGGTGTTCGAGACCGGACTCCCACTCATCGAGCGCATAATGACGGTGACCGGCCTCGGCGTGCGGCAGCCGGCCAACCTGATCGTCCCCGTCGGCACCAAGACGCGCGACCTGATCGACGCGTGCGGCGGGATGCTGCCGGACGCGCGCGAGGTGGTCTTCGGCGGCCCGATGATGGGCACGGCCGTGGCCGACCTCGACGCCCCGGTGATGAAGGGCACCACGGGAGTCGTGGTGTTGAGCGAGCGGGAGGTGAAGCCGCAGCGGTCGTACCCCTGCATTCGCTGCGGTCACTGCGTGGACGCCTGCCCGGTGTTCCTCAATCCACAGATCCTGGGTCAGCTCGCCCAGTCGGAGCGCTGGGAGGAGATGGAGGAGCACAACCTGCTCGACTGCATGCTGTGCGGCTGCTGCAGCTACACGTGCCCCTCCAACATTCCTCTATCGCAGCTGTTCTCGATGGGCAAGGCGGCGCTGCGTAAGGTAAAGGCCGCATGACGACGCCGCGCTTCCTGGTCACGGCCTCGCCGCACCTCGCCGAGCGGGACTCCACGCCCAGGATCATGTGGCACGTGGTGCTGAGCCTAGTGCCGATCGTCGCCGCGTCGATCTACTTCTTCGGTCCGAGCGCGGTGCTCGTGATCGTGGCCAGCATCGCCGGCTGCCTCCTGACTGAGTGGCTGTTCGGCAAGAGGGAGACGCTGCTCGACGGCTCGGCGGTGATCACCGGGCTCCTGCTCGGGCTCATTCTCCCCGCCGGCATCCCGCTCTGGATGGCGTTCGTGGGCGGCGTGTTCTCGATCGGCTTCGGCAAGCTGATCTTCGGCGGCCTGGGTCAGAACATCTTCAACCCGGCCCTGCTGGGCCGGGCGTTCCTGCAAGCGGCATTCCCTGTCGCGCTCACCACGTGGCCCGTGATCAGGGAGAACTGGTGGCAGCTGAGAGGCGACAACTTCGCGCTGCCGCTGATGAGCCCGCGCGAAGTGGACGTGATGACGACGGCCACCCCGCTGGGGCTCCAGAAGTTCGAGCAGACGGGCACCGAGTTGTGGCGCCTTGTAATGGGCGCCACCGAAGGTTCGCTGGGCGAGACGGCCGGCATCCTGATCCTGCTGTGCGGCGGCTACCTGGCGCTGCGCAACTATCTCAACTGGCGCATCCCGGCCAGCATCTTCCTCACTGTCGGAGTGCTGGCGGGCCTGCTCCACTTCATTGATCCTGTCCGCTACCCCAGTGCGCTGTTCATGCTCTTCTCCGGCGGCCTCATGATCGGCGCCGTTTACATGGCGACGGACATGGTCACGTCGCCGGTTACGAACCTGGGGTGCTGGATCTTCGGCTTCGGGATCGGATTCCTCGTGGTGGTGATTCGCCTGTGGGGCGGACTCGCCGAGGGAGTCATGTACGCCATTCTGCTGATGAACGCGATGGTTCCGTTCATCAACAGGGCGACACAACCCAAGCTGTTCGGGGCACAGAAGCCCGAGCAGGCCAAGGGGGGCGCATGACCGCGCCGCCGGGAGCGCCGCAAAGGGCCGAGGCGTCGATCTGGAAGCTGGTCCTGACGCTCAGTGCAGCGGGCGCGGTCGCCGGATTCCTCATCGTGTTCGTGTACGCGTGGTCGCAGCCTATCATCCAGACCTACAAGGCGGAACAGCTCCGTCTCGCGGTCCAGGAGGTGCTCAAAGGCCCCGATAGGTACGACACGCTCTACGTGTACGAGGAGACGCTCGTCAAGGAGCTGCCAGAGGGCGTGGACGGCGCGAGCCTCGAGCAGATCTTCCTCGGGTACACCGAGAGCGGCGAGCGCATCGGGTTCGCCATCGCATACGGCGAGCCCGGCTTCCAGGACATCGTGCGCATCATCTTCGGCTATGACCGGGCAAGCCAGGCACTGCTCGGGATGAAGGTGCTGGACAGCAAGGAAACGCCCGGCCTGGGCGACAAGATCGAGAAGGACACGAGCTTCGTGAACCAGTTCGACGGGGTTCTCTCTCCGCTCGTGGGAGTGAAGCCCCGGAAGGCCACTGGCGACCCGCACGAGATCGACATGATCACCGGCGCTACCATCTCATCGCGCGTCGTGATCCGAATCATCAACAACCAGATCGAGCGGCTGGGGCCACTGATGGACGCCTATGTACAGCAGGCGAACGCCGCGCAGTTGGCGCGCGCGGAGAGCATGCCATGAGCCCGAGAGAGACTACTCCGCAGGTCGACTTCTTCCGCGGCATCTGGCAGGAGAACCCGGTCCTCATCCAGATGTTGGGGCTGTGCCCCGCCCTGGCGGTGACCAACACCGTAGAGAATGCCCTGTGGATGGCGCTCGCGACGTTCTTCGTGCTCACGGGCTCGAGCCTGATGGTCTCGCTCCTCAAGAAGATCATCCCGGGTGAAGTGCGCATCCCCATGTTCATCCTGATCATCGCGACGTTCGTCACCGTAGCCGACATGTGCCTCGAGGCCATCGTGCCGGCCGTTTACAAGCAGCTCGGCGCGTTCGTGGCCCTGATCGTGGTCAACTGCATCATCCTGTCGCGCCAGGAGGCGTTCGCCTCCAAGCGTCCCATTGGGCGCTCGCTGCTGGACGCCGTGGGCACCGGCGTCGGCTTCACGATCGCGATGGTGATGATGGGGAGCGTGCGTGAGGTGCTCGGCCAGGGCACCCTGATGAACTACAAGGTGATCCCCGGCAACTTCGAGCCGTGGGTGATCTTCATCCTGCCACCGGGCGGGTTCCTCACGCTTGGCTTCTGGCTGCTGCTCCTCAACTGGTGGGAGGAACGCAAGAAGGAGCGCGCCAAGGTGCGGGAGTGGCCCGAGGGCGTAGGCGCACCGGGTGAGAGGAGGGTCGCATAATGAGCGAGCTCTTCTGGATCCTGCTCTCAGCGATGGTGGTGAACAATTTCACGCTGTACTACTTCCTGGGCCTGTGCCCGTTCATGGGCGTCTCGGCCCGGGTCGAGACGGCCGTGCGGATGGGCATGGCCAACGTCTTCGTGATGATTATGGCCAGCCTGTGCGCCTGGCTGCTCAACACGTTCGTACTGCCGTACGCTCCGTACCTGCGGCTGATCTCGTTCATTGTGGTGATCGCCTCGTTCGTGCAGATCACCGAGCTGGTGATCAAGAAGGTGAGCCCCACGCTGTTCCGGCAGCTCGGGATCTTCCTGCCGCTGATCACCACCAACTGCGCCATCCTGGGGCTCGCGCTGTTCCAGACGAACCGCGGCTACGGGCTCGTGCAGGGTCTGTTCTTCGCACTCGGGGCCGGGCTGGGACTCACGCTCGCCCTCGTGCTGATGGCATCCATCCGCGAGAGCTCGGAGCTGGCGACGGTGCCGCGCATGGCGCGAGGCATGGCGCTGGTCCTGATCATCGCGGGAAGCCTGTCGCTCGCGTTCATGGGCTTCGCGGGACTGTTGAGCTCGTCGTGACCGGAATCCTCGGAGTCCTCGGCATCGCGGCGCTATTCGTCGCGTTCGGCTTGATGCAGCGTTGCGCCGCCGCCCGGAGCGGGTGCGGCAGCTGCGAGCACGAGCCGGCCGGACCCAACTGCTCCACCTGTGAGCTGGCATCTGACTTATCGGAGTCGAACGATGCAGCATCCTGAACCCAACACGCGACGTCCCTCGCGCCGCGAGGTGATCGCACTCGGCATCGGCGCGCTCGCAGTCGCGGCCGTGCCGTTCACGAGACGGCGTCACAAGCTGGTGCGCCGCACCGTGCCCGTCATGGGCACGCTCGCCGAGGTTGGAGTGGTGCACCGCGACGAGATCTACGCGCAGCGCGCCATAGACGCCGCCATCGAGGAACTGCGCATGGTGGAGCGGCTGATGACCCGGTTCGACACGAACTCCGAGGTCGGCCGCGCCAACCGCCTCGCCGCGACGGACGCGGTACCGGTGAACGGGCAGACCGCGACCGTGCTGCTCAAGGCGCTGGAGTGGGCCGAGGCGAGCGACGGCGTGTTCGATCCCTGCCTGGGCAGCGTGATGCAGCTGTGGGACGTGGGCAGCCGGTCGAGGCCGCCCGCCGGCAAGAGGATCCAACGACTGGCAGCACGGCGTTTCTATCGCAGCCTCGACGTCGGCACGTATCGCGGCCAGCCGGCGGTGCGCTTCACGGATTCCGACGTGGCCATCGATCTCGGCGGCATAGGCAAGGGCTACGGTGTGGACCGCGCTGTGCAGGCGCTGCGTGACTGGGGCATCGAGAACGGCCTGGTGAACGTGGGCGGTGATCTGTACGCCCTCGGCGCATCGGAGGACGGTGACCCATGGAAGGTCGGCGTTCGGTCACCGCGCGACGCCGACAAGCTGAGCGACAAGCTCGAGCTGAGCGACGCCGCCGTCGCGACCTCGGGCGACTACCTGCAGTACTTCCAGAGCGGCGGCGAGAGATACCACCACCTGATCGATCCGGCCACTGGCGCACCGCGGCGCACCGAATTGCACAGCGTCACGGTCAGGGCCGATCGCTGCATCACGGCCGATGCGGCGGCGACGGTGGCATTCGGTATGGCACGTGGGGAGGCACAGGGGCTGCTCAGTCGCCGCTCCAGTGATGCGGTGATCGTCAGCGCGGCATAGCGCCGCGCTCCTCTACAGCTGCACGTTTGCATTGCTCGGCATCGGACTGCATTCTTGTACCGTGTGGCAGAGGGACCACAAACACGAGGAGGGTTCGTGAGACACTTCAAGTGGTTGGCATTGGCTTTGGCACTCGTCGTACTGATTCCCTCGACGGCGCAGGCCCAGCGTCCGGAGAAGCCCGTCCTGGTGGAGATCACCGGCGCCTATGTCTGGACATCGGGTGAGTGGGGCACCGCCGTGAAGAGCGGCTGGGCCGCGGGTGGGCTGCTCGGCTACGCGATCAACCCCGCGTTCTACATCGCAGGCAACTTCAACACTCTCTGGTGGAGCGCAGAAGATTGCCTTCTCTGCGTCGATTACACGAACTACAGCTACTTCGGGATGATCGGCTTCAACCCGGCAGCGCAAAACGCGCAGTACGACGGGCTGCTCCTGATCGGCGCCGGCGCCACGACATTCAGGCCCGAGGGCGGCGAATCTACGACGCGCTTCTCGATGAACGGGGGATTCCGGGGTTACTTCTGGGTCGCCCCGGCTGTAGGAATAGCGATCGACTTCATGGCGTCCGTCGCATTCGTGGACGACACGGTCTTCGCCACGAGCACGGTCTGGAGCTTCCCGATCGGAGTGGGGCTGGCGTTCCGGTTCTAGTGTAGATCCAATTCAGATGGTTGAGGCCCGGGCTGCCCTCGAGGCGGTCCGGGCCGTTCTGTTTCATTCCCGGCGGAAACCGGATCGAGTCTTCAACCGTACCTAAGTGGAGACATCCCACCC
>Ga0255054_10002702_pt1 | contig 10064 bp, 10 predicted proteins | sample JV7_2_23_MG_FD_188634 | JGI IMG/M metagenome (GOLD analysis project Ga0255054, IMG submission 188634) | Seawater microbial communities from Jervis Inlet, British Columbia, Canada - JV7_2_23 | ecosystem: Environmental > Aquatic > Marine > Inlet | place: Canada: British Columbia | collected... | reverse complement strand
GCTTCTGCACCGGCTTCGGCTCCGAATAGGCCCCGCTGAAACTGTAGTGCCTCCCCTCGAAATCGGTGCGCTCCCGGGTCCAGAGGCTCTTGATAATCCTCACCGACTCTCCCAGCATCTGGAGCCTCACCTCCGGCGACGGCCACTCCAATCCCCTCTCCGTGCACTCAAGCTCGGACCAGCACGCCCCGATCCCCAGCTCAAGCCTCCCCCCCGAGACCAGGTCCAGGGTCGAGGCCATCTTCGCCATGAGCCCCGGATGCCTGTAGAGGTTGCAGATCACCATGCTCCCCAGCCGCACCCGATCCGTGAGGGCCGCGAGCCATGTCATCGTGGTCCAGCACTCCAGCCGCTCCCGGCACACCCCCCGACTCAGATGATCCGAGACCCAAACGCTGTGGTAGCCCAGCCTCTCCGCCTCCAACGCCGCCTCCCGCACCACCCCCACATCCAGCCCACCGTAGCGGTACTGGAGCGCATGATAGAACGGTAGGGGCCTGAAGCCCGAGGGCACCATGACGGGGAGCATCACGCCAAAATCAACGTCACCCAAACGACTCACCAGATTGAGGAAGCCCCCTAGGCGATTTAACCTGTTGCCCTCACGGTGGATCTGGGCGCAGCAACCATGTGAACGTACATTCTAGAACTATCCGAAGCCTTTCACAAGAGTTGCCACGATCCAGCGAGGCTTCAGGAGAATGTAAAATTAAAAATTACCTGGAAAATAGACTAATAAACATAATATCCAATTAAGAGAGTGTGAAATCGACCCAACAAGATTGGGAGAGAGTATTTCAATACGACCACAACTCAAGCAACCAAGTTTCACTATTCACCAATATGGACAGCCCCGTACGAAAGCGCCTGACAAAAATTTTCAGGAGTTTTTCAAAAAAGAGGGTTTGATTCTGGATGGCGGTTGTGGCGAGGGAGAATGGTGTTATTCATTAGAGAAACAAGGATACAGAACAATCGGCATCGACATCGTCCCCGGTGCGATTCAGCAAGCCCACAGGATCGGAAGACAGAACGGCGCAGAGTCCGCCTTCTTGATCGGTGACGTTACATGGCTCCCCTTCAGAGAAAACGTTCTCGGGGGCTACATCTCCCTGGGGGTCGTGGAACACTTCAGGCTCAGAGAAGAGGTGACCAGAGCCCTAACGGATGCAAAAAGGTCGCTAACCCCGGGAGGCAGAGCATTCTTCGCGCTGCCGGGGCTCCTCGCATGCCTTCGGAACAGCCTGAGCCTCCTAGTGACCGGGGACAAGGTCGGGATGTATCACAAATACATCTCGAAGAGCTCAATGGAAAGACGCCTCAGATCGGCGGACCTCAGGGTGCTGATATCGAGACACGAGAAGGGATGGTTGGGCCTCAGCAACATCGTCGATGGGATCATAAAAAAGCTCGGTAACAATAGACTCAGGGAGAGACTGATTATATTCTGGTCCAACCAAAGACCGGTGCTGTTTCTCTCTGGAAATTATTTCTGGACAGAAAAAGTGTTCGATTAAAGTAGAGAGAAAAACTAGTGCAACGACTCGATAATAGGTTCAATGAAAAAAAAGGAAAAAGGGAGAAATTTTAGACCTTCACGGTCCCGATGCCATTCTCGATGGTTATCTCGGTCCCGTAGGGCTCCGACAGCTTCTTCATGATCCCCACGATCTCGGCGCCCTCCTCCTCGCCGACGAACGTGGGCCTCCCCCTCTGGCTCCGGGGCTTGTCCTGCCCCAGCTCCACAGGGTAGAGCTTCAGGCTGCTGAGCCGGTCCCCCTCGAACTCCATAAAGGGGATGACGCTGATCCAGTACTTCCTGTCCTTAGTGAACCACTTCGAGGCGGGCCACCCCGGCCGCGGCGGAGCATTCTGCCGGGTGTCGTAGGCATCCGACACCGCCCCCTTGTAGGGGTCGAGCTTGTAGCGCTCGTAAAAGTCGGCGGGCATCTTATAGACGGTCTCGTTCTGGAATATGAAGTCCCCCAGGCTGTAGAAGATGGGCTTCCCGTCCCGTATCTCGATGCCCCTCATCGCATGGTGGCCGTGGCCTATGAAGGCGTGGGCCCCGGCGTCGATGGCCTCCCGGGCGAAGGTCTCGATGAACTCCGCGGGCTGCTCCCTGTCGTGGAGGAGCCCCTCGTGGGCGTGGAGGCTGAAGAGCACCCAGTCCGCCAGCTTCGCGGCGTCCCGGATCGACTCCAGGTTCCCCTCCATGTCCCCCTCGTGGGGCTTGGTGTGCATTCCGACGTCGTCCCCCACCACGAATTTCTGGCGCATGAAGATGTGGGCGTCCTCGGGCTGGACGAGCTCGGGGATCCCCAGCGCCTCCTCTAGGCCCTTGATGGTCTCCAGGACCTCCTCCTTCACCGTCCAGTGGGTCTCATACCTCAGCGGGTTGAGCCCCGGCCTCCCATGGAGGTCCCTCCGGGCGTCCCCGGCGCGACCGAACGATGCGTAGCTCGAAGACGCCGAGATGAGGGCCACCCTCCCCTTGGGATATTCTTTGTAGGCGGGGGCCCGGGCCTCGGCGAGGTCCTTCCCGGTGCCGGAGTGGAGGACCCCGGCGGCGTCGAGGTATTCCCGGGTGCTGAAGAGGCCCCCGTATAGGTAGTCGAGGCTGTGGTTGTTGGCGGTGGAGAATATGTCGTAGCCCATCCACTTGAGCTCGTCGATGATGTAGGGGGGCGCCCGAGTGTAGGTGCCCCCGGACTCGGCCGAAGGCCAGATCCAGTCCTCGTAGTCGTGGAGGAGCATCTCGTGGTTGGTGAACGCGATGTCCGCGGACCTGATGAGATTCACCATATCGAGGAACTCGGGCTCCGAATGGACGCTCTGCCTCATGGTGATGAGGGAATCCCCCGTGGCGACCAAGCTGATATTCTTCTTCATTATGATACTTCCAACTTAAACTGTGGGACTTACCTGATAAAATATACGCGAACCCCCCGCACAGACCCGAGGCTAAGCCGTGGCTTCCGAGCTATCCCTTACCTTTTCGTGGAGCATTTATTCGCCTCGAACGTCAGCCCTACTGTGCAAAGCGGAAGATGAACGGTCAGAAACGAAGACGATATAGCGGAACTCCAAGAGTGTTGGTTGAGGTGTGTGGCCGCAATTACAGGAAATACCGGGGATCAGCCCTAAAACGCGCTCTTAAAAGCAAAACGGGCCCCGCGATAAAAAAGGAGCGCAAGCTCAATCCATTTTCATAGCTCCACCAGAATAATTTCTTCTATAATGTGGGCATCAGAGTTTCACGCGAATAGAAAGCCCGGCATCACCGTAGAATTATTAAAGCCGAAACCAGAATAAGAGTTTGATAAATATGGCAGATGACCGAGCGCTCGGGGGTATAATCTTACTGGGAAGTCTCGCTGGAGTTGTTATTTATTTCTGGTTGTTGTTCATGTCGCCGTGGGCATGGCTGACTATTCAGGTCTCCGCGCTTTTAGCTGTGGGGATGGTCCTGCTCATCATGGCGTGGATCGGCTACACCTTAGCAACGACGCCCCCCCCAATGCCTCTAGAGGATTTCGACTTCGAGACCGAATCGGAGGAAGAAGAGGAAGCCTCCGAGTAGAACCATCAAAGGATAATAGAGAAGCGAGCGCCTTCTGTGTCTCTATCATTTTCTCTGCAACCTGTTAAGGAACGAGGAGATATGGACGAGTCTGCTTGACAGATTCCCCTGGATGACAGTGTTGATGGAGAATCGTGCCTTTAATTGAGCGTGAACCTCGTCGAGGGAGTCGCAGTCGAACAGGGTTCGGGCGTTCCCCACCTCGCCCATAGTATGAGCGTCGCTGCCTCCCACCCGGTGCTTGCCCATGTCTTTCGCCAGTTTCTCCGCTTTTACATTGAATCTGCCTAGAAGGCACCTCGCGTTAAACACCTCGACAGCGTTTACCTTTGTTTTGAGAAGGTTTTTGTTGAGGCCCTCGATCTTTGGCGTGTCCCTCCTGAGGCTGTCACAGGGGTGTGGTAGCACCACGACGCCGTCTTGGCTCCTGATCTCATCGATTACCTCCCAAAAACCTCGTGCGCGTATCACCTCGTTCAGGAACAGCCCGATGACGGAGCCATGATCTGTGGTCCTCTCGATCCCCCGGATCACCGTGAAGTCATCCATGTCTGGGAACTGCTCCCAGCCCCTCGTGGTGTCGTGGTCAGTAACGGCAATCCCGTCTAAGCCTCTTTCCTTGGCGACCCTGACCAGTTCGTTCGGCTCGATGCTGGCGTCCCCAGAGTACCGGGTGTGGACATGGAGATCAATGATCAATGTCGACAAAGTCCGCTAAAAGAACCTCTTCAGCCATTTTAATAGCTTCTGTTTTGGCATCTGATAGGAGGTAACGTGCGCGCAGCGCGCGCATGAAAATGTCATTAATCTTTCATTTTATTTTTCTTCTACTCGCCTGGTCCGATCTCTACATCCTCACCGAAAAGGATGCTCCACGGGATAAGCGGTAATGATAAAAAGGATCGATGAAACACTCGAACACGCTCAAAGGTGAATCAATGTCCGAGAAAATAGAGATAATGAAGGCCTTCGCCCAGATCGGGTTCGACCGCCTCGACCGGGCCACCAAGGACCTGACGGAGGAGCAGCTGGACTGGAAGTCCTGCCCTGAGGCGAACACCATCAGGTGGAACCTCACCCACCTCGCCAGCGAGATGTTCGTCTTCGTCCCCAAGATCGTCAAAGGGGACAAGGAATACAAGCCCGAGGGCTGGCCCGACGACTACGTGGGGAACGAGAGCTACTCCCTGGATAAGATCAAGGGGGACATCGAGAAGGGGAAGGCCAAGTTCATGAAGAAGCTGGACAACCTGACCGAGGGGGTCCTCGCAGAGGAGATGGACTGGTTCTTCGGTAAGAGACCTAAGCAGGCCTACCTGATGCTCGCAATCTCCGAGATCCTCCACCATGAGGGACAGATAGCAGCCATCCTGGGCGTCGAGAAGCGGATGCAGGGCACGTAAACCCCTCTCCTTTTTTCTTTTTTCATCCGAGAGGCGTATTACTCAAGCACACATGCCCCGAGGCAGTGGGTAGAATACATATTAAAATAACGACCGGAAGAAGGGGAGTGAACAGGGGTCCTCATGAATAAGAGATTCTTAATGTTGGGGTTAATCGGACTCGTCGCAAGCTTGTTCGTGCCTGAAATATCTATGCCGAGCCCTTGGGGGAGAGCAGATATCCCTCTTATCTCGACGGGATCCTTCATGCTGTTAGTTTATGGGCTCGTGACGAAAAGTAAGCCGAATTAAGGCGACACTCCGTCAGTCCTCGGGAACCCCCGCCAAACCGCCTGAAGGTTAGAACCGAGTGGGATCACAGGGTTGGAGTAGAGGACTAATCAGTATCTCTCGACGGGAGCCATCCCCGCATCGTAGCCGAGGAGAACATCATCCCGCATGGCCTCCTTGATCATTTTCCTCGAGTACCAGAGCTGGTGAACGCCTTGAGCCAGTATCGCCACGAATCCGAGGTCCCCCAGGAATCCCGTCCATCCGTTCCAGAGGAAGTGGAGGGTCATCGCGACGAGGAGCCCCGGGATGAGGTCCCAGATCACCACTTTGCCCCGTTCTACCTTCGCGATGGCGAGCCAGAGCCCCGTGGTGGCCACCCAGACCCCGTGGCCCCAGCACAGGAGCGACCGGTATATGAGGACGGACTCGTCGAAGTAGTATAGGAAGTACTGAAAATTCTCCATCGCGAAGAATCCGAGGCCCACCGCGAAACCGTAGACGACGCCGTCCAGGGGGCTGTTGAACTCCTTGCCCCATATCTTGTGTCGGACCAGCAAGTACAGGCCGAGAGCCTTGAGGGGCTCCTCGACGAAGGGGGCTACCAGAGCCTCGTTCCCGAACATCGGACCGAAAACTGTGTTCAGGGGACCGGCCAGCAGGCCGCTGAAGACCCCCCAGGCGAAGAGGGCGAGAATGAATTTAAAGGGGTCCCTCTCGTATTTGTCGCTCCTGTAAACCCAGAGTAGGAAGAGGAATGCGACGGCGTAGGTCGCGGCGAAGTACATCAGGTTTCCGTCGATGATCGTGTATGCCGCCTCCCCGAACTCCAGGAGGTAGAAGCCGGCGAAGAGTGTGATTGCTATGATGATCAACTTCCAAGATTGGGCGACCCGGGGATGGGGAAGCTTCTCGTATGCGACCCCGGTGACCCCGACTAATGGGTCCCGCGAGGTGAAGAGAGTGGCGAAGGCGAAGAGGATGTTAGTGAAGACGCTGACTTTTTTGGGCGGTGGAGGGGGCGTGCCCCTTGTATTTAGGTTCAATCCGCATTCCCTGCAGAAATAGTCATTCTCGTCAACACGTGCTCCGCAGCTGGGACAAACCGGCATCGTTCTACACCTTGAATGGGTTTTTTCCTGTTATAGATGCGTGGTACTAAATTTAGCGTTATTTCAGATCGAGGCGTCTCATCGCGACAAACGCGACACGCACGCGATATGGGCGGGTGTTGCGCGACACGTATGAATTTGCCGCGACAATCCCACGCCACCTCTTTTTATCGGTGAAAAGCGCGATAATTGCAGGAAACCGCGATGATAACCAAAGATGAGACCGTGGATCTAGCCGCGTCGAAAGCAGAGGAGGGGTGGCTCTGCTCCGAGGCTGTCCTCCAAGCCCTCGCCGAGGCCCTGAACGTCTCCAGCGAGCTGATCCCCAGGATCGCCACGGGGTTCGCGGCGGGGATCGGGCGATCAGGGGAGGTCTGCGGGGCTGTATCAGGCGCCATCTTGGGTCTGGGGCTCAAGCATGGACGCAACGATCTCGAGGAGACACCGCCCGGGAGACGCCCTCACTGGTTCGCCACCGAACTCATCCAAGCGATCAAGGAGAGACATGGGGCAGTTACCTGTGCAGGGATCCTGGGCCTCGATCTCAAGGATCCGGTGGACATGGAGACCTATTATAGACTTGACCACTGGGACACGACCTGCCGCGAATTGATTAAGGATGCAACCGGTCTCGCCTGGGACCTCCTTCAGATGGACACCTGAGACTCTGGACGCGAAGGGTTGAGAAGCGGGGGCCCGATGCATTTTTCGGAGAGTCCGGTAATGATTGATCCATGGCCTGGACGGATCGCCTCAAAGGCTATCCCCTCGAGTGGCTCCTGGAACGCTCAGACCACAGCGTGCGGTACTGGGCCCTCAAGGAGCTCATGGACAAGCCTCAGAGTGACCCCGAGGTCCAGAGCGCCCAGGAGGACCTCATGGGATCGCAACATATCAAGGCGATTCTCGGGGGCCAGAGCCCCGAGGGCCACTGGGGTAATCCCGGGGACATGTACAACCCAAAGTACAGGGCCTCGACCCACAGCCTCCTCGTCCTCGCCGAGCTCGGGGCGAAACGAACCCCGGTCATCGAGAGGGGGATTGAGCACATCTTCGAGTTCCAGAGGGACTCGGGCCACTTCTTCATGAATAGACCCAAGACGGCGAGGGGGTACGCCAGCAAGGTCACGGATGGATGCTGCCTCGACGCCAACGTCCTCTATTACCTCAACCACTTCGGCTACCTCGACGATCCCCGCACGGGGAAGCTCATAGGTTTCCTCCTCGAGGACCACTCGCCCGAGGAGGCCGGGTGGAAGTGCCGGGCTTACCCCATCGATCCCTCTAAGGTCTTCGCCCCGAACTGCTTCATGGGGGCCGCAAAGGTCCTCAGGAGTTTCGCGGCGATCCCGTCGGGGCGTCGTTCCGCTGAGATGAATGCGGTCATCGACCGGGAGGTGGAGAGCGTCCTCGAGAACGGGGTTTATCGTTACCTCAGGAAGCCTGATGGCAGCCGGAAGGATAAGGCGGGCTGGAAGCGGTTTGGTTTTCCCTTGTTCTACCAGTCGGACATCCTCGAGGTCTTGGACGCCCTCACAAGGCTCGGGGTGAGGGCCGCCCGGATGGAGCCTGCAATAGAACTCGTCCTTGACGCCCAGCAGGGGGACGGCTCCTGGCTCCTGAAGCACAGCTTCAACGGGAAGATGTGGACCGACATCGACGTGAAGCACAAGCCCTCGAAGTGGATCACCCTCAGGGCTCTCCGGGTCCTGAAGGGATACTTTGGCTGATGCCCGAGGCCATGGTTTTATCTCATCGTTCCCCTTCTGTATTTTCGAGATGAAACAGATCAAATCCCTCAAGATCACGACCCTCGCCGAGAACTACGCCTTCGGACGGGGCATCGGCCAGGGAGGCCTCTCACTTCTACTGGAGCTCGTGGACGCCGAGGGAGAGCCGAGGAAGGTGGTCTTCGACACCGGGATTAACAGGGAAGCCCTCCTCCACAACGCGAGGGTCATCAAGGAGGATTTCGGCGATGTGGACTGCGTCGTTCTGAGCCACGGCCATCACGATCACACAGCCACCACGACCGATATCGTCGAAGCCAGCGGGGGCGTGAAGGTCTACGGCCACCCTCACACCTTCAACGAGAGGGTGAGTGAGAACCGGTCGGGAAAAAGGAGGAAGATCGGCCCTCCCGAGGGTCAGGGCATCAAGGAGATCGAGGCGGCGGGGGGATCAGTGGTCCTCAGCGAGGGCCCTGTGGAGGTGGTGCCCGGCCTGAGCACAACGGGGGAGGTGAAGAGGAGGACCTTCGAGGAGGGGGGTGCTTCGTCTAGCGGTGGGAGATGGATTCTGATGGTGGACGGCGAAGAGACCGATGATCAGATCATGGACGACCTCTCGCTGTGGACCGATGTCGAGGGGGTTGGGCCCTGGGTGATGACGGGCTGCGCCCACGCGGGCTCCGTGAACACTCTCCTCCAAGTCCAAGAGCTCTCGGGATTCGATGAGATAAATGGATTCATCGGGGGCACCCACCTCATCGGGAGAACCGACGACTATGTTCAGCGCACCATCGAGGAGATGGCGAAGTTCAAGCCCAAGCTCATATCCCCTTGCCACTGCACCGGGTTCAAGGCCACCGCGAGGTTCTGGCAGGCTTTCCCCGAGGAGTTCGTCCTCAACAACAGCCTCAGGATCATCGAAGCGGGAAAGATGCCTCGCCACAGGATTATCTGAGAAGAAACCCCGGCGTCCGGGGTCAATCTTTCAGATAGCCCCATGGGGTAATTCCTCGACAAACTTAAAGCGGAAACTGGCCCCATCACCACCCATGGAGAAGCTCATCATCACTGCGGCCATCACTGGGAGTCGGATACCTCGGTCCCGGACCCCGTACATCCCCATCACCCCCGAGGAGATCGCCCAATCCGCCTACGAGTGCTGGGAGGCGGGGGCCAGCGTCGTCCACATCCACGTCAGGGACCCCGAGACGGAGATCGGTACCCAGGACGCAGAGCTCATTCGGAGGGTCGTGGAGCCCCTCAGGGAGAAGACCGACCTCGTCCTCTGCCTCACCACGAGCGGCGTCCCGGGGCTCAACTTCACCCTCGAGAAGCGGATGATCCCCCTCCAGTTCAAGCCGGAGCTTGCGAGCTTCGACGCAGGAACAATCCTCCTCGGCGGAAGGCCCTTCATCAACACCCCCGAGTTCCTCGAGGGCGCCGCGAAGGCGATGAAGGAGGCCGGAGTGAAGCCGGAGCTCGAGATATTCGACCACGGGATGATCACCACCTGCATCAGGATGCGGGACCAGGGCCAGCTCGAGGACCCCCTCCACTTCCAGTTCGTCTTGGGGACCCCGTGGGGAGCGCCCGCGACGCCTCGGACCCTCGTCCACATGGTGGACACCATACCCAGCGACGCCACCTGGTCCATCATCGGAATCGGCAGGAGCCACCTCCCCATGTCCATGTTCGCCCTCGCGATGGAAGGCCACATCCGGGTGGGGATGGAGGACAACATCTACTACAATCGGGGGGAGCTCGTGAAGAAGAACAGCCAGTTCGTGGAGCGAATAGTCCGCATCGCAGAAGAATACGGCAGGAAAGTCGCGACCCCTTCAGAGACCCGGAAGATCCTCAGCTTGCCCGAGAGGGCCTAGCCACTCTCCGTTGGCCACGAAGCGCCCCCGGATGCCCCCGCCCTCAGATTCTCGATGAGGGCCTGCTCCAGTCGGGGAATCACGAC
>Ga0255054_10002696_pt1 | contig 10078 bp, 6 predicted proteins | sample JV7_2_23_MG_FD_188634 | JGI IMG/M metagenome (GOLD analysis project Ga0255054, IMG submission 188634) | Seawater microbial communities from Jervis Inlet, British Columbia, Canada - JV7_2_23 | ecosystem: Environmental > Aquatic > Marine > Inlet | place: Canada: British Columbia | collected... | reverse complement strand
AGCATGAGTCGCTGCACTTCGTCTATCACGCGGAATGACCTACAAGAACGCTGTCGCCGGATGGTCATAAGCCGGCCACGCGGTCAGAGCTCACGCAACGCCTGCGCCACGGGCAGGCGCGCCGCCCGAACCGCCGGCAGGAAGCCGCCGATGAGGCCGATGATGAGCGCCGTGATAATACCCTGCACGAGCAGCTCCCCGGTTACAGCAAAGTCGAAGACGACCTGGCTGAAACTCGAACTGTTGAGTGTCGACACCTGAAAGCCGTTGAATGCAACGAATGCGAGTGCTCCGCCAATCAGTGCGAAAAGCGTCGACTCAATGATCGTCGAGACAAGCACGGCAATTGGCCCGAAGCCGAGTGCCCGCAGTGTCGCAATCTCGGTGCCGCGCGACGACACCGAGGAATACATTGAATTCAGTGCACCGAAGGCCGCACCAATCCCTATGAGAAACGTAATCGGATAACCGAGCATGCGAATGAATTTGCTGAGAGGCTCGGCCTGTGTCGAATAGTACTCTTTTTCGGTATACACATCCGCCTCAATTCGCGGATCGTTGCTCAGTGTTGCCACAAATACCGCGAGGCTATCCTTGTCCTCGAGCCTGACACGAACTGACTGATAGCTGTTACCGCGCCGGTACGCTCCTTGCAAAACTCTGACGTCGGTCCATATCTCTGATTCGGAAACGCTGCCGCTCGCATCGAAGGTGCCAACGATGGTCCAGTTCATTCGGCCAAGCGCGATTGTCGAACCGACATCAAGACCCTTGAATTCCTGCTGCGCAGCACGGCCCACTATCATTTCATTCTTGCCCGGCTCGAACATGCGACCCTCGACAAGCTCGACATATTGCCGCACCTCAAATGCACTTGCCTGCACACCGCTTGCGGGCATACAGACGATTGGTGAGCTGGCCGAAATCAGAAGAACCGTTGGCCCGACACAGTTGCGGCGGGTTAATGGACAGCGAACCATAACGCTGAGTGTCAGACCGCCCGAAGAAATGACGGTGCAGGAAGCACTCGAGCAGCTCAGAGATGTTGTAGGTCCCAGGATCAAGGAAATAATGCCTCCGGACGTCAGCATACAGTACCGCGGTACGGCAGACCGCCTCGAAGCCGCATTGTCGACGATGACTACAAACCTCGCAGTGGCAGCGTTTGTGTTGTTCCTGATTCTCGCAGCAATGTTCCGCTCCTTGTGGGATGCGTTGCTGGTGCTTCTATCGATGCCTTTGGCGGTAGCCGGCGGAATTCTGGCTTTGCGTGTCATGAATCTGATTACGTCGCAGGCGATGGATCTGCTGACGACGATAGGATTTGTGATCCTGCTTGGACTCGTCGTCAACAACGCGATTCTTCTCATCATGCAAACGCGGACCGGGCAGCGAAATGGTCTCGAGCGCAGCGATGCTGTGGCACAGGCCGTTCGCATTCGCGCCCGGCCGATCTACATGAGCACGCTAACGAGCATCTTCGGCATGTTACCGCTCATGCTTATCCCGGGTGTCGGCTCACAAATTTACAGGGGGCTGGCCACCGTCATCGTTGGCGGCATGATTGTCAGCGCCATCTTCACACTTGTCTTGATGCCAAGCGTTCTACGGTTGCCGCGCGTTCAGAAACGGCCAAGACTTGCTGCACATGGTCTACGGCCTGACGGCGTCGCTCGGGGCTTAGTAATTTCCCTTCTGGGCTTCCTCGAGAATCGCGTTATTCAGCGACTGCTCGGCGACCAGCTTCTTCAGACGGGCGTTCTCACGTTCCAGGTCCTTGAACTTCTTTGCCTGAGAGACCTGCATGCCGCCGTACTCCTTGCGCCAGCGATAATTGTCGTACTCCTCGATTCCAGTGAAACCCTCTCTCACCAGGTGGAATCGTTCTAGGGGGTCAGATCAAAAACGAGGATTTGGGAAAGTGTGTGTCCGTTATGGAAGGTGCGGCGCGGCGAGTAGATCCAAATTGCTGTCGGCTACTTGGCCCGCGCAATTAGGCGAAGACGACTCAAAAAAAATCCGTACCGCATGCCGCCTAAACGGACACGGTACGGATCTTTGTAACTTCTATCTCAAACAGAGTCTAGAGATCGAAGCCCGCCTTCAATCCAACATACCAATATCTGCGGAGTGCATCATAAACATCAGCAGCGGTGTTCGTACCTGTTACGTCACCGGGAGTACCCTGCCCCAGGAACGGTGGTTCCTTGTCCAATGCGTTGTCGATTCCGACAAATGCCGTGTATTGATCGTTGCTACCAAAATGAAATCGAGCTTGCAAGTCATGGTAGGCATACGAGGAAAGAGTACCGAATGCGTCGATTGAATCGTTTTCTACGTTTACTCCGTCGATGTAACGCACCGACCAGGCAAGACTCCAATTATCCATAAGGTAGGTCGAGGTCAGATTGCCTTTCCAATCCGGAACACCAATCTCGCCCTGACTATCCACCACATCGCCGCCCGAGAACGGTACGAAATCGTTGGACATCGAGTGCGTACCAATCAAATTTAGGTTCAGCTCGCCCGGACCGAGGTGGAATCCGTAATCAAAGGTGAAGTCGATACCGGTAGCCTCGAACTCGGCAACGTTAATTGCCAGTGCGTCGATACGAAGTACCAGACCCGTAACGGGGTCGCGCTGAATCAGGTCACAGAACGGATTGTTCGGGAAGGATGGCTGACGAACGCATTGGTCAGTTGTGGTTTGAGCACTGAAGGCATTAATCGCGTTGTCGACCGTGATCTCAAAGTAGTCGACCGTGATGCTCAGACCCTCGATCCCCGACGGCGTGTAGACGAAACCGAATGTCGCTGCCTCCGACTCTTCCTCATCAAGGAGCGGGTTGCCCGCGGAGAGGCCGCCGGCGCTACGTATGTTTTGCCCAAACGGGTCAAGCGTTGCTGTTCCAGGAATCGCAGCACAGTTAGCCTGAACTGTTGCCGACTGGACCTGATATTCCTCACCGGTCGAACTCGTGCCACCCATACCACCGAAAGCACAGGGATCCACAAAACTACGGAAGGTTTCACTGCCCGGATCGAACAACTCATCAATGAACGGAGCTCGGACGGCTGTAGAAATGCCACCACGAATCCTCAGATCGTCGAACGGCTGCCAGTCGAGAGATACTTTGTAAGCATCCGCATCGCCGATGGTACTATAGTCTGATATCCGGTACGCGAGTTCAAGACCAAGATACTGCGCGGCCGGAGCATCGGCCAACAGCGGCACGATTGCTTCGACGAAGAACTCGTTAACATCGTAACTACCGGCCGTATTTGGCGTTGTGTTACCCGACGTCAGACCAGACTGAGCCAGCGAATCCGAGTTGAATTTGCTGTCTTCTTCACGCCATTCATACCCAACGGCAAGACCCAGTTCACCAGCCCACATCTCAACCGGGTAACCGGAAATAGTCGCACTGAATGCTTGCTGGTCCATGCGCGACGTCAACTGGCTGTCAACGCCCACCCAATCCAGTGCACCACCTGTTATCGAACCGGCGCCGAATACATCAATCGGGACACAGCCCAGGCCACGGGCGAATGCGTCCGAGCACTGGAAACCACCGGCTCCATCGGGTTCGGCACGCAAAGCGTCAAAGAAATTCTTCGAATTGAATACACCACCGTTGGTCTGATCCTGACCGAAGTTACCGTACTGGTAATAGATTTCGTAATCGAGTTTTTCATTGATCGCACCATTGAGACCCATCGCTGTTCTGAATACCCGACGTTGCACGTCACTAGTACGAGGTCCCAGCTCGACGAAGCGGCGGAACATCTGGATTTCCGTAGCGGTAGGATCGTCCGCAAGGAACGTGCTGAGCAATTCTGCCGGGACAAACGGATTGTCAATCGGAACACGAAGGTTGGCTATGTTCGCACCAACGCTGATGAACTCGCCAGTGATTGTCGGTTCAAGACGCGAAAAAGACTCCAGTTCGTTGTACGACACTTCCGTGAAGAAGTTTGCGTGCTCGCTAAATTCGTAGTTCAAGTTTGCGTTCATTTGAACACGCTTGCTCGGCACACGAATGATACGAACCGCATTACGATTGAAGCCGTCTTCCGCCGCAACGAAGGGCTTGTCCCAGAGGCCTGTGCTCTCGTTCTGAGTAATGAGCGAAAGCGTACCAGCTGGAGTTGCGAATTGACCCTTGGGACCGAACGTACTGTTGGTCGCGTCGTTTGCAGAGAGGTCGCGATCGCGCGAGTTCAGAACTCCGCGGTCCGAGTAACCGAGATAAACAACTGCGTTACCCCGATCATCGGCGAAGTTCCCGCCCGCAAGGATCGAAAAGTCGGTTTCGTCAGCGCCACCTTCGTCAACGCCGGAAGAGTCACCGTAACGGGCATTGAATTCAACACCCTCAAAATCGTCCTTCATGATGAAGTTAATGACGCCCGCAATCGCTTCTGAGCCATAGGCCGCGGCCGCGCCGCCCGTTACGACCTCAACGCGCTCAACGAGGGCAACCGGAATCATCGAAACGTCTACCGTTGGCGAACCCGCCGAACCGCCGACGTGACGACGACCGTTGACGAGTATCAGCGTTCTTGCCGTACCGAGGTTACGCAGATCGATAGTGTTCAATCCGGTGGTTGTGGTTCTGAAGTTTGTAGCCGTATCGACCGAGCCGGGAACGCCCGCAGCCGGAAGCTCGTTCAGAATCGTTGCGACGCTGTTCGAGCCCGCGAATTCAATCGCTTGCGTATCCAAGATGTTGATTGGAGAAACGGAAGTCAGCTCTTTGCGAGCAATACGAGATCCGGTTGTTACAATTTCATCAAGTACTTCGTCGTCACCCGATTGGGAATAGACGGGCGCACTGAAGGCTGCGCAAGTAGCGCCGAGTAATATTGCTGCGTGCAATGACTGCCTTGTGAAAATTTTATTCATGAGAAACCCCTTAAAAACGCTTTTGAAAACCGATCTGTTTTGAACTTGATGGTCCAGTGCAAGATCAGTACCGATACCAGTACTCCACCACACGGCCTACGTATATACACCTACGATATACGTATATACACCTATTTAATGAGCGGACAAGCGTAGCAGACTTTTGACGCGCATAACCAACAAACTGGTTATAAGTAAAACCTTTTGCCCGAGAACATCATATCGTTCCTGTTGTGGCCAAAAGAAATCACATAATGTATTGTTTTTAATATTTTTTTTGTTAGTAGCGTGAGCAGGCTAGCGCATCGATACCAGAGCATGCAAGATGCTTTTTTTTAGGAAAATCGCTGCCCAGACTGGTTTGTGGTGTTTTAGCAACGGTTTTCGGCGGTCGCCGTCTGCCATGCCCGCAGCGAAAACCCTAGCGGATTGTCCTGGCTACGGTGGCTTCTCATCCGACGGGTATTTCTTCTGCACGGCGCGGACAAGCGGCTCGTAGTTGCGCCAGCGGCCCATCGAGCCCTGGTACAAACCCTGACGCACCTGCCATAAGCTGGCAGTCTTCACAAGGCCTCGACTTTTCTGAAAGTCCAAGACCCCCGCATCCCACTCGAGGCCAAGGAACTCGAGCAGCCGACGCAACACAGGCTCCGGAGATTCGACGAGTTCTTCGTAATCGACGACAAATATGCTCGTGTCGAAGCAGGTCCTCCAATGCAACATGAGGCGATCTTGTTGCTCATAATAATGGGCAATATTCTCCATCTCAGCGGCATAGCTGGCGGCGCTACCGAGTTGCTGGAAATAGATGGATAAGCAATTGTCCAGCAGCTTGCGTTTAGTGTGGATAACTTTCATCGTGGGAAACAACGCCTTGATCAATCCCAGATGCAAAATGTTGTCCGGTCTCTTGTCGGTGATATTAGGACACCCGGGAATCAGTTCCCGGACCCTTGCTATGTACTCGTCGGCGACGCGTTGCAGCTGCTCCTGCGATGCAACTTTGGCACCTTGTAGGTACGGTGCCAGATCGCGACGAATAAGCCATGGCAGAATATCGAGCTCACCGCCCGCAGCGACCAACCGGTGCGCGGCAAGCATCTGTTCCAGCAGCGTGGAACCTGAACGAAACATGCCACAAATGAATATGGGTGCCGCCGTTGACGCAGTCGCCATTTGTTTGACCCAATCCGCATCGAACATTTCGATCAACTGGCCAAACGCTCGCTCTGTCCTGCTTTGGTCATACGGCCCTACGCGTCGCTTGCCTAATTCGTTGGCGGCAACGTAAGCCGCGGACGCCTTATCGTACTGTTCCCGATCGTCGAAGGCCTTGCCCAAGGCAAAGTACAAACCTTCCCGCGCTACCTTGTCTTCGGTCTCATCTTCGATCGCACTTTCGAGCCTGTCAATGAATTCCTGATGCTCGTTTGTGATTTTTTGAGCATATGCGAGACGATTCAGCGACTCCCAGTGCCCGTTGTCGATCGACAATATACGATTGTAGACTTCGACGGCCTGTCGCGCTTCATCAGCTTCTTCAAAATGCCCGCCCAGATTGAACAGCGCCGGTACGTATTCAGGTGCGATCTCGAGGGCACGATCGTACATTTCCCTGGCCCTGTCGGCGTCGTGCATCTCCGAGTACAGAACACCCATATTGGAATACACCTCTTCTACGTCGGCAATATCCAGGCGGATAGCGGCCTCGTACGCAGCCAGAGCCTCAGCGTAGCGCTTGTCACTCTTACATAAGCGCGCGAGATTAAACTGCGCGACAACGATATCCGGTTGGCGCTCCAGCAACCGCTCGTACGCATGGATTGCCTCCTGCGTTTGACCGACACTGTCGAGCAGGTTGGCCATCTTGCCACAGTAATGCAGACTATCCGGGTCGATTTCAGTCAGCTATATCAGGGCCTTGGCGGACTCGTCCAGTCGCTGCTGCTGCAGGTACAGGTCCGCGAGCGCCTCGAGCGCCATCGCCCGGTGCGCGCCCGGAACCGCGAGACCTCGGTAAATGTGTTCTGCCTCGAGGAGCCGCCCCTTGTCGTGCAGGTTTCTCGCCTCTACAAAAGCCGCTCTGAAATCAGAAGGCAAATCCACTGATTGTAATCCTCGCGCCAGCCTAATAACCGGTCGTTAAGCCAGGGCCGGAACGTGCTCGCAACAGCTTGAACCGATGAAACCCACGATCGATGTGGGGTTGCAGTGGAAAGTCCACCATGCCCAGCACGTGGCGATCCTTGAGCGGTCGCGAGCACTGAAAATCACCACCGTCACCTTTGTTGTATTTCGAAATCGATCTATAACAAAGCGGCGAAGGGCAAGTCAGCGCGCAGCCGGCGTTGGCAAACAGGATGATTCTCTCTTTTGCTTCTATTTGCTCCAGAAAATCGAAATCCTCATTAAGACGCATCGGCAACACGGCCGAATCGTATAATTTGAGTGCCTCATCAATTTTTCTATGCGTCTTGATGTTCTTGATGACACTTGCGTCGATATGATAGTTGGGGAAATCCTGTCGAATCCATATCGCCAGATCGTCGTTTGTTACGATAACCGAGTTGGGCGGGCGATGGTATTTTTCCAGCAGTGGCATGCTTTTTTCATAGTCGTCACGCTCAGCATAGTGGTTCGACATCGGTATCCGCAGCCCGATACCTGCTTTGTTAAGTTGACAAACGTCGTCGTCAGATAACTCACTCTCTACGAAGTCCCGGCCACCGTAGAGTGTGCTCTTCTCGACGAATCCGAACAGGCTGTCAATCTCGCGTAACGGCACATTGCCGTACTCGTTCCTTAAGAATGCAAATACGGGTGTATCCGGTTCCTTGCCGCGTGCGAATATCGTGTACGTTGTCGAGGGGGTTGCAAAGCCTCAGCCTTGGTGAACACCCTCTCGTCTGCACCTGCCAGAACCTGCTCTTGTGCTTCGTCGTCCGTTGCCATTGATTCGCAATGATTGCGCATAAACCGAACTCGAAATGTTAGCACTTATCTCAGCGGGCAAGTAACCAAAGATATCGCGACCGGACACCGCTTATCGCTTGAAAGCATGAGCCGATGATCACGCGTGTCCAGGCCACTCCGAAAACCGATCCGGCCTGGCTTCAAAGCTCCCTGAGCGCCTGCGCCACGGGCAGGCGTGCCGCCCGTACCGCCGGAAGGAAGCCGCCGATGAGGCCGATGATGAGCGCCGTGATAATACCCTGCACGAGCAGCTCCCCGGTTACAGCAAAGTCGAAGACGACCTGACTGAAACTCGAGCTATTCAACGTCGAGACCTGAAAGCCGTTAAACGTAATGAATGCGATGGCGCCACCGAGCAAACCACCTATGAGCGCGAGCAGAGTGGACTCGATAATCGTCGAGATCAATACCGCGAACGGACCGAAGCCGAGCGCTCGCAGGGTTGCGATCTCGGTACCTCGTGCGGACACGGACGAATACATTGAATTCAATGCACCGAACACTGCACCGATACCCATCAGAAACGTTATCGGATAGCCGAGCAGGCGAATGAAGTTGCTCATCGGTTTGGCCTGTGACGAGTAGTACTCTTTCTCCGTGTAAACATCGGTCTCGAGTCGCGGATCATCCGCCAGTGCTTTTTCGAACACCGCGAGACTGTCTTCGTCTTCGAGCCTGACGCGTACGGACTGATAACTGGTGCCACGCCGATAAGCGCCCTGCAATACACGAACGTCAGTCCATATCTCGGACTCGGAGACACTGCCGCCGGCAGCAAAGACACCTACAACGGTCCAGTCCACGCGCCCGAGCCGAACCGTCGCACCGAGATCCAGCCCTTTGAACTCGCGTTGCGCAGCTTGACCGACGATCATCTCATTCTTGCCAGTTTCGAACATGCGGCCCGCAACGAGCTCGACGTTCAGCCGCACATCAAAAGCTGCGGCTTGCACACCACGCAACGGCACATTGGCTTCGGAATCATTCGACTTCTTCTTAATGTCGACAAGGACGAACAACTCTGCGGAAGTCACAGCCCGGTCGCCGTCTTTTAGCAGACCGGGCGCATTCGCAATAATTAGAGTCTGCTCATGCGACAAGCCGCTGTTGAGCTCCGCGGTCGCACCGCTACGCATCACGATTGCCGTGTCTTCGGAGCCTGCCGCGACCATCGTGCGCTCGAAACCCTTGGCCATCGACAGGACAGCGGCGAACACCAGAACAACGGCCATCACTCCGACCACTGCTACCAGTGACGTTGCCACGCGCTTTGGCAAGTTGAGGATGTTTAGCCTCGTCACGGCGAACACTTCATTAAAGATACGCATTTGTCTCCGCTAAATGTTCAAGTAGTAAAGCCGGGAATTGCTTCGACTAGCCTCTCGCCAATGCATCAACAATCGAAAACCGCATTGCCTTGAGCGCCGGGAAGATACCTGCCGCAACTCCCGCCCCGATCATTATCACCAACGCGACAAGAAACGCCTGCCCCGAAAAAAAGATCCCTCCGCCAATCATCGCGGCCAGGGCCTCGTTCATACCCTGCGCGACCATCCAGCCGATTCCGAGCCCGAGTCCCCCGCCGATCACCATGATCAGAATGGACTCGGCCATGACGATGCCCAGTACCGTACCGTCCTTGAAACCAACTGTCTTGAGAACTGCCAGCTCGGGTACGCGCTCACGCACTGACTGCGCCATCGTATTGCCCGTGACGAGTAACAGGGTGAAAAAGACTGCACCGAGAATCAGTTGCACGATCAGCGCAATGTTGCCGTACTGCTTGGCGAAAGATGCAACGAATGCCTGCTCAGTGCTCGTCTCCGTCTCACGCGGCGAATTGGCAAACTCCGCATCGATCGCGTTCGCGACCTCGACGGGATCCGCACCGCCTGCAACGCTCAGGACATACCAGCCTACCAACCCATCGCCGAATTGGCGCGCTTCATTGAAATAGTCATATTGAAACAACATGAACGCGGTTGTACCGCGCGGATCCGACGTTGTGAATATGCCTTCGAGATCGAATTCCCAGGTGCGGCCGCCGTCTTTCTTTGTCCAGATCGTAGCTGATATGGGAATCCGGTCGCCAACCTTCCAGCCGTACTGCTCCGCCAATGCCTCGCCAACGACTGCTCCGGTGCGGTTGTTCATGAAAGCTTCGAACTGCTCGTCGGGCAGTTCGAGTTCCGGATAAAT
>Ga0255054_10002694_pt1 | contig 10079 bp, 6 predicted proteins | sample JV7_2_23_MG_FD_188634 | JGI IMG/M metagenome (GOLD analysis project Ga0255054, IMG submission 188634) | Seawater microbial communities from Jervis Inlet, British Columbia, Canada - JV7_2_23 | ecosystem: Environmental > Aquatic > Marine > Inlet | place: Canada: British Columbia | collected... | reverse complement strand
CTGCTCGCCATGTGCATCGCGGCCGCCATCTGTGTCTTCAACGGCTCCTACCCCTGGGTGCTGTACAGCTTGCTGCCCTGGCCGGTGGATTACGCGCCTTATACCTGGACGCATGTCATCACCCAGATGCAATTGCTGTTCTTCTCGGCGCTCGCCTTCATCTTCCTGAAGTTCAAGGGTCTGTATCCGCCCGAACTGCCGTCGATCAACATCGACGCGGAATGGTCTTACCGCCGCCTCGCGCCCCGGGCGATGCGGGGCGCACAGATGCTCTGGGCTCCGGTCCAACAGGGACTCCACCAGTTCGCCAACCTGTGGTTCGAGCGCTTCATCGCCCGCTTCTACCACCATTGCAGACCCGAAGGCATCCTGAACCGGACCTGGCTGACAGGCAGCACCGCGCTGGCGGTTGCCATTCTGCTGGTCGCCTATCTGTTGCTGTATTACGCTTGATCCAGATCGGCCCGGCGCGGAAATCCGGGCTGGCAATTCGCGCCCGTTCGCCTAAGCCAATGACCTGTGCGGTGCGAATTCTGATCCTCCCCCGCTCTGGCGGCTGGGTTGGCCTGAGGCAATAAAATCAACTTGGACGAATTGTCAGGAGGGACAACTCCCAACCCTCCCGATACCCTTCATACGGGCGGCGTCTCCTGCGCCAAATCCGGTTCTCCCAAATTAGCCAGTAACGCTGCGCGGATCGCATCGCGTAGTTTCACGGCGGCGGCCCAATCCACCCCTTCCGACCGCATTGCTACCCCGACGCTAACCCGTACCGCCCCTCGGTAGGGGAACCAGCTGCCAGCACGCAGTAGCGAGCGGCTGCCATGGATCGTCACCGGCACCACCACCACGCCGACCTCGGCGGCGGCGGCGAAGGCCCCTATATGAAACGGCAACAGGCCCGGCATACGGGTGAAGGTGCCTTCCGGGAAGAACATCAGCGGGCGGGCGGCCTGAACCGTCTGCACGGTGCGGCGGGCGTCAGCCACGCCCCGCTGCTTGTCGAAGCGTTCCACGAACACGGTACCGATGTGCCGAAGAAACCGGCGCGGAATAAACAGGCGGTCCAGCTCCGCTTTGGCCACAAAAGAGAACTCGATGGGCAAGGCCGCCACCAGCACCATTCCGTCCAGATAGCTGGCGTGATTGGCGACAATGACGCAGGCCTGGTCCCGCGGCAACCGTCCCAACCCCTCTACCCGCAAAGGCACGCCCGCAAGGCGAAATAGCAGCCGTGCGCCCATGCGCATCAGCGCCCAGCGCCCGCTGGCGCTGGGCAGAAGCACGACCAGCAACCAGACTGGCGTTGCTATCAGCCAGAAGATGAAATGCGCGTAAACGGCATAACCGGTATCAGAGAACTTCCGCCATACGCTGCGCAGGCGCGGCCGTAATGAGGCCAGGGTAAGGCGTACGACCTGCCACCACACGGCGTGTTGGTGTTGGCCGATCCGCCCGGCTTCGAACAGCTCGCGCACCGCAGCACGGCGGATCTTGCCGCTGGAAGTTTTCAACACCGTATGCGTCGGCACCAGCACCGTGTCATCGGGCGGCATGCTCAGCAGATCGGTGGCTACCGCTCGGACCTGAGCCTCCATCACCTCCAGCGTGTCTGCCTCACTCTCGCGGGTTTCGGCGACGACGACCACACGCTCGGTGCCGGAAGCAGGATCAAGGCTGCCGAAAACCGCCACGCAGCCCTTGCGGATGCCCGGGATGTCGCCCACCGCCTCCTCCACCTCGTAAGGACAGATGTTGCGCCCGCCGCGGATGATTATGTCCTTGACTCGGCTGGTCAGATAGACGTCGCCCTCGGCGACGTAAGCCAGATCGCCGGAGTCCAACCACGCCCCGTCAAACAGGTGCCGGGTCGCCTCGGGGTTACGCAAGTAACCGCTGGTCGCCGACGGTCCCTGAAATTCCAGCCGCCCTTCCTCCCGCTCGGGCAATTCGCGGCCAGCCGTATCAACGATGCGAATCTGGTAACCGGGCAGCGGCTGGCCGCAGGCGACGAACTCCAGCACCTGTACCGCCGACGGATCCGCGGCGATTGCCTTGCCGAGCGTGGCGAATGGCTCGCGATGGATGCGGTCGATAAGAACGCCGCGGCCCAGGGGCGGAAAGGCCAGACCCACTGCGGCCTCAGCCAGGCCGTATACGGGCGCCATGACCTGTGGTCGGAAGCCATAGCGGGCGAACCGTTGGGTAAAACGCCTCACCGTGTTGGGACTGACCGGCTCGGCACCGTTGAAGGCCAGCCGCAGGCTGCCCAGATCCAGTCCTTCAATATGACTGTCTTCCACCTTGCTCAGGCATAGCTCATAGGCGAAGTTGGGCGCCGCGGTCAGTGTGCCGCGATGCCGGTGGATGGTCGACAGCCAGCGCGCCGGTCGGCTCAAAAACGCCAGCGGCGACATCAGCACCAGCGGCATGCCGAAATACAGGCTGCTCAGCCAGGCGCCGATCAGCCCCATGTCGTGGTACAGGGGCAACCAGCTAACGAAGACATCGGTGGAATCGGCCCGCATCGCCTCGCCCATGGTGCGGATATTGGCCAGCAGGTTGGCATGGGTCAGAATGACACCCTTGGGCTGGCCGGTGCTACCTGAGGTGTACTGGAGGAAGGCAATTTCCTGCGCCCGAATCCGCGGGCTGCTGAAAGCCGCCGCGGTGGTCGCCAATTGCTGCGGCGTGACCACCTCGTGCAGGGAGTCGACCTGTCCCTTGAGTAGACGCCCAACATGTTGCGCTTCGCTGACCGTGATCAGCTGGACCGTTTGGGCATTGGACAGAATCCCTGCATGGCGGCGCAGGTGATCCTCGAGCTGCGACGGGCGCAGCGGCGGGTAGATAGGGACCGGGATGGCACCGGCCAGCAGGATACCGAAAAAGCTGAACAGGTAGTCACGACTGGTGGGCAGCATGATGGCCACGCTCTGACCGGGCAGCAGGCCTCCCGCCTGCAGGCCGCCGGCAATGTCGCGCGCGCCGTCAGCCAGTGTCGCGTAGGTGATCGATTCGGGTTCGTCACCCTCGCCGTACAGGTAAACATGCGGGCGCTGCGGATGGCTGAGCGCATGCCAGTCGAGTATCTCCGGCAGCGTCCCGGCCGTGTGCGGCACCCCCGCCAGCTCATCCAGCGACGCCGCCCGGGCCTGCGCCCCGGGCGCGGTATGGCCCGCGACCTTGCCGGCCTGCAGCGCCCGCCACAGGTCGCGCGGAGTCTCGGCTCCGGCCAGCAACTGTTCGGGCAGGCTGACGCCGAAGGCGCGTTCCAAGCGTAGCATCAACTCCGCCCGCGACAGGCTGTCGAACCCCAGCTCGCGGTCCAGCGCACTGTCCAGCGTCAAGCGCAGGGTTCGGACGCGCCGCGGATGCAGCTCCAGCGCCAGCTCGCGCACCTGCTCCAGCAAAGCGTCAACCCCTACCTCGACCGCCTGATTCGCTCGGTGTTCCGTCTGTCCCGTCACGCTCTCTTCTCTTTCAAACATCCTGATCCCGCCACCAGTGCCCAAAATTCCTGCACCGGCGCAAGCCGAATTGGCCCGCCTTGGGTTCAGTGTCTGTGCACGTACGGTCGCCAAGTACATGCGGCGTCCCTATGATGGAACGCCATCCCCCGGCTGGCGGCAGTTCCTAGCCCAGCATAGCCAGGAGATATGGGCCTACGACCTCTTCACGGTCCAAACACTCTGGTTCCGAACAATCTACGTCTTCTTCGTCATCCGCGACGGCACTCGTGAGCTTATTCATGCACGAGTCACAGCACTTCCGAACTCGCAGTCGCTGGCCCAGCAAATAATCTAAGCCTGCGGGCCCTCAACAAAGCCGCCAAAATTCCTGATCCACGACCGTGACGGCAGCTTCGGCGCCCAATTCAATCGACGCGTCGAATCTTTGGGAATGGCGCAAATCCGTACACCGATAAAGGCGCCGAAGGCTAATGCGATCGCAGAGCGCTGGGTGCGCAGTATCCGCAACGAATGCCTGGATCACCGACTGATTCTTGGCCACCAGCACCTGCAACGGACGATCAACAAATACGTCGACTACTACAATCAATGGCGACCGCATCGAAGCCTGGGCCAAAAACCACCACGTGCAGCATCCATAGAGTCGCGGCCAAGCCGATCTTCGGCGGGCTACATCATGTGTATCAATGAGCTGCTTAACGATGCGGATGGAGTATTTGCGCCCTGCAGCTGAGAATATCTGAGCTCGAAATACCGTCACAGATCGGCTCAATTCACGAACAGCACGCCTCTACGTCGAATCACCAGATGCGACTAAGCCACGCGATGAAATCAACAAGCGGAGAGGTGCTGTTGTTCATGCGTGGCAGTAGTCGCGATTGCAGTAATGGGTTTGGGAATTGACTGTTTCGGAGATACCTCTCGATTCAATTGAGATAAAGTCTCCCTTCTACTGAACACAATGTAGCCCATCGATACGCTCAAGAAAATCTGATTATTCGGAATCAATAGTTCGGTTTTCTTGAACCACTCCGCTGGCCACGAAACGGACAATGTTCGAACAACCTTGACCGCGGCATCCGGGTTTACCGAAGTACCTATCCGTGTCACTGGCGTTAAGATTGCGCACTAGAAGGCGCATAATCCACTCTGATCACCCGTGTCAATGTACGTTTAAGAGCACCCCCATGCGTAAGTCCCTTGCCATCTTCACCACGAGCCTGCTACTCGTGATGCCGGCAGCTGCTGCCGAGGAAGAACACTCCTGTAACGATTGTCATGAGGTCGACGTAGTTCAATTCGAGAGTACCCCTCACGGATCGACGGAATGTCTCGACTGCCACGTCGGCGCGGACCGCAGGCATCGGCGCGGACTCGATCCGGTGGACTGCGGTGCATGTCATGGCGAAATTGTCGCTGAGCAATCCGTGAGTGTTCACGGCCCCGACGGTGTCCAGCATTACCCCGACGCCGAACTGCCGTCATGTGCGGGTTGTCACGGTAACACTCATACGATGACGGTCACCAGCGATCCGGCATCGATGGTTCACGCAAGCAGGCTCGGCGAAACTTGCGGGACCTGCCACGGCTCCGGGAAGCCGGCTCCAGTTGGTGTTCGCACCATTCGTCCCATCGAGGCCTATACGGCCAGCGTACATGCCGACGCTGTGGTCGAAGGTGGTGATGGCGCCAGTTGCAGCAGTTGCCATACGGCTCATTCGCCGCTACCAGTTACGGACCCTGCTTCATCGATCCATCGTTCCAACGTGTCAAGCACCTGCGGTGCCTGTCATACGGAGATTACGGCTCAATTCGACCAAAGCATTCATGGCCTGGCTGCCTCCGCAGGCGTCGTTGATTCACCCGTGTGTACAGACTGTCACGGTGAGCACCGCATACTGGGCGTGCGCGCGGACGGTTCGCCGGTGTCGGCAACCAATATCCCAATCCGTGTTTGTGGTCCCTGTCACGCGGATTTGCGGCTGGGCGAGAAGTACGGCCTGCCCGCCGACCAAGTGCCCTCCTACGAAGAGAGCTACCACGGCTTGGCCAGCCGCGGCGGGCGGCAACAAGTTGCGAATTGCGCGAGTTGTCACGGCGTGCATTTCATCCTGCCGTCTAGTGACCCGAATTCCTACGTCCACCCTGACAACCTGGCCGAAACCTGTGGCAAGTGTCATGCAGGGGCAGGTACCCAGTTCTCCATCGACCCCGTTCACGTGCTGGCGGAAAGTACACCGAACGTGGTCGCCTACTGGATCCGCGCCATCTATATCCCGCTGATCTGGATTACGGTCCTCGGCATGTTGCTCCACAACCTGCTCGACCTGGTCAGGAAGACACGCGATCCGCAACCGCGCCTGCGCAGGCCTCCCGAGCACTTCTCGGTCAAAGAGCGGCTATCTGTGCCGTTTCGTGTAGCCCACGCTGTGGCCGCTGTGAGCTTCATCGTTTTGGTGTTTACAGGCTTTGCGCTAAATTACCCCGAAAGCTGGTGGGCTGGCCTGCTGCTGCTCGGCGGTGAGGATGGCGAACTGCGAGGCTTACTCCACCGCGTCGCTGCGGTTGGCCTGATGGGCGCCTTCCTGTTCCACTTCGTGCACTTGGCCGTCAGTGCGAGCGCACGGCGTCAGATTGCCACTCTGCTGCCGGGCACCACCGACATCAGGGAGTTCGTCCACCGCGTCGGCTACAACCTCGGCCTCCGGCCGGAGCCGCCGGCCCCGGTCCGCGTTGGGTATGTCGAGAAGGTCGAGTACTGGGCTGCCCTGTGGGGCACGCTCATCACAGCGGTCACGGGACTGGTACTGTGGTTCGAGACCTTCACCCTGACCTGGCTCCCGGGTTGGGTGCCCGAGGCAGCGACCGTCCTACACTTCCTCGAAGCGATTCTTGCCACGCTGGCCATCGCCGTCTGGCACTTCTACTTCGTCATCTTCGACCCGGCGGTGTACCCGATGGATACCGCCTGGCTGACCGGCAAGCCGCCTTTCTCACGGGCAGAAGAGCGCGACGAGGTAATTTCAGAAGATACGACCGGGCAGCAGCAAAGCTAGCTGCCCGGTCAAGCCGGCTTTAGCGATAGCCGAATAGCATCGTGTAGACAATCAGGCCTAACAGGATCAGGCCGAAGGCAGGCAGGGAGAATAACTTGTAGCCCGATTTGTGCCAGAGTCACCTTACTTATTGTTTTTACTGAGTTTAATAAGTGTTGCCCATGCACACGAAAAGAACGCTAATCTTTGGTTTGTCTCCCATTGGCAAATGTTAACAAGATTTGAAACTCGCTTGCGAAGATAAGAACCTCAGCTGCATTGCTTTCGCTTGAGCTATAGTCTCCGATGTGACCCCTGATCCTTCTTCCGAAACTTCATCAAGACGGTTATCCGGGCTGCACCTGTTGTTGACCAACGAGTGCAACTACGAATGCGACCATTGTTTCGTGTGGGGTGGACCGTCGCAAAGCGGCACCATGACAGCCGAGACCGTCGAGCGCATCCTTGCCGAGGCCGAGACGTTAGGCACCATCAAGTGGATTTACTTCGAGGGCGGTGAAGCCTTCCTCTATTACGATACTTTGCGCAGCGGCGTCAGTAAGGCCAAAGAGCGCGGCTTTGACGTCGGCATCGTTACCAACGCCTATTGGGCAACCACGGACGATGATGCTATCGAGTGGCTGAAGCCGTTCGCCGGTGCGATCGACGATCTCTCCATCAGCAGCGATGCGTATCACGGCAGCGATGAAGGTGTGAATCATCCGGAGATCGCCCGCCGTGCTGCACGGCAGTTGGGCATCCCGGTCGATTTCATCAGCGTCGCCCAGCCTGAAGCCGCTCATGTGCCGGGCGCCGGCGGCAAACTACCGGCGGGTGAATCGGCGGTGCTGTATCGAGGACGTGCCGCCGAAGTGCTCGCGTCGCGGATCCAGGGAGATCCGTGGGAGCGGTTTGACGAGTGCCCCTGGGAGAACTTGCGGTACCCGGAGCGCGTACACGTCGATCCATTCGGCAATTTGCACGTTTGCCAAGGCATATCTGTCGGCAACCTGTTGGAGCACCCGTTGCCAGACATCATGTCCGGGTACGATCCTGACGAGCATCCGATCGTCGGTCCACTACTTGCCGGCGGCCCGGCGGAGTTGATGCGCCGCTACGATCTTCCGCACCAGGATCGATATGCTGACCATTGCCACCTTTGCTATATGGCACGGTGTGCACTGAGGCAGCGCTTCCCGGATGTACTGACGCCGGATCAGATGTACGGCCCGGCCTGAGTCAACTTGTCAGGCCATGACTTCGCATTAGAATGTCGTTGATGAATCGACTCCGACTCTTCGCCACCGGGTTACTAATCGCGGTTTCGATCCTCGCTTGTGTGCCGCGAATGGCAATGGCCCATGGCAGCGTCACTCCGGATGCCGACCTGTGCGTCATTCAGATTGGCTACTTCAAGGCCCACTTCAAGGTGTACCTGCCGGAGACTCACCAGCACGAGGATTTCTGTGAAGACTTGCCCGGGATCGGCAACAGTGTGTTTGTAATGGAATACGAGCACGACGGGTTGGCACAAACACCGATCGACTTTCGCATTATCGAGAATGTGACGGGCCAGGGTCGTTTTACGAATCTCGGCCATATCGAAAAAATCGACAACCTCGACAAAATAACGGTTTTTCATCACCCAGCTGCAATTCAAGCAGATGTATTCTCAGTCGGGCACGAATTCGACAGGCCCGGCGAATTTGTGGGAATCGTTTCAGTAACCCGTCCAGATGGTGACGGTCTCTATACCGCAGTATTTCCGTTCGAGGCCGGTTATACGGGGCTCGGATACTGGCCGTGGATCATCGCCGGCCTGCTGCTGTTGCAGCTCAATTACCTGTGGATGAGCGGGCGGCTTGATGCCCTGCGAAACGTATTCGCGATCGTGCTGTTATGCACAGCGAGTACATTCTCGCAGGGTGCCGATGAGCCGGGTATTTCGATATCTCGCGAAGGCCATTTTCAGGTCAGTTACACGAGTGAACTCCAACCGCTGGTCATCAATAGCATTCACAATTGGGTACTACGCGTCGTCGATACAAACGGTGAGCCGATCTCCGGTGCATCGATATCGGTGCGAGGTGGCATGCCCGTTCATGATCACGGCCTGCCCACGGCACCGCGCGTAATGAGCGAGCCGGAACCCGGAACCTATCTCCTCGAAGGCCTGCGATTCCACATGCGCGGTCATTGGGAGCTCGAATTCACCATCCAGGCCGGCGAAACGCGCGATCTTGTGATCGTAGCGGTCGAACTCTGAGTACAAACGGAATTGTCGATGCGACGACTTGGATTTCTCGTGGTACTGCTGCTTGCGTTCGCCGCCGCCTATTACGCCTGGATGTATCGTCCAGTGAGCCCGAAACCCTGGACTGACGACGACATGGTGACCTTGCAGTCACTATGGATCGACAGTCTGCCAACGCTGCCCGCCGACCCGTCGAACGCCGTTGCCGACGATCCTGATGCCGCCATCATGGGCAACCGACTGTTCTTCGATACGCGACTGAGCGCCGACGGCAACGTCTCTTGCGCGACGTGTCACCAGCCCGACCTCGGTTTTACGGACGGTTTGCAAAAAGGACGTGGCATCGGCGAGTCCGGGCGCAACACGCGCAGTATGGTCGGCGTCGCCTACAGTCCGTGGCTGTACTGGGACGGACGTCGTGACAGCCTCTGGTCGCAGGCACTGTCACCGCTCGAGGATTCCCGCGAACACGGCAGCAGTCGCATGCAGATCGTGCGACTCGTGACTACCGAAGCCGCCTACCGGGACATGTATCGTTCACTGTTCGGCCGGCCACCTGATTTTACGGATCCCGCCCGCTTCCCGGTTGCCGCCGCGCCCGTTGACGATCCGGCTCTCGCGAGTGCCTGGGCTGCGATGAGCGACGCGGACCGTCAGACTGTGAATACCGTGTACGCGAACGTCGGAAAAGCCATTGCTGCCTTCGAGCGCACGGTATTGCCACCGGTAACCCGTTTTGATGCTTACGTCAGCGCTGTAGTGCACGGCGACAAGGAACAGCAGAGTGCGCTGTTCAGTCGAGACGAAATACTCGGCCTGCAGCTATTAATCGCCGAAGCCCGGTGCACCGAGTGTCACAACGGTCCCTTGTTCACCAATCACGAGTTTCACAACACCGGAGTCCTGACGGTTCCCGGTGAACTGCCCGATCGGGGACGGATAGACGGTGTACGGGAGGTGCTCGGCAATGAGTTCAACTGCCGCGGCAATTACAGCGACGACACCGAACGACGCTGCGACGAGCTCACGTATGTCCGTACCGGTCCCGAATTGCTTGGCGCGATGCGGACTCCTTCTCTAAGGAATACCTCGAGGACTGGCCCGTATATGCACAAGGGACAACTCGCGACGCTCGTGGAAGTGCTGCAGCACTACAATCGGGCACCCGACGCGATGATCGGTCATAACGAGGCGGAGCCGCTGGGGCTAACGGGACCACAACTCAAACGACTGGAGGCGTTCCTGCAAACACTGGCTACACCTTCAGCCAGGTAGTCCCTCCGTACGAATGTGCAGCTGCTTACCGCAGTGTTTGCA
>Ga0255054_10002692_pt1 | contig 10082 bp, 10 predicted proteins | sample JV7_2_23_MG_FD_188634 | JGI IMG/M metagenome (GOLD analysis project Ga0255054, IMG submission 188634) | Seawater microbial communities from Jervis Inlet, British Columbia, Canada - JV7_2_23 | ecosystem: Environmental > Aquatic > Marine > Inlet | place: Canada: British Columbia | collected... | reverse complement strand
TCGCGCATCGCGTAATCGAACTGCGTGACGGTGCAGTCCTCGGCGTGACTGCCAACCCCAACCCGGCCAGTCCGGAGGACCTCGACTGGTGACCATTCTCGATGTCAAGCGAAAGCGCGACGTTCGGCGCCAGCGTGGCCAGTTCATCGCCGTTGCCGTGACGATCGGTCTTGGGGTGATGCTCTTCGCATCAACCTACGACGCCTATCGCAATCTCGAGTCCTCCTACAACTTCACCTACGAACGACTGAACTTTGCCGATATCACTGTGGTCGGCGCCGACGAAGGCTTCGTCGACGAGGCCGCTGAAATTGAGGGTGTCGAGACCGCCGAGAGCCGTACTCAGGCTGACATCCCCATGCGCGTCGACGGCGACGCTTTTCTGGGGCGCGTTGTTGGCTATCCACCGGATGGCCAGCCTCAGGTCAACAAGGTCGATATCAGCGAGGGTGATTACCTCGATCCGGACGACGAATCGGCCGTGGTCATCGAATCTCACATGGCCGGCGCGTTCGAAATCGAGGTGGGCGACACCTTTGAGATCCTCGTCGGTGGTTCCTGGGTGGAAGTCGACGTCGTCGGGATCGCAGTTTCTGCCGAGTACATCTGGCCTGCCCGTGACAGCCAGGACATCTTTCCGCTGCCGGGCACCTTTGGTGTCGCGTTCATCTCGGACACGCTCTTCGAGTCGGTTCCCGCCCAGGTTGCCAGGCCGGATGTCCAGATCACATATGAGGACGACGTCGACATAGAGGAGACCGACAAGCGCGTCAGTGATGCTGCGTTTGCAGCCGGGGCGGGTGACGTCATCCCGCGAGCAGATCACCCATCGCACTCGACACTTCTGCTCGACGTCAACGGTTTTCAGTCGATGTCGGTCATGTTCCCCAGCCTGTTCATGATTGCGGCGGGGATGGCGGCCTTCGTATTGCTGACCCGCATCGTCTACGCACAGCGATCTCAGATCGGGACCATGAGGGCCTCGGGGATGGGCCGCAGGATGGTCCTTCGCCACTACCTGTCTTACGGGGTCCGTCTTGGCTTGATTGCCGGCGTAGTCGGGTTGGTCATCGGGATGGTGTCTGCGTATTTGATTACAGGTTTCTACACCGAGGCCTTGGGGATTCCCGACACGGTTCGTGCCTTCCATTGGATAACGCCGATCGTCGGGATTCTGTTTGGTCTTGCCGCCGGCGCTTTTGGGGCGTGGGCACCTGCGCGAACGGCATTCCGGATGAGCCCGGCCGAGGCAATGCGGGGCGATGTGCCGATGGAGCAGGGCAAGGCGAGTCTCCTCGAACGGATCGTGCCACCGCTGCGAAGGTTGCCGGTGCGGTGGCTGATGGTCCTGCGCGGTATCGGTCGCAACAAGCGGCGCAGTTTCTCGACGATCCTCGGTGTGATCCTCGGCCTGACGTTGATCATGGTCTCCTGGGGGATGATCGACACCATCGTCTTGATGTTGGACCAGCAGTTCAATGAGGTAGTGCTCGAGGACGCCAATGTTGTCCTTGTTGAATCTGTGACCGCCGACGCGGTGGCCGACGTCGAGGCTGTTGCCGGTGTCGACGTTGTCGAGGTAGTGCCGACTCTCGAGGCCACCATCGAACTGGAAGGGCAGTCGTTTTCAACTGCCCTAAGTGGCTATCAAACAGAAACCGTCGTTCATGGCTTTCCCGATGGAGTTCCTGAGAAGGGATTAGTCGCGGGCAGCGGCCTCGCCGACAAGATCGGCGTTTCCAAGGGCGATGTGGTGCGAATCGAGTTGCCGACCCTGGAACTTGAATTCTTCACAACCTTCGTTGGCTTCGTAGACGAGCCAATCGGCATCTTCCTGTACATGAACGTTGAAGAGTTGGACGAGATCGTCGGGACCGATGTGCTGATCCTGCCTGGGGTGTCGGCGCTGAAGACCGTCTTCGACGAGGACGTGGTTGACCGGGAAGCGGTAATCGATGACATCAAGAATCTCGACTCGGTGGGCATCGTCGTCGACGCTCGGGCCCTCTACGACCTGATGCAGCAGTTCCTCGGATTCTTCTACATCTTCGTCGGGATGATGCTGGTGTTCGGAGGCCTCATGGCGTTTGCCCTCATGTACAACACGATCTCGGTCAACGTTGCCGAGCGGTCAGGTGAGTTCGCAACGATGCGGGCCAATGGATTGTCCCATCGCGGAATCGCATCTCTCATCGCAACCGAGAACGTTCTGTTGACTTTGATGGGCATCATTCCGGGGCTGATCATCGGGTACGCGGTCGGAGCCTTCTTCATGTCGCAGTTCTCCGTCGACGCCTTCTCGCTCCAGTTCCAGATGAGGCCGTCGAGCATCGTGCTCAGTGCGGTGGCGATGATTGTGGTTGCGCTGCTTTCGCTGATACCGGCCATCCGCACCGTGAAGCGACTCGACATCGGCGAGGTTGTCAGAGAGCGCGCCGCCTGAGTCAGGCGAAGGTCACACGGCCCTCGTCATCGGTTTCGAGGCCGAGGTTTTCGACGCACCATCGTCACATTCGATTCGAGCAAGCTGACCCATGTTGCCGGCAAGAGACTTCTCCATCTGCCAATGACCAGATGGTTCGGAGTGATGACGGTCTGTGGCGGCTCCCGTCAGGAAGGGCGCGACTTCCGCTGATGTGGTCGGATCCGGCTACGAAGATTTGAGAATCCCTACATTGTCTCGCCGGTCGTGCCGATAAAAGAGACAGTCTTAGCTTTTGGCTAGGGCTGTCTTCCTCCACTTGGGTGAGTAGGGGCCGCTTTCGAGCGGCCCCTCTCCTTTTCAGATCAGACACGTGACATTCGGCAGCCCGCTCGCCGCCTCTGCCCAGGATTCTCCAAGGTCGTCAGAGCGCCAAACCGTGTCACCGACCCCTGCATAGATGGCCTCGTCGAGGACGGCCAGACAATGGCTATTGAGGTTCTCTGAGAATTGCTCAGGCAGTCCGGTTCGACATTGTGTGAGCTCGCCCTCGCCAAGCTCGCCTCGATAGAGACGCCCGTTGTTGGTTCGAGGACCGGTCGAAGCCGAAACAAACAGTGTGTCCTCGATGATCGCCACGGCTCGACAGTAGGAGGCGTGAAGCCCCTCGTCTCTGAATTGGAAGTCGTGACCGTTGTGTGAGTACCCAACTCCGTAGGCGCCGGCCGCAACCACGTCGCCGAGCCGATCGGGGTGTGCGACAACCTGATGGATGTCCGAGTCGATATCTACGGTCGGGGCTATGCCTGTGTTGTCGTAGCGAAGAATCCCACCGACGTGGATGTTGATGTAGAGCGACCCATCAGTGTCGAGGGACATAGACCGGACGTCTGCCGGTGCGCCCCATGGGGTGTACCACGTGTCCCTGCCCGGGGCGTCGGCGAAGAACTCGTCGAGCGTCAGATGATCGTCTTCGATCCGGTATACACGGGCTTCGGTCGCTCCGACCCAGACCGACTCATGAGCGGGCTGGATACATGTGAGTGCTACCGATTCTTCGGCCCGGGCAACCACTTCGCCGTCCCGGTGAACCCGGCCCTTGCCATCGACGGCCCACCAGGAGTCGTCCCGCCGCGCGAGGTGGTTTATCCGGCTGCCGTCGATAACCGGCTCGGCGAGGTCGAGCCCATAGGCACCGGCGGTGGTTCCGATTAGCAGTGACATGATCAGATACTACGGCGTGATCACTGACACGATCTCGGCTACCGGGTAGATGACGACTGTCGTCGTGTTGGGCACTGCGAGAAACTCCCAGGGGCTGCCGACCACGCGCCATTTGACGGTCCAGTCGTAGGAGACAGTGAGGTTGTAGCCGGACCCGTTTTTGGTCTCATAGATGTGGGCCACCGCTCCGTCGGGGTAGCCGGCGAAGGCGTCTTCGTCGGCGAGCATCGAGTCGACGTCGCCATCGCCCCAATCAACGATCACCAGGGTGACGTCGATGACCACATCGAGGATGACACCAGCCGCCGAGTTGAGGCGGGCCTGATGATCCTCGGGGATGGGCAGCCCGATGTAGGTGTCGAGACCGGTAACCCCATCACCTGGAGTTGGGCTGAGATCAGGTGTAGGTGGTGCGTGAATGTAGGAGTTGACGTACTCCCAGACCTCCATGACCGGGTCAACACTGGGATTGGGCTCGGACGTGCATCGAGGGATGCGATTGGTGGCTAGGGCGATTCCACCGGGTGTGGTCGGGTCCGGATCCCAGCCGAGAACGCGGTCACCGTTGACGAAGAGGGATATGTAGACCCAGTTGGTTGACGCCGAGGTCAGAAACCAGCACTCACCAACCAGATCACTCCCCACGTTGGGGTGGAGACGTGAGGGGACCGCTGAGTCGGAGGCGTAGTCGATGACGTCGCCGCCGGTGATGCGACAACGGGTGACTTGGTCAAACGTGAGCGTTGTGTCGTTCCACACCGAGGTGACCCAGCAGGCCGAGAAGACCTCGCCGTGTGCCGTCAACGGAACCAGCAGGATGATGACTAAGACAAGGGCTCTAGCTGCGCCACGCAATCTGACTCCCATAGGTCACCTCGATGTACCCAAGTTGAGGCCATTAGCCAGGTGCCACTCAGTGATCTCAGTACAAGGACGGCGTCTGTTATGCGGCCCTCACCTCGGAATGCGGTGACATCAACTGTGTGCCACACCACAAGACACTCCGCGTCGCTTCTCAGTATCTCGGCGCTGCTCACCCACACGCCTTCAAGCGTCGGACTCGATTCGAAAGATGCACCGAAGGCAAATGTGGCCTGGTCGAGCATTGTCTGACTTGCGACCACTTCCCGGATCCGGTCCTCATCCTGGTTGTAGATCCCCTCAAACCAGCCAAACCAGAGATCGCGGAGAATCTCCTCGGCCTCCTCGACCGTGGCCACCACATGAGACCCGGGCAGGGTCGATGTGGTGGTGGGTTCCACGACGGTGGTGGTAGTCGCGATTGTGATGGTCGAGGTGGTGGTGGTAGCGACGACGACGACTGATGTGGCAGGCGTCGTGTCGGTCTCTCCCCGGGGCCAAAGAGCCCAAACTCCGATCGCCAAACCCACGACAATCACGCCGGCGACCAGCCGTCCAATCACATTATTTGAGAACCTACGCCATTTCGAGCGGTGTATGAAGGGGTCCGGTTTCACACCCGAAAAAGATCGGTATCCTCAACCACTGGAGGTACGTATGGCAAAAAGTGAATCGGAGAGTCACCCTTTCCGGTTTCTCGTCAAGTTCCTGATCTTTGTCGGGATTCTCTTCGCAGCGAGCAAATTGCTCGCCAAGAAGAAGGACGAGTACATGGGGATGACAGAGTCCGAGGCCCGCTCCAAGTTTGAGACCAAGCTTGGTCCCCGGATTGGTGAGGACAAGGCCGCAGAGATGGCCGATCAGGTGATTCCCAAACTCAAGGAGGCAGGCGTCATCAAAGATGACCCCGAAGACGAGGTTGTAGATCTCGCCGACTCGGCCGAAGAGGTTCTCGAAGAAGTCAGCGACTGACTAACCGATCTCCCGGGCTTCTCTAACCGCGGCCGCCGGGCTTCCCCGGTATGGGGGACCGTGCCCGGTGAGGATCAAGTCTGCGTCGAGAGATTCGAGCCTGTCCAGCGACCCCAGAGCCCGGGCATGATCGAAGTTGAACTCCTCGGGCATTAATCGAGCCTCGACCCGTTCACTCCAAAGCTCCATCGACACCAGAGCGTCGCCGGTGATCAGGACACCACGGTCCGGCAGGTGGTAGCTGCAGTGCCCTGATGTGTGTCCCGGTGTGTGTAGCGAAACAGGCGAACCGGGGAGATCGAGGGGACCGTCTTCGGTGAACGTCTCGACTTCGGTGAGTGACTTCGGGAACAGCGCCCCCCGCCCGATACCGAGCATCCCGAACCTGAAGACATCGGGCTTCCAAAGTCTCGCTATCAGATAGCCGGACTTCATGCCCTCGTGTGTCTCACCACGGGCCAGCGGTGCGTCGATCTCGTGGATGCGAGAGTCGATCTCGTGCTTAACCCGCATTTCCTCGGCACATCCGATGTGGTCGACATGACCGTGTGTGAGAAGGATTCCCGACACCGAGGCGGGACTGTGCCCTATCAGTGACAGTGACTCCACGACCAGGTTGTAGTCCTTTGGCCAGCCCGCATCGACGATGGTGACCGAGTCCCCGGAGGTGATGAGACACCAACCGGTTCGGTTTGCGGTGGCCTGGTGAACTCCATGCGCCAGTTCTTGAATCTCCATATCGGGAGCTTACGTCGGGCGGTCGCGGGTCACCCACTTGGAAACACGGGTCTCCCCCTTAGCCTGAAGACATGTCGAGAGTGCTCTCACTCGATACAGAGCGCCTGTTGCTGCGCCGCTGGAGGACGGGTGACCTGGAGCCGTTTGCGGCATTGAACGCAGACCCGGACGTGATGGGGCATTTCTCGTCGGTGATAACTGCCCAGGAGACAGGTCTGATGGTCGCCCGGATTGAGCCCACCTTCGAGGAGCACGGCTTCGGGTTGTTTGCCGTTGAGCTCAAGTCGACAAACACGTTCATCGGGTTCTGCGGTCTGTCGGTTCCGTACATTGACGCTCCTTTCATGCCGGCAGTCGAGGTCGGCTGGCGTCTTGGGAAGGAACATTGGGGGAACGGCTACGCCACCGAAGCGGCGAGAGCGGCGATGAACGACGGCTTCGGCACCGCGGGACTTGACGAGGTCGTGAGCTTTGCGATACCTGCGAACCAACGTTCCCTGAGGGTCATGGAGCGACTGGGGATGACCCACGATGTCGGAGATGACTTCGACCACCCGAGGTTTCTCGACGATGAGAGACTTCGACGTCATGTGCTCTATCGGATGACTGCAAAGAGATGGGCCTCCCTGAATTCCGACTAGATTTCGAGCAGATTCACAGGGAGGCAAGGTGACATTCGAGGGTCGGGCGACTCCGAACACGACCCGGATCATGAGGATTCTGGTGATCCTGATGATCGCGGGTGTCGCCTACTGGGCCGCCAAAGGCGGCCTCGACCAAATCGCAATACCCGACGACGCCACCACCTCACTCCTTTCCTACCTCTAGGTCTGTCGTGTGCAGTGGTGCGCGCTCAGCGCCCCGCCGTCGGCGGGCCACCTCTGCACACGCATAAGACCCATCAACAAGGGCAGATTGGCCCTGTTACAACCCCGGTTTCGGTCCGAAACTGACAGGAGAAAAGAAAGGTAGAAAAATGGACGTTTCTGACGTCATGACCCGTGATGTCTTGACAGTGTCCTCACAGGCTTCGGTCCGTGAGGCCGCTCGTTTGATGATCGACGGAGGCTTCAGCGGTGTGCCCGTTGTCGATGATGGCCGTCTCGTCGGGATTCTCTCCGAGGCGGACTATTTGGCCAAGGATGGCTCCCAATCGTGGATCTCCCGGGCCTTATTCGGCGAGGAGCTGTCGCCACTGGCCGAGGTCGAGTTTGTCTCGGAAATGATGAGCAGCCCTGTCGTGACCGTTGCGGAGACTTCCTCGGTTCAGGAGGCCGCTCGAATCATGACCCGCAAGGGGCTCAAGCGTCTTGCGGTGCTGAACAGTGGCAATGAGGTGGTGGGGATCGTTACCCGCGCCGATCTAATCCGTGCCTATGTCAGACCCGACGCCGAAATCGCCGGCGAAATCCGCCAGATGCTGGCCGTTCTCCCTGCACCACTATCGGGATTGGCTGTTGAAGTGCTTGAAGGTGTCGCGGTCCTCAGTGGTGACGTTGAGACCAGTGCCGAGGCGCGCGCCGTCATCAGGATTGTCGGCGGCATTGAGGGAGTGGCGAGAGTTCGCAACGATCTCGACTGGGAGGTTGCGACCGAGCTTGGAGACAATCCGTACTCGGGCTACCCACTTGAGGGCGTAGAGGTCTGACGTGTGCAGTCGATGACTGCACACGCAATTCGCTGACATTGCGGGTGGGCTTTCTCCTACGCTCCACCCGCTATGTCTACCCGTCTTGAACTGATCGATACTGCTACCGCGTTGCTTAACATCAATATTGCCCTTGGCTTCAAACCTGTCCTCGAGTCGAGAACATGGCAGGGTTCTATCGCCATGATCAGGGCCAACCTCGGGGTCTAAACGATGACCGACGTCGAGCAGATAGATATCGCGACCACATCCGATGATATTCTGGAATCGATCCATGATCTCCTGGTCATCGCCGAAGCCGAGGACCTGCCCGACGGTGAGCCGATGCCGCTGGCGCAGCGTCTTGCCTACTGGCGCAACCCTCATGATCACTCGAGGATCCTGCGTTGGGTGATCCGGGATGGAGACAGGACGATCGCCTTCTCCGATTCCTGGGTCCATCGTGAGCAGAACCTGGAAAACGGAATGGGCTGGGTGTTCGTGCATCCAGACCATCGCTCGAAAGGGCTCGCAAGGCCAGTTGCCAAACCCATGCTCGACTCACTCGAGGAGGACGACCGGGTCCGGTTTGCGACTTTCGCCCGGGTCGGAAGTCCTGACGAGGCGATCCTGGAGCGTGCAGGGCTCAAATTGGCCTATCAGGAAAAGCGGAGCCGTCTCAACCTCAACAATCTCGACTGGGAATTGATGGACGATTGGATCCGGCGCGCCTCAGAGCGGGCCAACGAATACGAACTGATTCTCGTCGAGTATCCGGTAGCCCAAGATCTGGTGCAGAAAGTCTGCGACTTGTTTCTGATCATGAACACGGCTCCTCGTGAGGACTACGAGGAAGAGGACCACGTGATGACGCCTGACATGCTCAGGGACATCGAGGTCAAGCAGACAGCGCAGGGAAGGACGATGCTCACCTACGTGGCAGCGCACCGGACATCAGGGCAATGGGCTGGATTCACTACGGTCGCTTATCAGAGCCTGGAGCCTCATCTCGCCTGGCAGTGGGACACGGGAGTTCATCCTGACCATCGCAACATGGGTCTTGGGCGGTGGCTCAAGGGCCAGATGATCGAGAAGCTTCACCACGACCATCCCGATGTCCGGATGATCGACACGGAGAACGCCGGGTCGAACGAGCCGATGCTCAACATCAACGTGGAAATGGGCTTCAAGCCCATCCTGGTCACCAACTACTGGCAGGGAAGCCTGGCGACCCTTCGGGAGAGACTCCAGGCCTGACCAGTACACCCATCCGTAATTGGGACCAGAACGGGTCGCATATGACGCGTTTCGAACCCAATTACGGATGGCTAAGCGGGGCCTTGAGACTCAGGCATCGGGGTCTTTGTGCCCTGGCTGAGAAGCGGCGTTGGCCCAAAACTTGAGATGGTGAATGACAATCCATCCAAGTTCATAACCGTTGATGGAAATGAGGCCGCCGCACGAATAGCGCACTTTCTGAGCGAAGTCATCGCCATCTACCCGATCACACCCGCCTCTCCAATGGGAGAACTCGCTGACGTCTGGTCGCACGACGGGCAAACAAACCTTTGGGGCGTTGTCCCCGACGTCATCGAGATGCAGAGCGAGGGAGGAGCGGCCGGGGCTGTCCACGGCTCGCTCCAGGCAGGTGCGCTGACCACCACGTTCACCGCGTCGCAGGGCTTGCTCTTGATGCTGCCCAACATGTACAAGATCGCCGGCGAGCTGACGCCCGCAGTGATCCATGTGGCAGCTAGAACTGTCGCCACCCACGCCCTCTCGATCTTCGGTGACCACTCCGACGTGATGGCTGCCCGTCAAACCGGGTTTGCCATGCTCGCCTCCACCTCGGTGCAGGAGGCTCAGGATCTAGCCCTGGTGGCCCATCTGGCGACACTCGAGTCGAGGGTTCCCTTCCTCCACTTCTTCGATGGCTTCCGCACAAGTCACGAGGTGGCAAAGATCGAAGCCATAGATGAAGGAGTCCTTCGTGGGCTCGTGGATGAAGATTTGATCGCCGCCCACCGCCTCCGGGCCCTCAATCCGAACAATCCTGTGCTTCGGGGGACAGCGCAGAATCCAGATGTCTTCTTCCAGGCCCGGGAGGCCGCGAACCCCTTCTACGACGCAGTACCGGCCATCGTGTCGAATGTCATGGATCGGGTAGCCGCCGAAACCGGACGGTCCTACCGACTCTTCGATTACTACGGGTCCAGTGACGCCGAGACGGTGATGGTG
>Ga0255054_10002691_pt1 | contig 10082 bp, 9 predicted proteins | sample JV7_2_23_MG_FD_188634 | JGI IMG/M metagenome (GOLD analysis project Ga0255054, IMG submission 188634) | Seawater microbial communities from Jervis Inlet, British Columbia, Canada - JV7_2_23 | ecosystem: Environmental > Aquatic > Marine > Inlet | place: Canada: British Columbia | collected... | reverse complement strand
TATCCGAGGTAAGGCTCAAGCGGGACGGAAGAGTGATCGTGTCTCTGATGGAAAGGGGAACAGTACTCATAATGACTCCCGGTGGGTTGGAAAATGAAGTCAAGCGCCTGGTGAAGATGGTTGAGTCAGGCAACTTCGATTCAAGTGCTGCCGGATATGATCTCCGGTTCAGCGGAAGGGTAGTTAAACTGCCTGGAAGAGATGAGACCACCCGGAAATTGAATAATTCATCGGGTGCAGGAGGGTCTGCTAATGGCCAAGGTTAAAGAGCAAATTGTCGTAGGGCTGGATATCGGTACAACCAAGATCTGCGCCATTGTAGCCGCCGTAAATGACGGGGAGCAGGTAGATATCATCGGTGTTGGCACGACTCCGTCCAAAGGGTTGCGCAAGGGTGTGGTGATAAACATAGACACGACCGTGGATTCAATAAAAAAGGCAGTGGAAGAAGCGGAACTGATGGCGGGGGTTCCTATCCAGGGTGTCTATGCGGGAATTGCCGGAGGGCATATCAAAGGGTTTAACAGCCATGGAGTCGTTGCGGTCAAATCACGGGAGGTAACCAAAAAGGACGTTGAGAGGGTTATCGAAGCGGCCCAGGCAGTGGCGATGCCCCTTGACCGGGAAGTCATACACATATTGAAGCAGGAGTTCATAGTTGATGATCAGGATGAGATCACCGACCCCCTGGGCATGTCAGGGGTGCGTCTGGAAGCGAAAGTCCACATTGTGACAGGTGCAGTAACCTCGGCGCAGAATGTCATCAAATGCTGCAACAGGGCGGGACTGGATGTGCTCGATATAGTCCTTGAGCCGCTGGCATCCAGCGTCGCAGTTCTCACGGAGGAGGAAAGGGACCTGGGAGTGGCCCTTGTTGATATAGGAGGCGGAACCACAGATATAGCGATATTCAGAGGCGGTACCATCAAACACTCTGCCGTCCTGGCTCTGGGCGGGAACAACCTCAACAACGACATCGCCTATGGCCTCAGGACCCCGGCTTCGGCGGCAGACAAGATAAAAAGACAGTTCGGATGTGCCCTTTCCGAGATGGTTGAGAAGGGGGACGAAGTAGAGGTCATCAGTGTCGGGGGACACAAGCCGAAACAGATCTCCAGAAAATACCTTGCGGAAATCATTGAGCCCAGGGCAGAGGAGATCTTCAGTCTGATCAACCAGGAGATCCTGAGGTCTGGGCAGGAAGACAGGGTTGCCTCGGGAGTTGTCCTCACAGGCGGCACGGTGATCATGAACGGGATGCCGGAGCTGGCCGAACAGGTCTTTGACCTGCCGGTGAGGCGTGGTTACCCACAGGATATCGGCGGCCTGGTCGATATAGTTAACAGCCCCATGTTCGCTACAGCTGTAGGACTTGTCAAATTTGCCTCTGATCACAGGGGTGAAGGCAGTTTTGGGACAAACGAATCCAGGATCTTCGACAGGATCCTGTATACGATGAAAGGATGGCTAAAAGAGTTTTTCTAGAATCCGCAGCGAGGGGAAGCTGCGAAAATCAAGGGAGGTGGCGTGATGTTCGAATTCGTAGATGAAAACCGTGACCTCAGGGCCAGGATCAAGGTAATTGGAGTCGGCGGAGGCGGCGGCAATGCTATCAATAACATGATAGAGTCCCGCTTGAAGAACGTTGAGTTTGTTTCAGCCAACACTGATGCTCAGGCCCTGAAGATCTCTCTTGCTCCCAGCAAGATACAGATGGGTGTAGATGTAACCCATGGTCTTGGTGCCGGAGCGGATCCGGATGTTGGACGAAAAGCCGGTGAGGAGAGCGAAGAGTTGCTGAGGGAGACCATGGCTTCGGCGGATATGGTGTTCGTGACCGCCGGCATGGGCGGTGGTACGGGAACGGGGGGAGCCCCGGTTGTGGCCCGTATTGCCAAGGAGATAGGAGCCCTCACCGTAGGTGTCGTTACGAAGCCCTTTGACTTCGAGGGCAAGGTGAGAATGAAGAACGCCGAGGCCGGGCTGGAGGAACTCAAAAAGTGTGTTGACACGCTGATAATCATTCCCAACGACAGGGTGTTTTCCGTCATCAAGCATGGCGCACCCGCATCTGATGCGTTCCAGATAGTAGATGATGTACTGCACAGCGCCGTCAAGGGTATCTCTGACCTGATCACAAAACCCGGCAAGATCAACCTGGATTTTGCTGACGTCAAGAGGGTGATGGAGGGCCGGGGTCGCGCCTTGATGGGTACGGGTATAGCCAGCGGTGATGATCGGGCTATCGAGGCTGCTCAGACCGCCATTTCCAGCCCTCTTCTGGAGGATAACAGCATAGATGGGTCGATGGGTGTTCTTATTAACATCACAGCCGATTCCAGCGTGGGAATGGCCGAACTGCAGCAGGCTTCCACGGTCATTCAGAATGCTGTACACGAGAGCGCCGAGATCATCTTCGGATGGGTTGAAGATGATACGATGATCGACAGAATGATGGTAACAGTGATCGCCACGGGATTCGGCCAGGAAGGTGAAAAGGAAGGTTTGGATACCCTGCCTCCATGGAAAGGCCAGTTCGGGGATGATGACGTCCCCGCATTTGTTCGCAAAAGCGGCAGCGAGCAGCCAAAGGAGAAGACAAGGCGGCCTGCCATAACTCTAATAGAGGATGAGGAGGAGTTTGAAGTCCCGGCATTTCTCAGGCGTCAGGCGGACTGATTGAGTGTATGAGAGGAACCCGAAAGATGAGACCTGGATCTGCCCACCCCCCGGACGGGGCGGCAGGTTGCGAGTCGCCGTCGCGTATCCCAACACCTATTGGGTGGGAATGTCCAACCTGGGCTTCCAGGCAATTCTGAGGGCCTTTCTTGAGAAACCGGGATTTGATGTAAAAAGGGTGTTCTGGGATGGCTCCGGTCTTCAATTCCCCGATGGGGGCCGAGCCCTTAATGAATTTGATGTTGTCGCTTTTTCAGTTTCCTACCAGCCGGATATTGTTCACCTCCCCCGGATGCTGGAAGCTGGAAGGGCAGCGGTACCTGCTCCCCGAAGGAGTCGTCCACTTCTGGTAGGCGGAGGGGTGACCCTGACACTGAATCCGGAGCCAGCTGCACCTCTGCTTGATGTAATAGCTATAGGTGAATCTGAGCCCTTTCTGGAGAGCTTGACGGAGCTTCTCCAGTCCAACAGCCGGGGGGGAGGATCTGAGGACCTCACCCATCAATTAGCCTCCCTCCCCGGCGCCTATATACCCTCACTTTATACAACAGAAGAGTCCGAAGACGGTCTGATGCTGCCTCATCCCGTGGGCAGCGCGGAAGCCACCGTCCGCAGGGTGTTTCTAAAAAACCTGGACGATCATCCGGCGCGGCCGGCTGTGGTCGCTCGTGATACTGAATTCGGGACCATGTACCCCCTGGAGATCTCCAGGGGTTGTCCGGCAGGATGTGCTTTCTGCGCGGCCGCCGCTGTCTGCAGTCCCGTGCGCTTTCTGGGAAAAAAGCGGTTCATCGAAGAAATAGAGATCGGCTTGAGGTACAGGAAGAAGATAGGTCTTGTGGGAACTGCTGTTTCCTATCACCCGGATCTTTTTGATCTGGGAGGAGAGATCCATAAAAGGGGAGGCAGTTTTTCTCCATCTTCAATACGGCTGGAGCGTTTGAATCCGGAGTTGGCAGGGCTTCTGGCACAAAGCAGACACAAGACGGTTTCCATAGCTCCGGAATCGGCAAGCGAGAGGCTGAGAGCTTCCATTGGGAAGGGAGTTGCCGATTCATCTATCATAAATGTGGTGGATATTCTCCAGGATGCCGGGCTTCTCAACCTGAAACTGTATTTCATGGTCGGGCTGCCGGGGGAAGAAGACTCTGACGCTCTGGGAATCATTGATTTGGTGGACAGGGTCCGTTCACGCATGATCAAACATGGTCGGAAAAAGGGCCGTATGGGATCGATTTCCGTCAGTATCAATCCATTCGTTCCAAAACCCCACACAGCCCTTGAACGATCTCCCATGGCAGAGGAAACTGTACTTTCAGGGCGGATCGGGAAAGTCAGGGATGGACTGAAGCGTCTCGGTGGCGTGAAAGTTCAGGCTGGTTCAGTCCGGGCCGCGTACCTGGATGGATTGATCTCCCTGGGTGACAGGCGGATAACAGATTTCCTGGGAGATATTCCCAGGTCAGGTTTGTCTATGAAAAGGCTGGATAAATTGATCCCGAGCGCGTCACAGATCCTCCTGTCAGAACGGTCCGGGAAACTCCCCTGGCATTTTATCGAAAATTAAGGTATTTCACCCCAGTACCGCAATTAATGTTGATGACTTCGCAAAAAGTCATCAACGCGCCCATTGGGGGCGCCCAAATCAATGACTTGCACCGCAAGTCGTTGATTTGTAAGGAAAGTGAAAATGACACTTTTCGCTTTCCGCGGAGTAAAAAGCCATGGATGGACTTTTTACGACCATATCAATGCTTGTTTGAGCGTTCCGAGGCAAAGTAGCCCTGTTTCGGACCTCGGGTTGGCAGACACCCCTTGCCAGTCTTGAAAAAATACCAGATAATTCCCTTTTCACTGTTATGTCGGATTCTGAGGAGAACAGATGAGCCCATTCAGGGTAGCAAAGAAACTGTGGCCCAGGCGGAGGCAGATAATCCTGGCGTCCGGTTCACCAAGGAGAAAGGAACTTCTGGAGCTCACCGGCCTGAAATTCGTGGTCGAGCCCCCCGACATCAACGAGAGCATGAACGACAAAGAAACCCCCAAAGAGCATGTGGAAAGACTCGCTCAGGCAAAGGCGGCCAGTATTGCCAAGGAGCATCCTGATGCGATTATTCTGGCGTGTGATACATGCGTCATTCTCAATGGAAGAATAGTATTTGGAAAGCCCGAGAATAAAAAGGACGCCAAGGAGATGCTGGAACAGTTGGCCGGCAAGGAGCACACTGTTGCTTCGGCCGTTGCTATCATCTGGCTAAAGAAGAACAGGCAGCATATTGTTACGGTAGAGACCAAGGTCCGGATGAAGCAGCTGGAGGACTGGGAGATCCAGTGGTACCTTGCCTCGGGGGAGCCCCTTGACAAGGCTGGAGCCTACGCCATTCAGGGACGCGGCTCTATTTTTATTGAGGGTATTATTGGATCCTATACTAATGTTGTGGGATTGCCGCTTATGGAGTCGGTGCTCCTTCTCCGCTCTTTCGGTATAAAGCTGTAGCTTTACAAGTAGTCAGTTGTCAGGAGTCAGTATTCAGAATTCTGACTTCTGGATTCGGGATTCAGTACTAATAAACCCGAAACTATTTCTTACTTAGTTTCCCATATTTGGCGCGCAGCTGCTTTTCAGTTTCCTCATGATCAGGATCTGGCACACAACAATCCACCGGACAGACATCAGCACACTGTGGTTCGTCGAATGATCCAACACACTCGGTGCACAGGGCCGGATCAATAATATATATTTCCTCTCCTTCGGTTATTGCCTGGTTGGGACATTCCGGCTCGCAGGCACCGCAGATTATACATTCCTCGGTTATGATTAATGCCATTGCTCGCTCCTCTTTTTAGATTTGACCAATTCTAAGATAATTTTAACACTTTATTTCTGTCAGTAAACAGCCTCATACCGTTCGTCACACTAAATAGATGACAAGCTCAAGTCAACGATACAAAGGATAGGGCTTGAACCACAGAGGGCACAGAGGTCACAGAGAAAGACCATGAAAATGTGTTCATCTCTCCCTCACCAGGCCTATCCTGGACAGGATAGGGATTTCGTGAAAATCCTCCTTAGATCCTTGCTGACCGGTATAAAAGTTTACTTTCATACAGGTCAGCAAGGATCCAAGGCAGCCTGTGAGGGAGAATAAGGCAGGTCGAGTATAGATGAAATGTTCTACACTCAATATTCGTGGTAGAGTTAACCCCACCCAAACCTCTGTGCTCTCTGTGCACTCTGTGGTTCAAAACGATCTTGATTCTCGAATTTCCAATTTTGTTCTCAACTGATATATATGAGTTCTATGAAGTCCATTGCAGAAAATATCAAGCAGCTTAAGGAGAGAATAGCAGCGGCCGCTGAGAAAGCGGGTCGGGATCCTGCGGATATTCTACTCCTTGTCGTAAGCAAGACAATTCCGACAGACAGGATCGAACTTGCGAGGGACGCCGGGCAGACGGACTTCGGTGAGAACCGGGTCCAGGAAGCCAGAGAGAAAATACCGAAGCTTCCGGAAGGTATAACATGGCACCTGGTCGGGCATCTTCAGCGGAACAAGGCAAAATACTGTCCGGCGCTTTTCGACTGGATCCATTCAATTGATTCCGTTCCCCTGGCAAGGGAACTTGGTAAACGGTACAAGGACAAGGGAAAGACGTGCAGGGCTCTTGTTCAGGTGAATGTCTCAGGCGAAGGGTCCAAGTTTGGATGCCATCCAGACCTTGCCGAGGAGATCTTTACAGCGATTCTGGAAGAGAACTCACTTGAAGCTGTCGGTCTTATGACCATGCCCCCATATTCCTACGATCCGGAGGATTCCAGGCCGCATTTTGAAAGTCTTAGAAATATAAGAGATGAGCTGGCTGGCAAGGGCTATGGCCATGACAACCTGAAGGAGCTTTCCATGGGAATGAGTGGAGATTTCGAGGTTGCCGTAGAGGAAGGAGCTACGATCATAAGGATCGGAACGGCTGTTTTCGGCGAACGGGATGGCTAGTCCCGTCGGCGAAATGTCAGTTGAGCCTGAAGCGATCTTGAAATTCCAGCTCGACAGGAAGGACTTTCACATGATTGTTCGACTGACGGCCGCTCAGCGTTCTTTTCGTAAAATGGCCCCTTACTTTATCGCAGGTTTCGTGTTCCTCGGTCACGCGGCCGACGGTAATTACCTGAAGGGTCTGGTCTGGGGTGTTGGTGTTGCTGCACTTTTCCTGGGTCTGTCCCGATTCCTGTACTTTCTCCATGTGTATCTTGGGAGGAACGAAAGCTTCCTGGTACAGCAGCAACTCTCTCTTTTCCCGGATGAACTGGTTGTGGAGAGTGAAAGCTCCAGGGAGGTATTCCCAAAGCCTTTGTTCAAGGATGTAACCGAAGGGAAAGGCTACCTGATATTGAAGAGAGATGATGAAACCAGCCTTATCTTCATTGAAAGAAGCTTTGAAGAGCCAGCGCAGTATCAGGAACTGAAGACGTGGATGCGTGGTTCGTGATGCGTTGTTAATAGAAATTAGAAATTGGAAATTGGACACATACTATTTCAAAAAATTCCTGTTTCCAATATCCAATCTCCATTTTCAAATATCCAATGCTCTAATATCTAATGCTCTAATGTTCTAAATCCAATCTCCAATCTCCATTTTCCAATCTCCACTCTCCAAACAACCAACAGCTAAGCTATTTCTTGCCCAACTCAGCTGACATAAGAGTTGCAGCCTCAACAGCCTTTATCAGGGTATCGGAAAAATTTCCATCATCAAGCGCCTTCAGGCCGGCGACTGTTGTGCCGCCAGGAGAAGCTACCATGTCTATCAACTCTTCCGGCGATTTGTTTGTCTCCGAGAGCATCTTTGCCGCACCGTAAATCGTCTGCAGTGCCAGCTGCCGAGCCTCCTTTTCCGGAAGTCCCATCCTGAGCCCACCCTCGGTCAGAGCTTTTGCGGCAGTAAAGATATAGGCCGGACCGCTTCCGGACAGACCGGTGACGGCATCCATATGCTCTTCCGTCAATATTAGGCAAAGACCCACAGAATCGAATATTGTTCGGATCCAGGCCAGCATCTCGCTGTCAGCTCCCTTTCCGGGACTGATAACCGTGGCTCCCACTTCCAGCAGGGCGGGTGTGTTGGGCATAGCCCTTATAACAGGCGTTGATTCAAGGTGTTTTTCAAGAAAATCAATAGTAACACCGGCAGCAATTGATACGACCAGCTGCCCATCTGATGTCGTCCCCCGAACGATATCGAGCACATCCTTCATGTCCTGGGGTTTTACGGCGATGATGATAGTCCCGGCCTTCTGTGCAACCTCCCTGTTGTCATCCGTGATCATTGCTCCGTAATGTAGCTTCAGAAGATCACGGCGCTCCTGCCTGGGTTCCGATATCAGGATTTTTTCTGCTTCGATAATATCGCTGCGTATTATCCCCGCAAGAAGAGCTTCGGCCATATTCCCCCCGCCTACGAATCCTATTGAATCCCTGTAGCTCACTGGCAACCCCTTTCCGGCACATTGGTTTCTTTTATGAAGCCCAATGTATATTCCGTATGACTATTCGTCAAATTCAGAAATTGGAGACATAATGATTAACAGTTGACGTAAGTTGACCTGCCCCTTGCAAACGTGGGTTATGCTTGGAATCATAAACTGTGCACACAGTCGATTCCCGGCACAGTGCCACAACCAAGGAGGCAGGTCATGGGTAAAAGTATTATGTATGTTGGTTTGGATGTCCACAAGAATTCTATTGAGGTAGCGTTAGCTGATGGTGGTGCTGGTGGTGAGGTGCGTTTTTACGGCAGGATATGTGGTGATACCGGTTCATTAGACAGGGTAGTTCGCAAGCTTGTATCTACTGGCAGTGATTTACGGTTTGTATACGAGGCGGGTCCTTGTGGTTATGAGGTATATCGTCATTTGAGGGGTCTTGGTCACGATTGTGATGTGGTAGCGCCTTCCATGATACCCAAGCGTCCTGGTGATCGGATCAAGACCGATCGTCGTGACGCGTTAAGTCTGGCTCGTTTGCATCGTGCTGGTGAGTTGACATCTGTTTATGTACCTCGTTCTGAGGATGAGGCGATCCGCGACCTGGTTCGTGGCCGTACGGACGCGAAGGCTAATGAGCGCAGGGCCAAGCAGCGTTTGGGTGCGTTTTTGCTTCGTCACGGTTATCGTTATTCCGGTCGTACTAATTGGTCTGTTGCGCATATGCGCTGGCTTTCTGATATCAGGATGCCTCATCCTGCTCAGCAGGTGGTTTTACAGGAGTATATTTCGGCTATTGGTGAATGCGGTGATCGTGTGAGTCGTCTTAAAGTTCAGATTGAGGAGCTTGTGAGTAGTTGGAGGATGCTTCCTGTAGTTCAGGCTTATCAGGCGTTACGTGGTGTTTCTTTGATTGTGGCGGTGACCACTGTTGCCGAGCTGGGTGATCTGGGCAGGTTCGGCAATCCTTCAGAGCTTATGGGTTATTTAGGTCTTGTTCCATCGGAGCATTCAAGTGGTGGGCGCAGGCGTCAGGGCAGCATAACGAAGACTGGTAACGGTCATGCGCGTCGTGCTCTTATAGAGGCGGCGTGGTCATATCGCTTCCCACCCAAGGTGAGCCGTGCTCTTTTAAAGCGGCAGGAGGGTCTTTCCCGCCGTATATGTGATATCTCCTGGGAGGCTCAGTTGAGGTTATGTTCACGGTATAGGGCCATGGTGGGCAGAGGGAAACTTAGCCAGGTGGCGGTAACAGCTGTTGCCCGTGAGCTCGCCGGATTCATGTGGGCGATTGCCCGTGAGGTTACTGTAGAAGATTAAATGAAGAGTGGTACATACAGTAAACACTTAGTGTGGGTATGGGAGGTGAAACAGGGAAAATTAACATTGACACCTGGCTCTTTGCAGGGGCGCGGCCACGGTAAGGAGAACCCTAGGCCAATCTGAGGGATAAGGCATTAGCCGAATTCCCGCTTGGAGAGAAAGGCAGCTCCGCGACCAAGGCAAGTCATGCGGTAACCAACCCGCGAATATCAGAATGATCTACCGTCGCAGTAACGGCCCCGCCCCCTCAAAGGACCAGGTTAATAACCAGCATAACCCACTGAATAAACAGAGGGAGAGGATAATTGTTACCTCTTGACAACTGTTAATCATATCAGATTGGAAATTGGAAAATAGAAATCAGAGGAACCAGGGAAAAGCTTTAACGCAGAGGGCCGCAGGCCGCCCATGCGGGCGGACCGCAGGGGGCCGCAGTGAAAATCTGGGCTTGGGTTTCATCTGAATAGATAAAAGCCTGTAACGCAGTACAGCCAATTTCAGGCTGCTCCGCGGGGTTAGCGCAGGGGGCTAACACTAGTTTAGGTTTCAATCAAAAAATCAATTACTAGTAGTTCTTTTCTTTTTGTTTTTGGTGTTT
>Ga0255054_10002690_pt1 | contig 10086 bp, 10 predicted proteins | sample JV7_2_23_MG_FD_188634 | JGI IMG/M metagenome (GOLD analysis project Ga0255054, IMG submission 188634) | Seawater microbial communities from Jervis Inlet, British Columbia, Canada - JV7_2_23 | ecosystem: Environmental > Aquatic > Marine > Inlet | place: Canada: British Columbia | collected... | reverse complement strand
TACCTTCCCGGCGTTGTGCGGCACATCCGTGACCACAGTACAAAACACTGCTTCGTTACCTTTACGAGCGGATTCACGGCTGTCACAAATCACTTCATGCTCCATCTCATTAGAGACCTGAAAGACTTGCTTGACAGGCATGACTTTGATGAGCTCCACAGGGAGGACTACTTCAATCCGCAGAACACCATTGGCAGGGACAGGGATGTATGGCAGTACCTCGACGGTGTCGCAGCCGATTCACCGGCAATGAAAAACGAGGGCCGCCTCCGCCGGCTTCTTCGCAACCTCATTGCCCTGTATGAGGAAAACGATGTCGAGCAGGTCAGAGACCGTATTGCAGAGCTGATCAATTACTTTCAAACCCAGTACCCCGGAAAAAAGGACCTGCATCTCATTCAGAAACTAAAAGGGATGTGCAGAGAGTGGGAGGGAGACTGTCTGTGGGGCTATTTTGGGTGGCACTCCGATTCAGTGCACCATCTCAGACTCGGTTTCTACACTGGCGACATTTTTACAGAAGAACCTACCATGGAGCGTGACGTTACCCCAATTGCAGCATTGCTGGGGAAGGTGCAGCCCGACGTGATAAGCGTTGCACTTGATCCGGAGGCAAGCGGACCTGATACACACTACAAGGTGCTGCAGGCGCTCTCAGAGGCGCTTGCATCCCATACAGAGAAAACCGGGCGCAGTGATATTGAAGTGTGGGGATATAGAAACGTATGGTATCGTTTCCACCCCTCGGAAGCTGATATGTTTATCCCCGTGTCACTCAATATGTTTGCTCTTCAAGATAATGCCTTCAAGAACTCATTTCTCTCTCAGAAAGATGCCTCTTTTCCCTCCTACGAGTACGATGGTCCATTTTCCGAGCTTGCACAAAAGATACAGGTAGAGCAGTATCAGATGCTAAAAGCCTGTCTGGGGAGGGAATTCTTCAACGAGCATAAAAGTGCGCTGCTTCGCGCTACAAGGGGTATGGTCTTTATGAAATCAATGAGTCTCGACGAACTCAATCAGCATTCAAGGAAGCTCAAGAAACTCACGGAGAACCTGTAAGCTCATCAATGGCCATGTCAGCCGCTTCATCGAAGGCAACATGGCCAAACCGCTCATGAGCATAGCTGATGGATGATGAAGCGTTGATGCGCACATAACGGTGCTCGTATCCCTTTTCCTCGAGTATACGCATTATTTCACTGTAACTTCCACCCTGGGCTCCAACGCCCGGTATGAGAAGTGGCAGCGGTCGACCATTTTGCTGCAGGCTCTCTATGCAGGTATTGAAATCCTTCTGTGTGGCACCAATTACTGCACCGATCCCCCCATGCTTCTTTGACCAAGATCTGATGTTGCCGAGTACCTGCTCATACAGGGGCATACCAGATTGAAGAGCTGCAAACTGAAAATCCCTCGATCCAGGATTTGAGGTCAATGCCAGTATGTACATTCCCTTGTCTTTGTATGTAGTAAATGGTTCTATGGCATCGAAACCCATATAGGGGTTGAGGGTCACCGCGTCACCTCCAACCATCTCGAACACAAAGCGCGCATATGCTGCAGAGGTTCGCCCGATGTCTCCGGCCTTCAGGTCTATTATCACAGGCAGACCCATTTTCCGGGCAGCCTGTGTGAGTTTCGAGAGTGCGTGAAGTCCTTCTGTGCCATACTGGAGATAGAAGGCCGCATTTGGCTTAACCGCTGCTATTCTCCTGGATACGGCTCCAAGTATGGTGGAAAAATAGCGAACAATTTCATCACCGATATTCCGAGATACGTCGATATTCATCCGCTCCACCACAGGGTCCATTCCGAAGCAGAGCACCGACCCGCTCCTTTCAGAAACCTCCACGAGCAGCTGCATGTATGCATGCACTTTCATCCGATTTCTCCTTATTTAATAAGGTTTCTCGATCCGGGTTTTACAGCGGGCAATTTCCGGACACAGAGTGGACAGGCGTCAGGTTTATATATAGGAACATCCATCTTGAGAGAGTAATAGTAGGGTTCGTCTGGTGTAAATCTGCCACTGGATCGATTTACAATTGATGCATAGCCGATGACCCTGCCGCCTGCAGCAACTACAGCTTCACCTACCTCGATTACCGAACTACCTGTTGTGATAACATCCTCAACGATGAGCACCGCTTCCCCCTCTTTGATTCTAAAGCCTCGTCGCAGGACCATTGCACCCTGTTCCCGCTCCATGAACATTGCCCTTGTACCGAGCTGGCGGGCAACCTCATAGGCAACGATGATGCCACCCACTGCCGGTGCAACAACAACATCGACATCCTGATCAGAGAAATGGTCTGCTATGTCTTCCATGAATGCGATGGCGATTAGGGGATGAGAGAGCAGCTGAGCACATTGAATATAGATATCGGAGTGGTTTCCCGATGTGAGCAGGAAGTGACCCTCAAGCAGTGCATCCGTTGATTTGAGCAGCCCGACAGCCTTGTCATGTTCCATATGATTTCCTCCATCGCTATTTCACATCAGTACCCAGAAGGGCAATGAGTAGAGCCTGCGCCGTATAGAGCCTGTTTTCAGCCTGTCTGAAAATCACAGACCCTTCACAGTTGATAGCGAACTCATCGATCTCGAAACCTGGATGAACGGGCATGTCATGCATGACGTATATATCTCGACCCTCTAAAAGTTTGCGATTTACCTGATAGGGCAGCATGCGTTTCAATCGCCGCTCCTTTTCCTCGCGATATACATCATCATGAAAAACCTCCATGTTGATCCAGGTATCCGTATATACAAACTCACATGCATTAAGAGCTTCTGTGACGTCCATGGTTTGTACCACAGTATCGCTCTTGTTCAAACAATCTACAACCTCGGGAGGTATGTCGTCCCGGATAGGCGTTACGAGTATGAGGCGTATGCCCATTTTGCTGCACGCGAGCAGAAGCGAGTTGGCAACATTGTTATGTACGCCGATGTAGCAGATTGATGTGTCGTAGCTTCCCTTTACCTCAAAAACAGTCATCAGATCGGCAAGCGTCTGTGAGGGGTGATAGAGATTGCAGCACCCGTTGATAACAGGGATGTGGACTGAATCCGCAAGCTCTCTTAAATCTTCGTGACGTCTGACCCTGGCCATGATGCAGTCGAAAACCGTCTCCAGATAGCGTGCCTCATAGACAATAGGGGAGATGGAGAAATTGCTGCTATCCCAGTCCATCACCACCGCCTCGCCGCCCAACTGTTTCATGCCTAGCTCGAAAGCGGCTCGGGTGCGGGTCGATGTTTTCTGAAAAAGAAGAAGCAGAGATTTTCCAGAAAGACTGTGGCTGTATTGATCGGTGTTTTTCTTGATGTGGATTGCCAGATCAACGAGGGCACGGATTTCCGCAGCCGAAAGCTCATTCACTGAGATGATCTTTTGTTCCATTGTTTCCCGTTATGGTAGTGTCTTTGGGCTCCACATGCCATCAGCGACTGTAGGTTCCCATGAGTTCCCCCTGGCCGAGGATGTGCCCATCGATTTCCCTGAGTAGCTTCTTCTTTGTCAATCCCGGACCTGCCTTTAGTACGGTATCGAGCGCATACACCTTGAAGAAGTAGCGATGCGTACCACCAGGTGGGCAGGGCCCTCCATATCCATAGCGTTTGAAGTCGTTTATGCCCTGAACCGTTCCATCACTCAGGCGTTCCTCTTTCACAACATTCTCCGGCAGCGATGCTGCTGATGCCGGCAGGTTGTACACAACCCAGTGTACCCAGGTACCCATAGGGGCATCGGGATCATCAACGATGAGTGCATAGCTCTGCGTTCCAGATGGACTTTCGGTCCAGCTCAGGGGTGGAGATATATCCTTACCATCACACGTATACTCTACAGGAATATCTCCACCCTGCTTAAAGGCTGAGCTCGTCACTTTGATTTCCATAGTTGCTCCCTCCTTCTTTTTATTCTTTGCAAGAAGGGTATGTGAAGAAATAAGCATGGCCATGCAGAACGCAATGAGAACTACCCGTTTCAACATGATTATACCCTCCCCTTCTTTTTTTATCTGCAATGGTCACAATGAACGGATGCGCATCAATGCCTTGTGTGTCCCTCATCGTACTTCTGTATCTTTTTTTGCACAGCTGATTCTGCTTCATTGTATATTTCATGAATAATGGGATCGAAAAAGTTGAATACCCGATTCTGGAACGGCTCTTCTATGCGTGCCATGAGTCTCTTTTCTACATCTTCGATATCCTTGCCGTAGATGTGATATGAGTCGGCATGCCAGTTCAATCGACCCAGTTCCACAACCCTTTGGGTTTTTTCTGCAATTCCATGAGCAATGACTTCCCTGTTGAGCTGTATGACGCCAAACATGTTCATGAAATTCGCCCCCCAGGCGTCATTGCTTCTGAATCGTACATTGCAGTTGAGATGCCAGACCCCATCAGCATCCTCCACGATACGGTAGTGGAGTGATTGGAGGCAGGGAGGATCATAGCATGTGAGGTCGATATTTGGCATCCATGTAATCATCTGTGCCTGTCGCGTAAAGGGCTGTGAAGAGAGTTTGTTGATCACCGCATCGATCTGATTTATCCTGAATGGACCTGCAGTCTCCTGCTCCTTATTTTTCTCCGAATACTCTTTCCACGTTCCGTAGTCATGGAGTCGCCAGTGATAGGTATACTCCCATCGGGTATCCTTCGGATCGTTCATGCTTTTCATCCAGTGGTCCTTCGCACCCTGAAGCTCCATCACATACTCACGAAGGTCCTCGATACCTCCTGGAAATGCCTTGTGTATCATGGGATCTGACCAGGGCTTTTCGATGGTGATATTCATTGTCGCATCGATACTAGGGGGGTCCTCATCTCTGTCATACTGCGTTCGCATGGGAAGACCCTCGTTATAGAGCTTGACAAGGGCTTTTTCATAACCCCCTGCAAGGTTTGTATCAGAGACATGCAAAACAGGAATGTTCTTCATCGCACTATCTGCCAGTAATAATTTAGTAAGCTGCTTACTTATTTCTTGTTTTTACCTGTTCACCCAACCAGTCAAGATACTCCCTGCTCCCATTCTGTATGGGCATTGAAATGATCTCAGGCAGCTCATAGGGATGTATCTCCTTGATCAGTTCCACGAGTGAGTTCCAATGGCGTTGTTCAGTTTTTATGAAACACTGCCACTCTTCAGTTGTCTCAATGGCCCCCTTCCACCGGTACGTGCTCTTCACAGGGCCGGCCACCTGCACACATGCTGCAAGCCCTTGGTCCACCAGTTGCTGTGCAATATGTGCCGCTTCTTCCTCTCTATTAACCGCAGTCATTACCTGAATGTAGCTTGTCATAGGCTAGTCACCACTCTTGAAGGACTGAAAAATATCTTGCTTTCGAAGCTATTTCATTATACCCTGCTTCTCTGAGATGGGAAATGAAAAATAGCAGCTGCTGCAGTGGAGCGGGGAGATACATGCCTCGATACTTCATTCAAGCGGGTTTGCAGTTGAAAAGCATCACGTCACCGAAGTTGAGGAGCTTGGCAATTCGGTCGACCGGCATTTTAATAAAGTCGGGTCTCTTGCCGGCAGGTATGCCGCCCCAAGAGACCTGTTTAATGATTTCAAAACCTGTCTTTCTCAGCATTCCCTTCATGGTTTTTTTAGAGAATAGATACACATGATCAGGGATCGTGGAACGCCAGTTCTTCCCTGCAATGCGCGCCTGCATGCCTGAGACATTGGGCGTGGTAAGTACCATGTATCCCGCGGGCTTGAGTATGCGCTTGATTTCCAGGAGAAGACTTGATGGATCAGGTACATGCTCGATGAGATGGGAGAGATGTACTGCATGAAAAAATGAATCCGAGAATGAGGCCTGTTCAAGGGTGCCGATAAAGACATTGAGATCGAATTGGGCTATGCCGTATTCTGCTGATTCCCTGCATATCTCCGCACCGTAGCAATCCCAACCCTTGTTTTTCATGTGGTTGAGAAGCAGTCCTGTAGCACATCCGATATCGAGAAAAGTCCTTCTCTCATCCTCATTGCTGAAGAGTAGATCAAAGCCAATATCTCTCAATCCGAGTTTCATCAGGTTGAAGAAATTGCTTTGGTTGGAGAATTCATAGTCAAAATAGTTATCTCCGTAGCGTTTCTTCAGATCACTGAAGTCCGGTCGGGGATTTTGATACACAAGACCACAATTGACGCATTGCTGATATCCGAACCCATTGAGTTTAAGAAAGGGCTTCGTTTCCTTCATACCGCAAAGGTTGCACAGTATGGTTTCCATTTTTTCAGACATTGCAGACAGGCGACTCCGATGGAAAGGTGATTAGTACAATTCAGCCTTTAACGAGTATACCGAATTGCCACATTGTTCCCGGCAGGCTTCTATCAATGAGAGCCTTCACTTCATGACCCATTGCACCGTAAGCTTGCTCAATGGATTCACCATTCATCCTGAGCTCCACTATCCGTATGGGAGTCACCGCTTCAGGAGAAATAGCGACCGCGTCATCACCCACTGAGAGCGGATTCTTCACAGATACACCTAATTCTCGATCTGCATACTCCCTGATAAAACCAAGAACCTGCTGTGACCGCTTGGCGCCCCTGTCGTAGCTCTGCATGGGCTCAGAATCAGGGAAAAGAAAGCCCCGGGTGAATCCATGGCTGTCGGTCAATTCGACCAGCCGAGAAGCATCAGCGTCGATAGACTTCGATCCATTATCGAATACATTATCAATGATCTGCCTGTAGGCTCGGGCGATCAGCGAGACATACAACAGGTTCTTTGTCCTTCCCTCCACCTTGTATCCGTGTATGGGAAGGTTTGCCAATTCCGGGATTTTATTCAGGAGGCAGAGGTCTTTTGAGTTGAGTATATACGTGCCGCGCACATCCTCTTCGATTTCGAAGCGCTCATCCTCCCTGGTCTCCTCCACAAGTGCATAACGCCACCTGCAGGTTCCTGCACACGCACCCCTATTCGCATCACGGCCGGTCAGGAAATTGGAGAGGAGGCAGCGGCCAGAATAGGATACGCACATAGCGCCGTGTATGAAGATCTCGAGCTCAATACTATCCGCTTGCCGGCATATCAGCTCCAGTTCCTCCAGGCGCAGCTCCCGTGCCAGTATAACCCGTTCCACTCCCTCTTCACGCCAGAACTGTATGGCCTGGGAGTTTGTTGCATTGGCCTGAGTGCTGAGGTGAAGGGTTATGCTGCTTTTTCGTCTTCTGATAAGCCTGATCACGCCAGGGTCTGACACGATGAGGGCGTCGGGTTCATACTCCTCCATGACATCGAGGAATCGTTTCAGTCGATTCAGGTCACCTTCGTGGGCGAAGAGATTGCAAGCAACGTAGAACCGTTTACCCAAACTGTGTGCTTCTTCGATCGCCTGCCCGAGGGAAAGTTCATCAAAGGAAATGTACTTTGTTCGCAATGAAAGTCCTGGCAACCCGGCATACACTGCATCGGCACCGTAGGCCATTGCATATGAAGCTTTTTCACGATTACCAGCAGGGAGGATGAGCTCAGGTTTGATCATTGGTTGCAAGCTTGAGCTTGTCAAGGGGAGCTTTGCTCTTATCCGTTTTGGCCTTGGAAGATGCAGCCCTGGTTTTGGGAGGTAGCGGCTTTTTTTTCGCAGGAAGATCTTTGCGAATGCCCACGATATCCTCGATTTCCTTCCGATCGAGCACCTCTTTCTGCAGAAGCCGCCGTGAAAGTTTATCGAGCGTAGTTTTGTTTTCGGATAGTATCTTTTTTGCATTTTCAAACGCTTCGTTCACAATGCGCATGATCTCACTATCGATGGATTGAGAGGTTTTTTCACTATAGTCCTTATGCCGGGCGATTTCTTTTCCGATGAATATGGGCTCTTCTTTCTGGCCATACTGCAGGGGGCCGAGCTTTTCGCTCATACCCCATTCACACACCATCCGTCTTGCCAGTCTGGTTGCACGCTCAATATCATTCTGAGCACCTGTCGTGATTCCACCCGCACCGTACTTCATCTCTTCTGCAACTCTCCCACCCATCATCAGTGTCACCTGGTCTGTAACATAATCCTTGGTGAGGTTGTGCTTGTCCGTTTCGGGTAGACTCTGCGTAAGCCCGAGAGAGAGGCCTCGAGGGATAATGGTCATCTTGTGTACTGGATCAGCGTTTGGGAGTAGCATCCCCAGAAGCGCATGGCCCGCTTCATGGTATGCGGTCACCTTCTTTTCATCCTCGGAGATGACAATGCTCTTTCGTTCAGGACCCATGAGCACCTTGTCTTTGGCAAATTCAAACTCCTCCATGCCCACCTTGCGCTTGTCCCTGCTGGCTGCGAGCAGCGCTGCCTCGTTTACCAGATTGGCAAGATCGGCTCCTGTAAAACCGGGTGTTCCACGGGCTATGGTCTTGAGATTAACCGTTTTGGCAACCGGTATTTTCTGCACGTGTACCTTGAGTATGCCTTCCCTTCCCTTGATATCTGGAATGTCGACGATGACCTGCCGATCAAATCTTCCGGGTCTGAGCAGCGCTGGATCGAGCACGTCGGGCCGGTTCGTGGCAGCAACCACAATAACGCCCTCGTTCTCTTCAAAGCCGTCCATCTCCACAAGCAGCTGATTGAGCGTCTGTTCCCGCTCGTCATGTCCACCGCCGTAGCCTGCTCCCCGGACCCTTCCCACAGCGTCCAGCTCGTCAATGAAGATGATACAGGGTGAATGTTTCTTGCCCTGATCGAAAAGATCACGGACACGACTCGCGCCAACTCCAACAAACATCTCGACAAAGTCCGACCCGCTCATGCTGAAGAAGGGTACATCCGCTTCACCCGCTATGGCTCTGGCGAGAAGGGTCTTCCCTGTTCCGGGAGATCCAATGAGCAGGAGCCCTTTGGGGATCTTTGCTCCAAGCCTCGTATATTTGCTTGTATCTCTGAGATAATCGATTACTTCTTTCAACTCATCCTTCGCCTCATCCACACCAGCCACATCATCGAAGGTCACTTTTTTTGCTGACTCAGGCTGAAGCCGCGCCCGACTCTTTCCGAAGGACAGGGCTTTGTTGCTTGTGCCTTGAATCTGCCTGAGCATGATAAACCAGAAAACCCCCAGTATGAGCAGCCACGGGATTATACCTATCAGGGCATTGAGAAAGGGGAAGGACTTTTTCGCTTCACCTTTGAAATTGATATTGTTGGCGAGAAGCATGGGGATGAGGTTGGGATCATCATAGGGTATGATGGTGTGAAAGGATATGAGAGGAGTGTCGCCCCCGGATATGTATCCGTAGATATCCCTGTCAACAATCCTGACCTGCTGCACCTTGCCGTCTTCTATGAGCGTAACGAGTTGTGAATAGTCGACTTCCTCGTAGGTCTCCCGGGGTTTGTTGAACATGAACATCAGAAAAAGTGCAATGAGCCCAATGATTGCAATCAATGCGAGCCTGTTTGAAGGCCTGAAATTCTTGATGTCCTTTCTGTTATTGTTATCCACGTTGCTCCTCTTCAGGGTTGAACAATCTCCCCAATGTAATCAAGTTCCCGGTATCTCTCATCATAATCGAGACCATAGCCAATGACAAAATGGTCTCCCACTTCGAATCCCCGAAATTCAATTGGTATCTCTATTTCTCTTTTACAGCTTTTGTCGAGAAGTGTACATACACAGAGACTCTTCGGATTGTGCAGGCCAAGATATTTAAGTATGTAGTTGACAGTGTAACCCGTGTCGACAATATCTTCGACCAATAGAATGTGCTTCCCTCGCACATCCATTTTGAGGTCCTTGATGATGCGAACATCACCGGTGCTTTTCGTTCCCTTATAGCTCGTTGTGGCTATGAAATCTATAGAGATAGGGGCAGCTATGTGCCTACACAGATCAGCGAGGAATATAAAGGCCCCTTTCAGGTTGCAGACGAGTATGACCTGTTCATCGCCGTAATGATCCGATATTTGCTTGCCCAGCTTCTTCACTTGCCACTGGATCTGATCTCTTGAGAAGATGACCTTTATGTTTTCCAATCTCTCAATTCACCCACGAGAACGTTTACCGTATGATCCGTAACCATATATTCCTCAGACACCCTATTGTCCATGCC
>Ga0255054_10002689_pt1 | contig 10086 bp, 9 predicted proteins | sample JV7_2_23_MG_FD_188634 | JGI IMG/M metagenome (GOLD analysis project Ga0255054, IMG submission 188634) | Seawater microbial communities from Jervis Inlet, British Columbia, Canada - JV7_2_23 | ecosystem: Environmental > Aquatic > Marine > Inlet | place: Canada: British Columbia | collected... | reverse complement strand
GGCCCGCTTCACCCGCTCGAAGTCCTCCTCGGTGTCGGCGGTGACCACCAGCGTGGCGCACACCACCTCGAAGCCGTCGCGCCCCCGGCCCGACTTCGCCAGCCCGCGCTCCAGCGCGGGCAGCGTGTTCTCCAACAGCGACTTCCGGGTGTTGAAGGGATGGGCGAAGAAGCCGTCGGCCACCTCGCCGGCGACTTCGGTCATGCGTGGCCCGAAGCCGGCAGTGAAGACCGGCGGCGGGCCGAACGGGTTCGGCCCCGGGTCGAACGCAGGGATCATCAGGGTGTGACGGTAGAACTCGCCGCGGAAGTCCAGCTCCGCCTTGCCCTCCCAGCGCGCGAAGATCGCCTTCACCGCCAGCGCGATCTCGCGCATGCGCGCGGCCGGCCGCGACCAGGGCATGCTGAAGCGGCGCTCGATGTGGGGCTTCACCTGGGAGCCCAGGCCCAGCACGAAGCGCCCGCCGGAGAGCGCCTGCAGCCCGTAGGCCAGGTTGGCCAGGTTCATGGGGTTGCGGGCGAAGGCGATGGCGATGGCCGTGCCCAGGCGCAGGTGCGTGGTGTGCTCGGCCGCCGTGGCGAGCGGCAGGAAGGGATCGTGCTTGGCCTCGAAGGTGAAGGCGCCGTCGTAGCCGATCTCTTCCAGGCGCGGGAAGCTGCTGCGCACGTCACGCGGGTCCTCGAGAGGTGCGGTGGTGTAGACGAGCATGCGCGCTTCAGCCGCCGGCGACCGCCGGTTCGGTATCGCGGCAGACGGACATGGCGTCCACCTTCTCGCGCTCCAGCTCCAACGCGCGCTCGGACATGCTGCGCAGAGTGGCGCAGCGGGTGGCGTCGTCGGGGAAGTCCGCATCCTGCAGCACCGCGTCCACCAGACCCGGCACGGTGACGCGCTCGTCGCTCATGCGGATCCCTCCGCCGGCCTGGCTGTCCAGCACGAGGAAGGTCTTGTCACCCGTGCCCCAGGCCTGCCAGCGCGGCAGCTTCCAGTCGCGCCCGTGGCCCGGGTCGCCGTCGTGGGCGAGCTGTGCCCAGTAGGACATCATCGCCTGGGCCAGCTGCGTGCGGTCCGGCTCCGACGTCTCGTCGAAGATGCGGCTGCCCACGCGCCCCAGCTCGAAGCGTCCGAAGACGAAGGGGATCTCGATGGCGTGGGCCGCACCCAGCAACGTGGGCAGGTCCAGCCACAGGGGCGACGCCAGCTCGTCCCAGTCGAAGCGGTAGGCGAACACGCTGGGGCCCTGCACGCGGCGCATGGACTCCGCCGGTCCGTCCACGCCCAGGGCCTTCCGGGTGTTGCTTCCGTAGCGGGCGTCGCGCTCGTAGGCGACTGCATCGCGGCGCCAGAGCGGCACGCGCATGATGGTGCGCACGTACTCCGGGTTGAAGGACATGAAGAGCTTGGACTCGTCGCGGTTCGTTCCCAGGATGACCGGAACCTGGTTGTAGCGGCCCTCGGCCAGCACGTTGCGCAGGGGAGCCTCGGGCAGAACGAAGCCGTCGCGGAAGACCTGCGGCTGGCCCAGCATGCCGGTGCCGCCGTAGACGTCGTAGGCCGTCAGCAGATCGGCGGGCTCGAGCCCGCGCAGGTGCGCGGCCGTCTCCTCTGCGCTCATCTCCGCCAGCTTCGCGCGCGCCGCGTCCCGTTCCGCCGGACCGTCGCGCTGCAGCAGGGTCAGCAGCACCTCGTTGGAGCTGGCCGCGTGGCCCGGCTGCGGATCATCCGCGAAGTTCTCGGCCTCGGCCGGCGAGGCGCTGCGCAGGCCCCCGCTCTGCACCACGGCCCGGTGGAAGAGGCCTCGGGCCAGGGGCGAGAGCAGCAGCGTGTAGACGTTCCGGCCGCCGGCCGACTCGCCGAAGATCGTGACGCGCCGCGGATCGCCGCCGAAGGCCGCGATGTTCTCGCGCACCCAGTCCAGGGCCTGGATCAGGTCCAGGGTGCCGAAGTTGCCGGAGCGATCCTCTGCGCTGGTGCCCTCGCCGCGCAGGGACGCGTGGCGGAACCAGCCCAGCGGCCCCAGCCGGTAGTGCACCGTCACCACCAGCAGATCGTGGCTCGCGGCCAGATTGCCCGCGTCGTAGACCAGGGCGTCGCCGATGGAGTTGCCGCCGCCGTGGATCCAGACCATGACCGGCTTGCGCTCCGGACCCGCCGGCACCTCCTCCGGCGCCCAGGGCGGCGCGAACACGTTGAGGGTGAGGCAGTCCTCACTGCCGGTGGGCTCACCGGGCCCGGCGTCGTCCCAGCCGCCCATGGGGCTGGCGATCTGGGGGCAGGCGGCGCCGAAGGCCAGGGCCTGGCGGACGCCCTGCCAGGCGGGGGCCGGCCGCGGAGCCCGCCAGCGCAGGGGGCCCACGGGCGGCTCCGCGAAGGGGATCCCGCGCCAGTTGTGGGCCCCTAACTCGCCCGCGAAGCCCACGACCTTGCCCTGGGGCAGGCTGCGGGCGGTCTGCGGGTCGGCTGTGCCGGCGGTCGGGGGTGTCGGCGGCGAGCAGCCGGCCAGGGCCACCAGGGCAGCGGCCAGGGGAGCGAGCAGGCGGCGGGGGGAGAGCGGTTCCATGGGGCCTCCTGGCTGGAGCGGGCAAGGTAGCCGGATGGCCGTGATCGGCGTCACCCCCGCCCCCGGATTCCCCTTCCGTTGGGTGGTTTTGGGCTCAATCCCTGCGTCGGGAGCGCCGATGAGTGGAGGGTCCTTCCTTCCACGGAGAACTACATGCTCGACGCCCTCGTTGGCCTCTTCTCCAACGATCTGGCCATCGACCTCGGCACGGCCAATACGCTGGTCTACGCCAAGGGCAAGGGCATGATCTGCTCGGAGCCGAGCGTGGTGGCGGTGGCCGACGAGAAGCGCGGCCGCGGCGAGCGCGTGCTGGCGGTGGGCCACCAGGCCAAGGAGATGGTGGGCCGCACGCCGGGCTCGATCCGCGCCATCCGCCCCATCAAGGAAGGCGTCATCGCGGACTTCGAGATCACCGAGGCGATGCTCCGCTACTTCATCCAGCGCGCCCACAACCGCAGCAAGCTGGTGCGCCCGCGCATCGTGATCTGCGTGCCGCCCTGCATCACCAGCGTGGAGAAGCGGGCCGTGCGCGAGTCGGCGCTCTCCGCCGGCGCCCGCGAGGTCTATCTCATCGAGGAGCCCATGGCCGCGGCCATCGGCGCCGGCCTCGACGTCACCGCCCCCACCGGCAACATGGTGGTGGACATCGGCGGCGGCACCACCGACGTGGCCGTCATCTCGCTGGCCGGGATCGTGACCTCGCGTTCGATCCGCATCGGCGGCGACAAGATGGACGAAGGCATCATCAACTACGTCAAGCGCAAGTACAACATGCTGGTGGGCGAGCGCAGCGCCGAGGCCGTCAAGATGCAGATCGGCTGCGCCAGCCCCCAGACGAAGACCATGTCCATGGAGCTCAAGGGCCGCGACCTGGTCAACGGCATTCCCAAGGTGGTGGTGACCAACAACGAGGAGATCCGCGAGGCGCTCCTCGAGCCCATCCACAGCATCGTGGAGACCGTGCACCTCACCCTGGAGCGCACGCCGCCGGAGCTGGCCGCCGACATCGTCGACCGCGGCATCATGCTGGTGGGCGGCGGAAGCCTGCTGCGCGATCTGGACGTTCTGCTCCGCGAGGAGACCAAGCTGCCCATCCTGCGCAGCGAGGACCCCTTCACCGCCGTCGCCAACGGCGCCGGAAAAGTCCTCGACAACCTCCCGCTGCTGCGGGAGGTGGCGATCAGCTAGGAACCTCGTCCGGGCTCAGCGCGGCCAGCGCCAGCTGCATGGCGAGCTGCATATCGCCCTCGACCTGGATCAGGCCGGACATGAAGGCCTCGTGGGCCTGGATCTCACCGGCGCGAAGCGTGCGGTAGCCCTCGGGGTCCACGGTGATCCTGGTGGTGGGCTGCTCGGGGACGGGGCCGCTGCCGAAGTGGATGCGCAGCGTGAAGCCCGCGTCGCCGCTGAGAGTGAACTGCAGGCTGCCGCTCACGCCGGACAGGTTGTCGATGCGCGCCCGGGTGAGCTTCATCTCGCCGGCCAGGCCCGACAGGCCGCCCAGCATGCCCAGGGCGGAGTCGCCGGCCTCCCGCACCAGGCGCTCGTAGCTGGCGGCGTCCTGGATCATGGTGAGGAAGAGCGCCTGGTCGGGGGAGTCGGCACAGGCCATACGCCCGTCGCGAATGTTCAAGAACCAGGTGCCACCGCCCTCGCCCTGCACGTCCACACGGATGGTGGCGCTGACGCTGCGCATGCCATCCAGAACGCGCTGGGCCTGCTCGGCGTCGGCGCCGGAAGCCGTTCGCTCCTGCTCCTCCAGCAGGCGGTTGAACTGGGACGGCACCTGCTCGGCGTAGTACTGCTGCGGCGTGGGAATTGTCACTTGCGGCTCTTCCTTCTCTTGCTGCGCTGGTAGCGGTCGACGTTCTGCTCGTGCTCGGCGTAGCTGCGCGCAAAGACATGGGTGCCGTCGTTGCGCGACACGAAGAAGAGGTAGCGGGTGGGCGCGGGCTCCAGCACGGCGCGCAGGGCCGCGGCGCCGGGGCTGGCGATGGGGCCCGGCGGCAGCGCCGGGATCTTGTAGGTGTTGTAGATGTTGCCGCCGTCTTCCAGGTGGGCCCGGGTCAGGTTGCCGTCGAATCCCTGGATCCCGTAGATGGTGGTGGGGTCGCTCTCGAGGCGCATGCCGCGCTTCAGGCGGTTGTGAAAGACGCCCGCGATCAGCGGCCGTTCCGGCGCGGCGCCGGTTTCCTTCTCCACGATGGAGGCCAGGGTGACGACCTCGCGCATGTCCATGCCCCGCTCACCGGCCAGGGGCTCCAGCGTCTTCCACACCTGGAGGAAGTGGTCGACCAGGGTCTTGGCCACCTCGCGCGTCGAGAGACCGCGCGGCAGGCGGTAGGTCTCGGGGAAGAGGTACCCCTCCAGGGTGGGACCCGCGACGCCCAGCGCCTCGGCATTGGCGGGATCCCAGGCGAAGGCGATGAAGGCGTCGGCCTCCACCAGGCCGGGCTCGGCCAGGCGAGCGGCGATCGCCTCGATGCGCAGGCCCTCGGGAATCGCCACCTCCCAGTGCTTCACCTTGCCGGCAACGAGGGTGTCGAGAATCTCGCCGGCGGACGCGGCGGACGCGAGCTCGTACTCGCCGGCGTGGAGCCGCTCGGCCTGACCGCGCCAGCGCGCCAGCAGGCCCAGAGCGCGTGCGTCGCGGATCAACCCCTGGCCCTCCAGGCGCCGGGCCACGGCGGACAGGCTGATACCGCGAGGTACCTCGAAGAGGACCGGCTCGGCATCGGCCGGGCCGGCCGGCTGTAGCGCAGCGCGCAGGGCGAGCGCGGCGGCGCCGGCCCCCAGTGCGCCGACCAGGGCCAGCCCCGCCAGCGCGTAGACCAGGGTCTTCCCGCTGCTGCTCACGAGCGCGTCTCCACCCGGGTACGGCGCTCCAGGTAGGTGCGCAGCAGCAGCGTGGCGGCCACGGCGTCGATCACCTGGCGCTTCTTCTTGCCCTTGCGGCCCGACTCGCGGAGCGCCCGGTCCGCCTCCTGGGTGGTCCAGCGCTCGTCCAGCATCTCCACCGGCAGGCCCGTGGCCTCGCCCAGCTTGCGCCCGAAGGCCTCGGCGGCCTCGGCCTCGGGTCCGCGGCGGCCGTCCATGTGGAGCGGCAGGCCCACCACGATGCCAACCACACCCTTCTCCTTCACCAGGGCGCAGAGCGACTCCAGGTCGCGGCGCGCGCCGCGGCTCTCGAGCGTCCCCTCCGGAAAGGCGATCTGGCCCTCGGAGTCGGAGACCGCCAGCCCGATGCGGCGGGTTCCGTAGTCCACCCCGAGGATCCGGCCGGATTCAGGCATCGGCGCCGAGGCTAGCCGATCAAGGAGAAAAACCCCGCCAGAGGTGCGACTTACGTGACCAAAGCCGACCCCGCCGCCATCTGCGCCCCGGACTAAGAAAGGGGACGGTCCTTAGAAGCTAAGTAACTCTGAGGCAGCGGTGGCGACGCCAGCAGCGTGCATCAGTTACTTGGCTTCTAAGGACCGTCCCCTTTCTTAGTCCGGAATCAGGGCTTCGAAGCGAGTCTTGTCGCGGGCCTTCATGTAGGCGTCGCGGGGGGTGATGCGCCCGGCCTGGAGCCGGCTGGCTTCGGGCAGCTGATCGGGCGTGATGAACTTCAGGTGCAGGGCCACACGGCCCAGGAGCGGAGTCGGCGTGCTCATGGTGTGTCTCAGCGATTCCCGCTGCGTTTGAGGGCGACGCTGGCCGCATGGCGGACCTGCGGGTCGCCCTTGGCGGATGCGCGCTCCAGCGCGGCGCGCGCCTCGTCGCCACGGATCCGCGCCAGCGCGGATACGGCGCCCAGCTTCAGCTCGCGCAGGCGCCGCCGGGCCAGCAGGCCGCCCTTGGAGAGCACCTCCTCCAGCACCGGGACGGCTTCGCTGCGGCCCAGCACGCCGAGCCCGCGCAGGGTCTCGCGGGCCAGCTCGTCCTGATCCTCGCGAAGGGCGCGACGCAGGGCGCCGGCCAGGGTCTCCAGGGCCCGCGGCGCCTGGGAGGCACCCAGGCAGTAGGCAGCGGCCCCCGCCAGGTCCGGCCGGGGGCTGGCCACCGCCTCCTGCAGCACGGCCACCGCCGAGGGCGTGCCGATCCGCACCAGGGCCTTAGCCACCTCGCGCGCCAGCTCGATGGGGGTCGCGACGTCCTTCACCAGCGCGGCCAGGTACGGGATGCACGCCGGGTTCTGCATCTCGCCGGACAGACGCGCCGCCAGGCGCGCGCGCTCCGGGTGCGCCGCCTCGAGGGACGCCTTCACCTCGGGCAGCGCCTTCTCGCCCATGGCGATGAGCAGGGCGTTCAGCCGACCGCGGCGCTCTGGATCGGACGCGTTCACCAGCGCATCGAAGATGCGCGGCACGGCGTGGGCCCCGAGCTGGAGCAGGATCTGGGTGGCGCGCACGCTGGCCTGGGGCCCGGTCTCGCAGGCACGCTGCAGCACGTCGTCCAGGCGTGCGCCCGCCGCGAGTCCGAAGAGCGCCTCCTCAGCCAGGGCCCGCTGGCGTTCGCTGCGCGGGGACTCGCCGGCGTGGGAGGAGAGGACCAGGACCGCGCGGTAGGTGTCGTCGCTGGGCCCATCGTCGGCCAGCGCCGCCGCCTCGCGGGTCACGCGCTGCAGCCTCTCTTCATAGTCCGCGTCTTCGCGGCACTCGTCCAAGGCACGCAGGCCCTTGACCAGCTCGGCGCCGCGATCGCCGACGCTCTCGGGAACCAGAGCGCCGTCGGAGCTCTCGTTGCCCACCTCCCCCAGGTGGCGATGCAGCGCGCGCAGCGGATCGATGCCCGTGGTCTGCGGCTTGGGAGCGGGGAGGTCCGCGTCGGGATCCTCCTCGTCGTGCTCCGGCGCATCGCTCGGCCACAGGTCGGGAAGCGTGTCGCCGGCGTCGGTCTCCTCTTCGGCCAGGTCGGCGAACGAGGCGGTGTCGGCCACGGACTCCAGAGGCTCCGGCGCACTGGGCGGTGCAACCTCGGCTGCCTGGGCCGGCGTGGTCTGCTGCGCAGGCGCCGCGGGCGGGGCCGTTGCGCCGGGATTGATGAGCACACCGGACTGGGCGCAGCCGGCCAGCACCCGCTCGACACCGCCGGCCTGGGCCAGCTCGTCGGGATCCATGGCCAGGGTGGCCAGCAGGGTGCCGAAGGCCTCGCGCGTCATGCCCGCCGCCAGCCGCAGGCCGCCGACGCCTTGCGCCTCGAGATCGCGGGCCAGTCCTTCCACCGATCCGGGACCCACCAGATCGGGTCGACCCGCCTGGCGGATGGCGCCACCCCCCACCTCCAGGTTCAGCTCGCCCGAGCGCTCGAGCCCGGCTGAGAAGGCGTGGAAGCTGCGATCCAGAGCGGACTTCCGAGCCGGGTGCTCGACTCCGAAGAACCGGCACGCCTTGAGCGCGCGACCCAGCTCGATGAGCAGCGCCACGACGTCGGTCGCGCCGCGCCCCTCGCTTGCCCCCTCCCCGGCCATCGACTCGCACCCCCGTATCCGGGTGGAAGGCACTCAGCCGGCCTTCCGCCCCGCCGATCTCATCGTCCAAAGGGGCCCCTCGCTTGACGAGAACGAAGCTGCTGCGAAACCGGGCACTTCCAGAGTGACTTTTTCTTTTTTTTCGCCTCTCTTCCGATTGACTCGACCGAGCCGCTCCAGCTACTCTCGAAGCTGGCAGACGGCCCCCCCGTCCGCACTCACCCTTCCTCCGTGGTCCCCAGGACCTGGCAGCGAAGTGTCTGAAACTCCTAGAGAATCCTCTTCCAGAGGGGTGGTCCTGGCAATCGCCACGGCCGGCGGAGCGGGCTACGCCCCGGGTGCGCCGGGCACCGTGGGCGCCCTGGTCGCCCTTCCCCTCTTCGGACTGCTGGCCCGACTCCCCGCCGTCTTCTACGCGGCGGCGGTGCTGGGGCTCCTGGCCGTGGGGATCTGGGCCGCCGGCGAGGCCGAGCGGATCTGGCAGACCGAGGACGACGGCCGGATCGTGATCGACGAGGTCGTCGGGCAGCTGGTGAGCCTGGCGCCCCTGCTGGCCCTGCGCGGCACCGGCCTGGATGCCCGCACCTGGGCGTTCCTGGTCGTGACCGGATTCGTCGCATTCCGCTGCTTTGATATCTGGAAGCCGCCGCCGGTCCGCCAGGCCGAGCGGCACTTCGCAGGGGGCACCGGGGTGATGCTGGACGACGTGGTCGCGGGTCTCTACGGGGCCGTGGTGGTCTTCGCCGCGGCGCGGTGGCTCGCATGAAGGCAGAGGTTCTCACCATCGGCGACGAGCTGCTGCGCGGCGAGATCGTGGACTCCAACAAGTCCTTCCTCTCCGACCGGCTGCTCACCGTCGATGCGGACGTGCGCTGGCACAGCTCGGTGCTGGACGACCCCGCCGACATGACCGACGCCTTCCTGCGCGCGGCCGGACGCGCCGACGTGGTGCTGGTCTCCGGCGGGCTGGGCCCCACCCGCGACGACCTCACCATCGAGGTCCTGGCCCACACCTTCGGCCGCAAGCTGGTGACGGACGAGGACACGCTCGAGAAGCTGCGCGCCTTCTTCGCGCGCTTCGGCCGCGAGATGGCGCCCAACAACGCCAAGCAGGCCAACTTCCCGGAGGGCTCGGAGATCCTGCCCAACCCGGAGGGAACCGCGCCCGGCTGCATGCTGCGGACCGACGGCGCCTCCTTCTTCTGCATGCCCGGCGTGCCCCGCGAGCTGTATCGGATGATGGACGAGCAGGTGCTGCCGCGTCTGGAGGCGCTGCGCGGCGACGGCCAGGTGACCCGGGCCACGCTGCTGCGCACGTTCGGCATGGGCGAGTCCAACCTGGACGAGGCGCTGACCGACCTCGACCTGGGCGAGGGCGTGACCCTGGGCTTCCGCACCGCCTTCCCCGACAACTACGTGCGGCCCCTGGCCCACGGCGCCACGGCGGAGGAGGCACAGGCCCGGCTGGCCCGCGCCTGCGATGCCATCCAGATGCGCCTGGGAGCGCTGGTCTACGGCGAAGGCGCTACGGAGACCATGGAGACCGTGCTGGGCCGGCTGCTGCAGGAGCGCGGCAAGACCATCGCCGTGGCCGAGTCCTGCACGGGCGGGCTCCTGGGTGAGCGCATCACCTCGGTGCCCGGCGCCTCGGAGTGGTTCCGCGGCGGCATCATCGCCTACTCCAACGAGGTCAAGATCCAGCAGCTCGGCGTGCCGGAGGCGCTGTTGGAAGAGCACGGCGCCGTGTCGGAGCCGGTGGCGGCCGCCATGGCCCAGGGCGTGCGCGAGCGCCTGGGCGCGGACTTCGGGGTCTCCACCACGGGCATCTCCGGGCCCGGCGGCGGCAGCGACGAGAAGCCCGTGGGCCTGGTCTACGTAGGCGTGGCCGACGCCGACCACGTCCAGGCCCGCGACATGCTGTTCCCCTTCGAGCGTCCGCGCAACCGCGCCGTCACCACCCAGGTGGCGCTCGACTGGGTGCGGCGCATGTTGCTGGGCGAGGAGCCGATCGCGACGCGCTACGCGCGGAGGCGCTCATGACATGGCCGGGATCCGCGCCTTCTTCGCAGTGGAC
>Ga0255054_10002688_pt1 | contig 10087 bp, 3 predicted proteins | sample JV7_2_23_MG_FD_188634 | JGI IMG/M metagenome (GOLD analysis project Ga0255054, IMG submission 188634) | Seawater microbial communities from Jervis Inlet, British Columbia, Canada - JV7_2_23 | ecosystem: Environmental > Aquatic > Marine > Inlet | place: Canada: British Columbia | collected... | reverse complement strand
GTCAGCGTAGCTAAGGGCTAGCGCTTGGCGGGCAAGGAGCATCGCTCGGAGAGCGGTCTCGTTCGTAGGCAGCTTCGTCAACGCGCTCTGGAGCAAGGAGATGAGTGAGTGGTCAACGACGCCCACCTCGATTGCGAAGAAGCCTGGCGACCTGGCTAGGGCCGCGTGGGCGAGCAAATGAGCGTTTTCCGATTGCTCAGCAAGGCGGGCGCCCAAACGGAGCATCTCAGTCGCCTGGGATCTGGATCCAAGACGCATCTGGGCTTCTCCGAGGGCGACAAGAATTTCGGCCTGGCGTGGATGATCCGGTGCGAGATCGAGGAGATCGCATGCTGAGCGAAGATGCTCTGCCGCCGCCTCGAATGACAAGCGGTCTGTTGCAACCTTAGCTGCAAGCAGTAGGAACGAAATCGCTCGATCGACCTCGCCAAGAGCTGATGCGCAGGCAAAATGATGTGCAATTTCGGCAGCGCGGTCAGGGAGTTCTGCGTTGGATAGCAGCTCAAGTGCCTCGCCAAGCGCGAGGTGCAAAGAAGCGCGCCGCCCTTCTGGAAGCGACTCGTAAAGTGCGTCGCGCACTAGGACGTGGGTGAACTCAATGGACCCAACTCCGCAAAGGCGCACGAGTCGGGCATTAAGCGCGGGGCGAAGCCGGCTTCGCAGGTCTCCGACCCCTTCACCGAGAGCGTCGGCCACCGTGCGAATGTGGAAGCGACGCCCAGCTACTGCTGCATGCTCAAGAACGGCGCGGCAATCTGGGGGAAGGTCTTGGAGTTGTAGCTCGACCATGGCTCGGAGCCCCTCCGGGAGGAGGAGGCCAGTACTTCTAGAGGCCGTGTCTGCAAGGGCTGCTGCGCGGGCAAGGTGTATGAGAAATAGAGGGTTCCCTCCGGATCTCTCGATAAGGGCGCTGACGTCGGAAATTGAGGACGCCTGAGGGCTCGACGCGAGGATTACGCGGAGTTCCGCGGCCGACAGATTTGAGAGAGGCAGGTGGGCGCTCGCCTTGGCCTGGATCCGGTGGAGCAGCGGGGAGTGGCTCGGCTCAAGAGTCAACTCAGCTTCGCGATAGGCGGCAATCAGAAGCAAGCGCGCACTCGGACTTGCCGTGACCGCGTGTAACAACAGAAGTAGCCCTCCGTGGTCACTTCGGTGGAGGTCATCAAGAAACAGAACGACCGGTTTGCGAAGGGATCGGGCGGCGAGGGCGCGGGCGATGGTGTCAAATGTCTTGGCGCGGTCCTCAATGGACGTAGCGGCGGCGTAGGCTGAAGTTTTCGGAAGGGCTTCCGCGAGGAGGCGGAGCGCTTTGGCTGCTTTCCGCTCACCCGCTTTGGCTAACTCTGGCTGGAACAGGTCTAGGAGAGCCCGCGCGAAGTCTGGCCAAGGGGCCAACGGGGCGCCGCCGGGATCTTCGCGGCAGCAACCTTGAAGCACGATGGCCTCAGAGGATCCGATGCCTGCCAGAAACTCTTCGGCAAGGCGGGTCTTGCCAATCCCTGGCTCTCCGGTGAGAAGGACGAGCTGCGGTTTCCCCACACGAACCCGTGCGAAGGCGCGCTCAAGTTCGCCCAGCTCAGTGGCCCGCCCAACGAGAGGAACGTCAGCATCGGTGCGTTGAATGAGCGGCGTGACGGGGCCGATGAACCTGTAGCCACGTTTGGGAACTGTCTGAATGAACTGAGGCGTCGTGGTGCTGTCAGTCAGGGCTCTACGGATCGCTAGGATCGCAGTGGGAACGGCAGAACGGGCTAGGGCGCGAACGCCCCAGACTTCGCGAGTCAGTTCAGCGGTCGAGATGACGCGGTCCCGATTCTCTATGAGGTAGACGAGAACCTCAAAGGGACGTGGCTCCAAGCTCATGTTGGCTGGACCTCGACGGAGTTGGCAATCCGAGAACCGGAGTTCGAAGGGCTCGAGCACGTAGCCTGCGGTGTTGCGAGTTGTAGTGGTCACGGGGTTGATTATGCCTGCGGCCAAGTATCGTTTCGGCTGGATCGCGAATGCTCGAACAAATCCTGATCAAAGAGGGTTCTGCGTTTCTGTCAGCTAGGCTTGCGGCGGATCGCAAAGGGTTAGAGTTGGCAATGAGTTGAGGGCTGAGTTGCTCGCATGCGCTCTGGGCGGGAATGGCAAAGGAACTCCCATAGCTGCCCGATGGTCGTGGGAATGTGGTGTCCTAGGGGCAGATCGAAATGGCCTGATGCTTGGACGGCGATCACTCGTCGTGGGCCCTCGTGCCTGCCGCGCTTGAGATCGGCGACGCTATATGGCGGGGCCAGCGGGTCCCAAGTGCCAACTACGGCTGCGACCGGCAGAGACGATGACCGTATGACTTCAAGCGGGGCCGCCCCGCGGATTTGAAGGTCCCCGGACGAAAACATCTCGAGAAGCTCCAGAAAGAGCGCAAGCGACTCAGCATGTGCGTTCTCAAGGATGTGCTTCAGGGAATCTGGGTCTGCACGCTGCGGGTTCGCTAGCCCCGCCCATTGCTGAAGCCTTCTTGTGGGCCATGAACCGCCGGAGGCACACAGCGAAGGAGCGATCGCGTTCAAGAGCCGATTCCAGGGCAGCTGGGATGAGCTTGGTAGCGCTTGGAGTACCGTCGACGCGATGGGTGCGAGGTGTCGTAAAGGCGCTGCAAATCGAGGAAGCGAAAGGGGAGTTCCTATGGTTGTAAGAGACGCAATGTTCCTGTGGTTCAGCAAGCAACAACCGAGCAAGCCTCCCAAGGAGTGACCTACGAAGTGGATTCCTTGGGGACTAACTCGGTGTGTGAGAAAGCGTAGAAACGCTTCGCAGTCGAGACTCAGGTAGGCATCGATTGAACCGAGCGCGCGGCCTTTAGAATCCTGGGCTCGGCCTCTGAGTTCGCCGACGTAAACGCGGGCTCCTAGCCGACTAAGCGCGGCTGGAAGGGGCCCGCGTGTGAACACGTTCCGGTCTCCAGTGAAACCGTGAATCAGCAAGAACACAGGGCCATCGTTGATGGCCGGTCCGTCGTCAACGGAGCACTCGACGAGCGTGAGGCTCTCCCCATCAGTCGTGGGGACGGTGTGGTGGATTTGATTGAGGTGCGCAGCGGGGTGCATTTGGGATTTCAGGCTGTTTACCTGGACTTATCGGCGGGCTGCGGGAGCGGATTAGTTGGCCATGGGGGCGCCCTGCCGCAGTTTGGATGGGGGGAAGGCCCCATCCTTTGCTTCCCTGGGTTAGTTGGGGCTGCGCACGGTCGGACGTCCGTGAAATGAACGCTGTGGAAGAAAATGCAACAATCCTGGTAAGATATCGGGCGGTGTTTCCGGTTCCTGCTTGCGCGTATTCGGGGTCCGGTGTGATTCAGCGGTGACTCAGCACCACTCTAGGAAGCTGAGGGTTCGAGCCGCAGGGTGAAGGCGAGATCGATTGCTTCAAGGGATCAACAAGTCGGACCGGATCACTGAGGGTGATCTCCGTCGCCTGCATAGGACAACACTCGAGGCGCCGGCGCAGATCCTTGGGATCTTTGGACGTCTTCGGGACCAAGGCACGGAACTTCGGCGCGGCTTGAACCAGCAGCTGGCCGTCGAAACGGCCACGGTTGAGTCCGTAGGCGATGACCGTATCACTCTTGTCACCAAGGGTTTCGAGAAACAAGACGACCGACAGGTCTTTCTGAGTTTCGACCTTAACGGTGCGGGCTATCTCTTTGCTTCAGACGTCGTAGGCGATCCTGACCGGAACCGGCTGGTTGTGCAGATGCCAAGTGTTGTGTTCCGTTCGGAGCGCCGTATCGCCGACCGCAGGGGGGCTGAGGTGGCGTCTCGGGTTGCTTTGGCGTCCGGCGATTCTGGTCCGTTTGAGGGGTTGGTGGCTGACCTGTCTGGCGGGGGATTGGGCGTTGAGGTGAGCCAGGCGGTCGAGTTCAAGAAGCGCGACCCGGTTGAGGTGCGCTTCCTGTCGGGGGACCTGTCTGGTGAGCGGCGCTTTGGGGAGATCAGGCATTGCAGCCCATCGGCTTCCAAGCCAGGATGGGTGAGACTTGGGCTCGCCCTCGGTGGCGCGGCTAGTCCTCTACCCGTCGAGCGACGGGAGAGAATCTTCAGTCAGGGCCCATTTGCAAGGCTTCGTGACCGGCTGTCGGTTGCTGGGGCCGCGTTCGACGTTGCGACGCGAGCTGCCACGCGTAGGCTTGGGTGGCAGGAAAGCAATGTTCCCGTTGTTCCGCTTGTCGACTATTTCACAGCTGACGGCGAACGGATTCGCGCGATCGTCGATTGCTGGGGCGACGTGCAAGGCGCACCGGCCGTGATAATCCCACCGGCCTTTGGGAAGACCAAAGAGACGCTGCTCCCACTTGCTTCGACTATCGTTGCGTCGTTTCGCCGTGCGGGTGAGCCGGTAATCGTCGTTCGATTTGATGGGATCCGACGTCGCGGTGAGTCACACAACGACCCTGAGTGCTTGGAGCCTGGCCGTGAGTATCTCCACTATGCGGGATCCCAGGCAGTCAAGGACGTGGGTGCGACGCTTGACTTCCTCGCGGAGGAATACGGCGTAAACAAAGCCGTCCTGGTCACGTTCAGCGCTGCCTCGTCTGAAGGACGCAAGGCAACCGCAACGGACACAGCAGGTCGGATCTGTGGCTGGATCTCAGTGGTCGGCGCGCCAGACGCGCAATCCGCGATGAAAAAGATCTCAGGTGGGATCGACTACACGCGCGGGCTCCTAAGGGGGGTTCGCTTCGGCAAGCAAGAGATCCTAGGGGTTCTTATGGACGCCGATCGCACGGGGCTGGATGCGATCGCTAACGGCATGGCGACCTACGATGATGCCCAGCGCGACATGGAGGCGATCGACGTCCCAGTCACATGGGTCCATGGGCGCTATGACGCTTGGATGGATGGGGACCGTGTCCGTCACCTCCTTTCGTGCGGCGATCCCGCCAATAGGCGATTCATCGAGGTTCCGACCGGACATCAGCTGAGAACCAGCACTGAAGCGTTCGACATCTTTCGACTGATCGCGAATGAAGCTGCAAAGATGGCGCTGGGGCGCGAGATCCAAACTGCGCTCCCGAGCCTTGGCGCGCTGGCTCGCAGGCACCGCGCTGAGCGTGGCCGTCTTCCGAAGCCAGACGTCGATGTGCGCGCACTCTGGGGCGATTATCTCCTCGGTAGGGATCGGACAGTCGGTATCGAATTGATGACCAAGTCGACGATCTATCAGGAGTTCTTCAGGGAAGAGATTGCCGCGTTAGGCCTTGTAGGGGGCGAGTCGATTCTCGATCTTGGTTCGGGAACAGGCTCATTGGAAGAGGCCTTGGCGACTGGCCATGGGGCGCCGGACTGCAGCGTGTACGAGATGGATTTTGTCAGGGATGCCCTGCTTCGCGCTCGCAGCCGGGCCAATGGCGGCGTTGTGGTACAGAGGTATTCAGTATGTGCCGATGCGGATGCTAGGTCGATTCCTGCCAAGGATGAGACGTTTGACTGTGCCTTCCTTTCTCTGGTGATTAGCTACGTAGAGTACCCGGAGCGCGTACTGAAGGAAGTTGCGCGCGTCCTTCGGCCGGGTGGTCGGATTGTAATCTCCACCCTGCGCCGGGACGCCGACATCTCGAAGATCTACGAAGATGGAGTGTCCGAGTTCTCCGCCGTTCGAATTCGTGAGGTCTTCGGAGATCAAGTTGCCGATGCCGATCCGGATCAGCTTGCACGGAACTTCCTCAATGATGGTGCGCGAATTCTGTCGCTTGAGGAGCAGGGGAGGTTCCGTTTCTGGGACCGTGGCGAGTTGAATGACCTGGTCAAGCGCTGTGGATTTGGAGGCGTGCACGCCACCCATCACCTCGGCGACCCTCCCCAGGCGTTGATTGTCTCCGCCAGGCGCAGCTAGGTGTCGACTTCCGATGCGGACCCTGACGCAAACCGCGGATGGGTTCAGGGGGTAGTCACGTGGGCGATTAGCCACCCGCGTGCCGCTATTTCCGCTTGGGTAGGTGCTGCGCTGCTTGCCAGCCTAGGAGTTGCCAGCCTCAAGATCGATACAAAGACGGACAGTATCCTTGATCGGCGCGCGCCAGCTTGGCGGCAATACCAACGCGCGCTCAAGTTGTTCGGCGGCGATGAAGTCGTGGTCATTGCTCTTCGCGGTGCTGAGGCTTTCGAGAAGAGTGTGCTCGAACAAGTCGCGCGGATCTCTGCCGAACTCCAGACACTCGAAGGCGTGCGGCGTGTCGATAGTCTGGCGACGGTCCCGCTCATATCGGCAACCAAGGATGGAGGCCTTGAACTTGATCCGGCGTTGCAGTCTGACGCGGACGGTTCGCTGGGCGTCCGCCGTAGATCGGAAGTGCTCACTGACCATCTGGCGAGGAGAGTGCTTGTTTCCGATACAGGTGAGACTCTTGCAATTGGCGTTCAAATGGAGGCCGGCCGCGAGGATGAGTTCCCTGAGATTGTCGCAAGGATAAGGGAGGTTGCCGGGCCTGACGCGGCGATCTCAGGAGTCCCGGTCTTTCGAACCGAGGGCAACCGTCGGACGCAACGTGAGCTCCTTCTCTTTGTGCCGATCACCATCCTGTTGATTGGCGGTCTGCTGTATGCGGTCTTTCGCTCGTGGGTCGCAGTGTGGATTCCGCTATTGGGAAGTGGGCTAGCTAGTTGGGTCACGCTTGGGGTACTGGGCGCGACTGGGAGGTCGTTGACGGCCTCATCGATGATCCTGCCATCGATTCTACTTGCCCTTGGGTGTGCGTATACCATGCACGTGCTGACGGCTGCGCGAGGGCAGGCGGCACGGAGCGAACTGGACGAAGCTGTGCGAGCCGTGTGCCGACCAATCGCCTTTTCAGGGCTTACCACGGCGATCGGCTTCCTAGGAATTGCAACAGTCCGCATTGAGGCTGCGCAAGAGTTGGGTGCGTTTGGTGCGCTGGGCGTAATTCTGGTTCTTTGTGCCGCATTGACGATCGCCCCTGCGTTGCTCTCTCTCTGGTCACTGCCGGCGCGCGACGAGTTGGATGGTTGGATCCGCACCGCTTTGGTGGGCGGCATTGTACGCGTGGCACGGTTCTCAGGTGATAGCGTGATTGCAGGCTCACTCGTTGTCATGGTGGTCCTTGCGCTCGGGCTTACGCGGACTCGCGTGAACACGGATCTTACGACTTGGTTTCAGAGGGGTTCCGAGGTGCGGGATTCGTACGAGCGAATCAAGCGCGATCTGTCAGGTATTAGCCCCGTCAATGTAGTTGTTGACGCTCCAGAAGGGCGCGCCGTCTGGGATGCGCACGCGGTTGCTGCGATTGAGGGACTTACCGAGCACTTGGAGTCTCTCGATGCGGTAGGCAAGGCAATCTCTTACACGGGAGTTATTCGCCAGGTCCATCGGGGATTTTCTGGTGATCCCGGCGCCGCGATTCCTGCGGATGAGGCGCTAGTCCAGCAGTACCTTATGCTGATTGAGGGCGTTCCACAGATGGGTGACCTGCTTGTAGAGGATGGCTCATCAGCGAATATCGTGCTCCGCGTAGACGACAACGGGTCAGCCGAGCTTCGGCGGGTCGCGGATGCCGCTGAGAGCTGGTGGGCCGAAAGTGGTCCTCCAGGCTTTTCGGCGACCAGCACTGGGATCATGTTCGAGTTCGCCCGTGCAGAGGATGCTGTTGCATACGGCCAGTTGCAGGGGGTTGTGATAGCGCTCGCTGTGATTGGCCTGATCTTGCTGGCGATCTTCCGGAAGTTTCTTGTTGCTGGCGTTGCGTTGGTTCCGAATGTGGTCCCGCTAGTGATGGTTTTCGGCGGTATGGGCTGGATCGGGATCCCCTTGGACATGGGCAACATCGTGCTTGGAAGCCTGGCGTTGGGTATCGCGGTTGACGACACGATTCACGTTGTTTCAGACTACGCAAACTGGCGACGCCGTGGTGCGGGTGCGGTGGAAGCTGTCGTGCAGGCCCTGCGCCGGACGATGCCGGCGCTCGTGTATACAACGGTAGCGATCGTAATAGGATTCGGTGTTTTGGGGCTATCCAGCTTCTCGGCTACCCGAAACCTTGGGTTGGTCACTGCGGCGCTGGTGAGTATCTGCTTGATCGCCGACGTTATGCTCCTTCCTGCGCTGCTGCTCAGGTATGACTCGGGAGAATCCAACCTAAAGTCAGGCAGTTAGCTCGCCGATATTCACGCTATGGGGGGGCTTGCGCCGAACAGCGTTGATCTCCGTAGCGAGTACCTGCGGGAACTAAGCGGTGATCGAGCGGTTCGGTCGGTCCGCGCTGCCGCGGTTGTCGTGGCGATTATCAATACCGTGTTCATCTGGCTCGACTATTGGGCGTATCCGCAGGTTGCGTCCCAGATCCTGCCCGTGCGTCTGGCGCTCAATGTCTTCTGTCTGGCGTCTGCTTTTGGGACCGCGAAAGCTTGGCCCCTGGCGAGCCAGTACGTAGGCATCTTCGCCATCTTCGGAATGCTGCTGACTGCCGTGTTCTCAACGGGCGGCCCGGAGAGCCACTACTACGCTGGGCTGATCCTGGCCTTTGTTGCGCTCCCTGTCTTGGGCACTGTTCGCGCTACTCCTGCCGGCATTCTTGTCGGCGTTGCGCTCGCGGCCTTCCTTGCATATCCGCTTGTGGTTGATGCCGCTGTGGACCAGCGAACGTTTGTTATCCATTCGCTCTTCTTGTCTGGAGCTGCTCTTGCCAGCGTTGCGGCGTGTTGGGTTCTCGATCGAAGTAGATTTCTTGACTTCATGCGAAGGCATGAGCTGCAGCAAGCCCGCGACCAGCTCGCCCAGCTCGACAAGGCCAAGTCGCGGTTTACGGCGAACGTGCATCATGAGCTGCGCACGCCGTTGACGCTGATGCTGGCGCCGCTGGAGGGGATGCTGTCGGGCGACTTCGGCGACGTGGACGAGATGCAGGTCAGCTACCTGCGCACGATGCACGTCAATGGGCTTCGCCTGCTCAAGCTGATCAACAACCTACTGGACCTGGCCAAGGTGGAGAGCGGGCAGCTTGAGGTGCGGCGCGCGCGCTGTCACGTGGGGCGGGTGGCGCGGGCCGTGGTGGACGGGGCGCGGGGGCTGGCGGAGCAGAAGCGCGTGCAGTTCGAGTCGCGGGGTCTGGAGGAGCTGCCGGTCGTCCATGCCGACCGCGACGCCGTCGAGAAGGTGGTGGTGAACCTGGTGGGCAACGCGCTCAAGTTCACGGATTCCGGTGGCCGGGTAGAGGTCCGCGGCCAGGCCACCGAGGACGGTGGCGTGCATCTGGTGGTGGCGGATTCGGGGGTGGGCCTGGGTCCCGAGGAGCTGGAGCGGGTCTTCGACCGCTTTGCCCAGGCAGACACGTCGGCCACCCGCCGTCACGAGGGCACAGGCATCGGCCTCTCGCTGGCCAAGGAGCTGGTCGAGGGCCACGGTGGCCAGATCTGGGCCGAGAGTCAGGGCCTGGGCCATGGGACCGAGATTCACTTCACGCTTCCCGTGGGCGAGGCCGACGGCGAGGAAGAGGAAGAGGTGCTGCGCACGGAGTCCGGCGAGGCCGTGGCGCTGGGGCGCTCTTTGGGCGCCGTGGAGGCGGAGCTCAGCGCCGATGCGGACGACGGCTCGCGCCTGGTCGAGATGGAGCGCAGCGTCGAGCGCTGGAAGCAGCAGCAGGGCGGCGCGGAAGCGAACGGGGCGGCAGCGCCACAGGACGATCGCCCGGAGGTCCTGGTGGTGGAGGACAACGCGGACATGCGCCGGCTGCTCCACTTCGTGGTGGGGCGCGAGTTCCGCGTGCGAGTGGCACGCAACGGGCGCGAGGGGCTGGAGGCGCTGCGCGAGCAGGCGCCCGACCTGGTGCTGACCGACGTGATGATGCCGGAGATGTCGGGAACCGAGCTCTGCCGCGCCATCAAGCGGGACCCGAAGACCGCCGGCATCCCCGTGATCCTGGTGACGTCCAAGGCCGAGCGCGAGATGAAGATCGAGGGCCTGGAGGGCGGCGCCGACGACTACGTGACCAAGCCCTTCCACCCGCGCGAGCTCTTGGCCCGGGTGCGCTCCTTCGTGCGCCTGCGTCAGCTGCAGCGCGACCTGGAGTCCCGCAACGATGCCCTCGCGAGCA
>Ga0255054_10002687_pt1 | contig 10088 bp, 6 predicted proteins | sample JV7_2_23_MG_FD_188634 | JGI IMG/M metagenome (GOLD analysis project Ga0255054, IMG submission 188634) | Seawater microbial communities from Jervis Inlet, British Columbia, Canada - JV7_2_23 | ecosystem: Environmental > Aquatic > Marine > Inlet | place: Canada: British Columbia | collected... | reverse complement strand
AGGCCTTGATCCAATGGATCAAGGCCTTTTTCATTTCAACCCCGTCGGTGCATTAATCTGCGCTCCCACGCAGGGGCGGTAGCGCGATCAATACCGGAGTTACTAAAGGTCATCGCGCACCTGCCATGGGTGGCATTTACTGGCGTCACCTGCGCGCTGGGTCACCGCCAGGCTTTAATTCGAAGGCCTTGATCCATTGGATTGGGGCTTATTTGTATTCGGGCAACTGAGAGTGTGTCAAATAAGCAACAACCACTTACCACGTCACCGGTAATTCCCTGTGCTAACAGTTGCCATATTGCAACGAAGTGGCGTTATAATCATTTTATCAATTCGTTCAATTGACCAAACCACGGGGGAGCAGATCATGTCTACTCGTACGAGTCTACGATATTTCCACGCAGGTAACTTCCAGCGCACTTTGTCATTGGTAATTGCCGCGTCCATTGCGATGATGCCTTCGATGGCATTGCCTCAGGACGAAGGGGCTGATGAGGTAATCGAAGAGATCGTTACCACCGGCACGCGCAGAGAAGGGCAATCTCCCACGGAGACCCTTTCACCGGTCGACGTGCTCGGCGGCGAAACTCTCGCCAATCAAGCTACTTTCGATCTGACCGATGGTCTGGCGAAAATTGCACCCTCCATCAATACACAGCGCTTCCCGATTGCTGATGGCACCGCATTTATTCGCCCGGTGTCCCTGCGAAACCTTTCTCCGGATCAGACCCTGGTGCTCTTGAACGGCACCCGACGTCACCGCTCGCCACTGGTTAACCTGCAGCTTGCGCCCTTGGGCACCGTGAATCAGGGCGCACAGGCGGTGGATTACGCGGCGTTGCCGGCACTGGCCATCAAACGGGTTGAAGTGTTGCGTGACGGTGCTTCGGCACAGTACGGCTCGGACGCCATCGCCGGTGTGATAAACGTTATTTTGAAGGACGCCAACGAAGGAATCTCCCTCTCCGCCCAGACCGGCGAGTATTTTGAAAGCGACGGCACCCGCACCTCGATTGCCGCCAACGCGGGTTTCCCTCTGGGCGACGGCTTTTTGAACGCAACCATCGAATATTCAGAGGCCGATTCAACGTCGCGCGGTGTTCCTCATATAGACTGCGGAGGAGTGGAAGCAGCCGTTGGGCCCGGTGTGGTGCCATTGAATGGCCTTTGCCAGCGCTGGGGTGATCCCGACGTCGAGACGCTCAAGTTCGTTTTGAATGCCGCCATCGACGTTAGTGACACCGTGGAATTATTCGCGAACGCCACTTATTCAGATAACGAGACTATTTCCGATTTCTTCTACCGCGTCCCGGTATTGGATCCGGCAGAAATGATTGCCGGACGCAGCACCCTGATAATAGATCTCGATGGTGACTTCATTGCAGATCCTGCGGACCAGGCCCTGGTTGACGACATCAACGCGGCCGGCCTGAACCCGTCTGATTACTTGACGGCCGACGCTGGCAGCCCCAGTGGTTTCGTGCTGCTTAACCCGATCCACACCCAGTTCCCGGGCGGCTACAATCCGGATTTCGGGGCGGAAATTAGCGATTATGCGATTGTGGCCGGTGCGCGCGGTGACACGGCCGGCGGCTTGAGCTGGGATGCTCGCGTACGCTCGGCGGAAAGCGAAGCAGATTACCTGCTCTCCGAATCCATCAACCCGAGTTTGGGCGGAACATCACCGACCAGCTTCCGGCCAGGGAAACTGACGCAGGAAGAGACCAGCTTCAATCTTGATTTCGTCAAACCCATGGATGTCGGCAATATGGCATCACCGCTAAACGTCGCTTTCGGTTTTCAATATCTTGATGAGACCTACAAGATCGGTGCAGGCGATCAGGCTTCCATCGAGGCGGGGCCGGTCTTCATATTCGGTGTGGGATCCGATGGATTCCAGGGCTTCCCGACAGAGTCCGCCGGTAGTTTTGGAAGCGATAGTATTGCCGTCTACCTCGATCTCGAAACGGATTTCACCGATCGTTTCTCAGGTGGCGCTGCGATTCGCTATGAGGATTACGATGAGTTCGGCGACACATTTGACTGGAAACTGTCCGGGCGTTTCGAAGTGACCGATACATTCGCACTGCGCGGAACCGTCAATACCGGCTTCCGCGCGCCCACACCGGGTCAGCTCAATACGCTTAATGTCACGACCAGTGCCGACACCGCCGGTAACCTGATTCCCGCTGGCACCTACCCGGTCAACCATCCGGTGGCCCAGGCGTTCTTGGATCCGACGGGCTCCCCGTTAGCCAAACCGCTGACGCCGGAAGAATCGACCAGTTTCACGATCGGTGCGATATTTGAACCGTGGGACAATACCAGCATCACGCTGGATTACTATGACATTGAGATTGAAGACCGGCTGGCGCTGTTGAACAATAATGTTGGTGCCGCGGAAATTGCGATTCTTGAAGCTGAGGGCTTCCCCAATGCCAGCTTGCTCGACGGCGGTATCGCCAACTTCTTTGTCAATGGCTTCGATTCCGACGTCACCGGTATAGACCTGGCAATCACCAGCGCTTTTGATGTGGGCGGGGGCTCGTTAATCCTGGACCTGCGTTTTAATTCCAATGAGCAAGAGGTCAGCAATGTCGCATCGAACACTATCAATGCTTCGCGTGTGTTTGACCTCGAAAATCAGGTGCCCGAGCAAAGGACTACGCTGACCGCCAATTACCAATCAGGCGGGCTGTTCAGTGGCTACGTGCGACTCAACAGTTACGGCAGTTGGGAAACCACAGGTGGACTTTTCAGTCCTGGAGATGCATCTGACGCTGCGTCTTATGGTTCGGAAATCCTGGTGGATGTCGAAGCGACCTTCACCTTCAACGACATGTTCGACGTTACGGTCGGGGCCGAAAACGTATTCGATACCGAGCCGGATCTGGAGCAGGACTTTGTCCTGGGCATTCTGGGAGTTCGCACGGCAGTAACATCGCCGTTTGGCAACAATGGAGGCTTCTGGTACGTGAGGCTTGCCGCCCACTTCTAATTCGGCCAGGAAGAATGACATAAAAACTTGCGCCCGATGCAATAGCATCGGGCGTTTTTTTATACCGAAGCCCGGGACAATTGCAATTTCATTTTGATCAACTTGCGAGCTCCGTCCCAGAGGTCAGCCGTTTCAGTTGAGAGTACTTCGAAGCCCAGCTTTTCATACAGCTGCATGGACTCCGGCAGGCCATCCGTCGTTTCCAGATAAACTGAAGTCAGCCCACGCTCGACACAGTGGTCGAGCGCCAGCGTGACGAGTCGACGCCCAAGACCGAAGCCACGCATTGCAGGATCGACGAGAACCCAGCGGAGCTGTCCGGTGTTCTGTTGGCGCTCGGCGATTGCTACGCAACCGACCAGGTCGTTGTCGTACTCGGCCAGCCAGACACGGCCCCTTGACGAGTTATCGAGCACATACTCGGCGATCGTCTTTGCGACGTATGCTTCGAAGTTCAAGCCGAAACCACGCAGCGGTTGGTAGACGACGCCATGCAGCGTGATTATGCGACCCAGATCCCCGCATCGGAGTTCGTCGCGAATGCGGATGTCCGCGATATCTGTTGGCCGGGAAGACGAGCTTACAGTCCCGGCTGCCCGATTTTGTGTCTTGTTCATGACGTAGAGAGTCCTGCTCATTCCCCGAGTATGTTGTCGTAGGTTTTCAGTAGCATAGTCTTTGCCCCCCGGCCAGGTGTCGGCGACGGACATTTACTTGCTGCTTGTAGCACTCTGCCACCGAAATCCTTCACAATGCTAACTTTCTCATTACCTGGTAAGACGAATATGCAGGCGGGACGTCATTTCAACGGTATCGAATCCCTGGATCACCCGGTGATAGCCGCCCGGGATCTCGATGCCGCTCGTATTACCTACGAGGCGCTCGGGTTCACTATTCCGCCGCGCGGCAGCCACATCGAGTGGGGTACGGGAAATCTTTGCATCATGTTTCCCGATGATTACCTCGAGATCCGCGGTATTGTCGATGCCTCGCGCTTCACCATGAATCTTGACAAGCATCTGGATCAGTACGGTGAGGGGCTGATGGGAGTCGCTTTTCGTACCGATAATGTACGGTCGAGTTACGAGGATATGATCAGGCATGGCATGCGCGTTACAGAACCGCGCCGCCTGACGCGGAATTTCGAACACCCCGAAGGCTGGACGCAACCGTCGTTCGAACTGTGCGTGCCCGAGCCGGATGATATCGAAAGCCTCATGCATGTGGTTGTGCTGCAGCATCTGACGCCGGAGTTGATTCGCCGCCCCGACTTTCTGTCCCATCAGAATGGTTGCGTTGGAGTAAACGCCATGGCCGGCATCATTGATGAGACAGAGCGAGTTGCTGCGAAGTTGGCGTTGCTACTCGGAGGAGACTCCGTGCAGACTGACGCTGACGGCGTTCACCTCGTGATTCCAAGCGGGCAACAAATTGAATTACTACTGCCGCATGCATACCGGGCGAGATTCGGTGATGTCAATCACACGCCGGATTCGGAAACGCCGCGCCTCTGCGCGATGACCTTACGTGTTGAAGATTCAGGTCGAACGCAGGACGCCCTGGCTGCTAATGATCTGCCTTTTGACATTACGGATGATGGCGCTATTCGCGTTGCTCCCGACTACACTTGCGGTCTTATTCTGGTTTTCACAGAGAAGTCTGCGCGCTGACGCTGGAAGAACGACGTGGAAAGCCCCTACCAGAATGGCGCCCCCTCCGTTCCGCCTAAGTCCCTCTGGGCCGCGGTCACCCGATCGATTGATTCGCCACCAAAGCTGACCGACACACAGAAAGTCGATGTCGGTATCGTCGGCGCCGGTTTCATGGGCCTTGCCGCGGCATTGAAACTTACCAAACAGGGTGCTCGAGTTGCAGTTGTCGAGGCCGCAGATGTCGGCTGGGGCGCATCGGGACGCAACAACGGCCTGGTCGCTCCCGGACTCAAACGAGACCCGCATGAAGTTCGCAGGCTACTGGGCCGTGAAGCAGGTGATCGCTTGCTTGAGTTATCGGGTAATGCACCAGGACAGCTGTTTGAACTGATCGAAAGTCACGGCATTAAATGCGATGCGGTGAACAGCGGTTGGATACAGGCAGCCCATTCGCGTTTTGCATTGTCCGCGGTAGGAAAACGCATCAAGGATTGGCAAGATCTTGGTGCAGATGTCGAGTTGATTCCTGAGGCTGACGTCGCAACGCGACTCGGAACCGACTACTACTGTGGCGCATGGTTTGATTCGCGTGGTGGATCATTGAATCCATTAGCCTATGTTCGCGGACTGGCAAGAGCTTGCGTCGCAGCGGGCGCGAGCATTTTCTCGGGTACCCCGTTTCTGGAGCTTGAGAATTCCGAGAATCGATGGCTCGTCCATACGCCGGATGGTCAACTGGAATGTCAAAACGTACTCATCTGTACTAACGCCTACGGCAGCAACATAGCAGCTCTGCGAGGCACGGTGATTCCCTTGCGTACCGCCCAGATTGCGTCGGCACCGTTGAGCGAGCATCAGGCCAGGAGAATTTTGCCGCAAGGGGAGGCTGCCTCGGATACGCAGCGGCTGCTCACGTCTTTCCGAATTACGCCTGACAACAGGCTGATCATGGGCGGGGCAGACGCCACAGCAGGCGATGAACATCCAGGCCTTTTGCAACAGTTGCACCTCGCGGCAAGCAGGAGATTCCCCGATCTGGGCGCGATTCACTGGCAATATGGCTGGAGCGGTTACCTCGCCCTGACCCGGGACCACCTGCCCGTCATTTTGCGGCTCGGTGATGGGCTATATGCTGGCATCGGCTGCAATGGTCGCGGCATTGCGATGGCAACGGTGATCGGTATGCTCCTGGCCGACCTGTTGTCGGGATCCAGCGAATCGGACTGTGCCGTCCCCATCACGCCCCCCCGACGAATGGCCACATTCCGCTTGAGATGCCCTGGCGTCGCAATAGCCGTGATCGCCAATCGACTGCTCGATGATATGGGGCGGCGGATCGGAAGGTTTTAATCCGGCCAGGCAGATGTACCGCTGGCCCTATAGCGTTGCATGAAAACAACAACTGGCACGTTGTTTCTTCCATCATTTCGTACGTTTGATCTAGCCAATCAGACACCGGCGATCTATAGTAGCGGAACTACAACAAAACTAAGCGTAAGCAGTAGCAGGAAGTAATCTGCGACGATTGTCGCCGGCCGCCGATCAGGCAGCGCCAGGAAAGTTCTGTTACTTGACGAAATGAAATTGATTCAGGAGGCAATCAAAATGAAAACGTATTGGCAAACCAGTGCTGCTTTGGCAGCAGTAGTCGCCGGCGCAGGGCTTTGCACGCAGGTTGCGGTTGCACAATCCGCAGACGACGATGCCTATGAGGAAATCGTGACTGTCGGCACACGCAGTGCCAAACCGCGCTCGGCCGCGGACTCAACCGTACCCATCGACGTGATTTCAGGAGACGTTTTCAACGACCTGGGCGGTACGGCCGATATCACGGATAACATGAAGGCTTCAGTGCCTTCATTTAATGCAACGCCGGCAACCGGTGACGGCAGTGCGTTCATACGCCCAACGTCCTTACGCGGTACCGCGGCCGACCAGACACTGGTTCTCATAAACGGCAAACGCAGACATCGTTCTGCTTTGGTGCAGTTCCTGGCGCCAGCCGCCGGCGCCGGCGCGCACGCCCCTGACATCGGAATGATTCCGGGCATCGGCATCAAGAGCGTAGAGGTATTGCGTGATGGAGCTTCTTCACAGTATGGCTCTGACGCAATCGCCGGGGTTATCAACTTCGTAATGAAGGACGCCTCGGAAGGCGGCCAGGTTCAGGTTCAGTATGGCCAGTTTTTTGAAGACGAAGAGAGTATCAAGGTTTCGGGAAACATCGGGTTGCCCGCCGGTGACAATGGATTCATCAACATCAGCGCGGAGTATATTGACAATGACGCGCTGTCTCGTGGACTGCAAAGACCCGATGCTCAGGCATTGATTGATTCGGGTGTGACCGAAGTTGGGCAGGATGCCCCGTTTGGTGATGCACCGTTGGTACAGAGCTGGGGGCGCCCCGAAACAAGCGGTGGCCGCTTATTCATAAATTCCGGCTTCGACATCAGCGATACAGCAATGCTTTATGCGCGATTCGGCTTTGGCGATACGACGGGCCGATATCGCTTTTTCTACCGCCACCCGGACAATCATTCCACCTTCACCACACAGCTTCCTTTCGGAGCAGGATGTCCTGGGTGCCTTGATCCTGACGATACGAATCCGCCGGACCCTAACCTCCCGCTTACACAGAGTCTGCGCGAACAGGGCTTTGTCGGTCTGCCCGGCGGGTTTACACCGTTTCTGGACGGCGATCAAACCGATTCGAGTTTTGTCCTTGGTGTACAAGGCGAATACCAGAGTGGGATGTTGTACGACTTCAGCTTCAACTTTGGCAAGAATGAACTGGACTATTTCCTGAACAACACGGCCAACCCGTCTCTCGGCCCCGGAGACCTCCAGACCTTGCCGCAGATGGATTTCGATGTCGGTGGTTACGAGCAGAAGGAACTCATGGTGAATGCCGATTTTTCCCTGCCGCTCAGCGATGCACTCAATCTTGCATTCGGTGCCGAGTGGCGTGAGGAAACCTATACTGCAATTGCAGGCGAACCCAGTTCATTCTTTGAATCAGGCGCCAGCGGATTGAAGGGCGTCACCACGGACGACGCCGTCGCTACAGCACGTGACAATGTTGCTCTGTATTTTGATCTGGAGCACGATGTCAGTGATGCACTGTTGCTGCAGTATGCGCTGCGTTTTGAGGACTTCTCGGATTTCGGCGAGACGATCAACGGAAAGATTGCAGGCCGCTACCGGTTCACGGATGCGTTTGCAATTCGCGGCGCGGTCTCTACAGGCTTTCATGCCCCCACGCCGGGTCAGGCCAGTGTGAGGACTACGGTTACCACGGCCGATAGTACTATCCCTGGCCAAGAAATACTGGTTGAGCAGGGCGTGTTCCCTCCGACAGATCCTGTTGCAGTTGCTGCGGGCGCCCAACCACTCACGGAAGAAACATCCGTCAACTTCAGCCTCGGTTTTACCGCTGATTTCGGCGACAATACAACGCTGACCTTCGACGTGTATAAGATCGACATCGATGATCGTATCTATAAGACAGGCGATATCTTTAGTCCGGGCAGCGCCAACCGGATCCAGTTTTTCACCAACACGCTGGACGTAGAACACACCGGCGTGGACCTGGTACTGACCTCGGGTTGGGACTGGTCTGCCACTGCCAGCACTGACCTGACATTCGCGGCTAGTTACACTGAAGTCGATGTGGTTGGGCGGAAACTTGTGCAGCCGCCAGCAGGAGGCCCGCCCCAAGTGACGGTCAATGATGCCCTTGTCGTAAACATCGAAAACAACTATCCCAATGAAAAATTTATCTTGTCAGCCAATACTCTCTTTGGTGACAATTTCAATCTATTATTGCGGGTAAATTTCTGGGGTGAGCATCTCGATGAGGCCGGCACTATCGGTGTCAACAAGACCACGATTGATTCAGTCGTTTTCGTAGACCTGGACTTTGGTTGGCAGCTCAATGACAACTGGAGAGTTAATGTGGGCGCGATCAACATTACCGATGAGTTCATAAACCAGGCGCTACCTCCCAACGCGAATAATCTCAGTTCGGGATTGCAGTATCCGCGTCGGGCGGCTACAAGTTACGAAGGTGGCCAGTGGTATCTGAGGGGGACTTACAGCTTCTAGGTTACCCGGATGGAGAGCAGGCGATTTATTAAGCCTGGAAAACTAATGGCCGGTTGTAATGATGTTGCAACCGGCTTTTTCTATTGCGGCGCCGAACGTGCTGAGCGGTTCGCCGGCAAGTTCACTCGGCCTGAACCGGCATGGGTAGTGAAAGCCGACGAGTGATACGACGGCACCGGTCATTGACTCCGATGATCGAGATCGCTACTTTTCGGTGCCTGCCGATGACTTTGTGACCGCTGTGCGGATATCCTGCAAACTATCACTGTTTCTGTTTTTAACCGTGCCTGTGTCCTGGGCTCAGGAAACCGATACGGATTCAGTTGAGCAGATCGTCGTCACGGCAACCCGAACCGAGTCAGCGGTTCGCGATGTTGCGCGTTCGATCTCAGTGGTGAACAAAGACCGCATACAGAATGCGACACAACAACTCGGGCTGGACGAAGTGCTGAACGGTATTCCCGGCTTGTATATGCAAAACCGCTACAACTTCGCCCAGGACCTGCGTGTCGCAATAAGAGGATTCGGCCTGCGGTCGAGCTTCGGTATTCGCGGCATAAAAATATTCGTCGATGACATTCCGGAAACGCTTCCGGATGGCCAGGCGCAGGTCGATAGCATCGATCTCGGTTCGGCCGAACGGATCGAGGTTCTGCGCGGGCCGGCATCATCGCTCTATGGCAATGCCTCGGGTGGGGTCATCTCGGTAGTAAGTGAGCTCGGTGGATCAGAGCCGTTTGTTGAGGCAAAGATCGGTGTCGGTGAACTCGGCTACGAGAAGTATCAGCTCAAGGCCGCTGGCCAGCTGGATCGTGTTGATTACCTGTTCAATGCGTCGCATCAGAATTTCGAGGGATATCGTGAGCATTCTTCATCCAGCGGAGATCTGGTCAACAGCAAGGCTCGCCTGGAATTAGGCGATGGCGACTCGCTGACGATCGCGTTCAATCATACCGATCAGCCTGACGAGCAGGATCCCGGCGGCATAGATGCCGTACAGGCGGAGGCTGATCCACGATCGGCGCGCGCCCAGAATGTACTTTTCAACGCCGGTGAGGAACTGTCACAGCAGCGGATAGGCCTGGTTTATCGAACCGACCACCTGGGTGGCGATTTACTCCTGAGAAACTATTACGTCTGGCGTGATTTCGCGAACCGGCTGCCATTTGTTGATGGTGGGTCCGTTGACCTCGAGCGTTTCTTCTACGGCGCCGGCGCTCAGTACAGCCTGACCGATCTTGCCTCGAGCAAACTGAATTTGACCATAGGATTCGATATCGAACGCCAGGATGATGATCGACGGAGGTTTGATAACAACCAGGGCGTGCTGGGCA
>Ga0255054_10002686_pt1 | contig 10089 bp, 7 predicted proteins | sample JV7_2_23_MG_FD_188634 | JGI IMG/M metagenome (GOLD analysis project Ga0255054, IMG submission 188634) | Seawater microbial communities from Jervis Inlet, British Columbia, Canada - JV7_2_23 | ecosystem: Environmental > Aquatic > Marine > Inlet | place: Canada: British Columbia | collected... | reverse complement strand
GAGGCTCAAGCAGCATCAGGGTCGACTTGGTGACATTTGGCACCTAGACGAGGTCTTCGTGAGGATCAGAGGAGAGCGACACTATCTGTGGCGGGCCGTGGATCAGGACGGGGACGTGATCGATATCCTGGTTCAGAAATATCGCAACGCCCGTGCGGCCAAACGGTTCTTTCGCAAGCTGCTGAAAGGGCAGGGGAGCACGCCGTGGCGGCTAGTGACGGACAAGCTGGGGAGCTACGGCGCAGCCCACCGGGCCATCATGCCGTCCGTGGATCACAACACGGAACGCTACGCGAACAATCTGGCCGAGGTCTCGCATCAGCGGACACGACAGCGAGAGCGTCAGATGCGAAGGTTCAAGTCAGCGGGGTCGGCACAGCGGTTTCTGTCGGTGCACGGCGTCGTCCTGAACCTGTTCAATCTCGGACGTCACCAGCTGAGTTCGGCGAACTACCGACTGTTGCGTGAGCGTGCCTTCAAAGAATGGAATGCCGCTACGGCTGCCTGAGAGCTTTCGGTCACCCGCCGTCCCAAGTCCACTCCGGCCGCATCAAGTTGACAGTACCAGATTCTGGATTTCTCGGATGCGGAGGCGGAGATCCGAATCATGTGCGAGCAGAGCAGTGTCCCCAAGGATCTCGTGGACATCGCCGTCTCGGACCCTGACAGGCTCGATGAGCGAGAAGCACCGGCGGAGGGCTCCCTTTCTTAGGGGCCGGAACCTTCGGTCATCAGGCCGTCGGCCCTTTCGGTCCGTTGATCAATGCGTCCTTCACATGCTCCACGATCAGGTCCACCTCAGCCGAGGTCACCTCGAAGTGGGGAGTGAACCGCAGTGAGTTCTCGCCCCCGTGGATGACTCCGATGCCGTTAAACCGCATGTATTCTTCGGCGCTGCCGGTGCCGTAGGCCTTGTAAACCGGGTCTAGCTCACAGGAGAAGAGAAGTCCCGTGCCTTGAACCTTGGTGATAGGGCCGTCCAGTTCGTCAGCCAAGGCTCCGAGCTTCTCCAGGAACTCATGACCCCTTGCTACGATGTTCGCGCGAACCTCATCGGTGACCATGCCCAGTACGGCGAAACCCACGTCCATTGCTCGTGGGTTGCCCGTCATGGTGTTTCCGTACACACCAGTCCGATAGAGTTTTGCGGCCCGCTCGTTCATGGCCAGAATGGAGAGGGGAAACTGGCCGGCGTTCATGGCCTTGGAGTAGGTCTCCATGTCCGGGGCCCCCAATCCCTCGAAGCCAGGATAGTCCACGACGGAAAGGTCACCCGTCGCCCGAAGCCCCGCTTGGATGGAATCCATGAGGAGAACAGAGCCATGAGCGTTCGTGAGCTCTCGGGCTGCGGCGTAAAACTCTGAGGTGACGGCCATCCCCGGGTCTCCCTCACCCATAACCGGCTCCATGAAAATGGCCTCGATGAAAACGCCCTGGCTGTCTGCATCGGCGAAGGCGGCCTGCAAAGCCCCAACGTCATTTGGGTCCACCGTGATCAGGTCCTCCCGGTCACGGTACGTCGCCAGGTGACTCCGATACGATCCTCTGGTTGAGTCAGAGAATTGGGCCGGCCGGCCGGTGCGTCCATGGAACCCGCCTGTCAGGGAGAGCTTCTTGACGGTCCTCCCTGCGTACCGCCCCCCCGGATCAGTCATCACCTTCGCGTTGATGTCGGCGATGCGGGAGGCAACGGAAACTGATTCCGAGCCCGAATTCACGGCAAGGAAGTGGCTGAAAGGGCACCCGTCCACCCTCTTGCGCCCGATCTCCTGCCTGAGGGCGGTCACCAAGCGCAGCTGGCTGAGGCTCGGGGTCATGACGTTAGCCATGACCTGTGGCCTGCTCATGGCCTCGATAATGGGCGAGGGCACATGGCCGAAGCCCAGCATCCCGTACCCCCCGTTGTCATGGATCACCGCTCCCTTGGTGGTCACGATCCAAGGACCTCGGGCAGCCAACGACACGTAAGGGTTCACGGCGTCATGAGCATAAAAGTTCACGAGCCCAGACTGAATTGCATCGACCTGATCCAACTCGTCCATGGCCATAAAATCCGGGAACTCAGCTTTGAAAAGTCCGAACTGTTTCCCTGCGGCCTCTATCGCCTCGACCAGGGATGGGTGCGAAGCGGCGAATCGTTCAAGGGTCTCATCCGGGATGCCCTGGGTCGTGCGCTTCCCGCCGGCAGAACGGATGTACTCGAGCAACTCAACGACACTCATAACCATGACACTCATCAGTGGAACCTCATAAGCGGGTGTGAATCAATAAAGATATTTAAACCAGAGCCGGAGGTTAGTGCCCGGCAGAGCCGGAGCTTAGTGCCCGGCCATTTCAGGTGCAAGATGGAGCCTAGTGCCCGGCCATTTCGGAAGCAAGATGGGAGCCGCCGGTCCTTCATAAAGGAGCTGGCTGCCCTTGATCCGTACCCCAAGCAGGGACTATTTGAACGCTTTCAATACCTCCCTTGTCAGGTCCCACCGGTCGAAACCCTGCCGTCCGTAATCCAGCCCGCGACGAACGATGACCAGATCGTGGGAGGGAACCACGATCACGTATTGACCGCGGTTTCCGGCCGTCGAGTAGGCGTCTTTCGGCACGTCGGTGCGGTTGTCGGGCACCAGCCACCACTGACCTCCATATTGATTACCCCGATCCGCAGTGGAGGGAGCCGGCGTCCGGACGAAATCGATCCACTCTTGGGAGAGGAGTCGCTCTCCCTCCCACACGCCGTCTTGGAGGTATAGGAGTCCGAGTCGCGCCAGATCCCTGGCCGTGGTGTAAACCTGGCTACTCAGGATGAAGTCGCCGAAGCGGTCTACGCTCAGAAGGGTGTTTCGCATTCCGGTGGGGTCCAGAAGCGCTCGGCGGGGGAATTCCAGGTAGGTCTGTGGGTCTCCGAGAGCCCGCTTCATGGCGTAGACGGCCAATAGCGTTTCGTAGTTCTCATAATCCCAGTACGTACCGGGCTCCCGGAACACTGCCCTATGCAGCGCGCCCCGAACCGAGCTGGCTCCGGCCCAATAAGCCAGCCCTGAGCCGGTGGCATACTCCAACCCGGAGTTGTCCACCGGATACAATCCGCTCGACATGTTCAGGACGTGCCGAAGAGTGATCTCCGAGCGAGGGTCATCGTCTGGGGATGCCGCACGGGGAAGCCAGTCGAAACCAAGTGGCTCGTCCAGAGCCATTTTCCCGTCGTCGGCCAACATTCCAAAGAGGGTCACGGCGATGCTCTTTGCCGTTGACCAGGTCCGAGTTTTCGTGAACTGATCTACGCCGGGGGCATAACGCTCATGGATGATTCGCCCCTTATGGACGACGAGGAGGCTTAAGGTCACCTGTTGGGGTGAATCCCGCTCGAAACTCCAGTTGGAAGCTGCCGCCAATGCGGCCGGATCCACTTGCTCCGGGAGGGGCTCCTCTTCAGTCAGATCACCGCCCGGCCACGGGATGGTGGCAGGGTCACCTGGGATTGGGGGCATCTTCAGAACCGGGAGGCTCTCGATATCGTCGAAATCCTGGTCCGGTGCCATGATCACACAGCCAAGGCCCTCCCGAAAAGCGGCCCTCATGGTCGGTATGTATCCTGGTGCTCCAATGGCCACCGCTCGGCGATCCCAGTCCACCACATAGTCGCCCCCCTCAGCCGTTCCGATGGGCTCGCGAAGGAAAGCGAGCTCTTGTTCAATAACCTGCTCCAAGGTTCTGTCGGACGTGAAGAGGCCGTTGCACATGAGAATCGCCTCCTGGCCCCGCTGGATCATCTCCCGGTTGAATTGCCAATAATCGTACGCTTCTTCCTGTTGGCAGCCGGCGGGAGAAGGAAGAAGGAGGGTGAGGGCTAGTAGCGGGGCGAGAAGCTGTTTCATGGGGCATTTCCCTTGCGGAGAGATCGGGCCTATCCGGTTCCATTCTTTCAACTGGGGTGATCATACGAGGAAACATGTGGACCGCCAGAGGCGAGGCCCCCGGCTTGACCTCCACCCAGCGCCGCGAGAGATTTGACCAGATTCTAACAAGCCGGAAACCGGAGCGGTCGGCACCCTGTGGGTGGCCCGGGAACGGGCCCGGTTTTCGATTCCGCTCAACTCCGAAATGAGTCGAGGAGGGAACTCAGATGACGGAATCCAGAATGGCGGGGGCCAGGAGTCTCTGGCGGTTTCTTCGGCCGGGCGCCCTCGGTCTGTTCCTGATTCTGGAGGGGTGTGCCGGCATGGGGTCGAGTAACCCCTTCGTTGATGCATCGAACACGGACTCGTTCCTGCTCAGGGTGGAGAGTCGGAACACGTACGATGTCACGGTCTACATCAATCCTGCGGGGCGGCGCATCCTGGTGGGGACGGTCCCGGGCAACGGGCTGGAGTTTCTGGAGTTCGAGTACCCGGCCGGGCGGCCCATCAACGTGGAGTTGGAGACACGCGCTGGGGAGCGATATAGACTCCCGCCGTACCCCGTTACCTCCGGAGGCCGGCTAAACCTCTACGTCAATAGCCGCCTGCGCTCGAGTGGCTTCGGGCGTTGACGCCGGAGGAGTCGCAGGGCCTGGGCTACCCCCGCCGCCTGAACACCGCGGTCAGATCCTCACTTGTGAAGCTCAGGCTATCGTCCGTGAGGGTGCCCACGATCTCCTCGTCAGCTTCCCCGTAAGAGGACGCTCGATCCCTCCTCGTTAGACGGATCCGAAGGCTTCCAGAATTCTCTGCAACGACTGTAAAACTGCCTTCGAACACGATGGGTGCCACGGTCCTCGCCCCGTCTTCCCCTATCTCCTGCATGCTGAACCTCCAGATGAAGGTCCGGTTGCCGCGCAGCTCGAGGGACCCATCGACAATGTTGTCCTCTGATGGTAAGGGCCGTCCGTCCACGGATGCGAGGTCGTAGGTGCCAGAGATTCCCGGGGCGAGGGGTGGAGCACTAGCGCACCCTGTCACGAAGCAGATCAGGGCGAAGGCAGGGAGGGTTTTCATTGGAAGTCCTGGTTTCAGGATTGGGTCCCTAGGCGTATCCGATCAGGACGGCCACCGCCAGGGCAATGGACCCCACGATCCAAACCTTGATCATGAAGGGCATGATGAACCTGACCCAGCGGTCGAAGGGGATCGCGGCCATGGCCAGGATCCCGACGATTACGGCGTTGGTCGGGACAAGAATGTTGGTAAACCCATCTCCAAACTGGTAGGCGAGGACCGCTACCTGACGGGTCACACCCACGAGGTCCGCCAGGTGCGCCATGATGGGCATGGTCACGTAGGCTTGGCCGCTCCCAGACGGGATGAAGAAGTTGGCCAGGCTTTGAACGAAGAACATGCCCACCGCGGATAGAGCTCCCGGGAGCTCCTGGAGCGGGAGACTGATTCCGTGAACGATGGTGTCCACCACACCACCTTCGTCCAAAACGACCTGAATCCCTCGGGCGACGCCGATCATGAGGGCGGTGGTGGTGAGTTCTGCGGCCCCCTTTCCGAATTCGATGGCGGCCCGGTCCGGGCTCATACGGGCGATGAAAGCCAGGCCTATGGCCAGGGCCACGAAAAGGGCACCCATCTCCACCAAATACCAGTGCCACCGGCTCAGGCCATAGATCAACACCAGGAGGGTCACCACCACGGCCACCAGAACCCACCGGTGGGTGGAGGTCATCCTGGGGTGGTCGGCACCCGGATCACCCGAGCCCACGGGCTCCCGAGCGCGGTCAGGCGTGTCCGGGGCCTCAGTGGCACCGGCTATCGGGCCAACGTCGGCCACCAGGCTCAGGGATGGGTCGCGTCCTACCTTCTTCGCGTAGGACCAGACGTGATGAATCCCGATAGGAAGGAAGATGCCCAGGAGGGCCAGTCGATACCACAGACCGGATGCTGGTTCGAGCCCGGCCACATCCTGAGCGATCATCACCGTAAACGGGTTGAGGGCAGCGACGCCGTATCCGATCCCGTAACCCACAGCCATGATTCCCACCGCGACAATGGCGTCATAGCCCAGAGCGTACGCCAAGGCGATCAACACAGGGACGAAGGGGAGGTACTCCTCTGCCATCCCGATGGTGCTGGAGCCCAGAGCAAACACCAGGATCCCACCGGTGATGAGCCAGAAAGGCTGGTTTCCCAACCGCCGCAGAAGGGCTCCCAAGGCTGCATCCACTGCCCCGGAGGCCCGGAGGACTGCGAACGCACCGCCGATGATGAACACGAAGAAGATGATCTCGTGGGCGGCGCTGAACCCCTTGGGTATGGCGGTGAAGATGGCCAGCGGGGAGAGAGCTTCCACGTCGGGTGTCATGTGGAAGCTGCCTGGCACCACCTGTAGCCGCCCTGCCGCATTCTCAACCCGGTCGAATGCCCCAGCCGGGAGGAGATATGTGAGGATCTGGGCGAGCCCAACCATCCCGAAAAGCAGGACGAGGGTGTGCGGGACCTTTAATCGGCGTTTCGTCATTCTGGTCCAGGTGTCTGTTTGGGTAGCGGGGTGCGGGAAAAGTCCGGTCGCAAAAGTAGCATGGGGACGCCGGCCTTGAAACCGCAGTAGCTGCCCGTGGGCACACCCCAGGCATCGCCGGCCAAGGGGTTTCTGACATAATCCTTACAACCCTATCCGGAACCTTCTCGGCGCCGTCAAGTAGACAAGATCCGTTGCCTGGTCCAGCCGTGCCTTTCTCAACATCCGGCTCCGGGGAAGTGTCCCCCGGGGCAAAGCCGATCGTTACATAACCTTCACGGAGTCCTCATGCGGGCACCGCGGTTTTTCCGTTCTCCGTTGCCGTCCCCCTCGGCGATCCATGCCTTGATGCCTGGGAGTCGTACGATGTTCCCAGCTCAGAGGCGCTGAGAAACGGCCTTCATGGACTTTCTTTTTTCCGTCTTCTTCAAGTACCGCCCCCTTCTCTTCATGGAGGGGGATATGGTGTTTCGGACGTCGTGGCCCATCGTTTTCCTCTTGCTCTTGGTGGTCGCTGGAGCGGCAGTGGCGGTGGCCAGCTACGCTCGGCCCAGGGGGAAAGCGGAATTCGCGGACCGGGTTGTCATGGCACTACTCCGGTTCGGTGCCTTCGCCGTTCTCTTCTTCGCCCTCCTTCGTCCCACTCTGGTTAACACATCCACGGTCCCGCAGAGGAATTTCGTAGGGGTCCTCCTGGATGACTCCCGGAGCATGACTCTTCCGGGGACGGACGGAGCTGCCAGGAGTGCCTTCATTCTTGAACAGTTGGATCCGGAAGAAGGGAACCTCCTCCGCGAGCTGGAAGACAGATTCGCGGTACGCTATTTCCGGTACTCCTCCTCTACGGACCGAGTGGAGCTCGTTTCGGACCTGACCTTTGACGGCACCCGTACGGATTTGGTGGGAGCCCTGGACCGCGCGAGGGAGGAGCTGTCGAGCGTACCCTTGTCCGGGTTGGTCGTGGTTTCCGACGGTGCAGACAACTCAGGCAGGCCCCTTGCGGAAGCCATGGTCCCTCTTCAAGCCGCATCGGTCCCGGTGTACACGGTTGGCTTGGGCGAGGAGTCTCTCACACCTGACATTCAAGTGAGTCGGGTATCGGCGCCCCGCACCGTCCTGAAGGGCACCTCTCTTCTTTTGGACGTGGTGATATCACAACGGGGCTTTGCCGGGCAGACCCTTCCCCTCGTCGTAGAGGACGAGGAGCGTATCCTGGCCGAGGACGATGTCACGTTTGGGCAGGATGGGGAACCTGTTGTGGCCCGGGTTCGCTTCACCCTGGACGAGGCCGGGTCCCGACGCATCCGCCTTCGAGTGCCGGTTCAAGATGGTGAGAGGGTCTCCCAAAACAATGAGAGGGGCATCGACGTCGAAGTTAGAGAGGCTCGGGAGAAGATCCTCTATTTCGAGGGGGAACCTCGTGAAGAGCCGAAGTTCCTCCGGCGGGCGGTGGCAGACGACGAAAACATCCAGGTTGTCTTCCTTAACCGAACCGCCGAGGACAAGTTCATCCGGCTTGACGTTGACGACGGAGACGAACTCGCCGGTGGGTTCCCGAAGACCCGGGAGGAACTCTTCAAGTACAGGGGGCTCATTCTCGGAAGCGTAGAAGCCAGTTACTTCACCCATGACCAACTGGCCATGATCGCTGAGTTCGTAAGCCGGCGTGGCGGCGGATTTCTCATGCTCGGCGGGCGATGGGCTTTTGCCGAGGGCGGGTACGGGGGAACTCCGGTGGCGGAAGCTCTTCCCGTGGTCCTCCGGGAGGCGGCTCTGGATCCCCATGGCGCTTTTGCCCAGGTAAAAGTGAAGCCCACCGTCGCCGGTATGGGTCACGTGGCAGCCCAGATCCGCCCCGACGGCCAGGCGGGTCCGGACCTTTGGGACAGTCTTCCTTCCCTGTCCATCATGAACCACATCCAGGAGGTGAAACCTGGAGCCACCACCCTTCTCTCGGGTGAAGGGCCCCAGGGAGATCGGGTCGTACTGGCCTACCAACGGTATGGGCGGGGGAAATCGGTGGCGTTTCCCGTCGTGGACTCCTGGCTCTGGCAATTCCACGCCGATATCCCGTTGGAGGACCAGACGCATGAGACCTTCTGGCGGCAGTTGCTTCGTTGGCTGGTGGACGGGGTCCCTGACTATCTGGTGGCCGGCACAGAGCAGGAGACGGTAGAGGCTGGGGAGGCGGTGAGGATTGTGACGGAGGTCAACGACTCGGCATTCATGGAAGTGAATGACGCTTTTGTCGAGGCAACTCTAACCGCTCCTGATGGCACGGTTCAGGTGATTTCCCTGGACTGGACCGTGGAGCGAGACGGTGAGTATGCAGGGACCTTCAACCCTGCCATGGAGGGGGAGTACGACATCAACCTCGTAGCGACCCGAGGTGGGGATTTGATCCTGGGAACCGATCAAGCCCACGTGCGGGTCGGCGCCAGCACGGAAGAATATTTTGATGCGAACCTCCGGCGATCCGTCCTCGAACGGTTGGCCGAGGAGACGGGGGGCCGGTACTACGAACCGGCTACCGTGGACCGCCTCCCGGAGGACATTCGCTTTACCGGGGGAGGCGTGACCCTCACGGAGGAACGGGATCTCTGGGACATGCCCATCCTTTTCTTTCTCCTTGTGGGTTTCGTGGGTAGTGAGTGGGTCTTTAGAAGGAGGAGGGGCCTGGTATGAGGAGGTGGATTTCTGCCTCAGGGTTCGCTCTGGCCTTTCTGGGTCTGGGAGCCGGCTCACCGGCGGCAGCCCAGGACACTCACCTGCTGGTCGTGGTTGGGCTTGGGGGGGACGCAGAGTATAGGGAGCTCTTTCACGGTTGGGCCGTGGACATGACCTCCGCAGCCAAGGACCGCCTGGGTCTTGCAGAGAACCACATCGTCTACCTGGGTGAACGCCCCGACGATGCTCCGGGTGTCATTGATGAACGGTCCACCCTCGAGAACATGACCTCGGTGTTGGTTGGCATGGCATCGGATGCCGGGCCCCAAGATCGGGTTCTCATTCTCCTCATCGGCCATGGGACCGGTCGGGGCGAGGAGGTCCAATTCAATCTCCCAGGGCCGGACCTGACGCCCCAAAACCTCGATGTGATGTTGAACGACTTCCCTACTCAAATCGTGGCGATCGTGAATACGTCCCCCTCCAGCGGACCCTTTATCCCGGCCCTGTCCGGCCCAAACCGGGTGGTGCTCACCGCTACCCGGTCGGCCCAGGAGAGGAACGAGACCCAGTTTGGAGCATTCTTTGTAGAGGCTCTAGGGGAGGATGGATCGGACCTGGACAAAGACGGCCGAATCTCCCTCTTGGAAGCCTTTCAGTATGCCAGCAGGGAAGTGGATCGGTACTACGAGTCGCAGAACCTCCTTGCCACGGAGCATGCCCAGCTCGATGACGATGGAGACGGCGAGGGGTCCACCGAAGTCGGTATTGATGTGTCCGACGGTCGGTTGGCAAGCGCATTCTGGATTGGATCCTCCTCTCAAGTCGCCACGGAGGGGGTGGTGCCGGACAGTATCACCGACCCGGAGCTCCGTAGTCTGTATGAGGAAAAGGCCGACCTGGAACGTCGGGTCCTGGAGTTGAGGGCCTTGAGAGGCCAAATGGAGGAGAGTCGATACGAACAGGAGTTGGAATCCCTCCTCGTGG
>Ga0255054_10002685_pt1 | contig 10090 bp, 6 predicted proteins | sample JV7_2_23_MG_FD_188634 | JGI IMG/M metagenome (GOLD analysis project Ga0255054, IMG submission 188634) | Seawater microbial communities from Jervis Inlet, British Columbia, Canada - JV7_2_23 | ecosystem: Environmental > Aquatic > Marine > Inlet | place: Canada: British Columbia | collected... | reverse complement strand
GTCGCCTCGGTAACAAAGCGAGAAGCCTGAAAAACGAAGGTCAACGGCTTATCGACTTCGACGAGAACCGGGTCGGGCACCGCGTCTCGGTCGACGTGCCATTGCTTATGGTTAGCCGCGTCAACGTAAGCGGTCCAGGCCGTATCGATCCCAGCGTAGCCCGTCACGGGCACAGCATGCTCGTTCTCAAATTGTGTCACCGCAGTGGCCACGTCTGCGCGCTTTCGAAATTCCTCTACCCGCACGGTACCTCCCGCGCCTGCGTCGTTATAGATTGCGACCCACATCACGAAGGCTCCTGTATGAAGTACATAGTGCACTCGTCCGGCTTTTGCCCGGCGTCCCATTCGATCTCCACATAATCGCCGGGCAGCACATCCACGTCGATCACTTCAACGCCGCCGCGGTTGGCGTTCATGTTCACGAGCAGCACTGTCGCCTCTACAGATCCGTTGACATGGATCTTCATCTGCGTGGTTGTGTCTCCGGCCTTCGTTTTGTAGACTAACTTAGTCAGCGTCCCGGTGAGCCCGATCGGCTGGCGCGTCTTTGCCTTGGTGCTGGTGTCTGCGTCAGTGCTCTTTCCGTTAGCGATTAGGAACGAGCCGAGCGAATCGCCCTTGCCGCCGAAGTAGCAGCACGAGATTCGATACCTAACCCCGCTGTCTTTGATCAGCTTTCCAGTGGTGCCGTCAAACAGCACGATATTGCCGTCTACGGCGCTGCTGGGTCCGACCACATCGCCGCTGCCACCACCGGGGAGGTTCCCCACCTGAACGCGCTTCTTGTTGTTTGCGTCGGCGCTGTCCTCGATGATCACCAAGTCTGCGGCGACTGGTGTCACCTTCTCGGTGACTCCGGCGATCTCTCCGGCTACGTTCGTGTGGATCGTTGACCCACCGCGAGACGCTACCTCGGGCGTCGGGATGTTTGCAAAGATGTAGTCAGTGTCTAGCACCAGAACCGAGCCGCTCTGCGCAGATGCCAGTGTCACCACGACCACGTTGCGTGGGTCTGCGGGGCTCGGCACCACCGACTCCACAAGATCGTTGCGTGCCTCGTTGCCCACTCGTACAAGCACGGCGACCTGAACGCGGTCAAGATTGTGCGTCACTGTCACCGTGGAGGTGGAAGCGAACGCTACCGAGAACAGACTGTCAAAAGTTCCAGCCATTAGAGAGGCCCTCCATCCGAGAAAGCTACGGCTTCGATGATAAGTGCCCAGACCGTGGCATCTTGATTCGGTGTTCCGTCCGCGTCCAGTTCAAACCGTATGTAGCAGAGATCGTCCTCGTAGAAGCCGGTGATGTCGAAGGGGCCGAACTCCTGTTCGTGTGCGAAGTTGTCCAGCGTGGCGGGAAGCGTTGCGCCGCCATCGAGATTCTCCGTGTCCGACTGCGCGGCGTTCGCTGTGAGCGAGTCCGTGTTCGCAAGCGCACGAGGGACAGATGCTATCCCCCCAGCGGGATCGGCAACCTGCGCGCCCGTGACCTCCACCGGCAGGAAAGACAGGATGCCGCTCGGCGCGGTCGTGACAGGCTGCCCGCCTTCCAGCGAGTACACGACTTTGATGCGAATCGGATACGCGGTACAGAGCCCGTCCTGCAAAGCGAACTGAAAATAGATCGCGTCACCGTTTTGATTCAGTTTTGCGTTCGGTGCGATGTGATTCCATCCCGTAGGCAGTCCACCTGAGCCGATGGCGATGCTCGCGTTCACCACTCCGCCACTCTCACCGAAGACGTTGCCTCCCGCAGAGAGTGTCTTGCGCCAGAGCGCTAGCCCATGAGCGACCGACTCGCCCTCGGCGTTGAACTGCGTGTGCGATGGGGCGATGGCGAGACGCTCAAACGCGGGGAGTGTCGTCACGGCAGTCACCACGCGGATTCGTGCCCATCTGCCAGTTCCGAAGGCACCGAGCGCAGTGGCAGGCCATGCCGTTCCATCGGGAAGAAGTGGATCTGGATCTCCGCCGTAGACGCCGAAGCGCAGATCTTCTTTCGTACCCGCCCGCAGGAACAAGGCGGCGCCGTACCGAACGTCGGTCGCCTCGTTCACCGACTGGTAGCCGACTGGCACCCAAGTGTTCACGGCAGTTCTCACCTCCACGATATAGGTGCCTCCGACTCCCGCCGTCACCTGGTGGAGCAAGACGCCCCAGAACTGAAGCGCCACACTCGCCACGTCCACGCGCAAGGTCGTGAAGGCGATGCTTGCTCCGGCGCTCGTGGCCGGGGTGCCTTGAAAGGTGAACGTCGAGCCGACCCGCGTGCTCGCTGCGGTCGTCACATCCGTCAGGTTGCCTCCGTCCGCGCCCGCTCCGGCGGTGTTGTCGGTGGTGATGACCTGCATCCCTTCGACGTAGCTTCGTCCGCGTCCCAGATGGACAGTGCTTCCGCGCTCAGGGAAGCCGAACTGCGCGCCGCCTCCGAGGACTGAGAACGTGCTTTCGTTCGTGGCGGTCGTCTCTTGAAGAAAGGCTAGCTCGAAGTCAACATTCAGACCGCTCGGAGGGAAGCTATACTTCGCCTGATGCGCAGCCGTACACTGGACATTCGTGGCGCTCGTGTACGTCACTGCGGGATCGAGCAAGAAGTCGATTGCAACCGAGTCCATCTTGCCGCCGTAGATGCCCACGAATGAGCCATCGGCGGTCATGTGGACAGAGTTCAAGCAGTTGAAGATGTTGACCCCGTAGATCAGTACCGTTCCCGTGTCCACCTCAATGGCGTCAACGATATTCGGGTTTCCGATATTCAGATCCGCAAGCTGGAGGCGGCCGACTCCCGTACACTTCGCGCCCGTGTTGAACGTGCCTGCTCCTGGCGGATAGTGGATGCCCTCAAGCGCGATGGCCCCGCTGGATGTTTGCATCCCGACGCCGACTCCACCGAGGTCGTATCGAATCTCTGCGCCGATGAGCTTGCCGGGTCCGGTCTTGTCGATGCCGATCCCCACGCCGGTCGCGCCGTCACCGAGGAACCGAATCTCGTACATCCCCGCCGTGTTCGTCCCGCCTCCGCCAGAGTAGGCGACCGAAGCGAACGACGCGGAAGAACTCACATAGAACGTGAGCCCCTGGATCGTCGTCTCATCGGTGAGCGTGAGCGTGTTCGCAGTGCGAGCCGCCGTGAACCCGATGAAAGTCGTCTGCCATCCACCCTCGCCACGTATCGCCACGCCTGTCGGGACGGTTAGCCCTTCTTCGGCATAGGTGCCGGGCCTGACGATTACCGAGTCCCCGGAAGATGACGCCGTTAGTGCTGCGCCGATCGTCAGCCACGGCAGATCGAATCGATCTGATGTGGCCGTGCCATCGTTGCCAGCCTTGTCGACCCAATTGATCGACGTGGTAGTGATTGCAGGCGGTGGGCCTGCTGCGGACACCCAAACGGCTGCGCCATTGGTCGCATCCACACAGATGTAGGCCGAATCGTTTGTGGTGTCGATCCACATCGACTTTACGCGGTAGCCGGCGTCCGCATCGTCATTGACGGTAGGGGCTGCCGCCGCCGAATCATTGTCGAGCACGCGGTCATACCCGATGTAAGCCTTGGACTGCTCCTCCGTAAGCACTACGGCGTCCACGGTGAGGGTGATGTCTCCCGCGTCGATAAAAGCGTTGAGTTCGGGGTCGTTCACCACGTCATCAACAAGCACGCTGTCCGTTGCCAGAATGCTGCCGCTGGCGGGCACGTCGATCCCAAGCTGTACGAGTGGGATGAGCGACGCCGTGGCGTTATCTAGTTGAATAGCTGGGTTCGACATATCACGCCCTCCATTTCACACGGGTCCAGACAATCCCGTTGCTCAATTGGTTTACTCCGTCATTACGCATCCCCAAAACACCACCCTGACTGAAATCGTCGTTGAGCGTCGTGTCCTGACCAGAGACGGCGGTTGAGGCCACCGATGAAATCGTGATGCCGTCCTCAGTTACAGCAAAACTGGCGGCATCCGTGTCCGAACGCGTGTACGCAAGGCTCACCACCGTCCCGTCAAACATAGCCGTGTATCCACGCGTAGAAGACATACGGAGAGTCCCGACCTGAAAGTAAGACCCGCTGTTGAGACCCCTTTGATCAGAAGCATTGAGAATGCAGGTTTCGACGCTCAACCATTTTGAGCGGCTGCCGTCGTAACGCATTTCCATTTCAAGGACCGTATTGTAGTAACGGTCTCCTTCCGCCGGGGCTGGAGCTGTTGGATCAGTTGCAGAATCCGCGTAATGCTTGGGACCGTTGACTTGAACAATGCCGCTGTCCCCTGTCCCGAAACCCGAACCAGGATTGATGACAACATCCCCACCATCGTTGTTACCGGCGGTGGCATTACCAGCCGTAATGGGGAGGTCACCCCCAGCTCCGGCTCCGTTATCTTCCCCAACGATGGAATCTCCACTGGAAATCTCCGCGTCCGTCCCCCCAGTTGAATTTCCAATGGCGAGAACAGCGGACCAAGCAGGCGTGGTGCCAGAACTGGTGAGCAACTGGGACCACCCAGTGGTCGTCCCATCCGTATTGACCCACGTTTGACCTGTAGACGCCAACGTCCGTTGGTAGATGTCTCCTTCGTTGCCAGCCAGGAGAGCGACGTTAGGATCTGCGGTCCCCCTCTTGATATTGTCCGCTGTGAGAACACCGCCGGACTGAAGGGTGAGATCGACCGAAATGAACAAGTCATCGGACGACACGTCGATGGTGCGGTTAAGCCCCAAAGTGTCGTCATTGATGACGAGGTTATCGATCTGGTTCGCCATTCAGACTCACTTCACCTTGCTTGTTCCTGCAACTTCGACAGCTTTAACTGTCACTCCCCAACCCACATCCTTCTGATCCCCACCAAGGTGTTGACCCACCAACGCCCCCAGCCGACGCCGCGAGTAGCGGGCCAACATCCCTGTGATGTTGGCCTTCTCTTTGGCGGTGAGTTCCGCCTTATCCGGCTCGACTTCAAACTCGACTGTGAGTGTTACTTTCATGGTTCAAACTCCTATGGGCGGACAGCAATGAACTGTGGCTGGAACAGGACCAGCGGAGAGGTGTCAGCCCCGTCCGCACCCTGGAGGATGCCCAGGAGGTAGATGACGTTGCCGGACCCCGTGGGGGCCGTCAGCGTGGCTTCTCCGGCCGTAGCGCTGACGAAGACAGGACTTCCATTGCTGGCAGCAGCCGGTGCCGCGGCGAAAGACATCGCCACCAGAGAGCCTGCTACGGTGAAGACTTTGACCGGAGTGGTGTCGGCGGCTGTGAAAGCAACGATGCCGACAGCCAGGCCATCCAGGGTCGTACCCGTATTAGAATCCGCCAAAATGGCATCACCTGTGGTGGCTTCGATGGTCACAATGTCTCCCACCGTAAGGGCCTCACCTGCGGTAAGGGTGAGTCCGGCACCACTTGCCACGATGTCAACGAACTGACCCATATCAACGGACGGAGAGGCCGCCGTTGAGTCAAACGTCATGTACGTGTTCGCACCATCGTCGATCACCATTGCCGTTGAGTTGGCAGCTTCAAATGTGACCGTGATGTCGTCAGCCGAATTGATGTCAATCGTGCCCGACGTGGTGGTTTCCAGGGTCAGGCTGGCAGCAGCAACCGAGAAGTTCGATGCGGCACCAGCGTCGAGAGAGATGGCCTCCGTGCCAGATACATCGAAATCACCTTCAGCAGCCGAAGTGGTGATCGTGTTTCCAGCCACATACGCCTCTTGCAAGGTCTCAGTCGTATCCCCTGTTGCAATCTGCTCCCAAGTTGAGCCGTCATCTCCCGCACCGTTGGCATCCACCTGAATGTACGCACGACCACCAGTTGCAGCAGTCGTTCCGTCGTTGAAGAAGAACACCGAACCAGCAGTTGCTGTGTGACTCGGCACCGTAGACCCGGCATAGAGGTCAGAGTTACCTCCACCCCCACTGCCCGTCAGGCCCAGCATGATCTCATCGGCATCGAATGCCCCGGTGATGTCCACGCTTCCGTGAACACCGGTCGTGAAACCATCGCCGGGCGCCAGGGTGATGCTCGCACCATCCGCAGTGCCAGCCGTCGAGCTACCTGCGGTAATGGTGATGTCGTTACCCGAGGCATCAGCCAGGTCAGCGGTATCCACCGTGACGGTCGTGCCGGCGTTGATGTCTACGGTCGTGGCCGCTGTGACATCTACCTCGGCTGCCGAAGACAGAAGCAAATCACCACTTGTTGCGGTGGAGACCGTCAGGTTGCCGCTTGTGGCTGTGACATTGGATACCCCAGTACCGTCAATGCTGAAAGCGCCCGTCGACAACATGTCGAACGTGCCCGTCACGTCGATGTCCATACCCGCACCAGCGTTCATGTCCACCAGAGCGACACCATCAAGGAGAAGCGTTCCACTGGTTGTGGTGCTCAGGGTCAGGGAAGCCGCATCAACCGTGAAATTGGAGGCGCTAGAAGCATCAAGGCTGATTGCCTCAGTACCAGAAACATCCAGAGAACCATTTACAGCATCCGTGACGATGGTATTGCCCGCCACGTAGGAGAGCTGAAGCGAATTGCCAGCACCCGTGCCTACAACGGTCCAAGCCGTCGCAGCGGCACCGGTCTTGATGTACATTTCACCGGAAGTGCCGGCGTTTGCAACATCGCGGTGATAGATCGATCCGACAACGGCTGCGACGCCTGCGGCGGCCGTTGGGTCAACCCCACCAACGAAAACGCTGTAACTGTCTCCGCCCGTGCCGGAGTTCGTGTAAGTAGCAAACGCCGTCACCTGATCCACGGTGGAGTCAAACGTGAAAGCGCCTGTGCCCGCATCGAAGTTCACCGAAGTAGCGCCTGTGACGTTACCCATCGTGATGGTTCGTGCTGCGGCCCCAGTGCCGATGTCGATAGCAAAAGCGTCAGCATCGTTTCCGATGCTCAAAGCTCCAGCCGAAGAGTTGATCTCAACTCCGTCGATGCCATCAATCAGGGCGCTGCCTGATGTGGTCGTCGAAAGCGTTAAATCCCCGGCGTCTACGGTGACGTTTGATGCTGCCGTACCGTCGATGGAGAACCCATTGGTCCCCGTCATCTGAACATCAAAAATCGTGCTATCGAAATCGAACGGGGAATCGAGATCGATCCCACCCGAAGTCGTGATGACGAAAGTTTCGGTGCCGGCAAAAGTGACGTTGCCTTCACCCGCCGAGGTGGTGATGGTGTTGCCTTGGATATAGGCTTCCTGAAGGTCCACCACCCCCTGCATCGTGATGGTCGTGTACGTGAGGCCCGTGGTCGTGGCCCCTGTGTACGACTCCCAATCTCCACTGGAGTTGCCGCGCAAGACGTTGACGTTGACGAGTGTGATCCCGCCCGCGACCGTCGTGTCCGTCACAAAATCGTTCGTGAACCAATCCTGTGTATTGGCGAAAGTTCCCAGACCGCGAATCGTGAGGACATTGGCGGCATGGCTCTCGACCTCAAAAAGACCATCGTTGGAGGGGTTATCCGCCCCATCCACCTGGATGATGTCACCCGCCGAGAAAGTCGCACCACCCGTCGTACTCACCGTTGCATTCGCAGCGCCCGCACGCGCAACGAAACCAGTAGCCGCCACCGTGTCGGTCGTCGCGGTCGGCAGCACGTTGACGACAAAACCGCCAGTTTGCGCCACAGCAACGGTGTAGTCCGCATTCAGGTACAGATGGTTGTCTCTGATGTTGACTGCTTCGGAGTGGACCGTGAAAGTCGTACCGTTGACGGTCAAATTCCCGGCGATGACCACACTCGCCCCGGACACCCACGCCCAGTCATTGCTGGTTTCGATGATGTCAGGTGTTCCTCCCGTCTCAGGAGTCCGAGACAGACCTGTCGTAAGATCTAAAAGGAGAAGGTTATCGGTTTGTGTGCCAGCCATGGTCTTGTTCCTTTATCGGCGTTGCGCGATGAACTGAGGACGGAACACGACGGTTGGAGTCGTCGTGGCTCCGTCGGCACCTTGCAAGGTGCCGATGGTGAAAATCGTATTGCCCGAAGTGGTGGGCGGGGTGGGGGTTGCGAATCCTGAAATTGCTGAGATAAAAACGAGGCTTCCGTTCAACGCTCCTGCGGGAGCGGCGCTGAATCTCACAACCGGGCAAGTGCCTGATTTGGTGACAACCTCTACAGAGGCACCTAGAAGAACGGTCTCGTTTGCGACGCCAATCACCTCCCAATTAGCCCCGGCAATAGAGGAATCCGCGCGGATGGCATCTCCTGCGGCGTCGAGAGCCACCAGATCCCCTATTGTGAGGGCTTCTCCGGCAGTAAAGGTCTTGACCTCCAAATTGCCGAGCGCGTTATCGAGGCCCGCCAGGTGCGCCGTCAGTTCTTCAACACTCGTGACTTCCGGGGGAGTGGTGTCTCGCGTGTAATTCGTCGGGATATACGTGATGTCGAGGATGTCCCCGTCAATCTCGTCCGTTCCATTGTGAACATGTGTGGGGGCATGAGGCGCAGGGATCGGATTGCCGAAACTCAGGATCCCAAAACTGTCCGTGATGATGGCTTGCCCCGCGGTGCCGTCCGCATTCGGCCAAGTCAGCCCATCAATGATCACATTGTCACCAACGCCGGCTCCTGGATCGAGCACCAGATCGGTAACACCGATGATGCTGTCCCCAGTGGACACGCTAATGTTAGTGCCTCCTGTGACGTTCCCTAGTATGAGCGTTTGAGCCAGAGTCTCTCCGCCACCACCACCACCAGGGATGGTGATGTCCACGGCACCAGCACCCGCCGTGCTTGCGGTGACTCCAGCGCCAATGAAATCGAACGACGTGACCGCAGCATCGACAAGGACACCTTCGTCGAACACCGCAACCGAACCGCCCCCACCACCTCCAGCGTTGGGGAAGAACTGGCCGCCGATGTAACCGAAGACGTTGGTCCCGAAACCCCCAACATCCCCTGTCGAGTTGAACTGGGAAACGACCCGACCTTCGGTGAGGCACAGATTGATCCCCGTGAGCGTGACCAAAGGGAGAGGAGCTCCCGTTGGGAGGGGAACTTCAATGAGGTAAGAGCCCGGATCAGCACCACTCAAACCGTCCCCTGGAATGGCTGCCGAGATGACGTACTCGCCGTCGAACTCCCGATACGCAGCCGGCACCCCTGGGGCCGAGAACCCAGTGATGGTGACGGGCTCGCCGACCATGAACCCGATCGAGTCAAGGAGGGTGGGGATCACGTTGTCGGGAATGACGAACCGAAGCGTCTCCGCCCCTCGTTCGACATTGAGAACCGCAGGCCGGAGGGCTTGCCCCGTTCCTGCTGGTCCGCCACAGTTCCCCTTGTCACGAAACTGGAGGATGATCTCCGTCGTGATCAGCCCCTGCTTTGTGAAAATGCAGATGTCCCCTTCGTGCCAGGACACGAAAGTGCGCGTGGACATGGGGATGTCCACCGGTGGCAACGTCGTACCGGCGCCAAACGGAATTGGAACCGCTCGAGTACGGTTCTTCTGGATCGTGATCTCGTCGAGATCGTACAGAGTCACCGACGCCGTGTTAGGGCGCCCGTCGGCGTAGACCCCTGTGTGGGTACACCGGACGATCAGAACGGCGACAATGTTGCTCATGAGAGGGTCCGAAGGCGGGATACACGAATCCCTACCTACGCCCTGCTATCGAGCGAAAACCGAAGAAAACAGCCCAGCGCCAGGAGCGCATTTTGGAGCGACTTACATCAAGAACTCAGCTAGCCGGGTTTTCACGTTCTCAGGATCGGTTTTGACCTCCGACTCCCAGATCACCAGGCACTCGAGCCCAACCTCCGCGTACGCTTGGATGAGTTCACTCTCATGCTCCTCCGGCCACATATGGGTGAACTTCTCGCTATGCCAGTAGTCCCCGTTGACTTCCACCACCTTGCGGAGGTCACGAAAAGGGTGATCAGGGACCGGTCCGCGCAGCACAAAATCAGGGTTCTTGTGTCGCCCTAGCCGCGGGAGCCATCGCCAAAACCTCCGATCTCCCGTGTACATGAGCCGAGGTTCAAGCTCTTGGACCCGGCGTTCCGGAACATTTGGGTCCCGGCGATTGGCCTGGGCATGCAGCATCAGTCGAGCATATTCCCGATCCTGCATCGGGTGC
>Ga0255054_10002681_pt1 | contig 10093 bp, 10 predicted proteins | sample JV7_2_23_MG_FD_188634 | JGI IMG/M metagenome (GOLD analysis project Ga0255054, IMG submission 188634) | Seawater microbial communities from Jervis Inlet, British Columbia, Canada - JV7_2_23 | ecosystem: Environmental > Aquatic > Marine > Inlet | place: Canada: British Columbia | collected... | reverse complement strand
GAGCGAACCTCCCGCGGTGGACGAGACGGCATACCCGACGGCCCTGGAACAGGAAGCCTCAACGCAGGAACCCGTGGAACCGCCGGATGCGCCCGAGCCTGTGCCCCGGGACGATATCGAGACCCCCTTCGACACGCTTCTCCACGAAGACCGGGAACGGGAGACGCTCGCGCAGGAACCTGCGGACACGCCTCCGCCGCAAGACGAGGCGGATACCGCCATGGAGAGTCCCCTGTTCTCCGAGGGGGAGAGCGAACCTCCCGCCGCGGAGGAACCGTCGGCCCCGGCGGGGTTTCCGGACACTCCTTTCCCGCTGGAGTTGGAAAAGGAGGAGGAGATCTCCTTTCTTCCAGTGCCCGGAGAAATTCCCGTTCAAGGCCTGCAGGAATTGACGGATCAGGCGCCGAAGGTACCAACTTCCCCGATGGAACGGGGACGGGAACAAATCCACGAGTCCGAGGAGTTTTTGAGGATCGACACCGTTCTCCCCGATTTCTTGAGGAAAGAGGGAGCGGCCACGGAATCCTCCGGGCAATTCGACATCTCCGAACACCTGACGATAGATCCTGTCGGGACTCCGGAGGAGGACAAGGCACCGGTTCCGCCGACGCCGGACCTCCCTCCCCTTTCCGAGGAGACTCCCTCCTCGCGCGCGGATGCGATGCATGAGGAAATGACCGATCTGGCCGAAAGCAGTCCCGTCGAGGAAACCTCCGTCCCGGAATCGCCCTCCCAGGCCGTGCCGCCGCCAATCCCCCTGGAGATCGGGAAGATGCAGGCGACGCACCCCCGACCGCCCGTCCCCTCCGGAAAACCGTCGGTCGCGCTTCTGTTGGTCCTGTTCGTGACGCTGGCGGGGGGCGGAGCGTACCTCGCGTTCACGAAGACCGGGCAGGAAACCCTGCGTACCCTCATCCCCGGGATGGAGTCGCTCTGGCTGGGAGGGAAGGAATCCGTCCGTCCCTATCACGTCGGCAACCTGATCGGATACTACGAGATGAGCGAAAAAGCGGGAAAAATGTTCATCATCAAGGGAGTGGCCACCAACCAGGGACGAAGCAAGAAAAGCGGCATCCGGATCCGTGCCGAACTGCTCGACAGCAACCACCAGACGATCGCCGAAAAAACAGTGTACGCGGGGAACATCGTCGCCGGTTTGCGTCTCGCGGATCAGGAGAAGATCGAGGCGGCCATGTCCAACCGCTTCGGAGACAGGCTCAGCAATCTGGACGTCGAACCCGGGAAATCGGTTCCCTTCATGGTGGCGTTTTTCACCCCCCCCGAGGGAATCGAGGAATACCGCCTGGAGGCACTCGACGGGGATTAGGAACCGGTCGCCTTCGCCCGTTTCCGGCGACGGAACAGCCGCAACCTGCTACTTGTCGTTGTTCTCCGGCTTCTGCTTCGGAGTAACGTCCACTTCGTTCTTATCCTTCATCGACTTTCGAAAGTTGCGGATCCCCTCCCCAAGTCCGCTTCCGATCTGCGGAAGTTTCCCCGCACCGAAGAGGAGGACCACGATCACACAGATGATCAGGAGTTCCGGCACCCCAAGTCCGAACATACATCCCTCCTGCCCGTAAGCTGTCTACGGTTCCATCATACCACCGGAATCGGGTCAACTGCTCAAGTTTCCCTGATCGTCTCCTCCACCGACACCCCGAAATGCCTCCCCGCCTTCTCTTCCGCGAGAAGAACGGAATCCCCCACGGACAGCTTCGCCACGGAGACCGTGCCGGCGGCGGCGTCCACCAGCCGGATCGTCTTGCCAATCATCTGCTCGACCTTCCCCCGATCCCGTGCAGGCCTTACCTGTACGCCCCCCTGACCTTCAGCAGTTCGTTGAGGTACGTGGGGCTGTCCGCGTACTTCATTGCCTCCTCGTACTTCACCCTCCCGGAAGCGACGTGCTCCGCAAGGGTCCAGTCGATACTCACCAGTTCCTCGACATTCGTCTGCATCATCCCGCGCAGGACATGGACCTTCCCCTCGCGGATGGCGTTCCGGACCCGGAGAGAAGTGCTCATCTTTTCCCACGCCATAATGCGCCCGCTGCCGGACGCCCTCCGGAGGAGGCGCTGCGAGAAAACCGCCAGCAGGCAATCCGCCAGCTGGGCCCGCACCTGGGACTGCTGGGCAGGGGGGAAGATGTCGATGATCCGATCCACGGCCGCCGTGGCGTTGTTGGAGTGCATCGTCGCCATGACGAGGTGGCCGGTCTCCGCCGCCGTCAGGGCGATGGAGAAACTCTCGAAATCCCTGAGCTCCCCGATCACGATGACATCGGGGTTCTGCCGGAAGATATGGCGGAGTCCGTCGCCGAACGAGTTGGTATCGGTTCCCACCTCCCGCTGGTTCACGTTCGAGTTTTTATGCCGGTGCGTGTACTCGACCGGATCTTCGATGGTGATGATGTTGGCCTTCCGCTCCCGGTTGATCATGTCCACGAGGTTGGCCAGGGTCGTCGTCTTGCCGTGCCCGTTCGGCCCGGCAATCAGGATGAGCCCGTGCTTGCGCAAGGCGTACTCCTGGAGGAACTCCGGGATGCCCAACTCGGTGGCGGGAGGAATCTTGTCCGCAACGTGACGAGCGGTAAACGCGAGGGAGCCGCGCTGGCGGTAGACATTGCAACGGAAACGCCCTACCCCGTCGAGGGAAAAGGCGAAATCGAGCTCGAGGTTCTCCTGGAAGATTCGTTTCTGTTCCGGCGTGAGGATATCGTGGACCATCGACTCGACTTCCACAGGCTTTAGCGCCGGGATGTCCAGGCGCTTGATTTCCCCGTCCACCCGGATGGACGGGATGGCACCGGAGGAGAGGTGGAGATCCTGGCCGTGCCAGATAACCAGCGCCTTGAGAAGGCTCCTGATATTGCTCTCCGCCGGAATCTCCCGCGGCAGTGTCTCACCGCTGAGTTTCAGGGTGTCCTCCCCGTATCCCGCCGTCTGGAAGAAGTTCTGCGCCTGCTCGAAATGCGTGGAGGACAGGATCACCGGCTTCGTGTTGTGCCCCGACTGGAACTCCACCTCGGAAAGGGCAGTCAGATCCGTCGGGTCCACCATCCCGACCACGAGTATCCTCCCCTCGAAACCGATGGGGAGCAACCGCCGGGACCGGACGGTTTCCAGCTGGATGAGGCGCTGGATCGAAGGAGGGACCTCTACCCGGGTGAGATTGATGTGCTGCAGACCCGTCTGCTCGGACAGGGAACTCAGCAACACCTCCTCGCTTATGTAGCCCAGCCGGATGAGGTTCTCTCCGACCGTGCCTCCAAGCTGTCTCTGCCCGCTGAGAGCGGCCTTCAGCTGATCTTCCGTGATCAACCCCGAAGATATGAGAATTCCCCCGATTTTCAATTTTTCATTCGTCATTTTCCCTCCCCCGTCCCGTCATGCCGGGAAATGAAGGTGCCTTTTCCAAATCTATCCCAGAGGGGAAAGGGGGGCAACACCATTTTCTCCCGGGAAGGGCTTTCATCCACCCCTTCCGCGCAGGAGGAGGGGTCGTGTCCCCCCCGAACAGGCAGGTCCGAGCGGGCACAGGCTGCACGTCCCCCGGGTCGCGACCGTGCAGGCCTTCAGGATCCCGATCCGGGTCAGAGCGAAGTCGAACCGGACGGGGTCCTCGGGGCAGACCGCCCGGAACCCATCGGTGATCTCCTCGGCCATCTTTCCGTCGACAGTGTGGCGGGAGGTAAGCCCCAGCCATCTCCCCAGCCGCGCCATGTGCGTATCGACGGGGACGATCAGTTGCCGGGGGCCAAGAACCGTCCAGATCCCGAGATCCACCCCGTCGCCCCCTCGAACCACCCAACGCAGGAACAGGTTGTGCCGCTTGCACGCGGATCCCTTGCGAGGATCGGGAAACAGGAAATCCCTCTCCCTCGGGATCTTGTCCCCCCAAGCTTCCCGGAAACAGGCGAGAAAACCTGCGAGCCATGCGCGCGCGTCGCCGCCCTCGCGTTCCATTGCCCGTCTGTAGAGACCTTCCAGAGAACCGTGCTCGAGGAGGACTTTCCGGACGCAGAGGAGGAACCTGTGTACGCCGCGGGGGGAGATAAACCGGTGGGAAAGCCCCGAGACACGGGACAGCGAAACGGGGCGGTGGGCCGTCAGGGTCGCATGGGGGGAGGGACCGAGTGTCCGGAACATCCTTTCGAGAAACGCATGGATCTGGCCCACGTTGCCGAAGGCGAAGGAGGCCGCAACGAACGCGGCGACTTCCGCGTCCGCGCGGTCCGCGAACCGGCGGGGGAACCGGACGGGATCGGACGACGGATCCGCGTCCCCGTACGCAAGAAGAGTCGCCTTGAGTGCCTGCCTAAGAAGCCTGGTCCCTGTTACGGAATCACCTTGTTGAGCGGATACTCGACGATCCCCGAGGCACCCGAATTCTTCAGTACGGGTATCAGCTCCCGCACGGTCTTTTCGTCCACGATGACCTCGAGGCTGAACCAGCCCGCCTCGGAGAGCGACGATATCGTGGGGTTCTGAAGAGCGGGGAGAACCTTGAGTACCCGGTCGAGATCGGCGCGGCCGACGTTCATCTTCAGCCCCACCGTCTCCTCCGCGCGAAGTGCGCCGGTGAGAAGCATCGCGATATTTTCGATCTTTTTTCGTTTCCACGGATCTTTCCATGCGTCCCGGTTGGCGATCAGGACGGTCGTAGACTCCAGGATGGTGTCCACGATCCGCAAGTTGTTGGCCTGGAGGGTGCTCCCCGTCTCGGTCAGTTCCACGATCGCGTCGGCCAGGCGCGGGGGCTTCACTTCCGTCGCGCCCCACGAGAATTCCACGTTCGCCTCGATCCCCCTCTCCTTGAGAAACCGGCGGGTGTACTGCACGAGTTCGGTGGCCACTCTCCTGCCGCCCAGATCCTTGATACGCCGTATGGGGGAATCGGTGGGAACGGCCACCACCCACCGGACGGGCCGCAAGCCCCCTTTCGCGTACTGGAGGGGGCAGACCTCCTTCACCTTGGCATTCTGCTCCAGGACCCAGTCCCGCCCGGTCAGCCCGAGGTCCAGGATACCGTCCTGTACGTACCGGGCCATCTCCTGGGCGCGGATCAGGAGCCCGGAAAGCTCCTCGTCGTCGATGGAAGGGATGTAGCTACGGGAGCCCACCGATATGGAGAATCCCGCCTTCCTGAAGAGCTTTATCGTGGAATCCTGCAGACTACCCTTCGGAAGACCGATGGAAAGGACCCTCCCGGCTTTCTTCCTCATGGCGCTCCCCTCATGCGGTAACGGTAAAGGCAGATATAGTACCCGGGGATCGGATTTCTGGCAATCGCTTGTTGCTAAGGGCGGGGTGGTGGCGGACGGCCTGCCGGCGCACCCCGTGTTCTTTCCCCGAAAAAACCTTATACAATGAAGGCCGTTCGATGCGACGCCGCGAGAAGGGAACCCCCGTGACGCGAAAAGACGCGTTGATCCTGATGGCGAAGGCCCCCCTCCCGGGACAGGTCAAGACCAGGCTTTGCCCCCCCTTCACGAAAGGTGGCGCGGCGGCGCTTTACGCATGTCTCCTCGAGGACACGGCGATGGAGATGACCCGACTGAAACGGGTCCACCGCTACCTGTTCTACTCCCCCCCCGAAAGCGGGAGATTCTTTCGCCGGGATCCTTTTTCCCGTTTCGAGGCACTTCCCCAGTCCGGCGCAGACCTGGGCGAGAGGATGGCGGACGCCTTCGAAACCGCCTTCACCCGCGGCTTTGCCCGGACCGTCCTCGTCGGCGCAGACTGCCCGGTTCTGTCCGCGCCCCTCGTACGTGCCGCCTTCCGGGAACTCGCTTCCCCCGCCGGCGCCGTTTTCGGTCCCAGCGACGACGGGGGATTCTATCTGATCGCGCTTTCGTCCCACATCCCGTCCCTGTTCCGGGGCGTACAATGGGGGACGGGCACGGTTCTTTCCGAGGTTTCCAGGCGATGCCGGGAGGCGGGGGTCCCCTACTCCCTCCTCCCCTCCGGGTTCGACATCGACACCGCAGACGATGTTGCATCGCTTGCCCGCTGGGCGCGAACCCGCTCCTCCCCGGCCTGCCCCCGAACGAGGCAGTGGCTCACCTCCCGCGAGGACGAATAAGTTTCCGCCCCATTCCCAGGTCCACGACCTCGGTGTGCAGGACGACCTCCTTGATCTCTTTTGCCGGCCCTGCCACCTCGAACGACCCCGTCTCTCCGCGGAGGAGCGCACCCTTCCCGCGGAACCGCGCCTTCGGGAATACCGTCTTCTTCTCCCTGCGGCCGCTCCGGTAAACGAACTCCACGATGACCGCGACCGACCGGAGCGAGAGGTCGGGAATGTCGTCCCCCCGGTTGGTCACCGTCCCCCGGAGGATCAAGTCATCCCCTCTTCGCTCCTTCTCCACCTGGATCGGGAGCGAGGAGTTCGGCACCACCTTCACGGTGTGCGCAACCCATTTCTGATACACGATTGCGAGAACGAGAACGGCCAGGAGGGCCGGGCCCGCCAGCTTGACCCATCTGCCGTACCGCTCCCAAAGGGCTGTGAGATCCGGCCTCCCCGGGGAGAAGGGACGCAGGCGTTGCGGACGCTTCGGAGGGAGGAGTTCCTGCAGGCAGTGGGGACAGACCTGATCTCCCACGGGAATCTGCATCGTGCAGTGCGGGCAGGCGGTGTACTCTTCGCCCTTCGGCGGTTGCGGCGGCATGTCGGGCATGTTCTCCTCCGGGGAGGTCAGGCGTTCCCGCTCCCCCCTCTTTGCAGGAATTCCACAAGAAGCCGTACCGGCACCCCGGTCGGGCCGGGGGCGTACCCCATTTTCTCCTTCTCTCTCCAGGCCACACCGGCAATGTCCATATGGACCCAGGGAGTCTCCCCGGCGAACTCCTTCAGGAAATAGCCTGCCGTGATGGCGCCTCCCTCTCCTCCTCCGATGTTCTTGAGGTCTGCGATGTCGCTTTTTATCTGCTCGAAGTATTCCTCGTAAAGCGGCAGCTCCCAGGCCCGTTCCCCCGAAACCTCGGAGGCCTCCCGCATCCGTCCCAGGACCTTCGCGTCGTTGCCCATCATCCCCATCGTGACGCTTCCCAGCGCCACCACGCATGCACCGGTAAGCGTGGCGGCGTCGAGGATGACGTCCGGGCGGTACCGCTTGATGGCGAACGTGATGGCGTCCGCCAGGATCAACCTCCCCTCGGCGTCGGTGGAGAGCACCTCCACCGTCTTGCCCGACATCATCCGAAGCACGTCGCCGGGCCGGTAGGCGTTCCCCGAGGGCATGTTCTCGACGGCGGGGACGATCGCCACGACGTTCCGCCGGATCCCGAGCGCGGCCGCGGCGCGGACGGTGGCCAGCATCCCGGCTCCTCCCGCCATGTCGTACTTCATCTTCTCCATCCCTTCCCATTTCTTGAGGGAAATGCCTCCCGTGTCGAACGTCACCCCCTTGCCGACGAGGGCCGTCCAGGGGGCGCCGGGGCGTCCTCCCCGGTACTCGGCAACGATCAGTCGCGGGGAGACTTCGCTCCCCTTTCCAACCGCTAAGAGTCCCCCCATCTTCCATGCCTCGGCTTCCTTCCTTCCGTAAACCTTGACGCGGACCTTCCCTCCTCCAAGAGACCGGGAAGCCCGCGCCAGCCCGTCCGGGCGAAGGTCCCCGGGGGGAGCCGCCACGAGATCCCTCCCCCAGTTGATCGCCTCCCCCAGTTTCGTCCCCCGTGCAAGTCCCCTCTTGACCTTCGCCGCCACGTGCCTGTTCCCCTCGACCACCTGGAACCGGGACACCCTCCCCGCTTTCTCCGACTTGTACCTGTCGTATTCGTACCCGGAGAGGACCGCCCCCAGTCCCAGGAATCGCGCCGCATCCTCCGGGTCGAGACCCCCCGCCCCGGCCCCGTGGAGAACGGAGGCCACCGTGGAGAGCTTTTTCTTCTTCGCCACCTGCATGACGGGCAAGGTGGACTGACGGACATGGTCCGGGGTGAACTTCTCCTTCTTCCCGAGCCCGACCACCAGGACGCGGGGGGATGCGACCCCTTTCCCGGGACGGAGGAAAAGCGTCTCTCCCCACTTCCCCCGGAAATCGCCGTCGCGGATCGCCGCGGATATGGCCCCTCCGATCGCCTTGTCGACGGCCCCGGTCGCGCCTCCCGGCCTCTTGACTCCCTCGAAGAGGTTCACGACGAGCATATCGGCCCGGTGCTTCCGGATATCCCCGACCACCAGTTCCGTCTTCATCGATTTCCTCCCTTTCTTCCTCCTCTGACACTGAACCTTATGGGCGGAACGGGAGATTTGTCAAGGAGACCAAACGCCGTCGGTCGATATGGTAAAATGCGTCGAACTTCTCTGTATCGGAGGCCCCACGAAATGTCGCGTCCCTTTTATACCAGCACCGATCTGAACACCTATCCCGATTTCAAGGAGTACGCGCCGGAAGCCTTCGAGGCCTACAACGCCTGGTCCGCCGCAGCGTTCGCGGAGGGGGCGCTCGGGAAGAAGACCAAGGAACTGATCGCCTTCGCGGTCGCCCACGCGATCCAGTGTCCGTATTGCATCGATGTCCACGCCAAGGAGGCCTCGTCCGCGGGCGCCACCCGGGAGGAGATGGCCGAGTCGATTCACGTCGCGGCCGTCATCCGGGGCGGAGCGTCCCTGGTCCACGCCGTGCAGGCCCTGCAAACGCTCGAGGAGGAATGAGGAGAGCCCGATGGCGTTCCCGATATCCCCCGGAAGCCGTTTCCACACCCCCGAATTAATCGTCCGGGAGAAGGACGGCGTTTTCGTCGCCATCGACCGGGACCGGGCGAACTGGATCTGTCTGAACCGGAGCGGGATGCAAATCGTGCAGGCGCTCCCGGGGAAAACGGTTGAGGAGGCCGCCTCCGAGTGCGCCGCCGCGGGGGTCCTCTCCTCCGAGGAACCCGAGAGGCTTCTTCGCAAGTTCACCGCGGACCTCGCGAGGAAGGAGTTCCTCTCCACCATGCCGATCACCGGGGAACTCGTCGCCCGGGCCGAAATTCTCAAGCCCGAAAAACTCCATGAGGTCTGGATCGTCACGAACTTCGAGTGCAATATGGCGTGCCGACACTGCTACACCTACGAGAGGGTGGCGGGCGACCGTAGGCGCGTGGGGAAGGATGCGCTTCTTGCGATGATGGACGAGTGCCGCAGGCTCGGCACGGAGGTGTTCTACCTGACCGGCGGGGAGCCGCTGCTGCGGGGGGACCTCTTCGACCTGATCGAGGGGGCGACGCGCCGTTCCCGGGCGATCCTCTTCACCAACGGGACGCTCGTCACGCCCGAGTGGGCGGAACACCTTTCCCGATACCGGGAGCGCCTCGTTGTCCAGGTGAGCCTGGAAGGTCCAGACGAGGAGTCCAATTCGGTTCTTCGGGGCACGGGATCGTTCGCCCGGGCGATGGAGGGCATTCGGACCCTGCTGCGGGCCGGCCTGCGGGTCGGGGTAAGCTCCACCCCCACGCCCCGGACCGCGTCGCGGGTTCCCGAACTGACCCGGCTGCTGGCGGGAACGTCGGAGGGGAAACACGGCGTGGATTATCACCACATCATCTACGTGGTCCATGCCGGAAACGCAAGAGAAGGGGACACCGCCAAGCTTACGACGACCGACCTCATCGATGTCGTCACGAGTTGCAAGGAGGCGATCCGGAAGGCGAAGCAGGAAGGCGTAAAGACCAGGCTCAAGATCACGAACGACAAGATCTTCGAAGCGATCGCCACCAACGGCCCCCGGAAGGACATGTGCGGGGCCGGGTATACCATCCTGGGAATCAACGCCGACGGGATGCTGCACCCGTGCGCCACCACGATGCACGACACCTCCTTCAACCTGGGAACTCTCCTCGACGATCAGGGGAATTACGTCCCGGGAGAGATCGGAAGACTGTGGCGCGAGAGCGCGGCGGTCCAGAGGATCCGCTCGTTCACCGTGCTGCCCCGGGAGGGCGGGAAGGTGACGGACCTCCGCTTCTTCCACGGGGGGGGGTGCTGGTACCACATGCAGGACCAGCAGGGGGACATCAGGGCGGAGCACCCCTTCTACGCAGCGTACGAGACCCTCACGGAGAAGGCGATCCTGCACGTGGCCACGAAGGACATCCCG
>Ga0255054_10002679_pt1 | contig 10098 bp, 9 predicted proteins | sample JV7_2_23_MG_FD_188634 | JGI IMG/M metagenome (GOLD analysis project Ga0255054, IMG submission 188634) | Seawater microbial communities from Jervis Inlet, British Columbia, Canada - JV7_2_23 | ecosystem: Environmental > Aquatic > Marine > Inlet | place: Canada: British Columbia | collected... | reverse complement strand
CGCCGCGTCGTGGCCGATCTCCGGCACCAGGGCGGCCACCAGCGAGAGGCTCCGCTCGGCCAGCGCGGCCACCCGCTGCCGGTCCACCTCCACGCCGGCCACGCAACGCCGGGCGAAGACCTGAGAGACCCGAGCCAGGATCGAGATCGACTCCAGCAGGTTCCGGGCGATCACGGGGATGTTGGCGTTCAGCTCGAGCTGCCCGCCCATCCCGGCAGCGGCCACCGCGGCATCGTTGCCCACCACCTGGGCCGCCACCTGGATCACCGCCTCGCAGACCACGGGATTGACCTTGCCGGGCATGATCGACGAGCCGGGCTGCACGGCCGGAAGCCGCAGCTCTCCCATTCCGGTCCGAGGTCCCGAGGCCAGCAGGCGCACGTCCCCCGCGATGCGCGCCAGCGACACCGCCAGCGTGCGCAGCGTGGCGCTGGCATGCACGGCCGCATCGCGCGCGCCCTGGGCCTCGAAGTGATCCGCCGCCTCGCGGAACGTCAGCTCCGTGCGCCGGCCGATCCGCGTCACGGCCTTGCGGGCGAACTGCGGTGGGCAGTTGAGCCCGGTCCCCACGGCCGTTCCACCGAGAGCCAGCTCCGCCAGACCGTCGTCGGCGGCCTCGAGCCTCTGGAGGCCCAGCTCGATCTGCCGTGCCCAGCCGCCGATCACCTGGCCCAGACGCACCGGGACCGCATCCATCAGGTGGGTCCGGCCGGGCTTCACGATGTCAGCCAGCTCCTCGGCCTTGGCGCGCAGCGTGGCCAGCAGCTCTTCCAGGGCCGGCCGCAGCTTGCCGTGGATCTCGCGCCGCGCGGCCACGTGGAGCGCCGTGGGGATCACGTCGTTGCTGGACTGGCTCAAGTTCACGTGGTCGTTGGGGTGGGGCCGGGTCCCTTCCCCCAGGATCTGCGCCGCGCGGTTGGCGATGACCTCGTTGGCGTTCATGTTGGACGAGGTGCCGGAGCCGGTCTGGAAGACGTCCACCGGGAAGTGCTCGCCATGGCCACCCATGGCCACCTCGCGGGCTGCCTGGCGGATGGCAGCGGCCAGGTTCGCATCCAGCAGGTCGAACTCCTGGTTGGTGGCGGCCGCCGCCTCCTTCACGAAGCCCAGGGCCTGGATGAAGGCCGCAGGCAGGGGCCTGCCGCTGATGGGAAAGTTGTCGATGGCGCGCTGCGTGGAGGCCCCCCACAGTGCGTCCTCGGGCACCTCCACCTCGCCCATGGAGTCGCGCTCGGTCCGGGTGTGCTGGCTCATGCCCGCAAGGGTGCCTGGAGATTTGACCGCTGGCGACAGGTCTTGCACATTCCGGCCCCTAGACCCAGGAGGACAGCATGGCCGATCTGAAGGGCACCAAGACCCACGAGAACCTCAAGGCGGCGTTCGCGGGCGAGTCCCAGGCGAACCGCCGCTACCTGTACTTCGCCCGCCAAGCGGACATCGAGGGCTACCCGGACGTGGGCGGGCTGTTCCGGGACACGGCCGAGGCCGAGACCGGCCACGCCCACGGGCACCTGGACTACCTGAAGCAGGCCGGCGACCCGGCGACCGACAAACCGATCGGCAGCACCGACAAGAACCTGGCTGCCGCCGTCGCCGGCGAGACCTACGAGTACACCGAGATGTACCCGGGCATGGCCAAGTCGGCCCGCGACGAGGGCTTTTCCGACGTCGCCGAGTGGTTCGAGACCCTGGCCAAGGCGGAGAAGTCGCACGCCGGGCGCTTCCAGAAGGCGCTCGACGACCTCGAAGAGCTCTAGGCCCCGGGGGACCGGGTGAAGGTCCCGCCCCCCGAGCTTCCCTCCGCGGAGTGGCGCTACGAGGATCCGGACTACCTCGACCCGGCGAAGCTCGAGCGCGAGCTTCGCCGGGTCGGGGAAATCTGCCACCAGTGCAGGCGCTGCCTGCCGCTGTGCCCGTCGTTCCCCAAGCTCTTCGAGCTGGTGGACGCCAGCGAGCGCGAGATCGAAGGCGTCGCCATGGACGGCTTCGAGCGCGTCAACGAGCTCTGCTTCCACTGCAAGCTCTGTTACAACCACTGCCCCTACACGCCGCCCCACGAGTGGGACGTGGACTTCCCCGCACTGATGCGCCGCCAGCAGCTCTTGCGCGCCCGGCGCGACGGCACGCCGCTGGCGCGCAAGCTGACGACCCGCACCGACCTGATCGGGAAGCTCGGCAGCGCGGCGCCGCCGCTCATGAACCTTGCCAACCGCAACCGCGTCTCGCGGGTGCTGATGGAGAAGACGGTCGGCATCCATCGCGACTGGGTGCAGCCTTCGTACTACCACGAGACGGTGGACCGCTGGTTCGCGCGGCGCGGCCCGCGGGGCGACGGCCGCAACGGGCGGGCGGTGCTCTTCACCACCTGCTCGGTCAACTACAGCGATCCCCTGGCGGGCCGGGCCGCCGTCGAGCTGCTGGAGCACGCCGGCGTGCGCGTGGACGTGAGCTACGACCGCTGCTGCGGGATGCCCTTCACCGACACGGGCGATCTGGAGAGCGCACGCGGCAATGCCCGGGCCAACCTGGCTGCGCTGCTGCCCCACGTGGAGCAAGACGCCGTGATCGTGGTCCCGGGCCCCTCGTGCTCGCTGATGCTCAAGGAGGAGTACCCGAAGCTCCTGCCGGGCGACGAAGGGGCGCGGCGCGTGGCCGAGGCCACCCGCGACCTGATGCAGCACGTTCACGCCCTGGCCAAGTCGAAGCACCTGGAGAAGTCCTTCCCCAACGCGCTGGGCAAGGTGGCCTATCACGCGCCCTGCCACCTGCGGCACCAGAACATCGGCTTCAAGAGCCGCGACCTGCTGCGCTGGGCCGGCGCCGACGTGACGCTGGTGGACGCCTGCTCCGGCGTCGACGGCACCTGGGGCATGCAGAAGCGCTTCCACGCCGAGTCCCTGAAGGTGGCGCGCAAGATGCTCGACGCGATCAGCGAGGCCGAGCCCGATCACATCTCTACGGACTGTCCGCTCGCGGCCCTGCGCATCGAAGAGGCCCTGGGCCGCAAAGCATTGCATCCCGTCGTGCTGCTGCGATACGCCTACGGATTGGGGGAACCTTGAAGCCGCTGACCCTGGCCGACATCGCACCGCGAACCCGCTACGAGTCCCTGCGGCCCGACTTCCTCCTGAAGCTGGTCGACCTGAAGGACCGCCGGCGGGTGTCGGTAGGCGACCGCGTGACCGTCGTCTTCGAGAACCGCGAGACGCTGCGCTTCCAGATCCAGGAGATGTGCCGGGTGGAGCGGATCGACGATCCCCGCGCCGTGCAGAATGAGCTCGACGTCTACAACGAGCTGATGCCGCCCTCCGGAGGCCTCTCCGCCACGCTCTTCATCGAAATCCCGGAGCTCGAAAAGGTCCGGGCGGAGCTGGATCGCCTGGTCGGGCTGGACGAGCACGTCTCGCTCGAGGTGGGAGAGGCGCACATCCCCGCGCTCTTCGACGAGAAGCAGATGGAAGAGGAGCGCATCTCCGCGGTCCAGTACATCCGCTTCCACCTGGAAGAGGCGCACCGGCTCCACTTCGCCGACATCGACACGCCGGTCGTGCTGCACATCGACCACCCGAGCTACCGCTTCGACACGCTGCTCACGCCGCGCACGCGCAAGAGCCTGCTGGCGGATCTGCTGGGAGAGTGCCCGGAGCTGATGTCGAAAAAGGAGCTGGCCGGGGGAGTGGCCGCGTGCGTCGAGGTTCTCGAGGAAAGCGACACCGTGCGCGTGGTGCAGGTGGCCCCGGGCCACCGCGTCGTGGTGCCCCGGAGCCGAGCCGCCGACGGCGATGCCCTGGAGCTGGCGCTCCTGCACGCCGCGCGCCGACACGCCGCCGAGCTGGGCCCCGACGCCCGCATCGAGCTGGAGAGCGCGGGCGAACGCCCGCGCTGGCACGTGCGCGCGATGCCGGGCTAGCAACCTGACCCAAGATGGGGCACCCCATCTTGGGTCAGGCAGCTAGTCGCTCAGGCGGTACTCCGACGTGGGGTGGGATTCGACCCGGTCGAGGTCCAGGAACGCCTTGCAGCTCTCGACCATGCGCTCGATGTTCCGCGCCAGCTTGGTGGGGTCGTCCTCGGCGTCGTACCAGACGGCCGGATTCCCGATCGCCTCGGCCGGGAAGCCCTCTTCGACGATGCCTGCCCAGGGCGGCGCGTCCGGCGTGAGCGACCGCACCACCACGTTGCGCACGTACGCGTAGGTGCACTGCGTCTCCAGGGCGACGATCTTGTGGCGTTCGTGCCAGATGGCGATCCACGCGGCCCAGGCCAGGCGCTCGGGCCGTTCCAGCAACGCGACCATGTTGACGCCGGGCGTGCGCTCGCCCACCCCTGCTCTGCGGGTCGTGTTGAGCAGCGGCACGGACTCCACCACCAGATAGCCCGCCAGCGTGTCCGTGGCGGCCTCGAGCGCAGCCTCGCACGGGCCGCGATCGTCGGCGTTGTCGAGCCAGAAGGACACGATGCCGTCCGGGGGCGGTTCCAGCCGAGTCAGCCGCTGGCCCAGCTTGTCCTGCACGTGCTCGTCGGCCAGGCTGGCCGCGATGCGCCGGGCGCCGGCGTCGCCCAACTGCTGGGCGACCGGCCCACATACCGTCTCCCGGAACGCCTCGGGCGACAGCCCGGACTCCCGCCACACCACGTAGACCAGCTTCTCCATGGCCGGGAGAATACGCAAGGCACGGGCAACTCTGCGAGGAAGGGCCCCTTCCAGCACGGGAGGCCGCGCGGAGCGCGCTTCGCCCTCAGGCGAGCCGCGCGATCGACCGATACTGCCCTAGTTGGGATAATTTTCCCAAATAGTAAGAAAGGACCCCCCATGCGCAGAACCCGAGCGACCCTCGTAGCCCCGCTCCTTGGCCTGTGCCTCGCAGCCTACGCGGGCACGGCGCACGCCGATGTCACCTTCGCGCTCAGCTTGAAGGGCACCATCTTCAGCGATGGAAACCAGCCGGTGAAGGTGAACTGCTCCGGCAAGGAGAACAACACCGTCCGCTTCGTGGACGGAGATGTCAGCGTCGATACCCTGCCCGCATTCACCCTGCAGCCCACCTGCGAGCTGCACTCCGCAATGGGCCTGTTCAACGATGGCGAGCGCTTCAACAACGAGCCGATCGACGAGGATTCGGTTGCGGTCATGTTGACGAAGAAGTCCGGAGCGGAGACCCGTCAGGAGGTCGCGGCCTCGGAGTCGGACGGAAGCGGCTCCGGCAACATCACCATGACCATCGTGTACAACGCCACCATGGTGGCGGACAAGACGACCGGGACCCTCATGCCGCCGATCCGAGCCGTCAGGGGCACGATGCTACTGGTGAACGACTCGAGCGGAGAGATCTTCGTCGGGAAATTCTCGGCGAAGTAGGCCGCGCGCCGCCCGCGCCCAACGCCGCCAGGGGCTCCAGCCCCTGGGGCGTGGCCGCAGCGGTCGGACCGGCCTGGGCGCAACGCAGATCGTCAGCACCGGGCGCGGCGCCTCGCCCCGATTCTCGGTGTCGCGGTGCCAGCCCGGTCGCCCAGGCACCCCATCGGCTTCAGACCGTTCACGCGGGTCCCCTCGGCCGCCGGCTTCTCACCGAGCCCGTGCTTGCCGCTCCGCGCGGCCCGCCCCCGCCATGGCGCGCGCAGGCCGGAAGGCATCGCCAGGTAGACGCAGTCCACCTCGGGATCCTCGAGCAGCGCCTCGGAGCCGGCGTACGCCCGACTCGCTCCGTGCTTCTACGCGAAGGCCTCGGCCCGCTCGCGGTCGCGGGCCTCTACCGCGTGGAGCGTGCATCCCGGGGCGGAGGCCAACTGGGCGGCACGCTTGTCGGAGATTCCCGCGGCGGCCAGGAATCCCCTGCGCCGGACGCGGCCCGAATCGCTGGTTACTGGATTCACTGCCGAAGACGATACAATCCCCCGGCACGCTGGGGGACCGCGAGCCCCCGCCCGGGAGGATCCATGAGCGCCGCCGCCCAGAGCCCGTTCCTTCGCGGCAACTTCGCACCGGTTCACCTGGAGGCCGAGGCTGCCGACCTGAAGGTCATCGGCGAGATCCCGCGCGAGATCGACGGGATGTTCCTGCGCAACGGACCCAACCCGCAGTTCGACCCGCCGGGCGCCTACCACTGGTTCGACGGGGACGGAATGCTGCATGGGACCCAACTTCGCGACGGCCGTGCAACCTATCGCAACCGCTGGATCCGGACCGAGGGCTTCGAGAAGGAGCACGCAGTGGGCAAGGCCATCTGGGGCGGGCTCTTCGAGATGCCGCAGTTCGACAACCCCGACGGCCCGTTCAAGAACACCGGGAACACCGCGGTCGTGCACCAGGCGGATCGCCTGCTCACGCTCTGGGAGGGCGGCCCGCCCCATCACGTGCGCGCCCCGTCGCTGGAAACCGTGGGCGTGCACGACTTCAGCGGCAAGCTCACCTGCCCGATGACGGCCCACCCCAAGGTGGATCCGGTCACGGGGGAGATGGTGTTCTTCGGCTACTCGCCGATCCCGCCCTTCTGCACCTACGGCGTCGTGTCCGCCCGCGGCGAAATCGTCCGGCTGGAGCCGATCGAGTTGCCGAGCGCCGTGATGATGCACGACATGGCGATGACCGAGAACTTCTCGATCCTGCTGGACCTCCCCCTGTGCTTCGACCTGGAGCGGGCCATGCGCGGCGAGCCCCCGATCCACTTCGACGAGGAGCGCCCGGCGCGCTGGGGAATCCTGCCTCGGCACGGGGACAACAGCGACGTACGCTGGTTCGAGACGCCCTCCTGTTACGTCTTCCACACCTCGAATGCCTACGAGGACGGGGACACCGTGGTGCTCTACGGCTGCCGCATGGAGCGCACCGACGTGCTCGTCGAGGACGGCGCCCAACAGGATGCCAACAACGCGCGCATGCACCGCTGGCGCTTCGACCTGGCCAGCGGCCAGATCCAGGAAGAGAGGCTGGACGACATGGCCACCGACTTCCCGCGCGTGAACGAGAGCCGGCTGGGGCGAAGGAACCGCTACTCGTTCAACGCAGCGTTCGAGCGAGAGGCGAGCCAGGCCCCGCGCTTCGAAGGCGTGACCAAGTACGACCAGGAGACCGGCGCCATCCAGCGACACCTGTACGGCCCCAACCGCTTCGCGGGCGAGGCGGTCTTCGCTCCGCGGCCCGGTGCTGCCGATGAGGACGACGGCTGGCTGATGACCTTCGTTCACGACGAGCGCGAGAACAGCGACGAGCTGGTGATCCTGGACGGTCGCGATCTGACCACGGGCCCCCTGGCCCGCGTCCAGATTCCCACGCGCGTGCCCTACGGCTTCCACGCCGCCTGGATCCCCGCCGAGCAGTACGACGACTAGTCGACCGGCACCAGCGGCTTGCCGTCGGCGCCCAGCTGGTTGAGGTACTCGGCGATGCCGTAGCCGGTACGGCCCTCGTAGCTCCAGCGGGTCAGACCCTCGTTCACCAGGGTCTTCTTGCCGTCGCGCTCGCTGGGCAGCGGCATCACCCGCAGCAGGTCCCCGCGCAGCTCGTGGACCCGGTCGCGCTTGTCGGTGACCCGCAGGTGGACGACCTGCTGGGTGATACCGTCGTCGGCCAGCTCGGTGCGCACGTCCCAGTCGCGCACGCTCGCATGCTCGCCATCCTTCCAGACCCAACCCCGGTGGAGGTCCCCGGCGTCGGTGCCGATGCGGATTCCGCCGAAGTGGACGTCGTCGCCCACGTTGATGGAGAACCAGCGCCACATGCGCGGGCCGCCCCAGCGCCGCGGGCCCCAGGACTTGTCCCGGTTGCCCCGGGCCTCGGCCGAAAGCTCGTGGCGCACGCCGTCGGCCTCGATCCAGCCGGACCAGCGGCCCGCCTGCTCCAGGTGGCCCTTGCCCGTCATCTTGCGCGCTTCGGCGCTGGCGCCCTTCCCTTCGCGGCCCTGGCCGTCGGAGCCGATGGCCGGGATCAGCGCGTCGAAGGTCAGGTCCAGCGCCAGCGACGCCTTGCGCAGCGTGCGCTTCTTCAGGTGCCCGATGCGGGCCTCGCCCTCCGCGGTGATGCGCCAGCGCTTCAGGGGCGCCAGCATCTCGTAGCGGACAGCGCCGACCTCCAGCACGCGATCCAGCATCTCGCGCTGCTCGCGAACCCCGCGCAGGAACGCCATTTCGTCCCCGGGCAACCAGATGGAGCAGCCCACGTCGATGCTGCCCTCATTGGGCCGGATCCCGATCCGGGTGAACAGCCCGGCATCCGCGCCGGGGTCGTAGGCGTTGAAGTAGTACGACTCGCTCCACGCCTCGTCGCCCTCGACGAGGTGTGCAAAGTCATGTGATTCCGAGAGGATAGGCATTGAGCCTCCTTCGCCTCCGGTTCGTACTCTACCCCGGGTGTGCCAGAAACGTGCCCTTTTGTGCCCGCGGTTTCGTCCAGAGCATTCACGTAGGCACGATCATCGCCGGACGGCTGGAGGTGTCCGGACACGTCCGCCGTCACCTTGATGCTGCTATGACCCAGCCAGCGGAGACCCGGAAGAGCGGCGCCCCGGAGAGCAGCAGGCCCGTGGCGTAGGCGTGCTTCAAGTCGTGGTAGGCGTGGTGGCGGGGGGTGCAGCCGGCCTCCTCGGCGAGTCGCCCGAAGCGCATCCCGAACCGGGTCTCGTGCCGCAGCACGGCACGGTTCCAGATGGGCGGGAATACGAGCTCGGGGGGCGGCTCGCCCCGGGCGAGGGCACGACGGTCCTGCGCGGCCAGGTGTTCTCGGAGGGCCTCGGCCAATGAGTCCGGCATCGGGATGTCGAGCCGGGCGCTGCCAAGGAGAAGCCATCGCCGTCCTACCGTACCCCATGACGCGCGCACGCTTTGGTGTATGCCGTCGCCTCTTGCGTACCCGTCACATCAGCCTTCCATTCCGCTTCCGTTCGGTACCACTTGCCAAGAGGCAAAGCGCCTAGCCCAATCGGCCTGCTCGTCGTAGCCGCCGGTCTGCTCGGGTTCGGCGCCCTCAGGCCCGCGCCCTGATCTCGATACGCCACGAGTCGATCGAATTCACACGAATGAGACCCATTTGTACCACTCGAAAGCCAAGCTGCGACACAACGCCACAGTCATCGGGACCTGTAACACGTTTTTGACATTTCTGCGGACATGCGGCCACTCCCTCTGTATCTCGAACCGAGGAAGAATGGATCCATGTATTTTTTCAGATTGCTCGCCCCGCTTGCATTGTTGATTCTTGTTGCCGCGCCCGCTCACGCCACCCTGAAGGCGGAGGCCGCAGTTCGAAATGGGGGTGGAGCCACCAACAACGTGCTCTGCATCAACGGTGGATTCGGCAGCACGACCGCGTTGGCGAGCTGCAGCGACGTCGGGAATATCGGCCTCGGTGAGGCGCGCGCAAACTATGGCTCGCTCCATACCTACGCGAGGATCCATTCGGACGGCCCTCCCGCTGGCAACCTCAACTATCAGAGCTACGCAATAGCCCGTTTCGACGACCGGATCTCGCTCGGATCGTCGATCCTCACTCCGGGTGTATCGACCGACGTCAGGATCGTCATGGCTCTCTCTGGCTCGGTCCTGAGAGAACAGCCTCCCTTTCTTGTTGGGGGAACGGCTTCCGTCCCCTGGACCTTCAGGGTCCTGATCAACGCCCTCGAGCTTCAGCCGTCCAACGGTCCGCTCAGTGCAGTCGGTACCTTCAACTACGACTTCAACATGCCCGCCGGCGGCACGGTGCTCTTCGGAGTGGAACTGATCTCCGATGCGCGTTGTTTTGGATGCAACGGGGCCTACGACGCCATCGCGGACTTCTTCAGCACGGCAACGGTCTCTTCGGTCGAGGTCCCGGGGCTCACCCCTGACCAGTACGATTTCACCAGCCTCGAGGGTGCGAGCTACGCCAACGTCGTCCCCGAGCCCGGCACTGCCGCGCTAATGGCATTGGGCCTGGTCGGGATCGTGACCGTGGGACGCCGACGCGCGAACGAAGGTTTCGGGAATATCGACAGTCGAGCATGATGCCTTGCTCAGACATCGGGCGCTGCGGTTGTGTTCCCATCGCTTGACTTTGGCTCTCCAAAGCCCGGTTACCTAAATCCCAGACGGCACCAATTCGCGAGAGACCAAACTATTCCCGTTCCC
>Ga0255054_10002677_pt1 | contig 10099 bp, 8 predicted proteins | sample JV7_2_23_MG_FD_188634 | JGI IMG/M metagenome (GOLD analysis project Ga0255054, IMG submission 188634) | Seawater microbial communities from Jervis Inlet, British Columbia, Canada - JV7_2_23 | ecosystem: Environmental > Aquatic > Marine > Inlet | place: Canada: British Columbia | collected... | reverse complement strand
ACTGGGTACGATCGTCAACTCGAAGATCGATGACATGGCCGAGCAAATGAACGTACGCTTCAAAACGCTTCAGGACCATGAGACGCTGAGGGTGCTCGCGATCGTACCGGGATCCGGGTTCAAGAGCATTTTTTCCGATTTAGAGGCGGCCGCTTGTCTGGAGTATGCGGGGAGGCTGCCCTCCTGCGGGGAAATTCTCGAGGTTTTGAAGGGAATGGAGAGCGAAAATATCATCGTCCTGCCGAACGAGAAAAACATCATCCCCGCAGCCACGTCGGCCCAAGAGGCCTCGAGTAAGAACGTCTTCCTCCTGCCTACCGAAAACGTGGTGCAGGGTATCACGGCTCTGTACGGCTTCAATGAAGAGGATCCGCCGCAGCGGAACATCCGCAGCATGGGTGATAGCATCGACCTGGCGATCTGTCTGAAGGTGTACCAAAGCAGCCGGGATTCCCGTTACGGCAGTGTGAAGATCAAAAAGCAGGATTTTTTCATCCTACGCGGGGAAGAGGTGCTGGCCGTGGACGCTTCCCCGGCCCAGACGGTGGAGCGGGGTTTGGCCAAGCTCGACCTCGGCGGGGCGGGCTGTGTATCCTTCTATTACAGTGATGCCTTCGATGAGGCTTATATGCCTGAGCTCGAAGAGAGGATCCTGCAGCTGCAGGATGCCCTGACTGTGGAGTTTCATTACGGCGGCCAGACAAACAGCCTGCTGATCGTGTCGGTGGAATAGAGGAGGCGGGGATGTATTTTCTTTATCTTTTCATGATGCTGGTGATCGGCTATCTCAGCGGCTCGGTGAACTACGCCATTATCGTCGCCCGACTGGTCAAGGGCCGGGATATCCGGGAGCTGGACAGCCGCAATCCCGGAGCCGCCAATGTATTCCGCAACATCGGTCCGGCCTGGGGCCTGCTGGTGGGTGTGTCGGATGCCCTAAAGAGCCTTGCCCCCATAGTGCTGGGCCGGCTGCTCTTCTTCTCCGGCGACACCTACGCCGATTTTTGGGCTCTTTTCGCCGTGGGTATGGCCGCGGTCCTGGGTCACATGAAGCCCCTGTTCTACCGCTTCAAGGGAGGCGGCGGACTCTCCGCCGTTTTGGGTCTGTTCGTCTTTTTTGTGCCCGTGGAGTACCTCCTGTCCCTGCTGCTCGGAGGCTTGATTGTAATCAAATTCTTCAAAGGATTTTCGTACAAGTTCGGACGCTGGACACCGGTGATGTCCGTGGTCCTGACCCCCTTTGTGGTCCTGCTCTTCAGCTATATCCTGGACATTCGCCTGTTCGCCCATCTCTCCATCGGCGGCCATCCCTGGTACGTGGTTGTGGGAACATTCGGCACCTCCCTGTTCATGCTCTTTATGAATCTGCCCTTTCTGCTCCGGACGGTGCGGGAGCGCCGGTAATTCCATATCCGTAGTTGCTCTTGATGTAGAACAGACAGAGAACACATTGACAGTGAGAACCGGCTGGGGATAGCATCTTCCCATGAAAAAAAAGACACTACTCGATCAACTGCTCGCCCCTGAGGATCAGCAGCGACTCCTGGAAAAGATCAGACAAATAGAAAACCGCAGTTCCGGGGAGGTCCGGCTTCACATCACGGACAGAAGGGTCAAAGATACAATGCAGGCGGCCCGCAAAACCTTTACCGCCTTGGAGATGACCCGGACCCGGAGGAGAAACGGGGTGCTCGTGTTTCTGTCGCTGCCCTCCCGCACTTTCGCTATCGTGGGAGACGAGGGGATCGACAAGGTCACCGATCCGCAATATTGGGAAAACCTGCGGGATACCATGGCCGAGCGTTTTTCCGCGGGCAGTTATGCAGACGGTTTATTGGATATACTCGACCAGGTCGAAGCGGTGCTGGCGGAGTACTTTCCCTACGAAGAGGGAGATGTAGACGAGCTGTCTGATGATATCTCCTACGAACCGCGCCGCAGCAGGACCTTACCCTGGTTGATCGCCTCCGGGATTGTAGCAGTCGGCGCTCTGCTCTACCTTGTTTGGCGGCTGTTTTTCTCCGGGTGGTCGTAAGCCCGGCATCGTTGAACTGATCACGTCTCTACCAACCTCCGGAGGCCCCGCCGCCGCCAAAGGAGCCGCCGCCCCCGCTGAAGGAAGAACCCGAACCGGAGCCGGACGAAGAGGAACTCCGGTAGCTCGCCATGTAGAACTTCCTGTCGAAATGTCCCTTCTTCTGGATCACCATTCTCATCAGGGCGATGCTGATGTACCCGGATAAGAATAGTTTCAGCATCTCCTGTCGCTCCTCCTCCGAAGAGACCTCCTTCATCAGGCCTTTGAGCTTCTGATACTGATCTTCTATTTTCCGGTACGACAGGGCGTAGGGGAATTCCTTGGGCCGGTAGATGAGAGGAAAGATGAACATGGCGAAGAGGTACAGTCCGGGTACCAGCAGTGCAACGGGGGTCACCGGGATTACGGCCAGGGAGGGAAGAATGGGGACGGCTCCGGCCAAGGCCAGCCCTATGATCCGTCCCTTTAACTGCAGCTTGATTCGTTTCTTCCAGACTCGATAGAGCTTGGGATCCATACCGGCCGAACGGATCTCTTCGCCGTCAAGCTGATCGTACTTACTCTTGTACAACCGGCTGAAAGCCCGATTTCGACCGAGGAATATCGACACGATCAGAATCATGAGAAAGGGCAGGATCAGAAACAGGTAGGCGCCGAAACGGTCCGTGAACTCCGCCTCCACCGGCTCCAAACCCGGGTCGGGGCTGAACTCGTCCCCGGTCTGCCGGATCAGATCGAGCAGGCCGGCGGTGATCCCCTCGAAGTACTGCTCCTTTTTGAAGTAGGGCACAATGGTGTGGTCGATGACACGACCGCAGAAGGCGTCGGTCAGGACCCCCTCCAGGCCGTAGCCCACCTCGATGCGAAGCCGCCGTTCGGCGAGGGTGACCAGAAGCAGAACTCCGTTGTCCTTGTCCGCCTGCCCCAAGGCCCAGGCGCCGGCCACCTCGATGGAGTAGGACTCCAGAACCTCTCCCTCCAGGGAGGGAATGATCAACAGGGCGAACTGGTTGCTCGTCTCCGCCTCGTAGTCGAGCAGCAGGTCATTCAACTGGTCCACCTGCTCGGCGGTTAACAGCCCCGCCAGATCGGTCACCGGAGCGGTCAGAGGCGGAACCTCCAGCGCTGAAAGCGGCAGGGTACAACAGAACAGGGCGAGAAATACAACGAGATATTTGACTTTCATCATTCCCTCTTTCTTCCGGCGGTCAGTGGTATCGACCGCCGATATGTTCATGCCGGGTGTGCTTCCAACGAATGGCCGGTTATTATCCGTAGTTTCCTATATCCTCGCCGCGCAGGCAAGACCCTTGAATGAGATTGAATTGAACCTCTCCGTGAGGTATGGTTACTAAGTCGTTGAATCGATGAGTACTATGAAAACACAATCTCCTGACACAGAAAGAAGCGCAGAAAGGGTTTTGATCGATCTGCTCAGGAAAAAAAGTGTTTCGGAAAAATTCAATCAGGTCCGCTCGCTTTCCCGCGTTTTGATGCGACTGTCCAGGAGGGCAATTACCAGGGCAAGAAAGACGCAGAACGAGACCGAGGCTGACCTGCTGTTTGTGGAACTGAACTACGGGCAGGAACTGGCCGAACGGCTAGAACAGTTCCTTCGGACAATCCACCATGAAAGATCCGGACCTTCTGCGAGCGGTAAAACCGATCGTACAAGGCTTTGACGAATTAGCCATACCCTACTATATCGGCGGTTCGATCGCCAGTTCCGTGTATGGAATGGCACGATCGACGATCGACGTCGATCTCGTAGCCGATATCGAATCACGTCATATAATGGCCCTAATGGATAGGCTCGAAAAGAACTACTACATAGATGACACCGCGATCGCCGATGCAATCAAACGTGGTTCATCCTTCAATTTGATACATCTGGAAACATCGATTAAGATCGATGTATTCATTCCAAGAGACGAGATCTACCACCACACGGCCATGGACCGTAGGCACCGGGATACCCTATTTGACGAGAATATGACTACAGAGTTCTATTTTTGCTCGCCGGAAGACATCATCATAAACAAACTCCAATGGTATGTTTCCGGCGGAGAGGTTTCGGAACGCCAGTGGCTCGATGTATCGGGGGTCATAAAGGTACAGGCCGAATTCCTCGATACAACCTACCTTCTACGATGGTCGAAAGATCTCGGGCTACATGAACTCCTCGTAAGAGCTTTCGAGGAAGCCGGTGTCCCTCTGCAGCCTTAGGTGCAACGCTGCCCTGTACGGTGCGCTCCCATTCACAGTATCAGACCGCATCAACTGATCGAGATCGAAGAGCTCGAGGAGGAAATCGAGGAGCTGGAAAAAAAGCTGGAGGTATAGAATAGTTCAATGTACCGCTTCGAGTACCTGGAGGAGCGCAAAGCCCTGATCCTGACGGAGCTGGATCGTCTAGCTCCGGATGTGATCCTGATGCAGGAGGTTCCGGTTCTGCGGAAAAGGGAGTCTCAGATTGGACCGTGGTTGGCAGAGAGCCTCGGATACTTCCTGGTGTACGCACGGGCCAACGGAAGAGCGGCCTGGATCGGTTTTGAAGAGAGGGAGGCCGTGCTCAGCCGTTTCCCGATCCGGGAAGTTCAACGCCACGTGCTGCTTCCCAACTGGTTCGCTTTGTACGGAAGACCTACCTGCTGCGAGAGCTGCCCGCAGTGATCGGAGGGGACATCAATGCCTTTCCCGACTCCCAACCGGACCTCTCCGGGCCAGCGACCACGTCGGCGTGTTCTGCGAGCTGTCCGCGGATTAACCGAGCTTGGTCGAGCAGCAGCCACGAAGTTCAGCCTTTTCAATCTGGAGCTTCCATGCTACCGTGCCAGTGACGCTTTACGGGAAAGGAAGCAAGCTTTGGACAACCTGGATTACGGCATAATTGGAAATTGCAGGTCCGCCGCCCTGATATCGAAAACCGGGAGCATCGACTGGTGCTGTCTGCCCGAGTTCAACTCCTCCTCCGTCTTCGCCAGTATCCTCGACCGGGACCGGGGAGGTTTTTTCGAGATCAACGCCGACCCGGAATATTCGATCACCCAGGGGTACGTGTATCGAACCAACATCCTGCGCACCCGCTTCACCCGAAATCACGATGTGTTCGAGGTGCTGGATTTCATGCCCCGATACCGGGCCGACAACGGCCACTACTACTGTCCCCCGGAGATCATCAGGCTGGTCCGCGCGGTGTCCGGACGGCCGCAGGTCCGCTTTAGCTACCGGCCCCGCCTGGCCTACGCCCAGTACGAGACAGTGACCACGCGGGGCGACCACTACATCAAGAGCTACACCACCGAAGGTCCCTACGAATCGATCTATCTCTACACCGACGTGGATTTTGATGCGGTGCTCGAGCAGCGGGAGGTCACCATCGACCAGGATTACTATTTCCTCATCAGCTACAACCAGAAGCTTGTCGAGCTGGACCGCCACAAGATCCGCCTGGAGTACGAGCGGACCGAGGTGTACTGGTTGAACTGGCTGGAACGGAGCATCCACTTCACCAAGTACCAGACCCCGATCCTGCGCAGCACACTGGTCCTGAAGCTGCTGACCTTTCACAAGACCGGCTCCATTCTGGCCGCTGTCACCACATCCCTTCCCGAAGCGATCGGAGAGGTCCGGAACTGGGACTACAGGTTTTGCTGGATCCGGGATGCCTCGATGGTGATTTCCATCCTGACCGCTCTCGGTCACTACAGCTCCGCGCAGCGTTTTCTGAACTTCATTATCACTGTGATTCCCTTCAAAGACGACAAGATCCAGATCATGTACGGGATTCGCGGGGAGAAGGAGCTGACCGAGCGGGAGCTGGACTGGCTGTCCGGCTACGAGGGCTCCAAACCGGTCCGCGTCGGCAACGACGCCTACAGGCAGAAGCAGAACGACATCTACGGCATTCTCATCGATGTCATCTACCAGTACTTCAAGCTCTTTCGCCACACCCTCTCCTACAGCGAAGACCTGTGGACCATCGTGCGGACACTGGTGCGCACGGTCACCGAAACCTGGCGCAATCCGGACAAGGGGATCTGGGAGATCAGAAGCCAGGAGCACCACTTCACCTTTTCCAAGGTTCTCTGCTGGGTGGCCATGGACCGGGGAGCGAAAATTGCCACGATCCTCGACAAGCCGGACTACGCCCGGACCTGGCTGGAGACCGCCGATGTGATCAAGAAGCAAATCTTCGAGAAGGGCTGGAACGAGGAGGTGGGGGCCTTCACCCAGTACTACGGAAGGCGGAGCCTGGATGCTTCCAATCTCCTGATGGAGACCTATGGTTTCATCGATGCTAAGGATCCGAAATTCGTAGCCACTGTCCGCAAGACCAAAGAAGAATTATGCCGGGACGGCTTGATGTACCGATATCGGAACGAGGATGACTTCGGTCTGCCCAGATCGTCCTTCACCATCTGTACCTTCTGGATGATCAAAAGCCTCTACAAGATCGGCGCCAAAGAGGAAGCCGAACGCATGTTCCACCAGACCCTGTCCTACGCCAATCACCTGGGATTGTTCAGTGAAGGAATCGACTTCGAGAGCAAACGCCTGGTGGGCAACTTCCCGCAAGGGTACTCCCACCTCGCCCTGATCGATGCGGCCATGACCCTGGCGGACATGCAGGTCACCGAGGAGCAGAAGCTGATCTCTCTGCTCCGCTATCCCTTTTCCGATTGATCCTGCCGTCATCCGCTTGCGGTTTGCACAGCGTGTCGCACAGAAGCGAAGCCCCGACCTGTACGGTGTCCGCCTCTGTTTCGGAGCGATTCTGTTGATCCTGGGCGTGTCCCGAGCCACCCTGATTACCAGGGGTGGCTCGGGTCAGGCTGGTCGGGGGTTCCGTCCCCCGCACCCGTTTATCCGGGTGCGCCGGACTGGCAGCCCGCCTAACCCGGCGGGCTGCCACCCCTCCCATCCCTCACGCGCTTGAGCTTCGCTCTGTACCACCTGCCATATCGCCCGGCAGTGCGGCGTGTTTTCAAAGCGAGGCCAGGATCCCGCCGTCCACGTACAGTATCTGTCCGGTAACGAAGTCAGAAGCTCGGGAGGCCAGGAACACCGCGGCACCAATGAGCTCCTCGGGTTTGCCCCAGCGTCCGGCAGGGGTGCGCTGCCTGATCCAGCGGTCGAACTTGGGGTCCTGAATCAAAGCTTTGTTCATCCCGGTGGCGAAGTAGCCGGGCCCCAGTCCGTTGACCTGGACGTTGTATTTAGCACACTCGACGGCCATCGCTCGGGTGAGCATCTTTACCCCGCCCTTGGCCGCGGTGTAGGGAGCTATGGTGGAGCGTCCCACTTCGCTCATCATGGAACAGATGTTGATGATCTTTCCCTGCCCGCGCTCGACCATTCCTTTGGCGATGACCTGACTAGTTACAGAACTCACCCCACTCAGTTCTATTAATTTGTCGTATTTTTGAAGCTGAAGCGGATGGAGAATGGTCCGATGCCAAACGTCGCCGGGGAAAGCTTGTGGATCTTCTTAGCGAATGCTTCCGCAGCTTCTTGATATCTGGGCTGCTGCATGGCTTTCAGCTCCACGTGGAGCACTTTTCCTTTGAGCTGGAGATAACCGCCAACCCTCAGAAGATCGCGAAACCTTTGAGTGTAGTCGCGCCAATTCGGATACACACCCATCCATGTGTTCAACGCCATGCGGCGGATATTGTGGGCCGTGGCCCTCAAGATATCCAAAACCCATTTCTTGCTGAAGTCAAGCCGGTCGTAGCCATTCTCGCAAAGGTATTGCAGGCGATTCACCTTTCCGGGCTTCTGAAGACGCTCAGAATCCAGCCGCTGAAACTCCCTCAGATGTTCTTCGTAGAGCTTCTTAAGGGCATGCTGATCGTTGGGAAGCTTCAGTTTGCTTTGATCCTTTCTGAGCTTCTCACCCCTTCTCAAACGCTCCATTCGATGAGCGATGCGACGCAGCACCGCTTCTATCCCATCGCATACGGCCTTTGCTCTGCGGCGCTCAGGATTTGCAATCATCCGCTCTGAAAGAAGCTCCTGTAGCGATGGAGGAAAGTCCATTACGGTCTCAGGACTGTAAGGTTTTATGCGGTAGGTGCTGATGTTGTCGAAGCCGTAATCCCCGTCCACTATCTTGAATACATTCTCCTGCCTCCAGCGCAGGCATAGCTGTGCAACCAGATCCGGAGCAGCCGACTCGTGGTCACTTGTGCAAAAAGGAGTACACAGCACTCGCTGTTCGCCGTGGTGCTTATAATCCCGACGGAGTATTAGCTTGCGATGATTTTTCACAGGACTACTCTCAGCCCAAATGCCGCGCTGAACCTCTTGCGGCGCCTCTGCCACCTTGAGCTCCAGGTACCTGGGATGGCTCGGATCGTTACCCTTGAGCTCAAGCACCATCTCCTGCCAGTCCAGCTCATAGCCGCTGTAGTCGGTATCGTCAAACTGATCCCAGCTGATGTAGTGGGCGGCAAATTGACGGCTCCGGGCCTCCTCTCCCCCAAAACGGGCCATCAGCTTGCGGTCATAGCCACCCCGATCGAAAACAATCCGCCCACAGGTCCCCTCGGGCATCAACGCCAGCAGCCTCTCCACCAGCAACCCGATGCTGTCTTGAAAACTCACCATGCTGTCAGAGTCAAAGAGCAAGAACTGCGAGCCCTCTTGAGTGGAAAGAGCGTACTGACTGTAGCCTTTTTGCACCTGGTGGCTCTGAGCGTGGTAGTCTCTCAGCATCCTGTTACTGCCGAAATAGCGCTCAAAATGCCCGTCCACATAGAACAGCCACGATCCCACAGCCAGATTGTTTAGATAATTGCTCGCGATCAGTTGGTTGAACTGGACCGGCTCCAACTGAGAGAGAAACTCAGGGGTAATCCTGTACAAGGTGTTGATAGAGGGGCTTCTTACCAGACCCGCCAGGGGGCCAAACTCATCCGCATGCAGCTCCTGCACAGACTCGCAGTTGTTGCATTCGAAGGTATTCATCTGCAAAAATGTCAGCAGGTAGGATTGAAAGCTGATCTGGGTTGCCGGGTGAGAAGGCCTTTCCTCCTTCAGCACCCCTTCCATCATTCGGGCTATGAAAGGATTCAGCAAAAACCCTCCAGCGTAGCGACTGTAGATCCCTTGCCGCAAGCGCTCTTCTAAAAGCTCCCACCCCAGGTTAAAGCCTCCTTCTTCGGGGCCGATCGCTCCCGGGCGCTTCAGAGCTTCGGGAACTTCAGTCGGGTCTTCCGGAAGCCGCAAAGGCACCACCGTCGGCCGGCAGTTCGAATCAGATAGCTCAGATTCAGTACCCGGCGACTCAGGGAGCGTTTCCGCCTCCCCGGGCCATTCTTCTTTTTCAGTTTCCATGCAGACTTCTTCGGCTCTGGAATCTCCTCCCTCATCCCCTTTGGTAGAGGAAGAACCTCCTGAAAGCTCTGCCACAAGAGCCGAAAGCGTTGAAGGTTTCAACGTGAGATGAAACTTCGCCACAACCGCTTCGCTGACCTCTCTCCTCCATCGCCGAGGTCCTTTAGAGCAAATGCGAGTGTATTCTTCTTTCACAAACTCCCCGATCTCTTCAGTGACCACCGGCGGGCGTCCAGGATTCTTCTCAAGCGATGTGTCCCCACGCACATAACGCTGCAGTTGTCGCGGATTGATCCCCAACACTTCGCTCACGTCGCTTTGCCGCATTCCCGCCACCACCAGTCCCACCGCCAGAGCGTTTGGAATCACCTTCTGGTCTTTTTCCAAATAACTGACAAAGGGCACACCACCCCAGATCAAAGTCACACGATCCTGCTGAAGATCCTCGATATGTTCCCGAAATGAGAAGAAATGGTTCGATTTCTTTCCCACCGAAAGCAGAGGTTGCACTGACTCACTCATGCTGGTTCCCCTCCGTTATTAAACAAGGTACACCGGAAGGGACAAAATGTTAATAGAAATACGACTAATTTATAGAAAGTTTTTCGATTCAGATAGCTCCGCGGATCTTGCGGTGGTAGAGAGACTTACTGTAAGCAACGAGTCAAGTGGGGTGAGTTCTGTAGCTAGAGAACGGCTGAGCAAGACTGCCGCAACCGA
>Ga0255054_10002675_pt1 | contig 10100 bp, 8 predicted proteins | sample JV7_2_23_MG_FD_188634 | JGI IMG/M metagenome (GOLD analysis project Ga0255054, IMG submission 188634) | Seawater microbial communities from Jervis Inlet, British Columbia, Canada - JV7_2_23 | ecosystem: Environmental > Aquatic > Marine > Inlet | place: Canada: British Columbia | collected... | reverse complement strand
TACCTGAAGAATTACCCGATGCCACATATCAGTTTACTTGCGAATTTGGAGGATTATTTAAAACACTGTTGTTGATGCCTGAAACTCTTTGGCCCCACTTTACCAAAGAGCAACAAGATGAGATGGCCGTAACCATATCAAAATGGGGGCATCACCGAACTACGCAAAATAATTGGCGAGTTTTTAACATTACTACTCTTTCATTCCTGAAGAAATATGGTTACCAGATTGACGACAAGCTGCTGAAAAATCATATTCATTGGGTAGCTTCGTATCATTCAGGAGATGGATGGTATCTCGAACAAACTTATAATTATTATTCCATCAGTCTTTTTATTGTTTATACAACCATTTGGAACAGGACATTCGGTGATGATTACTATCCTGAAATAGCTGAGATAATTGAAAAATCAGCTCAAAAACTGATGGAGTCACTTACCGGTTTTTTTGGACGCGATGGGTACATCAATATGTGGTCAAGGAGTATTTGTTACCGAACCTGGGTTTCCGGTGCTTTACCTGTAGCATTCATGCTGAAGGAAAAAGGATTGGTTGATGCGGGATTTGCCCGAAGACTTTGTTCGGGTTCATTGCTTCAGTTCGTTACGAAGGAAGAATTTTTTGTGAATGATATTCCGAGTCTTGGCTTTTACGGTCAAAGAGATTATATGGTGCAAAATTATAGCTGCCCGGCAAGCCCTTTCCTGATGTTTTTGCCTTTCATTTGTCTGGCTTTGCCTGACGATTCTCCATTCTGGACGGCTACGGAAAATGAAGGATTCTGGGATATCTTAGGAAGTAAATCAAAAAAGACAGTACTCAAAAGTCCAGGCCTCGTTTTGGTCAACCATGGTAAAAACGGAACTTCTGAAATTATTCCGGGAAAAGTATATTACAACGATCCTAATTACTCAAAATTGGCGTATAATACTCATTTCCCATGGGAAGATCATAATCCACAAGGTGGAACTTCCATGGAGTATAGTTTTAGAAGCCTTGATCCAAGAGATGTACGTGGGGATGATATTAATTTTTACCTCACGGGTAAAACATTGGATAACAATGCAGAAATTAATAATTCATTCACCATTTCTCAAAACATGCTTTATAATGGTGATAAAAATGGGGTATTATACAGACAGGCTATTATGCGAAAACCTCCTAATAATGGTGTTGGGTATATTATCGATCTAGCAGAAATAACCATTCCGGGAGGTGTGATCAGAGCAGACCGTAGTCGTTTGGCCTTTGAATATGAACTAACTTTGGGACATTTCGGCATGCCTCATATGAATGGTGTAAAAGCAGAGGTGTCACGATACGAAGAAGGAAATAAAAAGGTGATCACCGCATCTATTCCGGGCAGAAAGCTCGCACTTATTTCTTATCATGGATGGGATACAATAAAACATCTGGTTCATTCCGGAAAAAATGCCGAGGCAGAAGAGAGTACAGTTTTATACGTACATAAAAAAAGGATGGACAAAAACCCTGAAATGGAATTGATGATAACAGCGATGCTACATAAGATGGATGATTCAGAATGGACAACTGAAGAACTATCACCGATCAAGGATATTCAAATCGTGGAAATTACTCCATCCGGCTCACCCCTGGGAGCCAATATTACATTGAGCAATAACGAAAAATTTGAAATAGATTTTAAAGATATTGACGGAAAAAGAACCTGTTAAATGTTGATATAGAGCTAGATAAGATATGAAATTTTATGACAAAAAAGTTCGGATAATCTTCAACGGTTTTCTATCCAATGACATCATACCAATCCTGTACTGGTTTCCAATAAACACATTTCTCTACATGCACCAAATCCTCCTGCCCCTCCGGGAGGGATTCATGGATTCCGATGATCAGATAGCCGCCGGGGTTCAGTTTGGTCATTATACGTTGAAAAACGTCACGCTGGAGGTCTTCCTGGAAATAAGTAAACACCAGGTTGCGGCAAAGGATGAGATCGAATGTACCCTCCGGCAGTTCGGAACGGATATCCTGTAGCAGGAACTTAACATCCCGACGAAATTCTTTCTTGATTTGATATTCATCTTCTCTTTTCTCAAATGCCTGCTTTTTCCACTCCTGTGGAAATTCTTTGAGGGCTCCTCCGGGATAGATCCCGTTTTCAGCTCTTTCGATAAGGTTGGCATTCCGGTCAGTGGCTATGATCCGGAGGGAAAGATCTCTTCCGGGTTCAGGCAATACAGCCATATTCCAGATAATGGTGAGCGTATATGGTTCCTCCCCCGAAGCGGAACCTGCACTCCAACAGTGGATCTGTTCCTGTTGGTTCTGCCGGCCCTTTTCAGCGAGTGCTGGAAAAATATCGTTGGCAATATTGTCAAAAACTCCCCTGTCCCGATAAAACCGGCTGATGGTTATATTGAATAAAGCATCCAGCACCTTCATTTCTTCCCCGTAGTTTTGCACGTATTCACCGTAAGCCTTAATATCTACCAGATCCAGCTCCCTTATCCGTTTATTTATTCTTTTGCATACCTGATTTCTCACCTTGCGGAAGCCTTTCCATCTGTATCCGAGTTTGGGCAAATAGTGCTGGAGGAAGCTTATACAGGCTTTGTCATGCATTGGCTTTTTGATTGTTTATTCGTTTATGGTTTCTAATTTATAATCTGTTGCTTATATCGAACTCAAGTTGGTTAAATAATGTAAATTTAGTCCAGTAAAGTTTGAAGAATCACAAGATTGAGTTATTATGAAACCATAAATACCTATTTACTGATGAAAAAAAGAGAGAAAAAAAGAATTAAACGCTGGAAATCTTTAGTCGACCAATTGCAGGTTCAATTGCATCAAGGAGCCGAGGAAGCCAAAGATGAATTTGAAAATCAGAAGAATAACCTAAAAAGCTGGCTTGATTCTGTAGGTGACAAATTGGATAAGGCCACTGATATGGGCAGTGAAAAGGCACAGAAATTGAAACCCTCGGTGGAAGAGTTGCGTGTTCAAGCCGCACTTGCTAAAGCTGAATCGAAGGATGAAATTGAAGAGCAACAGAAAAAGATTGCTGAAGGTATTCATCAACTCAGGCATGAAATTTCTCAAACCTACGATGATTCAGAAGAAAAATATGAAAATATTCATAAGAAGATGGATCACAAATTAGACGATTTTCAAACTCGTTTTGATCTTTTCAGGCTGCAATTACATTTGGGGAAAATGGAAACGGAAGAAAATTGGGAGCGAAAAAATAAAGATATAGCTGATAAATTATCCGAGCTGAAAACCAAATTAAAAACAAAGAGTAAAGAAATAGAAGGTAAATGGGATGAATTTTCAAGCGAGATCTCAGAAGAATGGAAACAGATCAGGGATAATAAATAATTCCTGTATCCAGACAGCTTTAAGATTTTGTAAACATCCCTGCTTAATCAGGGGTCTGATCTTAGATCAGGATCAAAAATAACTTTCGGCCTGGCAAAACAAAATATATTAATAATCAAATAGTTAATGTCTTTTGTCAGGAACCAGGACCATTTTTATATTTTTTGTATGATACTTTCTCCGGTTCGACGCTCCATCCGGAAATAATTCCTCCGTAAAAGTAGAAAGTAACATCAAATGCAACATTATTGTTTTGTTCGGTTACCTGATAGCATTTTGTAGCGCCATATTCATCAATCAGTTCATATTCGCCAGGATTAACACTGGTCTGATTATTATCCCTGATGAATTGATCGGTTAATGCTTTTGCAATCGGTTGAAGCGCCTGGTTTCTCCTCGGTGCATTCATAAGACGGTTAATATAATCTTCAGAAGTGTTTCCCCGCAAAGCATTTTTAAACACAAGATCGATAGTGGCCTGATCGGTATTCTTCAGTTCAGGTAGTATTGAAGCATTAGCCATGCTGAGGTAAGCCAACATATGCATATTAACTGCATTCATAATACCTGTATTTTCAAATGGATTTGTATTTACGACCTTAATGACTGACGCTCCCATATCTACTTTGGAAGCTGCTCGTGCTGCTCTGGCACTGTCAGCATATGCTTTAAATTTTTCACGGATTTCCGGTGAGCGCAAACTTCTGATAGTAAAGATTGCTATCCCCTCGGCGCCGTTATTTAATGCTCTATCCATAGATTCAAACATGACCGGGCTGTTGGAACCAGTCATACCGCAATACAGGGTAGTCATCGGGTTTTTATCCCTTACATCCTCAATCATACAATCGGATATAAAGCTCACATCTCCCGTATAAAAATTGTGGTATACCATAGGGAAGACAATATCCAGATTCCATTTCCCCCAATCCTGACGAACCATTTTTCTCGACATGGCCGGTGTGGGGAATGGTGATGCTGCCATTACCTTACCATATGAATGAACTACTTCAGCAATCTCATTGGCAACCTCTGTAATCTGATCACAACGGAACTGCAGCCACTTCTCATCGGTTGAAGGGTCTTCCAGTTCACGCGGGTCGTATCCATATTTTTCCTTGAATAATTTAATCATTGCGGGATGATAGCCATAATCAAATTCCGGATACTCTTTATCCTGTACAATACCATATCTCGACCATAGAGTGGTCGGAAGGATAACGTCTACAAAACGATGATAATCGATAGCAATACCATTTAATCCTTCAACTTCACAATAGGACACGATTTTCTTTTTGATATACTCGCGAACCTCCGGTAAAGCCGGACACATGAACTTGTAATAATCCACGTATGCTTTCGTGTCGGCCAGACTCTCTCCTTTCCTGTTTACACTAAACCAATCGGGAGATTCCTTAAGTATGACATCCCGGTCGTGCTCCGGGTTTGTGGTCCAAAGCCAGGCGTAAACCTCTATCTCATGCTTACGGGCAATGGGGATCGCTTTACGGTAATCATCAGGTGTTGGCGCATTAAGTATAACACCATCTATTCCGGTTTCATTCATCACAGTGCAAACCGAATCGAAATTCATCCCGGGCCGGTAATTCATCCAGGTCCAGAACATTGGATATTCAGAAACCTTCTCCGTTTTTTTACCACAACCAGCAACAGTAGCTATTACCGCTAATAATAGAATAAGAAATTTTGTGTTTTTCATGCCGTTGATCATTAAATGTATTAATTCGGTTCTCAAATCTTTAATTTAATGTAAATCCGTCCCAATAAATAAGTTATGCCGATAATTATCAGGGCAAAACAGAGACATTTGACAATCCCCAGAAAGCCATGTGTAAGCCAATCCGGTAATACAATCCCTGTAATATCTGCAAGTCCGTACCATACATAGGGTACCAGATAGCAGGTGAGAGTAGCTGTTCCTGCCGGTTTGATCACGTTAAGCCATGAGGCTTTCCCTTTCTCTGCCAGCCAGCTGAGGATAGCGTATGTGCCTATCGCTATAGCCGTTACATAAAATACCCAGGTAGGTGTTGCACCTAATTTTGCAAGTATCCAGAATTGACGGGATATAATCCCGGCCAACAAAAAGATGGCTATGGCGGCAATAACATAAACAGCCCGCTTTCGTGAAGGCACCTTTATATATTTTGTGCTTATCAGGGAAAGAATAATACCTCCCATAGTAAAAGCAGGGATGGCTCCGTTACCAATGTGTAAGATCCCCAACATATCGTTATAAAAATTCGGACGGGGAAGTGACAATATCGCTGTTTCTCCCCAATCCTGGTTCATGCGGGATCCAAGAATACATATGAGCACAAAAACAACCCAGATGGGTACCAGGTATTTCAAACGGTCGCGGGTGAACACATAAATAAAAGCACAGACCAGGTACGCCCATCCAATTGATCCGAGTATACCCCAACGGGCCCCAAAGACTCCTCCATCGGGATTTCTGAATGTGACCGCTAAATAGAAAAGGATGATTACCCCGATAACCTTCAGAATAGTATACAATTTTTTCCTGTTTGGATCGTCGGTTCGCGGGTAATGATTCCAGATAAAAATAAATGCCGTAACCATAAGTATCCAGTACACTCCGATTCTATAACTTACGTCAGGAGATAAGCGCGCCTCTGAGTTTGTAATAAAAGCACCCATTACCAGCAGAGCCAGTGTACGTGACAGAATATGACCGATAGTAGATTCTCCGGTCTTTCCTTTACTATATCTCCGTTCAATGGCAAAAGGGATAGACATCCCTACTACAAAAAGAAAACAAGGGTATACAACATCGGCAAGCCCAAGGAAATCCTCACCGCGTTTGGCATGCTCCAACCAGTGAGGCACATCGTGTATTTTCCAGAAATCGTTCACAAATATCATGACGAACATGGTAAGCGCCCGAAAAAGATCTATGCCGACATTCCGTTGTGTAAAATCAATTTTCATATGCACCGATTAATACTCTCTGTTTTTCATCCATGGCCAATCAAATTTATGTTATTATTTAGATTATAGTAGTTTTTCTTTGTTCAAGATCCTTAATAAATCGGAGTCCAACTGAAGACTTACCCTTGCGAAAATTGCTCGAAATCCTCTATTTTAGTTTGGTCCTTTTTTGCGGGGGGAAGGTCAGGGTAGTATAATTGATAAAATAACCTGTTAAATTTGTTATTATGGATCCAAATAAAATAAGAGAATTTGCTGCTTCTTTTCAGAAAAGCAGAATATTGTTAAGCGGTTTTGAGCTTGATTTATTTACAAATATTGATGAATCTGGTTCAACAAACAATCAAATTGCAAACAAATTGCATCTTGATGAACATGCTTGCGAACGTTTGCTGAATGCTCTGGTTTCTTTGGGCTTTCTTACCAAAAAAAGCAATTTATTCTTTAATACTTCAGATAGTTTTACTTATCTCTCAAAAAAGAGTCCGGATTATCTGGGAGGTTTGATGCATTCAAACCATTTATGGAATACCTGGAGTAATCTTACAAAAGTTGTAAAAACCGGTAAATCAGCAAATCCGTCAGAAATTAATGAAAGAGGTGAAGAATGGCTTTTTCCATTTATTAGTGCCATGCACGACAGGGCAAATAAACAGGCACCGCAACAGTTAACAAATATTGATCTGTCCGGAATAAAATCCATCCTGGATATTGGTGGTGGTTCTGGTGCTTATTCTATGGAATTTGTTTCTAAAGAACCTGAAATTAAAGCAACTGTTTTTGATTTGCCCAATGTTATACCCATCACAAAACTATTTCTTGAAAAAGAAGGTTTTTCAAAAAAAATAAAAACCCACACAGGCGATTACACAACAGATGATTTACCAAAAGGATTCGACTTCGTATTTTTATCAGCCATTATTCATAGTAATTCATTAGAGATAAATCGAGATTTAATAAGCAAGTGTTTTAACTCTTTAAATGTGAATGGTAAAATTGTAATTCAGGACTGGATTATGAACAATGACAGGACACAACCAGTATCAGGAGCAATTTTTGCAATTAATATGCTTGTTGGAACTGAAGCCGGAAATTGTTTTACAGAGCAGGAAGTTTCAGAAATTTTGACAGGAGCAGGATTTGTGAATATTTCAAGATTAGAATTTGAATCAGGTTTAAGTCAAATGACTGCTCAAAAGATTTAGTATAACCTTCATAAAATATCAATTTTTCGACCTTTAATACAAGTAGTACCTGAACTTTATATAGAGCTGTCTCAATTCAAATTGAGATGGCTAGCTTTACAAGATTGTGTGCCAGAGCTAGTAATCCTGCTTCGATTTGCACCTTTTCCATCCCTCTAAGCATTAATCTTTGGCTTTATCTTTCTGATCCACTCATGGATTGCGATGAGATTTTCAGTCCAACTGAAGCCTCTCCAATCGTGCATTGATAAGTGCTATATATTTCTCTTTCATCTCATCTGAAAGAAAGCTGAAACTTATTTCTTCCCTCCATTTTGGAATTGCATTTGTGATTGAGTCCAATACCTTATCAATTACTTTATCAGTCAAATCACATTTTTCCTGGCCAAAATAGTTAATCAGCAAATTTCTTGTCAGATTCTTTTTTTTACCCTTGATGGGCAACGCTATTTCGTCTTCCGGATTTTTATACTCAATAATGGTATTTACCAAATCATAGCAAGGTGATAATTGTATTTTTCCATCAAGATTTATAATTGAAAAGTTTTTTAAATGCATATCATCATTTCCGGTTACAAAGCAGAATAATACCAGCTTAAGCAACTTAACTTTCTCAATGGCTGGAAAAGTACAGTAGGAATCAATAAGTTTAACAAGCTTTTCCATGCTATAGTTATATTTCGTATCACGACTTAAACCTGCAAGCTGCGCAAAATCTTCCAGCGGGACCTTATCATTCTGACCCTTTCTATCGAATCGTTTTATGAAATATGTTAACGTATTGTCCTTAGACCATATCATCCCATGTAATGGGACATCTAATCCCGTTATCTCTGCTAACCGCATTGTCAGGTCTTCATTCTCCGGCAATTGAGGGAAATAGGGATGCTGGGGTTTGAGTATGTACCGTCCACCCCGGTCAACAATTTGGAATTTCTCGTCCTTAATGTTCAGAATTGCGCTGAGTTTGGGCTGCACACCCTGTATCGACATTTTCGATGCACGGTTAAAGGCCTCAATACGCTGTTCTTCAGCAGTATATTCAAACAGATTTAGTTTGGATAATCCATAAGCCAGTGACCTTAACCCTTTTTTACTATAGTGACTCTCACCCACCAATGAATACGAAATAGGACATCGGTTCATTTCCAAATTTCTTTGACGGTGATTACTCCGACCAATTCATCACCAACAGCCATTAGCTGGGAGAATAGATCATCTTTGTCTATTTTCTTAATCTTCAATAAGCCTTCCAACTGTAAGCCTTCAGGTAGCAATCCTTCAAAGAAAGGAGGAAACTTATCGAAACTATAATGCTTTTGATCTGTCAGCATTGTTCTTGAAACTTCAAGACCCTCATAGTCTTCAAGATATTCAAAGCAATATTCTGTACCCTGTTTTAACTCACTCAGAATTCCTGCTTCAATTCCTTTCACATACACCCTAGCCTTTCTCATTTTCAACAATTTGATTATTATCCATCAGAGGACTTACCAGAAGAACGTTGATATTTAACACCTTCAGGATTTTCCTCAACGTGCTTAGTTTAATAGTCTCCTTGCCTTTTTCAATATCGAAAACAACTGTTTTTCCAACACCTGCCAGTTCCGCCAGTTGTAATTGACTTATTTTAGCTGCTTTACGGTGTTTTTTAATGATTCTTGCTAATGTTTTTGGTTCCAACATAACTTACTGTTATAGCGGTAAATATATGAATTACATTTGAAACCACCAATCTTTTTTAATATTTTTACCTTTATAGCGGTATAATTAGCTTAAAAGTATACGACGTGATATGAAATGCGCATTAATTACTGCCATGGCGGCAATATCATCGCAACGAGATTGAATGTATAACTGAGTAATTTTCACGAGTACCTCCGGTAATTTGGGCCTTTGATTTACCTTCGTAAAGAAAGGGCAAAATTATTTCAGGACATGAAGCATTATTCGGTAAAAGAAAAAGTCAACCTTATAAGGAACCTTTTCAAAGGAAGAGAGATCTCCTCCTATCTTGAGCGATCACGTACCGGCAAGGTCAGCTTACTCAATATATCAGGAAAGATATTTTTGAATTATTAGGAATGCTTCCCACAATAAATGAGATTTATTTGGGTATTGTAAATGAAGAGAATTAACCTGTCCGATATGAAAGCCATGCTAACAATCACCCTCTTTTTTCTTCCTTTAATTATTGTTGCTCAGACAACCTATCATATAGGTCCGGGCCAGGCATACGAGTCAATTGGGGCAGTTCCATGGGAGTCATTGGTGGCTGGCGATTCTGTGATCATACATTGGAGGGCTCAACCTTACAAAGAGAAATGGGTAATGGCCCGCCAGGGAACAGAAAACCACCCCATTGTTGTACACGGGGTATCCAATGGAAGTAATGAAAACCCCGTTATAGATGCCATTGATGCATCCACCCGTCCTCAATTGAATTTCTGGAACGAGGGCAGAGGGGTCATTAAGATTGGAGGCTCAAACACCCCGGATCAGACACCAGAATACATTGTCATTGAAAATTTGAAGATAATTAACGGCCGGGATGATCATACC
>Ga0255054_10002674_pt1 | contig 10100 bp, 12 predicted proteins | sample JV7_2_23_MG_FD_188634 | JGI IMG/M metagenome (GOLD analysis project Ga0255054, IMG submission 188634) | Seawater microbial communities from Jervis Inlet, British Columbia, Canada - JV7_2_23 | ecosystem: Environmental > Aquatic > Marine > Inlet | place: Canada: British Columbia | collected... | reverse complement strand
ACCGTAGATAATGAAAAGCCGTATTGAATGACATCACCAATTTTTATGGGAAGAATAAGCAACGATTTAATGCCCATTTTATCGATCACTTCGCGATCTTGTTTGGCATGGCCGGGTAATTCGGAGGATTTGGAAAATGCAATCAATTTATCTTGTTTAATACTCTCATAAACAAAAGATAAATAATGGTCTCCCACATCGGCAGTTTGTGGAATGTTGATCCCTGGTTGTGAATAGAAATAGGAGACCTCAATTTTTAATTGATCCTCTGAGAACGCTCCCAGATGACAGCGATCTACACCAAAGAATTCCACCAGCGATTTTATGCTGGATTCAATGGCCACGTCTATTGATTCAAGTGGGAGATTTACCAGGTTTTTCGAGAAATCTCCGAGAAAAGACTCAAAGCTCAAGTTTTCATCCATTGCCTTTGTGCGCTGATCGGTCATTTCACATTTTTCTTAATATTTGAAGTCTTGCATGTGATGATCAGTTGCTTCAAATGGTTCCAGATTAAAGTTAGGAATATTTCTTTTGAATCGGAACTTTCTTAAGCATTAGACAGTTATCGTAATCTCCATGCTTTGAAATCTATTATATTAACCTCTTATACTGCTGAAGCCTAACCCTTTTTAGGACGCAGTAATTTTAGACATTTTTCCTTTGTATTTTAGTGGAAAACCACAACCCGTACCACATCTTGATTAGGTTGCTGGGGGAGTGTGTTCTACTCTAGATGGTTACCCATTGGGATTGAAGTCCAGTATGGACCTCAATAATAGTTTCTGAGTTCGTAGTGGTGAGAAAGCAAATTTAAATCAACACACCCCTCAGCGCATCTCATCAGAATCGGAAAATGGAGAGGCTTCTTCTTCAAGTAGTTATAATTTAGAGATGAGATCCAGTATCGACCTCAACAACTGATCAGGTCGTCATGCTACTCATGATATTAACGCTGTATATCCTGTTATACAGACTTTTAAAGACTGTAAAAATCAGATTGTTATCATTTTTGTTGTTGGAATGATGCTGATTCAGTAGTCGAATACTCATAGAAGGAAGGCTTTCATCTTTGCCGTTAACCTGAATCGCCATCTGCAAGATTATAACGGTGGAATTAAGGTACTGTATTAAAATCCAAACGTTTTTGGATATTTTTTCTAAATTTCGCAAACAAAGGAGAGCTTCTGACTACTCGTCGGAAGTTCATCCTGTGCAGGCAGGTTGGATAATCCCCTGCCTGCTTTGTTTTCATAGTCTTCTACATACTCTTCATCCTTCTTCCACAAAGTATAGATCAATACCAGCATCTTTCTCTGGATAGCCGTGGCGCCAACCATTTTGCTGGGTTTATTTTGATTAATCTTATCATATATCGATTTCATTCTTGGAGAGTGCCGGGCAGACTGCAACGCGGGAAAATGCAAGGCAGCCCTGATCCGACCATTTCCTTTTTTTGAAATCCTTGTTTTACCCCTCACACTGGTCCCTGATTCCCTTTGCACTACATCATACCCTGCATAGCTGCATAACTGACGGATATTGCTTACAAACTCAAAACCTTGCATTTCAGCAAGAATAGTTGCCACTGTCATAAGCCCTACACCTTTAGCGGTTAAGACTTTATTGACTTTTGATCCTAGCCATTCCTCTGAGTAAATCAGCTTCTCGATTTCCTCTTTTATCTTTTCAGCGTTCTCAGTAAGCTTCTTTATAATTGCTTTATTGGACCTGATGATAGCCGGATGTGGCTTATAACCAGAACTCATGGCATGCAAGCGGTTTTTAAAAGCAGTCCTCTCCCTAATCAGCTCTGCGTACTCCCTGGTCAGATCCTTGAGCAGTTTAAATATCTCTGGAGGTGGTTTCCAGAGCAATAATTTCCTCTCAGCACCAAGTCTTGCAATGATGCGCGCATCCACCTGGTCTGTTTTGGTTTTAACATTCAAACTTTTGGCAAAATGCTTTACCTTGTTGGGAAGCAGAACAGATACCGGAAGGTTTAGCCTGTGTAAATGATGGGCCAGGTTTTCATAGTAAATCCCTGTAGCTTCCATTACAAATAGGGTCTCTATGGAAGGATCCGTAATCTTCCGGCTCCACTTGACAAGCTGGTTAAAGCCTGTTTTGAGGTTCTTAAAGTCTACCGTTTCGCTCAGGTACTCTTTCCCCGAAAGATCACGCCTGCATACACACACGGTGAACGTGTCTTTTGAGATGTCGATTCCAACACATTGTTTGATAATTTCATTCATAGTTTGAGAATTTAGGGTTGGCTGACCTGATTTCTCCCTCGCCTTTCCTTTTGTCTTACACTTGCTTATCCAATTGATAGCCTTAAGTACTGTCCAGACTCTAAAGAAAACAGAAATGGAAACGGAGATGCCTTAGTTACGATATGATATAAAATCTATCTAGCCGCCGTCGTTCTCGTTTCCAAAGGTCAATATGCTAAGTTTAACTTAACACAATTAACCCTAAAAAAAAGATCTTTGCTAATGTAAAAGCCGCCGTAGCGTGGCGCGGGATTTGACTTCCGATTTGCTTGGTTGTAATTGCTGTCCTGGTTTGCGAATTGCGTGCCACGCGTGAAGCAGTCGGTTTTAATGATTTGTTAGGCAGAATGTCCAAGTTTTTGCGAACATCAATCCCAATTTGTTCTACAACCTCAAAAAGATCCTCAACCTCGCTTTTTGTGGGAACAATCTTGCTACCCAGTAATGATTCTGAAGCTCCAGTTTTCATAATGAACTCTGCATCAGCGGCATTTCTACAACGCCCTTTTTAGCTCTTCAATAGTATCGCGGAGGTCTAAAATATCGAATCGCTCATTGTATATGAGCTGAAAGACCAACAAACTCCCTAGGCCGATTTGAGCGGTAGTTCTTAAAGCGTGAACAAGTGCCGCTGAATCGCCATGTAGGAATTGGCTTCGAACCACTGTTGTGTCACCTTCTTTCCTCATTTCTAAGCTACTAGATACTGCTCGTTCATTCGGATGTCCACCGAAATCAATGGTTCGTTGGTAGAGTTCAGAAAGACTATTATGGAGAGCAATATCGCGGGCATGAAGAGTTTTCATAACATTCACATGACGAAAACTTCGCTTAGCTTTTTTTAGCGATTCCTCGTTTTCGTGTCTTCTCACCCAATCTTTTGCGAGAGTAGGGTTTTCGTTTATATGCAATGCGTAAAGCGCGTACTCCAGACAAGATCTTAGTTGGGGGAAGGTTTCTGCAGCCTGACCACTCATGGATGTGCGACAAGATGCAAGAAACGCGGAGTGTGATCTATGAAGCAAAGCGGGTGCGAATGGATCTTCAGAGTTATCTAGATTTCCACTGATGCCTCTAAACACCCCATCGACTTTTAGTAGTAGATTGAACTCTTGCTTCTTGTGCACGAAGGACGCAATGGTGCTCTTGAACGAATCTTGTATAAACTCGCTTAAGGGATCTTCTGCCCATCTTGGCGGAAGTGGCAATTCATTTTTTGATTGGGACACTGTGCTGCCTAACATATATACTCTATTAAATTCCAAGTTTTAAGCCACCTTTTTTGTGGAGCTATTTATATTTCTTTCTCTGGGATCAAGACAAACATGATCTTGGTCATAGGGTGTTTTATTCCTCACAACGCTGTATACAGTTCTGAGAAGTTTATTTGATACATTGTTCATAATCAAGAAGTACGGCTTTCCTTCAAGCTCTTTCTTCTGATAGTAGAGTTTATATTCCTTATTTTGTTTTACGGCTGCTCTTGCACCCATGTACAGCAAGGATTTGAGTTTCTTATCTGCAAAGGGGCTTGTTTTAGATTTCCCTAACATTTTCCCGGAAGTATTGGGGAAAGGACATACACCGGCATAAGAAGCCGCCCTTCGATGTGTATCTATGGTCTTGAAGTTGCCGGTTTTGATGATTAGATCCGTAGCTATAACTGGACCTATTCCCGTGATGCCGGTAACCAATTCATAGTTCTCATTCATCTCCTGATCAGCTTTGATCAGCATCTCGATCTCATCCTCAATGGAAGCTATTTCCTTATCCAATTCAGCCAGGATAGTAATTGTATGATTGTGAACACTAATGCTTTGCAGAGGAAGGTGTCCTCTTCCCTTATCAACAGTACGCAAAGCTTTTCTTTGCTTTACCAGCTGATGCCGAAGCGTGTAGAGTTGTTTTAGCTCTGCGAGTCTCTCTTCGGCGTATTCCGCATATTCCAGTTTATCTGTAAATCGCTCTCCATACTCCCGGATCCGCTTTGAATCCAATGGATCAGACTTGCCTTTCAATAAGCCCAGGCTATGCTTGATAGTATACCCGGGGACCAAGGCGATGGGGACTTTCATCTGGTTGCACAGATAAACCAACAGATCCCCATAGGCTCCAGTATGCTCAGCACAAAGTATACTATCCCCTGTGACAGAAGACAAAAACCTTGATATGGAGGCTACTGCGTTTTTCACTATCTGATTCTTTTCTTTCCCTTTTGCATCAATAAAGTTTACATCAAACTTTTTCTTTGATAAATCAATTCCATATACTTGCATAATACATTTAGTTTATGCTCCGTATTGAGTGGCTAACATCGTGATAATGGGTTCTACCCTAAATACTCTCTGGCTATAACTCAATGATCTGCTGTGCTTAATATATGTTTTAGGTTCTTCCTAATATTCTACTAAAGTTAGGCGCAGCAGATGGAGCTTTTTTCAGAATAAATATCACGATATTTCCTTGTCATTACAGTTGAGTTTGGTCTAACGGCAAACTAACGATTTTTCTACTGCCAATAGCGGCATAAGTACGAATGTACTACATGCTATACAGAAAGTCAATCCCCAATGTATCACAACTATTCTTAAAATCCGTCTTTCATAAACCAACGGTGCGGGACTCTTTACCGGCATAAACAATGAATTGCAGAGGTAGAATTTCTGGCCTTCTTACCTTCTTCCGGATCCCCTGGCCTCTCCAGCTGGGGGTTCTCATTTCTGAAAACTTGGGAATGCAGAGATATAAAGTTCAGGTCCGCGCAAAGGCAAAAAGATTTTAGTTAAACTTTTCGATCTTATTCAATCATTTGCGATCGATAACGTGTAATAAGAATCAAAAATCGAACCATTGCCATTGAGCTAAAATGGAAAAATCGTAGATTGTAGATACTTCAAAATCCCAGCAATAATGAAACTGATTGGCTACGATAATCCTATCAATGAAATTCAGCGGCAATGGTCCGGTGAAAACATAATTTATCACTATACTACTTTGAAAATTGCGTTTGAACATATTCTTCCATCCGGTCAGATAAAATTCAACAAATTAGAGAATACTGATGATCCATTAGAATACAAAGAGCTACTTCTAAGCTCATCATATTGGGGAGAAAGAGATCTCGATGTGATCGATGATGAAATCCAAAAAGCACAGGAAAGAATACGTGATTTGAGAAAATCTGTCTATCAAGTAGCTTGCTTTTCGACAAACTTATGGCCCAGAATTGATCAGAGTTCAATACGTCCGACCATGAACCAGTTGGGTTGCACCCGGTCGCGAATGTGGTCCCAATATGGAGATGGACACAAAGGAATTGTTCTTGTTTTCGATAAAGATAAATTCCTTGTAAGGCTTTCAGAATGCATTGAAAATCCCGAGAGAAATGTTTTGCACCGGTATGTTGATTATAGCTATCAAGATTTCAACCGCTCAAATAATATCAACGGTAATGATATCGAAAGGGACGGAATAGAAGCATACTGTTCTAAGTATATCCATAAACATGCCGACGATCTTTTCTTCTCCAAGAACTTAGATTATCGTGATGAAAATGAATATAGATTCGTTGTAAAAAGTGATGAATACCCCTTCTATTTGAGTTTTAAGGATTCATTAATTGGTCTCGTTGTTGGTGATCGATTTCCAGGTGGTCATTTCCCAAATCTTTTGTATTACTCTGATTTTTATAAAATTCCATGTACGAAAATCCATTGGGAAAATGGAATCCCTTTGCTGATTGACTTCGATGTGAGGGATAAAGATGGAAAACAGGTGGTTTTCACCAGTAATAATGAAGAATAGTTTTGACGGCCATTTTTGTGCAAATATTGTGCAAATGAAAAAAGCGGATACATTTCAAAAGAATGTAACCGCTTGACTTTCAGTGTCGGGGTAGAGAGATTCGAACTCCCGACCCCCTGCTCCCAAAGCATTTGGTGATAATTTAGTGTTTCATCATCTTAATAGGAATGGGGGCATGAAATGCGGTTCCGGGAAGCAGTTCAAAAGATCGAGGAAAAATATTTCAAACACACATTCTCAAATATGTGACTACGCATTCAACAACAATAAACACATAACCTCCTGATTATCAAGGGGTTTATGAGGTCGGTAGCGGATTCGAACTTAATGCATCTACAAGATATATAAGCACTTATAATCGTTTAATTTCGATTAACAGCCTGAAATAAGCGTTATTAATCGTTTCGTACTCTACCCATCTTTTCCATCTCCCTAGCGAGAGAGAGTTGATGTGAGCATTTTTGCATAGATCTTAGTGGTGTGGATGTCTTTATGGCCCAATAGCTCTGAATAACTTCAACTACAAGATATATATCCATATTTCCTTCCTGTTTCCTTTGCCTTTTGAATAGTCTTACTACTGCATTTGGTGATAGCAGCTATTTCCCTCACAGTCCTACTCTTATTCAATAATTTCAATATTTGTTGAGTTTTCTCCTTTTCCAGAAACTTCTTTTCAGACTCAGAGCTACCTTTAGGTCTACCTAATTGCCCGCCCTTCTGAACATATATAATTCTGCCCATAGCTGTCCTTTCCGTGATATTCTCCAGCTCCATTTCATATAGGCTACTCATGACAGATGAAATCATTTTCCAAGTTATTCATGGCTCAATTCAGACGGGATAGACGTTTCTATGGCACGATTCAACGAGACTGTGATAACAAGGGAATTCCGTTTGTTTTTGGTGAGATCCGAATTAATGTTGGATTTATCTATTCCAGGATAGATAACCAAGACAACCTGGGACAGAAACTTGATGAGATGGCATTTCTGATTTTGCACTATGGAGTAAACGTTCAACAGGGAAAAACAGTGAGCATCATTGAAACCGATTTCTTTCTGAAATAAGATTGGTCTTCTAAAGAAGATCCTTTAGAATTCTCACCACTTAGTTCCCCGATTTCAGTATCACTCGTGCCCTCCATTGATCTCAGAAACTCAGAACATCGTAAGTCTGCTTCAGCTCTTCCTGGCTAATTCCAAGATATCGGCGGGTAACTGCAGGATTTGAATGATTAAATAAATGGCTGAGCTTCACCAGTGCAAGTTCGGCGTTGCTGCCGCTGCGATTGAAGATCTCCCGGCCAAAACTCTTCCTGAGACTGTGACTGCTGAAATTTTTAACATTAAGATTGTACTTGACACGTAGGTCTTTTAGAATAACATTGATTCGTTGAATGCTATAGACAGTTGACTTCTGGCTAATGAAAACGTGCTCTTCCAGGGAATTCGGTTTGATTTTCTCATAGCAATCCTGTATGTGTTTCTTGAGTTGAGCATTAATCTTGATTTCTCTGGTCTTCTTGGTTTTCTTTTCAATAATAGTGAATTCATCAATATTATGAATCTGCTTCCATTCCAGGTCCAGGATATCTGATATGCGGAGCCCGAAGAAGCATCCAACTGCTACCAATAGAGACATTCTATAATTTTCGTCATTGTATAGATTTCTGATTAAGTTCATGGCTTGCCCCCATTCCAGGTAGTCTGCTGTTGTGTTGCTGAATTTCGCGCTCATGTGTTTCAGTTTTATTGCAAATCAATGGAAAGTGAATATTTGATTTCCACTATAAATGGTCAGGGCCTTGGGAACCCTTGTCATTGCTAGGTTCTAATTAAAAACATTCAGTATTTGACAGAAGTGAATATTTGGATAATTGACCCATTTGCTTTTCACCGTAATTAGTATTAGTTAAATATTGGCTGATAAAATTCATAATCCGGGTTTTCAACAGCAGCGACCCAGTCTGGCAATCGTGCAGTATACGTTCCGAGAATCCTGTTCGTTAGCAAACACGCTTCAGTAAAAACCAGATAATATCGGGTTCTATCGTCTCCATTGACCTCAAGTGGGGAATGAAAGATTTTCGTAAACTTCTTCCGATGTGTCATAATTATGACAATGATACGAATTATAATCGAACTGTCATAATTATGACAGCTAATTTGTATCTTTACAACAAATCTATCCAGTATGGCAGTCAATAAAACAAAATGGCAACCACCAAAACGAGTTGAAGAACAGGATGTTGCCGTTATTGAAGAAATAGGAAAGAAATTAGAAAACCTAAGAGAAAAACAGGGATTATCAATTCACGCTTTTGTTAAAGACCTTAGTATTTCTCGTACTTCTTACACCCAAATGGAAAAGGGTGAAATTTACTTTAATCTCAGAAACCTCTTGGTTATTCTGAAACACCACGGTCTCGACCTTAAGAAATTCATAGAAACCGACATCGAAAATTTATAATTCACGCTAATATTTCTCAAATTATTGTCGCTGCTCTCCCCGTGGGGCATCTACTATCGCCCTCTGACCCGGTAAATACGCTCAGATTACCGTTTTTTAGGCAAGTACTCCAAAATCAGAAGCTCCATTTGCCCCAGTTACTATGTGAAAAAGGAACGTTAAAACGTTCATCAGATGAATTATCGTCCCTCAACTACCATATCAGGATGTGCTAGTATTTATGATAAACCTATTATATGAGAACCAAGACTGCCCATAAGAAATTCGAAAAGCAACGGTTTGCGGTCTCAAGGTATTTTCGTGAATTGAGGTATGCTGAGCAACTTAGTCAATCTGAGGTGGGTGCTGGAACAGGTTTGAGCAGGAATACAATTTTAAATATCGAGAATTCCAAGAACTTTGAAATTCTTACTCTTTTCCGGCTGTGCGAATACTACCAAATACCTGCTTCAGAACTGCTGTCAATTATTGATGAGTAATTTGGATTGCATACCTTTATTTGTATAAAACCCAACTTATGAAAACCCCAATTGGTAGCTTCCCGAAGGAATCTGGTTTCAAAGCTGAGATGCGTAAACATCAGGGATGGTGGCGAACCTTCGTTTTGAACCTGCCTGAAGGCTGGTATTATAACCACAAAACCAAAGCACAAGAACCCGTTTGTAACAGAATCACTGGTGGTGAAACCGATGCCCACAAAAAGAACTTCTTATCGACAGACATCAGCACAGAGGTTGTAAGGGCGCAGGAAAAACAGAAGCAGGATGGCAAGGGTATAATGGAAGCCGACAGGCTTTACAACAACCTTCTCAGCAGTCAACCTCTTGCATTTAACTTCTTCGGATTCTTCAGAGCCAATAAGGATGTTGCACTGAGTTTCCTGCAAACCATCAGACCAGATATAGTTGGTGTGGATGAAATCGTATTCGAATACGCTCCAGAGTCTTCACAAGATGGTTCTGCATTTGACTTCGGATTCCGAGTCAGTACAGCTACTGAGAAAGGGTTTATTGGGTTCGAATGCAAATACACTGATGCCTTCAGCTACCAGAGAAGCGATAACAAGAAATATTATGGTGAAGAAGGTGATAAGAATTTCGAGTACTACCACCAAATCTATCTTGATAACAATGACCGATTCCCCGATGAGTACCACACCTATATCAGAGACAAGAACTTCAACCAGTTATTTCGTAACGAACTCCTTGGTGCGCAGTTAAAACCTGATGATTTATTGATTACGGGGTTATTCTGTCATCATGACGACAAGAAAACCTGTACTGCAGGTCTGGAGTTCCAGAAGAAAATCGGCAATGGCATGGATGATTTCATTTTGCTCACTTATGCTGACTACTTTGAACGTATAGAGAAACTCGAACTCAATTGGGAAACAAGAGAGTTGGTGATGATGTTATGGGCAAGATATTGTGGGTTAGATTTAAGTAAAAATATTCTGGAGAACGAATAGATCCGATGTTTTATTGGCTTAATAACATCGAGATTAGGTCACAAAAACCTGATTTCTGACATAATTTCGTCATATCAACC
>Ga0255054_10002671_pt1 | contig 10106 bp, 8 predicted proteins | sample JV7_2_23_MG_FD_188634 | JGI IMG/M metagenome (GOLD analysis project Ga0255054, IMG submission 188634) | Seawater microbial communities from Jervis Inlet, British Columbia, Canada - JV7_2_23 | ecosystem: Environmental > Aquatic > Marine > Inlet | place: Canada: British Columbia | collected... | reverse complement strand
GGGAAACACAAGCTTGCTTAGCCGTCCCTTATTAGCTGCCATGAAAGAAACTCTAGCGCAGGGCCAGCAGATAATCCTTTTCCTTAACCGTCGGGGCACAGCCACCTTTGTTCGATGTCGTAATTGCGGCTTTGTTTTTCGGTGTCCTCGCTGCTCTATAGCCCTTACTTATCATTCAGCGGAGAAGAAATTGATTTGCCATCGCTGTCGTTATTCTATCCCGGTACCTCAGAGCTGTCCCCGGTGTTCTCGGCGAAACCTCAGGTTTCTGGGTATTGGCACGCAGAGGATAGAGGAAGAGACAACGCATTTCTTCCCTGAAGCAAGGTTACTTCGCTGGGATAGAGATGTGATTACCAGTAGATATGCTCATGAGGAGTTGTTACAGAATTTTCGTGACCATAAGGCAGATGTGCTTATTGGCACTCAGATGATAGCCAAAGGATTAGACCTGCCTCAGGTAACACTGGCTGGGATAATCAATGCAGATACTGGCCTGAATTTTCCTGATTTCCGAAGTAGCGAGCGCACTTTCCAACTTCTGTGTCAGGTAGCTGGCAGGGCCGGGCGGGGAGTTAAAGCTGGGAAGGTTATCATCCAGACTTACTCCCCCGATAACTACATTATTGAAACTGCTGCCAGGCATGATTATCTCGGGTTTTATTATAAGGAAATAGATTATCGCCGCCGATATAATTATCCCCCATTTAGCCAGTTAGTCCGCCTGGTTTTTAGCCACACCAACGAAGAGCTATCTAAGCGCGAAGCAGAGGGGGTGTATCGGCTGCTTCTTGGTGAAAAGGCGAGGGAGGTTATGGTTGATTTCGATATAATTGGTCCTGTGCCGGCTTTTGCCTTCAGAGCCAGGGGCAGGTATCGCTGGCAGCTCTTCCTCCGTGGCCCTGACTCAAGTCGGCTATTATCTCGGCTCACTTTGCCGCGTGGCTGGACTATAGATGTCGACCCGGTGGGCATGGTCTGATTTCTGAAACCATCGGCAGGCAAGGTGATCAACTGTATTTACCCCAAAAGAACGATTTACTGTCATGTGGATGTGGCAGCGAGGCTCATCCCTGCCATTCCAAAACTGCTATCCGCCAATGGCAGGTGGGAAGATATGGAGCACATCTCCTTCCTTCAGGTTATTGCTCTTAAGATTGCGCAGAGTGATACCGTTTAGCAGAATAAGCGAATAGTCCTGTATCTTCCCATTCAAGTGGATCCCAGCAATGTCGAGTTTTTCCCGGAGTAGGGGACCAAATCTTTCCTCGAGCTGAGTTAGCGCCTCTTGTATGTGGTCGGCTTCCAAAGTAGTGCTAGCTGTGCCGATATAAGAACGCCACAGACTATAAAAACGTACTGTAACCAATGACATTTCTCAACGTTCTTAGTTCGATTCTGTCTACAATCACAACTGGCAGGACAATTATAATATAATACACCGTGAAGGGATAAATCTGTGAGGAAATTTAGCAGGAGACATCCTTGAAGGGAGGTATACCGAAGATGACTGAAATCGGAGTGAAAACAGGTGAAGAACTGAACGGTCTGGGTGCAATGCTCAAGGAGATTATGGACGCAAACCTCAAGGACCCCAAGAGGTATAAGAGCGTTGAAAACGTGAAAGGAAGCGTGGTCATCAAGGAGTCAACGTCAGCTGTAGCTGTTACACTGCATCTCGATCGAGGGAAACTTGAGTTGCAGAATGATGCTGTAGCCAATCCGAGGGCATACATGGAAGCGGGGTTTGAGAATTTGGCGCATATCAGTTCTGGCCAACTCAATCCCGTAGTGGCCATACTTACTGGTAAGCTGAAGTCCCGGGGCAATCCCTTGCTATTGCTCAAGATTTCAAAGATAATGGTGCTGAAATAGGGCAGTCTGCACCGTCCGTCATTGACTGCTGAATGCAAGTCATTTATTTAGGGAGGGGGCGGCAGTGTCCGTTTGATGCGTCCTGGGTAGACAGGCAATGATATAATTGGCAGGCGAAATTCATTAGGAGGAGGGTAAAATGGCTATTTTGTTTGGGTCGCAAGAGTGGGTGGACGCGCTGAAGAAGGCACTGGAGACCAGCCAGACGTATAAGGAGGCAGCGAAGAACTGGGAAGGAGACTTATACATTATCGTGGACCCCGATGCATCGTACAAGAACAGGCATGTCGTGTATCTTGACCTCTGGCATGGCGAATGCCGCGAGGCTAGCGTGATTACGGACGAGAACGAGAAGTCTCCGAAATACCGCATATTTGGATCGTTCACCAACATGAAGCAAATACTGGATAAAAAGGTTGATCCTGTCCAGTCTATGATGACCGGCAAGATCAAGGTTAAAGGTGATATGGCTCAAATCATGAAGATGCCCAGAGCAGCCGTGGAACTGGTCAACTGCATGACCGTATTTGAGACGGTATTCCCTGATTAGCCATCTGTTACGTAGCGTGAAGCCACAAGCGGGCTGACAACAGCTGTTGTCTATTGGCGTAATGTTGTCACAGAAACTTAACGAATTTGTGGCAAGGAGGTAATCATGTGGTACTTTGTGATTCCCAACGTAGTTTTCGGACAAGATGCGCTGAGTCACTTGGCTGAATTGAAGGGGAAATCGGCGTTCATCGTTACCGACAAGAACATTGTGGAGCTGGGTCTTGTTGACAAGGTTAAGGAACAACTTTGCCAGGCGGAGATACAAGCCACTGTCTTTGATGAGGTTGAACCTGACCCATCGCTGCAGACGGTGCAGAAGGGAGTGGCTCTGATGAACAAGTATGGACCGGACTTGGTTATTGGTGTAGGTGGAGGCTCGGTCATGGACGCAGCCAAGGCAATGAGGGTGCAATATGAGAGACCAGATATAAAGCCAGAGGAGATAAACCCCTTCATTTCGGATTTGGGTTTGGGTGCCAAATGCAAGCTTGTCTGCATTGCTACAACTTCGGGGACAGGCGCCGAGGCAACCTTTGCGGTAGTGCTCACAGATACAGCCGAGCAAAGAAAACTGAGCCTTATTAATCGAGAGATCGTCCCGGACATTGCCATTGTAGACCCGGAAATGGCATGGGCAATGCCTCCGGAAATCACAGCAGACACAGGCATGGACGCGCTGACTCACGCAGTCGAAGGATATACATGTACCTGGAAGAATGACTTCACGGATGGCCTCTGTATCAAAGCTATACAGATTGTCTTCCAATACCTTTCAAGAGTGGTGAAGGACGGGAACGACATGGAAGCCCGGGAAAAGATGCATAATGCAGGCTGCATCGCAGGTATCGGCTTCATCAATGCGCTGTCATCTATGGCCCATGCTGCAGGTCATTCGCTGGGTGCCATTTTCCATACGCCACACGGTAGAGCGGCGGGACTGTTTTTGCCCTACACCATCGAGTTCATCGGCGAGGCCCGCGAAGAACTCTGGGCAGAGATAGCTCACGCTATCAAGCTTGAAGTACCAAAAGGGACAAAGGCGGGAACAGTTTTGGCGCAAGCTATACGAGGGTTGGCTCGTGAAATTAATCAACCGCTAAGCATCAAAGAAACAGGTATCCCTTTGGATAGCTTCAATAAGGTAATGGAGAAGCTAATAGATAATGTCATGGCTGATGGCTCACTAATCGTTTCTCCCAGAATACCTAGTGTTGCAGAGACCGAAAGGTTCTTCGGCTACGTATACGAGGGAAAAAGCATAGATTTCTAGATTTGCCGGAGCCACTGTGCCAACTTCAAGAGATTTAGGGGAGCTATAAGGAGGTAAGGAAAATGCCACGTTTCTTAGTTGTTCACAAAGCAACGTTCACTGAGGAGGAGCTGATTGCACGTGCCAAGGCCGCCCCTAACTACGTGCCGGAAGGCGTCTCCTGGAGATGTAGTTACTGCGATTTCTCCGATAACAAGCACTTCTGTGAGTGGGAGGCACCTGATGAGAAGGTATTGAGACGAGTCCTCCAATTGACGCAGACGCCGTTTGAGACAATCCACCATGTGCGGCGAATGGATGCTATCAAGGCAGAATTTGAGAAGTGATGCGGCTCGTTTCAGGGCACGTGTGAAAGAATAGAAGGAGGTGCAATCATGTTCGGTTATATGGGGCAAATACTTAGAGTTGATTTGACAGTCGGCAAGGCGTCAAAGGAGGCTCTCAAAGAAGACGACTGCAAGATGTTCCTGGGAGGAAGCGGGCTGGCAACAAAATACCTTTTTGACGAAGTGCCCAAAGGCACTGACCCGCTTGGAGCCGATAATAAGCTTATTTTCATGACCGGCCCCTTGACCGGCACAGAATCACCAAGCGCCGGAAGATATTGTGTAGTTACGAAGTCGCCTCTAACTGGTCTGTGGGGAGAGGCGAACTCGGGAGGCAGCTGGGGAGTCTACCTTAAGAACTCAGGTTTTGACGGGATTATCTTCGGAGGTATATCACCCAAGCCGGTCTACTTGGTAATAGATAACGGCAAAGCGGAACTCAGAGATGCCAGGCACCTCTGGGGCAAAGGTGTCGGTGAAACATACAGGCTAATTAGAGAAGAACTGGGTGAGGACTTCAATGTTGCCTGTATTGGCATAGCCGGTGAGAAGCTGTGTAGATACGCTGGTATATTCAACGATGTTCACCGGCCTGCCGGAAGGTGTGGTGTGGGGGCGGTAATGGGATCGAAATGTCTCAAGGCAGTAGCTGCCAGAGGGACACAGGAGATCAAAACTGCTAACGAGGATACCTTCAACCAAATCTCGAAGAGGAACTATGACCTGGTTAATGAAAGCCTGCTGAAGATTACCCTCGAGACCTACGGAACGGCCATGGTTACCGATTTGGTAAATGTCAGGGGAGGATTCCCTACCAGGAACTGGCAGGCCGGCGTTGTCCCCGATATAGACAAAATAAATGGAGTCGCGCTGGAAAGCACGCTCCTCGTGGATAGGAAACATTGTTTTGCCTGTCCGATTAGTTGCTGCCGGGTAAGCGTGGTGAAGAGCGGTCCTTATGCCTGTAAGGGTGAAGGGCCGGAATTTGAGACAATCGGCGCCTTCGGTGCCATGTGCGCGCTGGAGAGCCTTGAGGCGGTGACGCTGGCACATAACCTGTGCGATGACTACGGGCTGGATGTAATCTCTACCGGGAGCACAATAGCCTTCGCTATAGAGTGCTACGAAAAAGGGATACTGACCAAGGCTGATACCGACGGACTGGAGCTGAAATTCGGCGATGCGGATGTTGTCATTCAGCTCATACACAAGATAGCCAAAAGAGAAGGAGTTGGTGACCTGCTGGCTGAAGGGACCAAGAGAGTAGCGGCGAAGCTGGACAAGGGCGCGGAAAGGTTTGCCATGCACGTCAAAGGGCTGGAGTTGCCGGCTTATGACCCCAGGGCAGCCAAGATATGCGGTCTGGCATTTGTCACGGCCAACCGCGGCGGCGACCATATAACAGCTTACGTTGAAGGGCCAGCCTTCACAGATATTCCCTTCCTGTGCGTTGAGGATAGTAGGATCGAAGACTGGATTGTGGAAAATCCTGCCGAGTCTAAGGTGGTCAAAGACCTCGAGGATGCCCTCACCGTCTTCGATTGCGTGGGGACATGCAAGTTTATGGGCATGGCGCTGGCTGCCGAAGACTGGGCTGATATGATAGCCAACTGCGTTGGCTGGGAGTTCAGTGTCAGCGATTTCAGAAAAACTGGCGAGAGGGTTTATAACCTGGCCAGAGCTTTCAACGTTAGAGAAGGCCTGACCAGGGCGGATGATACTCTGCCCAAGCGATTGCTCGAGGAACCACTGCCCGAGGGTGCCGCGGAGGGACATACAGTAAAGAAACTAGACCAGTCACTGGATGCCTATTATGAGTTCCGCGACTGGGACAAAAAGACGGGAAAGCCGACGCCAGAAAAGCTTAGGGATCTGAATCTGGATTATATAATCGGCAAGATATAGGGGGTGAAATTGTGGTCACTACGGATGAAAAACCATGGCTAAAGCAATACAGGATGGGGCCGTATAAGCTTCCGCACACAAAGGAGCCCTATCCTAGAACTACTGTCCACAGTCTTCTCGATGCCACGGCGGCTGAATTTCCTGACAAAGCTGCCTGCTTCTATCTGGGAAAAGAAATCCTTTATGGCGAAATGAAGCTTCTTAGCGACAGATTGGCTGCGGCACTGGCTGACCTGGGTGTCAAGAAAGGCGACAAAGTAGCCACGGTTCTACCAAATTGCCCGCAGTTTATGATAAGCGACTTCGGAATTATGAAAACCGGGGCGGCACATGTCCCGTGCAGCGTAATGCACAAAGCTGCTGACTTAATATACGAGATCGGTGAATCGAGAGCTGAGACGGTTATCTGCACTGACATGTCCCTGGAGACGGTGAATTCTATTAAGGACAAGACTAGAATAAAGAACGTAATAGTCACGTCCATGATGGACTATTCATCTGAAGAGACAGCGTTGGAACGGTTGCCGGGTGCGTACCAGTTTCGTGATTTGATAGCAAGCCATGAGCCCAAGCCTCCCGATGTCGACATCGACCCAATGAAGGACCTGGCTGTGTTACCGTTCACTGGCGGCGCCACGGGGATGCCCAAGGGAGTGATGCTGACACACTATAATCGTGTTGTGGCAGTGATGCAGATGGCGTGGGCCTATGAGCCCTTAAAAGTTGGAATTAGAGGTAAGGTCTCTGGCATGATACCCATTCCACTTTTTCATGCTTACGGGCACCTGATGATGCAGTTCGGTGTTTACTGGGGGCTCAAAGGATACTTGCTTCCTGACCCCAGGGACATTGACACCCTGGTGCAGATGTTGATGAAGTATCGCCCATTTTTCTGCGCCTGTGTGCCCACTCAATACTCGCGGCTTGTGGTTGCTGGGCTGGGCAGGATTACCACGATGTTTATGTCCACAACAGCAGCTCTGGCGCCCGAGATTGCCCAGAAATTCAGGAAAGAAACCGGAGTACCCATAACTGAGGCCTATGGCCTCACCGAAACCGGTGGCGGCACGCACCTGAACCTGTCATCCTTCTCCAAAATCACGGGTTTCATGCCGTTCGAGAAGTTCGGCTCGATAGGAATACCGGTACCGGATACGGATGTGAAAATCATGAGTCTGGACACTGGCGAGGAGGCTGCCCCGGGGCAGGAGGGTGAGCTATGGGTCCGCGGACCCCAGATAATGATTGGCTACTGGCCTGAGGTGGGCAAAGGACTTGTTGACGGCTGGTTGCCCACGGGCGATGTTGTAAGAATGGAAGAAGACGGCTATTTCTACATCACAGACCGTATCAAGGATATGGCCAATATCTCTGGGCTCAAGGTCTATACCAGGCTGGTTGATGATGCTTTGTACGAACACCCGGCGGTTGGCGATGCGGTAGCAATTGGAATTCCTGACCCGGAGCGCCCTGGCAGCGAACGGATAAAGGCTTTCATCAGGCTGAAAGAGGAGTTTCGAGACAAAGTGACAGCCGAAGAGATAATCGCCCATTGCCGGGAGAAACTGCCGGCTCATGCTGTTCCCAAATTCATTGAGTTCAGGACAGAGCTACCTCTTACCGTCACTCTGAAGCTATTCAAGAGACAATTGAGGGAAGAAGAGATAGCTAAAATGAAAGCCAGCGGGGAACTGAAGTAGAGACGATAGCTTCTTGTGTCCAGTATGCGGGGGCAGTCTGTGTAGCCTCGGTTCATAATGAAGCTTCGAGATTCGTATGTGCCTGTCGAATGTGTAGTTACGACTTATGAGGCTCGCGTGGTGCGCAGGTGAGCCCGGTGAGTCTGACATCCCCAGACTATGTCTGTTAGAATAGCCTGGTTTGCTATTCGCCGAGCGAGGTATAAACATATGCCGAGCTATGAAGACTTAGAGGCCAGGATAATAGACACGGGCGAATGCACGGTATGCGGGGCATGCATCACAGCCTGCCCCGATTCCCACATCAAGCTTATTGAAAACAGGCCGGAACGGCCCAGGCGCGCCATGGATTGTGTGGGTTGTCACACTTGTTACGATGCCTGTTATATGCTCAGGCATGACCTGATAAAGGACATAGAGGGCAGCACTATCGGTTGGGGAAAGAGGGAAAGCATAGGATTGTACAGGCGCATCGTAGCAGCAAGAACAAAAGACCCGCAAGTTACGAAAGAATGTCAGGATGGCGGAATCGTAACCACTCTACTCTTGTACGCACTGGACACGGGCGTCATAGATGGGGCACTGGTGGTTGGCAGAGATCACTGGGCACCGGTAGCCTGTATTGCCAAGACCAGAGACGAGATCATGCTGTCAGCTGGCAGCAAATATGGTGTGGTGCCGTTGCTGAAGGAGTTACGGGCTGCTGTTGTTGACCACGGGCTGGGCAAAATCTGCGTTGTAGGTTCGCCGTGCCATATACAGTCGATAAGATACCTGAAACACAAGGGCTTGCCCCTGGCATCATCGGTGAAACTGATCATAGGACTGTTCTGCCGTGAGAACTACGAATATACCTGCGTAGCAGAGAGAATCAGAGCAAAGGGTGTGGACATCGACCAAGTAGACAAGCTGGATGTCTCCGATGAGTTCCATATATATGCCGTCGGTGAAGAGCTGTCCTTTCCCATAACTGAGGCCAAGAGCTGTGTCCCCAGGCATTGCCTGGTTTGCCAGGACTTCGCTGCTGAGCTGGCCGATATTGCCATCGGCGGCAGTGGCTCCGCCGAGGGATGGTCAACGGTCATCATCAGGACTGAAGAGGGCGATGAATTATTCGGTGGCATGGCAGGGGACGGGCTCATGGAAGCAAAAGATATCGAAGATATCGTTGACGTAAGAGAAATAGCTGGTAGGAAGAAGGAGAAGGCTAAGCAAACAGAGGAGACATTCAAGTTGAAGAAGCGAGGGCTGACTAAGAAGGAAATTGCCGCCATATTGGGAATAACGGAAGAGAGGGTGTCTCACCGACTGGATGGCATTTAGACAAACGAAATGTCTCACAGCTCAAAGGTAGGAATTGAGCTTTCAAGTCATTACATATAGTGCAGAACTTCCAGAACATAGCCAGAGGTAATCATTGTTGGCAACTTCTCTTCCGCGGTCCCACTCAATTCGTATGTTATCCCGGCTCCCTTCGCCGCGGAGTCGACCTATAGATGTTGACTCAATAGGGAAGTTTGATCCCCTGCAGCCCGTTTGACAGCGGTTGTATCAAACAACGGACTGCCAACTCAGGAAGGGATATGTCACAGTGTCAACGATATTCCATGTGTAAGCGGTGGCGGTCTCGCCAGGGTTAACCGCAGTTGTGTTCCACCCTGCGCCTGTGAAGGTGGCGATATCCTGCATTTCCACGGTGGTCTTGCCGGTCCCTCCATCCGAAGTAGCCTGTCCACTGGTTTGGGTGTCCCAGAAGGAGTTGCTCACAACACCATACAAATTCTGTCCCACCAGACCGCCAGCATGTTCATCTCCAGTCACGTTACCTGTGGAGTAGCACTTGCTCACAACGCCCTCATTTCTTCCCACCAGACCGCCAACAAAATTGCTGCCATCCACGGGGCCGCTTGTGTATGAGTTGCTCACAGTGCCACCATTAACTCCGACCAAGTCACCAACAAAGTCATTACCTGCCACAGTGCCGATGGAATAGGAGTTACTCACAGTGCCCTCATTCTTTCCCACCAGACCACCAACAAAGTCGTTGCCATTCACAGTGCCAATAGAATAGGAGTTACTCACAGTGCCCTCGTTCTTTCCCCCCAGACCGCCGATACCGTCTCTACCAATTACACTGCTGCTGGAATAAGAATTGTTCACAGTGCCACCGTTAACTCCAACCAGGCTGCCAACATACAAGTCGCCAGTCACGCTGCTATCGGCATAGGAATTACTCACAGTGCCCCGATTATATGCCACAAGACTGCCAACTGCCTCGTAACCAGCTATATTGCTGTCCACTACACGGACGTTCTCGATGAGCCCTCCTGTTTCCACAACACCGAAGAGCCCCACGTCAGATTCGTCAGGGCGGTTGATGAACAGGTCGCCTATCTCGTACCCCTGACCATCGAAGCTCCCCACGAATGTGTCATTTACAGCAGTACTTCCGACCGGCTGCCAGCCCTTTCCTTCATT
>Ga0255054_10002670_pt1 | contig 10108 bp, 7 predicted proteins | sample JV7_2_23_MG_FD_188634 | JGI IMG/M metagenome (GOLD analysis project Ga0255054, IMG submission 188634) | Seawater microbial communities from Jervis Inlet, British Columbia, Canada - JV7_2_23 | ecosystem: Environmental > Aquatic > Marine > Inlet | place: Canada: British Columbia | collected... | reverse complement strand
TGGAGATCATGATGTTGGCTTTGTTGTCGGCCAAGGTGCTCAGGTCGAGGTGGGTCCGGTAGCTCGTCCGGAACATGGTCTCCACCCCTCTGGTGGATCCAATTTTTTCCTTCTTTCCTTCCTTCTTCTTCCCTTTCTTCTTTTCGGGTGCCGCTGCGGGCTCTGAGAGCAATCCCTCTTCGACCGGGGACGGATCGTTTGTGGGGGCATCCTCGTTCACCTCGTCATTCGGAGGGAGATCACCCATTTGAGGCTCGTCAGGCACGTCCGACTCTCCTTTGTCCGAAATGAAATGTCCCACCACCAAAGAGGGTCCCAGTGCCCTCATCACCCCGGGTCACCGGTAGGATTAAGGTAAAGGTATCGAAGATGGAAACCCAGGAATCTCCTCCAGAGAACTCACACGGCCCTTAGCCATCCGAGTGACGGGCGGTGGGGTCGGCTATTCAGCCGCCCGAAGTAGCTCGAGGTCATTCGAACAAATCGCTTGGAGGTTCCTCGTAATCTTCGCCGGGTCCCAGTCCCACCAGGCGATCTCCAGAAGAGCGATTCGGATTGCTTCTCCGAAACGGTGACGAATTAGCGTCGCCGGGTTTCCACCCACGATTGCGAAGGGTTCGACATCGCGGGTGATGACCGATCCGGTCGCGATGATGGCTCCACTGCCGATGTGGATACCCGGCATGATCGTAGAGCCGTAGCCGATCCAGACGTCGTGGCCAACCACCGTATCACCCTTGTGCGGCCAAGACTCAGGGGCCGCTTCTTCCCAGCCCCCGCCGAACACAGAGAATGGGAACGATGAAAAGCCTTTGGTAGTGTGGTTACCCCCGTTCATTATGAAACGAGTCTCTGCGGCAATCGCGCAAAAACGGCCGATGATCAGCCGGTCCCCCACAAAGTCGAAGTGGTAGAGGACGTTTTCTTCGAAATTTTCCGGACCCTTCGGGTCATCGTAGTACGTGTAGTCACCGACGTCGATGTTGGGTCGTGTTATGAAGTTCTTGAGGAATCCGACCCGTTCCGCACCCTCAATGGGATGTCGCACCGACGGAGAAGGACCATGCATGGGCGGTCACCTGCTAGGTGGAGGTGGGAGGACAGTTCGGGGTGCGTTAGGCCCAGCGCCCCGTCAGGTTCAGCAGGGCGTCGATCTCCTCTGAGGTGTTGAACAGCGCCGCGCCCGCCCTGATTTGTTGGCCGCCTGCCTTGAGGCTCACCTTGATGTTCTCTGCTTCGAGGTCGGAGCGAACTCCCTCGATCTCCCGCCCATGGTCGAACGTGACGATGGACGAGTGGTTCCCCTTGGGAGTCCAGATGTCGTAGCCCTGAGTTGCCAACCCGTCCTGAAGGCGGTGGGCCAACGCCACCGTATGACGTTCGATGTTGGGAACGCCCACCTGGAGTAGATAGTCCAAGCCGGCGCTCAACTGGAAAACCGATCCGAAGCCCAAGGTTGCATAGCCGTACTTGCGGCCGTCCTCGTACAGCTTGTAGCGGTGATCCCCGAGCTCTTCAGCTACGTGGAGCGCCCCGAAACGGTCGACAGCCACCAGGTCCAACAGTTGCTCCCGCACAAAGAATGGCGCCACGCCGAACCCACCGAGGAGCCACTTGTAGGTGCCAGTCGTGAAGAAATCGATCCCCGTGTCCCTCACGTCCAGGTCGATCATCCCTATTCCCTGGATGGCGTCCGCATAGAGGTAGGCGTTGTTGATGTGGGCGAGGTCGGCGAGCCCCTTCAAGTCGTGGTTGTACCCGTTCTGGTGTGATACCCAAGCCACCGAGACGAGACGAGTGCGGGAATCGACAAGCCTGGCGAAGGCCTCCACTGTCGCTCCCCCGGCCTCACTCTCCACGATTCGTACCTCCAACCCGCGGGACTCCGCGAGCTTTTGGTACAGAATGTACGTCGTGTCGTAGTGGAGGTCGTCGATGACCACGTTGTCTCCAGGGCCCAGATCCAGGGCTCGTGCGACGATGTTCTCTCCCTCGCTGGTTGCGAAGAGCATCCCGATCTCGGTATCGGATGCATTGACGAGGCGGGCGAACTTACCCCGGGCAGCATCAGTTTCTTCGAGCATGCGCCCCAGGCTGACCGGAGATCTACTCTTCGCCTCGGCGAACGCAGTGGCGGCCGCCGTTACTTGCCGGGGTGAGGGTGTGATGTAGGGCCCATCGAGGTAGATGCTTTCTTCTACAACCGGAAAGTCGGCCCGGACGCCCAAGGGGTCGTCGTCCGATGCAAACCCGGATGGACGGGGAAGGCCGCTCAAAGCCGCGGCGACGGAAACGGTCCCCAGAAACTCACGTCGCGTCTGTGTCATGGTATGCGAAGGAAAGAGGTGATCCAGCTTCGCTTGCTTGGGGAGTGTAGAGCGTCAACCTCGAGATGAAAAGGCGCATTCAGGGTAGCGATGGCTTAACTTTGGCCTCCGCGTCGATCAAAGGATGGGCTCCCGGACCAGGGTGGAAAAGACATGCACCGTCGAATCAACCTCCTCTCACTGCTCGTATTGGCTCCTCTGGCCTGGGTTTTGATGGGGTCGGCCCCACCCAGAGACACGTATCTTCGGCAACCCGGCATCGACGCCATCCACTACGCGTTCAGCCTGAGACTCCGGGACGACACGGATCGCATCGTTGCAGAAGCAGAAGTCTCTTTTCGATTCCGGCAGGGAGGGGTCACCGAGCTGGCTCTGGACCTTGCGTCGGTATCCGAGACCTCAGATGGGAAAGGCATGACGGTTTCGGGGGTCACGTCCGATGGAGAGCCCGTCCAGTGGGTGCACGAAGCGGACCGTCTCAACATCACCCTTGCCGAAGCTCCTGTGGAGGGTGATTTGGTCCGTTTCACGGTCCGTTATGGGGGTGTTCCAGCTGACGGACTAAAGATTGGGCCCAACCGATACCAGGAGAGGACCTTTTTTAGCGTCAACTGGCCAAACAAGGCCCGGCAGTGGCTTCCCATGATCGATCATCCCTACGACAAAGCCACCAGCGAGTTCATCGTGACCGCGCCGGTGCACTACCAAGTGGTTGCCAATGGCCTTCTCCAGGAGGAAACGAACCTGGGTGACGGACAGCGGCGAACCCACTGGAAACAGTCCGTTCCCATTCCCTCCTGGCTAAATGCCGTCGGAGTAGCTCGGTTCGCCTCCCGTCATTTCGGCTCGGTGAACGGCATCCCCCTGCAAACCTGGGTTTTCCACCAGGACCGGGAAGCCGGGATTGCCACGTTCGAGGTCCCGGTCCGTGACGCCATGACATTCTTCATCGAACACATCGGACCCTATGCCTACGAGAAGCTGGCCAACGTGGAAGCCGCGGGCATGGGAGGCGGTATGGAGCACGCCAGCGTCATCTTCTACGGTGCCAGGTCGGTGACCATGGAGCCGGCCACGGGACTCGTCACCCACGAGATCGCCCACCAGTGGTTCGGGAACTCCGTGACGGAGAGCGACTGGGATGACGTCTGGCTGAGCGAGGGCTTCGCAACGTACCTCACCCTATTGGCCACGGAGCACTATCAGGGTCGGGACGCCTTCGTGGCCGGACTTCGGCGGAGCCGTGAATCCGTGTGGGCCGGGGAGGAGAGGGACCCGCAAGAAACGGTTGTCCACGATAACCTGTCTGACATGAGCCAGGTTCTGAGCGGCCTCCAGTACCAGAAGGGCGCCTGGATTCTGCACATGCTTCGCTGGGAGATTGGGGACGACCTTTTCTGGGAAGGGATCCAAGAGTTCTACCGTCGCTATCGGGACAGCACCGCCAGCACCGCAGATCTTGTTCGCCTCATGGAAGAGCTTTCTGGACAGGAGTTGTCTTGGTTCTTCGATCAATGGCTTCACCGGACTCCGTCACCTGAAGTGGACGGAAGCTGGCGCTACGATTCGGCGTCGGGGCGGGTGGAGGTCGAGTTGGAGCAAACCCAGCCGGGTGCCCCGTACCTGCTGAACCTGGAGATCGGAATCACCGAAGCCGCTGCGGAGAACCCCCGGATTGAGGTGATCAGGATGACCGAAAAACAGCAACGCTTCCAACTGGAAGTTGGGGAGGAGCCCCTCTCCCTCTCCTTGGATCCGAATACGTGGGTCTTGGTCCGGGCCCGTTTTGAGGAGGCCGCCCTCCTTACACCAACCACCGGCGGATCTCAGCGATCTTCTCCGGGCCGACACGGCAGCACCCACCGATTCCGGTCGCGCCCTTCCTGACCCACTCCGAGGTCGCATTCTCCCAGGCAATCGGGGACGGAGAGGAGTGCCATGTCTTGTCCGTGGCATCATAACGCTCACCCAAGTTGGGATAGACAAGAATGGGTTTGTCGGTCCCCTTTCGGGCCTCATCGATGAGAGGAGCGATGAACTCCGGTGGGGTGCAGTTGATCCCCAAGGCCGCCACCCTGGGCTCTTCGTCACAGGCCTTCGCGGCGTCCCGGAGTAGCCCCCCGTCACTCAAGTGTTGTTGATCGCGGCAGGAGAAGCTCAACCAGGCCCACTGGTCCGGGGTTTCCTGGAGAAGTTGGAGGAGTACCTCGGCCTCCTTCATTGTGGGGATGGTCTCACAGGCCATGAGATCCACCCCACTCCGGGAGAGGACCCGCCAACGCGTTCGATGGAATTCGTACAGCTCCGACTCCGGAATACCGTACCGGCCGGTATACTCCGATCCGTCGGCCAGAAAAGCGCCATACGGACCCACGCTTGCCGCCACCAGAGGCCTGAGCCGCCCTTGCCGATTGGATTCCTGATTCCAGAACAGGTCCCTGGCCTCCAAAGCCAGCCTGACGGAGAGAGTTAGAAGGTGCGTCCCGGCGACGTCATCCAGTCCTCGTCGGCGGAATCCGGGAAGGCTTGCCTGGTAGCTGGAGGTAACGATGCAGTCGGCCCCGGCCTGCAGGTAGTCGAGATGAACCGTCCGAATCAGGTCTGGGGCCTCCAGCAAGACCTTGGCCGACCACAACTCATCATTCAGGTTGCACCCCCGAGCCTCCAAGGCCGTGGCCAGTCCCCCGTCTAGAACCATGACGGGCTGGCGCCTGAGGAGGTCGAGGATCGGATTCTGGTGTGAGGACTTCACTTTGGCCAAGGGGTCTGGAAAGGGGTGCGGGTTTCTACTCAGGAGACCGCCTCTCATGGAGAGGTATATGGGACAGGATGATCAGACGCCAGAGCAGACCTTTCGAAAGTCCCGAAGCGTTTCTTCTGGCCATTCGCCGCTGGTTACCCCTCCGACTAGCTTCAGGCGGCACAGACCACCCTTGGAGACCGTCATGAAATCCTCACGCCGCCATTTTATCCGTCAAATGGGCGCCGGCCTTGCTGCCGCAGGATCCGCGGCAAGTGCTTTAGGCTGTGCGCCACAGGAGAATGCCTCCGCCCCGGGAAGCCGAAAGCCCTTCAGCGCCATCTCAGGGGGTTCCGAGGATCTACTCCAGCGTGACCCGGACCAGATACAACCCGCTCCTCTGGGTTACGACCGGCTTCCCATCGAGTGGCACCAGGAGAGGGCTCGGGTATTGAAGACTCGGGTCGGCCCCCGTGGAGTCGAAGCGATTCTCCTCTCCAACGACCAGAACGCGGTTTACTTCACAGGATGCTTTCGAGGAAGTGGAGAGCGTTCGACCTGGGCGCTCTTCCGCGTGGATGAGGAAGACACGGTTTATTGGTACTCTCCGGGAATCGATCGGGACCTCATCCAGTCGTGGTGGTGCACCGAAAACGAGTACTACTTCGGCTATCCCCATGCAGAGGGAGGTTTCCCGAACCGAGGCCAAGTGGTACAAGGCCCCCGGGTCGATCTTTTTGAGTGGATGCTGGAAGGACTCAAGAAACGTGGGTTTTCTGGAGGAGTCGTCGGCACGGATTGGACACTCTCGGAAGCGCAGGTAGCCAGCGTCCGAAAGGTGATCCCTGGAACCCGCTTCGTGACTATCCAGGACGAGTGCTTGGCGATGCAGCAGGTGAAGACGCCCGAGGAGCTACGGCTGATTCAGCGTGCCTACCATTACTTCGATCGGGTTCATGCCTTTGCTCGGGACTACATCCTCGAGCGGGGCACTGACCTGACGGATTTTGAGCTGGGTCAGGCCCTGCAAGCTTTCGGGATCGAGCTCCTCATGAACGACATCCAGAAGGATGGCCGGCCACACACCGCTGTGGGGATCGACGTTACGTCCCACTACGTACGTGCGGGTATCGCCAGCGCCTATCCTCATCCGAACCAGTATTTTCACCAGAAGGTTCAGCGGGGGCAGACCGTCTACGTGAATACCGACCTCACTATCGGTGGCTTGGGTGGAGAATGTTATCGGAACTATCTCATCGGGCCCTGGACTCCGGAGCAGGAGCTGATGTGGGAGGTGGTGGCGGAGACGGTCCAGATTCAGGAGGATGAGTCGAAGGCCGGTGCGGTTTGCTCGGATATCGCAGCCAAGATCCACCAGCATCAGGTGGACTCGGGAATGGCGGGCTTCATCTATCATCGGCCCGCCCATGGCCAAGGTCAGTTCTTCGCCGGGCACCAGCCGCCCTTCATCGCGTTGGGTGACTACTCCGTTCTCCAGGAGAACATGACGTTCAGCATCGAGCCCGGATTGTACGATTCGGGACGGGGGATTGGGATCAATCCCAGCGACAACCTTCGGGTTACAGCCTCAAGGGGCGTCCGATTCTCCGGCGTCCCCTTTTCGAAGAAGTGGAGCTTCCTGGAGCTGTAACAGGAGGAGCCAGGCTGGACAACGTTGCGGCCAGGCAGGGCTTCTCAGAGGTAGAGCCAGATGAATACCAGCGGAATCGACGCCCCAGCCGCGGTCAACCAGGCTCCCCGGCCGGTGATGCCCTTTTTCCCCTTGATGACGAAGAGACCGGTGATCGCCAGAACCAGGAGAGCCACCGCGTAGAGGTCAGCCAGAATGGTCCAAAGGCCGCGAGCCTGATTTAGGTGCAGGATATTGGCCTCCTTCAGCACCCGGCGGTCCTTCACCACTTCGAGAATAGTCTCCCCCGTGGGGAGGTCCACCGCCACCGTCCCCACGTTGGTGAAGATCTCCAGGGTGGCCTCGTCACGGCGGAAGGTGTCCCGGTATGTCGTTTCCTGCCCGATCCTAAGCAGGATTCCCCCCACTACTTCGGGGGAGCGCGGGTCATCGGCCTCGATGGGTCCCAGGTTCCACCGGGTTTCCGTCACCTTGAAGTTGGGATTCCAATCCCTCACGTGGTTCACCGCGACGCCGGACACGGCGTAGATGACGGTGAGGCCGACACAAAGGTAGCCCAGGTCCCGGTGGATGAGCCGGTTCCATTTGCGCCACTTGATCTGTCCCATGCGCTCTGCCTATTCGAAATCCCCGATGACCGCGCCGAGGCCTTTGAGCTGATAGACCACCTCCGGACCCGTCACCGTAGACGGATCGAATTCGGTGCCGTGCATCTCAGCTTCGTTCTGTGCCCGCTCCAAGGCCTCCTCCATCGTGTACTCGAGCTTCTCCATCACACCTTCCACGCGTGCCGGGAGTCCCCTTGCGGTCATGGGAAAGATAATGACTCCGTCCTCCACCTTGACCCTGAGCTGATCGCCATCCTGCTCACCGGCCAGGGCCAGCCAACAACCCTTCATCTCGCAGACCTCCACCACGGTTCCCTCGACCAAAACCTGGTCACCCAGGTGGGCTTCGGGGTCCGCGAGGATGGCGGAGATGCTGGTAGTCTCCGTCAGGGTAAGCTCTTCGCCGTACTGGGTAAATGCTTCCTCTGAGGTCGCGCAGGCGGCCAGAAAGGCCAACGGGGCCAGGAAAGCCACAACAACTGGTCGTATGTTCATTTTGACTCCAATTCAGAAACCAAGGGGCCGAAATATACCTCGGACGGTGAGTCCTCGGGAGTGCCTTCGTCCTCCGGCCTCCTCCTCCTCCTCCTTTCCGGAGAGGGCCCACGGGAGCCACAAGCGGAAGTGACTCGGTTTTCCCCGCGTGTTACTCTACCTGCGTCCATCCGCAAGGCCACTGAACCGTGGGAGGTGAAGCCGATGACTACCATTCCAGCACCGGAGTGGGGAAGCCGTGAACACCCCTTCCTGTCTTCTCTCTGGGCCCGGCCCTTTCGCTGTCTGGCGACTGCGTGGGTCTTCCTCTTCCTGGTCCCGGTTGCTTCAATGGCCCAGGGTGGGCAGGAGGTGGCCCCTCTGCCGTCCATCGAGGATCACACGGAGGAGATGACCCTCATCGACGGGTTCTTCCCACTCTATTACGAGGCCGAGGTGGATCGCCTCTGGATGGAGGTTTCCCAGTTCGACATCGAGGTGCTGCACATGGGTGGGCTTGCAGCTGGGCTCGGGTCGAACGACATCGGTCTGGATCGCGGAGGGGGCGCTGGCTCCCGCATCGTCACCTTCGAGCGGCATGGCCGGAAGCTGTTGATGGTCCAGCCCAACTACGGCTTCCGTGTGGAGAGCGACAACCCGGCGGAGGAGCGTGCAGTCAGGGATGCGTTCGCCCGGTCAGTGTTGTTCTCCTTCCAGGTGGCTGCAGAGTCGCCGGGACGAGTCCTGGTCGACATCACCGACTTTGTCCTCTCCGATCAAACCGGTATCGCGGGGCGGCTAGGCGGCTACCAATTCAACCGTGATCGCAGCTCAATTTACCTTCCCATGACTCAAGGATTCCCCGAAAACACTGAAATCGAGGCCGAACTCACCTTCGTCCAAGGTGGCACGGCCGCTGCGGCCAGAGGTCGTGGAGGTGGAGCCTTCGAAGGGGTAGGGAGGGTCGCTTCCACAGGTTCTGCCGCCAGCCTCCGGGTGCATCAATCGTTCGTGAAACTCCCCGACCAACCCATCGAGCCCCGAGCCTGGGATCCCCGGCAAGCTCTGGGGGCCACGAGTTGGGTGGACTTCAACACCCCTCTGGGCGGAGACATGACCAAGCGGGTCGTCCGCAGGCATCGTCTGGAGAAGGTGGATCCTTCCGCTGCCGTGAGTGACCCCGTGGAGCCCATCGTCTACTACATCGATGCGGGGGTTCCCGAACCCATGCGCTCAGCGCTCCTCGAGGGTGCCCGATGGTGGAACCAGGCGTTCGAAGCCATCGGGTATCGAGACGCGTTCCAGGTGGAGCTTCTCCCCGAGGGGGCCAGCTCATTGGACGTCCGGTACAATGTGGTCAACTGGGTCCACCGGTCCACTCGTGGGTGGAGCTCGGGTGGGAGTGTGACCGACCCCCGTACCGGTGAGATCCTCAAGGGGACCGTAACCCTCGGGTCGGGGAGGGTCCGGCAGGACTACCTTCTCGCCGAGGGCCTACTCTCCCCTTACGAGACGGGAACCGAAACACCGCCTGAGCTCGAAGAGTGGGCCCTGGCCCGGTTACGGCAACTCTCGGCCCACGAGATCGGGCACACGCTAGGATTCGCCCACAACTACTATGACAGTGAGCTGGGCCGGATCTCAGTGATGGACTATCCCCACCCCTTGGTCACTCTCAACCCCGACGGCAGCCTGGACTACTCGGAAGTTTATGATGTGGGTATGGGGGAATGGGATTACACATCGGTCGCATACGGATACCAGGATTATCCCGATGGAGTGAATGAGGAGGAGGAACTCCAGAGGATCCTGGACGATGCTTGGGAGCAAGACAACATCTTCCTTAGTGGCGATGCGAGTCTGCATCCCCGGGTGGACACATGGTCGAACGGCACCGACGCGGCTGCCGAGCTGGAGCGGATGATGGCCGTGCGCTCCGCCGCCATGAGCCGTTTCGGGGAACGGGCCATCAAGCTGGGTCGCCCCATGTCGGAAATCGAGAAGGTTCTGGTGCCCCTCTACCTTCACCACAGGTACCAGATCGACGCGGCCGGGTCCATGATCGGGGGTGTGGATTACATCTACTCGCTACGGGGTGATGGTCGTACACCCTTCACCCATGTCTCGGGTGCAGATCAGAGAAGGGCGTTGGGAGCCCTCCTGGGGGTCATTGACCCCACTGAACTGGCTCTTCCAGCCCGGATTATCGACCAGGTCCCACCCCGCCCATCAGGTTTTCGAGGCGGTCGGGAATATTTCCCCCGATGGACCGGGGGGATGTTCGACGTGATCACGCCTGCGGCGGTCC
>Ga0255054_10002668_pt1 | contig 10109 bp, 8 predicted proteins | sample JV7_2_23_MG_FD_188634 | JGI IMG/M metagenome (GOLD analysis project Ga0255054, IMG submission 188634) | Seawater microbial communities from Jervis Inlet, British Columbia, Canada - JV7_2_23 | ecosystem: Environmental > Aquatic > Marine > Inlet | place: Canada: British Columbia | collected... | reverse complement strand
TATTGCCGGGGATACCGATGCCTTTGGTGCGTTGTATGAGCGGTACATGACTGACATTTATAGGTATATATATTTCCGTATAGGCGACGAACGGGTGTCGGAGGACTTGACCGGGACTGTCTTCTTACGAGTCTGGGAAAGCCTGGATCGATTGCAACCTGATCGTATCTCGTTCCGCTCCTGGTTATACCGGGTCGCTCATAACCTGCTGGTGGACCGTTATCGCACACAAAAACCGGTCGAGCGGCTCGATGACATCACGCTCCATGACAGACAGCCCGGCCCCGAACATCGGTTAATCGACGATGAGGAGAGCCGGATGCTTGCTAAAGCTATCAGCCACATCAAGCCGGAGTACCAGGAAGTAGTGAGCTTGAGATTCGTCAGCGAGCTCAGCCATGCTGAAACAGCCCGGATCATGGGGCGCAGTGAAGGAGCCGTGCGTGTCCTGCAGCACCGAGCCTTGGAAGCACTCAGGAAATCACTGGGTCAAGCTGAAAAGAAGGATTCATGAAAAAGTCACTTGATGCAGCCCTCGCTCATAGTCTGGAAGAGATGGAGCGGGAAAATATGAACCTCGAGCAGTGCCTAGATCTCTATCCGGAGTATCGGCATGAGCTGGAGGATCTGTTGCGGCTCGCTTCTCGTTTAACAGCTTGTTCAGATGTCCAACCTTCATCTGCGTTTCAAGCCGAGGCAAAGAACCGCCTTCAGGCCAAGCTTCAACCGAGGCGTGCAGCAGATGTTAGTATGCGTGACCGAATTCGCACCTACATTGAGGAACGCAATATATTCAGAAGCCGAATGAAACCAAAATTATCGTGGGTTTTGATAACCGCATTGATCCTGATGACCTTTGGAGTCGGGGGCGCTGGGATTGCTTATGCTGCAGATGGTTCTTCGCCAGGCGATGTGCTGTATGGTATCGATCTCAAGTTGGAAGCGCTGCACCTGGAATTAACATCTTCGCCGGAGGAGAGGGCAGCGTTGGCGTTTGAGTTCGCAGAAGAGCGGCTGGTCGAGATTGAGACAATATCTGTTTCTGATGCCTCAGGGACAGATCTACAACAAGCCGTGGATGGTTATAGCTTCAATATCAGCCAGGCTGCTAATGAATTGGCTTCGCTCGCTTCAAGCGGGGAGGAGAGCAGGGCACAGACGTTAGCCCATGTCCTTCATGCAGCTCTATCCACCCATTCCCAGGTGATTGGCGAAATCAGGGCCAAAGTGCCGCAGTCATTACAAAGCTATTTCGATCAGGCTATTGTGGCTTCTCAGGCGGGTAAATATACGATCGAGTCGATCTTCTCGGAAGGATTTCCAGATATGCGGCCTGAGATTTCACCCGATGGTCCACCGCAGAAGTTGCCTGTAGGTCTACCAGACAAAGAGGCTGGAACACTCCCAGAATCGGTACCCGAAGAAGCCATTTCATCCATGGCTGCTGACATAGATCAGCGAATCTCGGCGCTAAATAGTTTGCTGGTTGAAATACAGGATCACTTCACAGCCAACCGGATCGAGGCAGGTCAGGCTGCAATCTTGAGGTACAAGCACGATCTTGAAACATTGGCTTCGGATTTGTCCGCCCTGGCACAACAGGACGAGGTTCAGGCTGAGTCCATTACTACACATTTCGATTCAACGCTTTCGGTCCATGCTGAGATCTTGCTCCAACTTGTGGATCAGGTTCCAGATGAAGCGAGACCCTTTATCGAACAAGCATTAAACGCTTTTGATACCAGTAGACAAATTCTCTCCGATCTCTTCCCCGATGGTATTCCCATTGGCCCGCCTAGTGGACTTCCCACTGGCAGACCATAGGTAACTCGATCGTTGCAGCCTGCATTTTAGCCTCGGGTTGCATTGGAAAAATCCCCATTCTCTTAGAAAGCTTCACCGGGAATAGCAACTTCATGTATAGCAGAAGTAGGTGGTGTGTCCACGAGAAATACGGTGGCGTCTAATTCGAATGTGCATGGCCCGTCGACTCAGGTGTGGTATTTAAATAAATGGATGTGTTGCGGATCTCAGAACATGCGATCTCCAATATTCCGTTTATGTCGACTTACCAATTTGTACGCCTAAATATTGGATCAGCGCCCTCGATAGACTGTGATAATGACTTGTGTACTATGTAACAATGGTGGGATCCCTTCGTATACAAGGCTGCTACGCAATAATACTTTGATGAAAGTGAGATTCAGATATGGATCTAGCGAAATCACTGAGGTGTGGTGTCGGGCTTCTGGTGGCATTAATGATCGCGAATTGCAGTGTTAGCACAGTCGAATATGGAATACCTGGCGATCAACCAAATACGAGTCCACTTGAGCAGAGCACGCACATTCCGGAAGAAAGCCCGTCACTTGTCGATCAGTCCTGTACCGATCTAGATCCTCATCCCATCGGTGCAGAAATCGCCGGGACCTATGATGTAGCGTATGAGGACGTGATGGGATGGTTTTGCGGCGGTCATACATTCGAGGATATTCTCCTCGCGCTGCAAACCCAAACACTGGCCGATGTCGAATTGGAATGGCTGCTAGATGAAAGATGGCAAGGTAAGAGTTGGGATCAGATTTGGGATGAGGTGGGCATCACGGCGCCCTGAACCCGGACAGGATACATTGCGCTATGGATAGTATAAAAAAATGAGACGAATAAATAAAAGGAGGATTCGATGAAAAAGATGGTAATTGCCCTACATTTGGCGCTGGTTTTAGCCTTGCTCATCGCGCCGGGCGCATTGGCTCAAGAAGAAGATCTAACGGAGGTGGATTTTATCGGGACGGTCATTTCGATAGATCCTGGAGCAGGGACCTTCACGGTTGAGACCGAAGAGGGGGGGGGCTTCATCATTGTGCCGCCAGAAGATTTTGATCTGACGAGCTTGCAAGTGGGAGATGAGGTTGAGGTCGAGGGCACCCTGGATGATGAAGGTGTGGTGCTCGCTGCAAGCGTGGTGATCGAAGCGCCGGATGAGGATGATCCAACTGACGTAGAATTCACCGGGACGGTCACTTCTATAGATCTTGAGGCAGGGACCTTCACAGTTGAAACCGAGGAAGGTGAGATCTACACCGTTGTGTCGCCAGAAGATTTTGATCTGACGAGCTTACAAGTGGGAGATGAGGTTGAGGTCAAGGGCACCCTGGATGAGGATGGTACGGTGCTCGCTGTAAGTGTGAAGATTGAAGTAGCAATTGATGATGACGAGATCAACTATTTCTGTCAGCCCGGGACCGAAGAGCAGCATCCTGTCGCAGCTGCCATCGCTGAGACCTACGGTGTTGAAGAAGAGCAGGTTTTAGCCTGGTTCTGTGAGGACGGGTTCGGGTTTGGCCAGATCATGCTTGCGCTGCAAACTTCACAAGCGTCCGGTAGTGATCCCGGCGAACTGCTTGCTCGAAGGTCCGCTGGAGAAGGGTGGGGGCAGATCTGGATCGACATGGAGCTGATTGGCCGGGAGAGCGATGCCCACCCGCCCGGACGTCCCGAGGATGCAGGACCTCCGGAAGGGGCCGGACCGCCCGAAGATGCGGGCCCGCCCGAGGGTGTTGGCCCACCGGAATGGCTTGGTTTACCTGATGATGGAGGACCACCCGAGAACATCATTCCGCCGTCGAGACCCTGATCCGTTTGACGATCTGAAGCCATGGGGCTATCCAGTGTGGATGGCCCCTTTCCATTTTCCGAGCAATTAAGAACTATCCATATTGAGGTAAGCTACCGATATTGGCTCAACGTGGCTGGCCCCCATGTAACCCTTTTGATCCGGCTATTCACGCGGAAGATTTAGATGTCCATTAGATCCTAGATTCCCTATTTTCATATTGGACTGAAGTATTCAAGCAATACCCTCCACTTGGCAATCAGGTTACTTGCCCCTCGAGATAGCCCGTCCCCTATTATTTCTGTTTCGCAACGACTCTCCAAGGAAGTCCAAAGGTGAAATTGATTGTGATTAATTTCTCACTAGAGATTAATCAAAAACTAACCATACCTAACTTAACAGTATGGATGAATGACCCTACACTTGTGGACATCAAGATCACAAATGATTTCTTATGACCTTCATCTCTCCTACAGACACCTTCCAGCCCCATCCCTTATCGACAGGCATTCTGATTGTTAACATCGGAACACCGGCGACTCTTGAACCCCGTGAAATCCGCAAATACCTTCGAGAATTCCTATCGGATCGCCGGGTAATCCGCTGGCCGCGCTGGCTCTGGCTGCCCCTGCTTCACTTGATCATCCTGCGTGTTCGTCCTGGGCGGTTGGTTTCCAAGTATAAGGAAATCTGGACGGAGGGCGGTTCGCCCCAGCTTAGAGACAGCCTCGCGCTGGCTGAGGGTCTGGAGCGCAAGCTGCAGGAAGAGTATGGGATGCATGCAGGGGTCGCAGTTGGTATGCGCTATGGCCATCCAGCGATCAAGGATGGCTTGAGAGCGCTGCGCGATCGGGGAGCGCAACGCTTGATCATCCTGCCGCTCTTCCCCCAATACTCACATGTAACCGTCGCCTCGGTTTACGACGCTGTTTTCGAGGAGTTGCGCCGCTGGCGGCAGGTGCCGGAAGTGGAGACAGTCCGTGGGTACCACCTGCAGCCAGCCTACATCCACGCCATCACGCAGAGCATCAAGGCGTATTGGCAGGTTCATGGAAAACCAGACCGCCTGCTCATTTCCAATCACGGGATTCCCCTCAGTTACGTTGCTGCGGGTGATCCCTACCCCGCACACTGTAAGGAAACCACCGAGCACATCGTTGAGCAGCTGGGTCAGCAGGAGCTGCTGATTGAGTCGTCCTTTCAATCCCGATACGGGCCAGAGGCATGGACTCAACCCTACACCGATGCGCTCTTAGCGCAGTGGGGCCAGGAACGCGGGGGGCGCGTAGATGTGATCTGTCCGGGCTTTGCCGTTGATTGCCTGGAAACGCTGCACGAGATCGCGGTCGAAGCGTGTGGCATCTACCTGGATTCTGGCGGGGAAGATTTCCACTATATCCCGGCGTTAAATACCCGCCGGGAACACATTGAAATGTTAGCTGAAATAATTCATCCATATCTGCAGGATGAGCAGCACGATGAAAACATGCTGGTGAGGAAAATTGGACATAGGGTGTAGAGGTTTGCCGATGCAGATCCAATGTATAGGCCTGAGCCACAAGACAGCAGAGGTGAGTTTGCGCGAAAAGCTCAGCAATCTCGAGCATCGTCTGCACGAGCAGGCCTCTGAGCTACCGGGAGCGACACCGCTGAGTGAAACCGTCGTCCTGTCCACCTGCAATCGTGTGGAGATCTACGCCGTATCAGATGAACCAGCTTTTGAGACGTTGGAACAATTGATCCAGCAAAACAGCGCCATAGGGCAGGAGGAAGTGGAACGCTCGATGTATACCCTCACCGGTCTGCAAGTGGCCAGCCATTTACTGAGGGTGAGTGCGGGCTTGGATTCGATGGTGCTGGGTGAGCCCCAGATCCTGGGGCAGGTGACCGATGCTTATGAGAAGGCTTTGAGCGCCGGGACGGTAGGTAAGATTCTGTCCCGCTTATTCCAGATCAGCATCCATGCCGGGAAGCGGGTGCGGACCGAAACGCAGATTGGCCGACACGCTACCTCGATTCCGGCTGTTGCGGCGCGATTGATTAGCCGCTACTTCCCGGATTTGAGTGACATTCGCATTGTCCTGTTGGGCGCTGGTGAAATGGCCGATCTTGCTGTAAGCGCGCTGCGCAAGCGCGGTGCCCGCCATCTTCATGTCATGAGCCGGACTCTGGCGAGTGCCTGCAAGCTGGCCGATCGCTGGCAAGGTGAGGCCAGCACATACGATGCGCTGAGCGGAGTGCTGGGTGAGGCGAGTGTTCTTATTACATCCTCGAGCGCCCCTCATTACCTGGTCCACACCGAAATGGTATCTAATGCGATGTGTTCCCGCCCGGAACAACCGCTGGTGATTATCGACATCGCTGTGCCGCGCGATGTCGAACCCGGGGTTGGTCAACTTCCCCATGTCCACCTGTATGACATCGATGCCCTCAACCAGGACCTTGATGAAGGTCTCGAGTCGCGGCGCGGTGAGATTCCTGGCGTCGAGGTGATCCTGGCGCAGGAGTACGCGACCTTCAAACGGTACCTGGATTCACTTGCCGTCGTCCCAGTGATCGTGGAATTGCGGGAGTACACCGAGGCGATCCGCAGGGATGAGCTCGAGAAGACGCTGCGCGGCATGGGCGACATCTCGGAGGAACAGGGGGAGCGCATCCGGTCTCTGACGCACACTATTGTCAATAAAGTTCTGCACCAACCGACCGTGAACCTGCATGAGGCTTCACAGAACAATGATGCCGGCCCTTATGTGGAGACCATCCGGGAACTCTTCGGGTTGAATGGTGAACCGGAGTCCGACCCTTCTAAGGGGAGGGAGAAGACATGCCCCAGATAAAGTTTGGCAGCCGCTCCAGCAAGCTTGCCCGCTGGCAGACGGGTTTTATCCAGCGCTCATTGGAGACGCTATGGCCCGGGTTGAAGTCCGAGCTGGTCTTGATTCAGACCGAAGGTGATCGGGTGCTGGAAATCCCCCTGCCGGAGATCGGTGGGAAGGGACTATTCACCCAGGAGCTCGAACTTGCTCTACGAGAGGATCGTGTGGACGTTGCCGTGCATTCGCTCAAAGACCTGCCGATTGAAGATTCCGCCGGCATTGTCATCGGCCTCATTCCCGTGCGTGCAACAGCTCATGATGTGCTGGTTTCTCGCAACGCCGAAGCACTGGAGGATCTCCCACTGGGCGCCGTCGTGGGTACCTCCAGCCTACGCCGGCAAGGGCAACTGCTGGCAAGCAGACCTGACCTGGTGGTGAAGTCGCTGAGGGGTAATGTCCAGACCCGCCTGAAGAAACTGGAAGATGGGCAGTACGATGCCATTCTTCTAGCGCATGCGGGCCTTGTGCGCCTGGGTCTGGAGGCGCATATCACACAGATTCTGCCCTACGAGATCATGCTGCCCGCGCCCGGACAGGGCGCGTTGGCCGCGCAATGCCGCAAGGGAGATCAAGAGACCCTTAAGCTCCTGGTCAGCCTGGATGACCCCCTGACCCGGGTGGAGGTCGAAGCTGAGAGGTGCTTCCTCCAGGCGCTCGGCGGGGGTTGCTCCTTGCCTGTTGGTGCACTGGCAGAGCATTTACAGGGTGAGATTTCCATGCAGGGTGTGGTGGTTTCCCCGGATGGAAAACGCGTGATCAGGGTAGCAGGTTCCGGGTCCGATCCCGGCGCGCTAGGCGCCGCACTCGCCCGAGAAGCGCTGGCGCAAGGTGCGGGAGAGGTATTGCATGGCCAGCTTATTTGACAAGCGCGTCGTAATCACACGCCCACGGCATCAGGCCACAACAATGGTGGAGATGATCCAGGAGCGGGGTGGCCAGCCGATCTGCACTCCGGTGATCGAGATTGCACCACTGGAGGATTTCACCCAGCTCGATCAGGCGTTGCGGCAAGTGCAAACCTACGACTGGTTGGTGCTGACCAGCGTCAATGGTGTGAAAGCCGTGTGGGAGCGCTTCGAAGCCCTAGGCATCCGGCCATTGTTAGAAGGTGTACAAGTGGCGGCCATCGGGCCTAAGACGGCATCTGCACTCGAGCAGAGCGGTGTCACTCCCGATTTCGTCCCGAATGAATACATTGCCGAGGCGATCCTGCCTGGGTTAGGGGACGTGCGGGGTAAACGTATCCTATTGTTGCGGGCTGACATCGCCCGGACTGCTCTGCCTCAGGCGATCCGGGCAGCCGGGGGTTTGGCCGATGATGTCAGTGCCTATCTAACGCTCCCGGCCGGGATCGAGCCCGAGGCATGGGAGCCGATCGAAGCCGGAGTGGACATTGTCATCTTCACCAGCTCCTCAACCGTGGCGCATTTCGTTCGCATGCTGGGCGAGAGGGGTTTTACCGCACATAGGCTTCCCGGGGATCCACTGATCGCCTGCATCGGGCCAATCACGGCAGCGACGGCCTCGGACCACGGTCTTCGGGTGGACATCATGCCGCAGGCGTACACGATCGAAGGACTCATCAGCGCGCTCGATGCCTTTGAGATTGAGCGAGAGGTCGAGACAACATGAACGTATTGGAGACACGAGAAATGCTGATCCACCGCCCGCGTCGACTGCGTAGAACCCCGCAGTTGCGTGCACTGCTGCGCGAAACGCATTTGAGGTCTTCAGATATGGTCTACCCACTCTTTGTCCGGCATGGCAAGAACCTGAAGAAGGAAATCGCCTCGATGCCGGGTGTGTATCAGTGGTCTCCGGATCTCCTGCCGTCTGAAGTAGAAGCGATCGCCAAGCTGGGAATCCCGGCTGTGATCCTCTTCGGCATTCCCGAGGCGAAAGATCCGGTTGGCAAGGAGAATTTTGACGCAAACGGCATCGTCCAACAGGCAATTCGCGCTATCAAGGCGAGCGTGCCCGACATGCTCGTAATTACCGACGTGTGTATGTGTGAATATACCGATCATGGGCATTGCGGCTTACTCAACCAGGATCTCGATCAGCCGCACCCCCATCTGCCTGCTGGCAGCATCTTGAATGATGCTTCGCTTGAAGTGATCGCCAGGGTGGCGTGTTCTCATGCGGAAGTCGGTGCAGATATGGTGGCGCCCAGCGGGATGCTGGATGGTATGGTTGCCGCTATCAGGGCGAGCCTGGATGCAGCCCGCTTCGAACACATCCCGATCCTGTCCTATGCGGTCAAGTATGCCTCGAGCTACTACGGACCCTTCCGCGATGCTGCTGAGTCGCCGCCGAGTTTCGGCGACCGCAAGTCGCATCAGATGGACCCCGCCAACTTGCGCGAGGCTTTACGCGAAGCGGCGCTGGACGTTGCCGAAGGCGCCGATATCCTGATGGTTAAGCCAGCCCTGAGCTACCTGGATGTGATCCACGCCGTGCATCAGGCGCATCCCCAAACCCCGCTAGCTGCCTATAACGTCAGCGGGGAGTACGCCATGGTCAAAGCTGCAGCCGCTAGGGGGTGGATCGATGAGAGGAATATCGTCCTCGAGAATCTGACCGCCATGAAGCGAGCAGGGGCAGATTTCATCCTCACCTATCATGCCAAGGATGCCTGTTCCTGGTTGAAGCCTTAAAGACGAATTGGAGTGGAGTAGATGACCAATCCATCCTTATCCATACAAGCAGCCGATGAACGAAGCCAAAATGACGGCCGCATGCTTGTCGCCGATTTCGATCTGGCGCCCTTCACCATCGCCTGGGAAGTTACCCGTGCATGTGCATACGCCTGCGTCCACTGCCGGGCCGATGCCATCCCGCAGCGCGATCCACTCGAACTGACCACGCAGGAGGGCTTCCAGCTGATCGACCAGCTGAAGGAGTTTGGCAGCCCGATCCTGATATTCACTGGTGGCGACCCAATGATGCGTCGGGATCTCTTTGATCTCATTACTTACGCTACCGAGAGCGGGTTGCGATGTTCACTGACTCCGACTGCCACCGCCCTGCCGACCCTCGAGCGCCTGAAACGGGCCAAAGAGGCCGGAATCCGCCGGCTGGCGCTCAGCCTGGACGCTGATTCACCGGAAGCGCACGACGCTTTCCGGCAGGTGGAAGGGTCGTGGCAGCGCACCATGGATACGCTCCACCGCGCCAAGGAGTTGGGATTGAGCGTGCAGGTCAATACGACCGTGACCTGCTTTAACCTCGATCGGCTTGAGGCAATGGTCCCATTTGTCGAAGAAGTGGGCGCGGTCCAGTGGTCGGTATTTTTCATGGTTCCCACCGGGCGGGCGCAGGCGAAGTACATGATTACTCCGGAAGACCACGAGCGCGTTTTCCACTGGTTGTACGATCTCTCACAGCAAGCTCCCTTCGATATCAAAGCCACCGCCGCCCCGATGTACCGGCGGGTGGCGATCGAACGAAAGAAAGCCGAAGCGGGTAATGGCGCGGAAGTGACATTCCAAGGCGCGGGTTTCCAATACGCCGACGGCCTGCACCGCCCCCGTAAAGGTGTCAATGATGGTAACGGCTTCCTGTTCATCTCACACATCGGCGAGATTCAACCCTCCGGCTTTCTGCCGATCACAGCG
>Ga0255054_10002666_pt1 | contig 10112 bp, 7 predicted proteins | sample JV7_2_23_MG_FD_188634 | JGI IMG/M metagenome (GOLD analysis project Ga0255054, IMG submission 188634) | Seawater microbial communities from Jervis Inlet, British Columbia, Canada - JV7_2_23 | ecosystem: Environmental > Aquatic > Marine > Inlet | place: Canada: British Columbia | collected... | reverse complement strand
TTATGGCACAATTCGATAAGATCGTTTATCTGTTGCAGTTCATTTTATTAATCTTTTTGGTCGTATTGGCTTCGACTGTCTGACAGATTCAGGAATTACAATTGTGGAATCTGACAGATTATCAAATTCTTAATCCGAACGAACGGGAACCAATAAAAGATGAATTCATCACGAAAGCACGAAAGAATGAAAACACGAAAAAACAAAAAAAATTTCGTGCTTTATAAATTTCGTGTTTTCGTGATCGGCTTTTTAATCTTTTTGTTTTATTGCTCTTATTGGTCGTATTTGCTTCGGCAGTTTGACGAATTTGTTTAATAATTTTGGTAATTTGAATGTTAAGAGACCAGCAGAAGCGGCAAAGCCCATGAAACGCAGAAAAAAACAGACTCGAAATCCCAAAATACTGGCAGCATGCCTGGTCTTTATGGGCCTTTTTATCGGCGAACTTCTTTTTTACACCTGGTGCCGGGTTCAAAGCATTCAAGTGCGATACGAAATTTCCGAACTCACCGCCAATCAGGATCGCATGGTGAGGTTGCAGGATAATCTGAAAATTGAACTGGCGCGTCTAAAAGCGCCCCGGCGGATTGCCAAAATCGCCAAACAGCAACTGGGGCTGGTTGCCCCGACAAGCAAACAACTCATACTCATACCCTGATGATAGGTAAATATATCAAATTGCGTGTCTTTTTGGTCGGCCTTGCATTCATCGCCCTATTTGCGGTGATCGGTGCCAAAGCAGTGCATCTGCAGGTGTACCGCAGTCCCTGGCTGGCTCAAAAAGCCTCGAGCCAGTATGAACAATCTCTTAAATCAAGCGGCAAGCGTGGAACGGTGTACGATCGCAATTCAAGAGAAATGGCCGTCACCATCGATGTCACCTCGATTGCGGCCCGGCCGTCTAAAATAAAGCACCCCAAAGCGGCCTCCAGGGCCCTGGCAAAGATTTTAAAAGCGGATCGTCGCCGTATATTAAAGAAACTCAAATCCAAGGGGCCGTTTGTCTGGATTAAGCGCCAGGCAAGCCCAAAGGAAACCGCTGCGGTAAAAGCACTGAATTTGGACGGCATCGAGTTTGTACCCGAGCGCAACCGTTTCTATCCCAATAAAACGCTGGCATCCCAGGCCATCGGATTCACGGGCCTTGATGGTTACGGTCTGGAGGGAATCGAATTTTCCTATGATCAATATTTGCGGGGATCAGCCAGCAAACATACAGTTTTCAAAGATGCTCTGGGTAAGGTTTTCAATGAAGCCCAAAAAAAAGAGGGCCGCAGCGGCGGTCATAATATCATCCTGACCATTGACCGCGCTATTCAGTATATCACCGAAAGCGCTCTGGAAGAGACCGTTAAAGAATATTCCGCCCGGTCGGGGATGGCCATTGTCATGGAATCCCAAACCGGCGCCATTTTAGCGCTGGCGCATGTTCCGCTTTTTAATCCCAATGCCTATACGGATTTTAATAAGGAACTGTGGCGCAACCGCGCCATCACCGATCCGTTTGAACCGGGCTCTACCATGAAAATATTCAGTGCGGCGGCTGCCATCGAGTCCGGAAATATCAAGGCGAGCACGATCTTTTATTGCGAAAACGGCGCCTATAAAATCGGGCGAAATGTCGTGCATGACATCAAAAAGCACGGATGGCTGTCATTGCAGCAAATTATTAAATATTCAAGTAATATCGGGGCGGTGAAAATCAGCGAAAAGGTTGGCTCAAAGCGGCTTTACGTGATGTTTCGCAAATTCGGTTTCGGCACCAAAACGGAAATCGACTCGCCCGGAGAAACCGCCGGCAGCCTGGCCCATTACAAGAACTGGGCGACTGTGGATACCGGCGCCATTTCATTTGGCTACGGGATATCGGTATCGGCCATTCAACTGATCACAGCGGTTTCAGCCATCGCCAACGATGGAATTCTGATGAAGCCCTATTTTGTGCAGGCCATCACAGACCAAAACAACGAACCGCTGAAACAATTTCAGCCGCAAACGGTTAGAAGGGTCATCTCGAAAAAGACAGCCCGCATCGTCAAAACCATCATGAAAACCGTCACCACCAAAGGCGGCACCGGGGTCAATGCCGCCCTTGAAGGTTATACGGTCGGCGGTAAAACCGGGACGGCACGTAAACTGGATAAGAACGGGACCTATTCAACTACCACCCATATGGCCTCATTTGTTGGGTTTACTCCGGCAGAGAACCCCAAATTGTCGATCCTGGTGATCATTGATGAACCCAAAGGAAAATATTACGGCGGGACGGTAGCCGCACCGGTATTTCGAAGAATCGCTCGTGAAGCGCTGAATTATTTGAACATACCGCCCGGAAGCGGCACGAAACAATTTGCGATTTCCCGCAGGATCGGGGCCAACGGGTGAAATTGTCGCGTCTAATCAAGGCTGTCAAACCGCTGTCGGTTGATCATAAAGGATCTGGCAAAAAAGATCCGGAGATTCGGTCGATTCATTATCGATCCCAGGACGTCCAACCCGACGGATTGTTTGTCGCCATTGCCGGACATGCAGCCGATGGTCACGATTATGTTGACGATGCGATTAAAAGAGGTGCTGTCGCGGTCGTCTCGCAAAAAGAAATTAAATGCAAAACGCTAAACATACGGGTTGCCGATACAAGGCTGGCCCTGGCTGATATCGCTGCCTGCTTTTTTGACAACCCATCAGAGCGATTGACGGTTATCGGTATTACCGGCACCAACGGTAAAACCACCACCGCATATCTCGTTGAAAGCATCCTGCAGCAGGCCGGATGTGAGGTTGGCGTCATCGGAACCATTAACTACCGATATGCGGGGCAAACTTTCGACAACCCGATAACCACGCCCGAGTCGCTGGATCTGCAGCGCATTTTAGCTGATATGCTGCGAGCAGGCGTCAGCCATGTGGTCATGGAGGCTTCATCGCATGCCATTGATCTGTATCGCATCCGAGGCTGCTGGTTTGACGTAGCGGTGTTTATCAACCTGAGTCAGGATCATCTCGATTTCCATGGAGACATGGATTCTTACTGGGCCAGCAAAAAAAAGCTTTTTACCGAATATCTGGTTGAGGGCCCTAAAAGCGGGCAGGCGGTCGCAGTGATTAATTGTAACAGCAAAAACGGCAGCGAACTGGTTGAGGTACTGAAAGTTCCGGTAATTAAGACCGGTTCAAGGCCCGATGATGCCGTTCACGCCCAAAATGCGCAATGCGACCGAAACAGCATTACCGGTGAGATAACAACGCCGGGCGGAAAATTTAATTTTAAATCCCGTCTGGTCGGCGAACATAACCTGGAAAATATCCTGTGTGCGGCCGGTGTTGGATCGGCGCTGAATCTGCCGGTCGAGGACCTGAGATCCGGAATCGAAGCCGTCTCCGTCATACCGGGTCGTCTGGAGCATATTGAAAACAATGCCGGCCGTTTTGTGTATGTGGATTATGCCCATACACCCGACGCCCTGGAAAATGTCATCTTGGCCCTGAGCGCCGTTATGGAAGATAAGATTATCTGCGTGTTTGGCTGCGGCGGCGACAGAGACAAGGAAAAGCGGCCGCTAATGGGGGCAATCACTGCGCGGCTTTGCGATTTGGCGGTGGTGACTTCAGACAATCCGCGCACAGAGGACCCCATGGCGATTATCGCTCAAATTCTTAAAGGCGCCCGCAAAGCAAACAGCCGCCAATATTCAGCGTCCGCTTTGAAGAACGGTTTTAAGGAAAAAGGCTATGTGGTTGAAGCCGACCGGCAGCGGGCAATTCAGCTGGGAATTACGGTTTCCGATCCGGGCGACACGGTGCTGATTGCCGGAAAGGGTCATGAGACCTATCAAATTCTGGGTACTTCAACCATTGCCTTTGATGACAGGCAAGAAGCCAGGAAAGCGCTGGCAGCGCTGGTTACTTGAAGGCTTTTCGGCAGGCACGGTGGCCTGCCCTACAAAATGAACCCGATATTCAAAACGTGAGCCGGCAATTAGCAATGACAGCCATACAGCCGACACCATGGACATTATCTGAAATCCTGAAAGCCACAGGCGGCGAATTATTGTGCGGAGACAAAGCGCAGCAGTTTGAAAAAGTTTGCATTGATTCGCGCAGCATATCTCCCAATGATCTGTTTGTCGCCATTGCCGGTGATGTTCATGACGGTCATACGTTTGCAAACGATGTGGTCAAACAGGGGGTCGGTGGTCTGGTTGTGGCCAAAGAAAAAATAGGAGAATTGCCGATCTCCGAATGGCAGGCCCGCAATATTGCCTGTGTGGCTGTAGCCGATACGATCCGGGCCCTGGGCTATCTGGCAGCTTTTCACCGCTCACGAACCGATGTTGCGGTGATTGCGATTACGGGCTCAAACGGAAAAACCACCACCCGCCAGATGACCGCTGAAGTGGTTGCTAATAAATTTAGCACCCTTGCAACCATCGGAAACTATAATAATCAGATCGGTGTGCCCTTAACACTGCTCCGACTGACCTCCGAACACGCGTGGGCGATCGTCGAGGTGGGCACCAACAGCCCCGGTGAAATCGCCCGGTTAGCCAAAATTTGCTCGCCGGATATCGGCGTGATTACCAATATCGGCCCGGCGCACCTTGAAGGGCTGGGCTCATTGGATGGGGTTATGCGCGAAAAGGAACAGCTGATCGATCATCTGAAACCCGGGGGCAGAGCCGTCCTGAACGCCGATGATCGCAGAGTATGTAAAATTGCAAACCGCATAGAAAAGGACGTGCTTTTATTTGGCCTGTCCGAAAACGCCGCGATTCGGGCCACTGCGGTACAGGAGAAGATTGCCGGCATTTCCTTTAGCCTGGACTTGCCCCGGGAGAGTCTGAGCGTCGACCTGAAAGTGCCCGGCCAGTTTATGATCATAAATGCTTTAGCTGCAGCAGCTGTGGGTCATCTGCTGGAGTTGTCGGCCGCAGAAATTAAAACGGGTCTGGAAGCATTCAAACCGGCCTGGGGCCGTATGAACCTTTTTCAAACTGCAAACGGCATCCACATCATCGATGATACGTACAATGCCAATCCGGATTCCATGCAGGCGGCGATTACGACCCTTAAGGCGCTACGGGCCAACAATCGAAGCGTATTTGTCGCCGGAGATATGCTGGAGCTGGGTGTCCGGACCGAATCTCTGCACAAGCAGGTTGGCGCATGGGCTGCCGTGGCAAATATCGACAAACTGTTGATTACAGGCGAGTTTGCAAACGCTGTTGTCTCTGGCGCTGTGGATGCCAAAATGAAGCGGGATAATATATTTACCGGGTCCCGGGATGACATATTAGATGCACTGAAGGATTCTTTGCGGCCCGGCGACTGGGTTCTCATCAAAGGCTCCCGCGGAGCCCGCATGGACACCATTGTGAAAGGTCTTAAAGAATGGGCAGGCGTGAAACAGGACTGAGCAATAAGGACCCCGGTGGAATCCCCGCATAAATGCGGGGTTTGCTGCGCAAAATTCCACTGGGCAAGCTGAGGACTGAGAATAAAGGCACAAAAAACAAAATAATGGCCTTAAGTTTAGAAAATATTTTTTCTCTGTGTTCTCTGCGAGCTCTGTGTGAAAAAAATAGTGCTGCTGCCTGCCCGCCATCGCTGTTGACGGTCCCGCTCTCAAGCATACGCAGATGGGGCGACGGACGGGCGAGGCGGGCGGGTAGCGCTCTAAATAAAAGTGACTAAAATGCCTAAAGTTTAAAGTGCCTAAAGTTAAGGCGTTCTGTCTATTTTATAATGAGAGAATTCTTTAATTTTAGCTCACTTTAGTTCACTTTAGGGCACTTTAAACTTGTCGGTTAAAGCGAATAAATTTGTATGGGGTCACCAATAAACAGATGCGCAATGAAAATATCGAATATCGAACAAGGAATTTCGAATGCCGAAGTATGGATTCGCTGCGCTCTATCTTTTTTATGATTAAAAACGATCGTTCGACCCAGAGGCTCTCGACGGGCAGGATACCTTACTTCGACATTCAGCAATCGATATTCTACATTCGATATTCAAATCGTTTTTAGGCAAAAAATGCAAAAATTCAGGTTTTAACAACTATTAACCAATAACGAATAACCAATAACGAATCAATGTTATATCACCTGCTATATCCGCTCCATACGACGCTGTCGATCTTTAATGTATTTCGATACATTACGTTTCGGACCATTTATGCCAGCCTGACGGCCTTTTGTATCTGCTTCCTACTGGGGCCATGGATCATCCGCAAACTCGGCGAAATGCAGGTGAGGCAATTCATTCGTGACGATGGTCCTGAAAGCCATCTGTCAAAGGCCGGCACACCCACCATGGGCGGTCTGTTGATTGTATTTTCGATCGTGGCGTCCACGCTTCTATGGAGCGATCTGACCAACTATTTTGTATGGATCATGCTCTTTGTCGTCATCGGCTATGGTCTGGTTGGCTTTGTGGATGACTATTTGATGCAGATCAAAAAACGCAGCAAAGGGCTGTCGGTGCGCCATAAGTTTATCCTGCAATTCGGTCTGGCGCTGATCACCGGCTACCTGGTGTATGCCAGCCCGGATTTTTCCACCCAGGTGACCATACCATTCTTTAAAAAACTCTCACCGGATCTGGGTTGGGGCTATATCATTTTTGCGGCTTTCGTCATTGTGGCCGCCTCCAATGCCGTCAACCTGACCGACGGTCTGGACGGCCTTGCCATCGGCCCGGTGATCATTGCGGCCGCCGCATACATGTTCTTCGCCTATGTTGCCGGCCACATCAAAATATCAAATTACCTGCAGATTAATTATGTGGCCGGAAGTGGTGAAGTGGCCATTTTTTGCGGGACATTGGCCGGTGCCGGTATGGGTTTTTTGTGGTTCAATTCTTACCCGGCGCAGATATTTATGGGAGATGTCGGCTCCCTTTCGCTGGGCGCCGCACTGGGTACCATTGCCGTGATCACCAAACAGGAAATCCTCCTGGTGCTGGTCGGCGGCCTGTTTGTCATAGAGGCTTTATCGGTCATTTTCCAGGTCAGTTTTTTCAAAATGACCAGCGGCCGCCGCATTTTCAGGATGGCCCCGCTGCACCATCATTTTGAGCTTAAAGGCTGGCCGGAGCCGAAAGTAATCGTCAGGTTCTGGATAATTGCGATCGCTCTGGCCCTGATAGCCATGAGTACGCTGAAGCTGAGATAAAAAAGGGTTGTATTCGTTTGATTGGTTTCATTGGTTTTATTGGTTTATTAGTTAGCAAACGAATTGAATAAATGGCTAATAAAACCGAACGCAGGCTTTCAGAACCAACCAATTGAACTAATCAAACAAATTAAACCAATAAAACATGCAATTAAAAGATAAACAAATTCTCGTTGTCGGCCTGGGCCGCACCGGACTTGCGGCCGCCCGCTTCTTGAATCAACAGGGTGCCCGGGTTCTGGTTGCCGATACAGCCGACGAAACACAGCTGGGAGATTCAGTCAGGATGCTGCGGGAAATGGGTGTCGCCTTGGAGCTGGGTCCGCATCGCATATCTTCTTTTCAAGATGCTGATTTTATTGTTGTCAGCCCCGGCGTCTGCCACACCATCGAGCCCATAGAACATGCCAAATCCCGTGACATCCCGCTTATGGGTGAAGTGGAATTGGCCTCGAGATTCATCAAAGAGCCGATCGTAGCCGTAACCGGCACAAACGGAAAGACCACAACCACCGAGCTTGTGGGGCAGATGCTGAAAAATTCGGGTATCAGCGTTTTTGTGGGCGGCAATATCGGCAACCCGCTGATCGAATATGTCGGCAGCGGTCAAAAAAAGCAGATCGTTGTGGCGGAAATCAGCAGCTTTCAACTCGACACCATTGATTCTTTCCGGCCGAAAGTCAGCGTGCTGCTGAATATTACGGCGGATCATCTGGACCGCTACCCGGATTTTGAAGCCTATGCAGATTCCAAAATTCGTGTTTTTAACAATCAGCAAACCGACGATGTCGCCGTGCTCAATGGGTCGGACCCGCTGATTCGCACAAAAACGAAAGGTATTAAAAGCCAGCGGCTGTTTTTCCCGTCCATAGAGGCAAACGAACAAGGCGCCATTCTGAACGGAAAAAAAATTATCCTGAATCTAAATAAACTTAAAAAGATTTGCCCTGAAATCCAAATTCCAAATTCTAAAATCCAAAATCAAGTACATTTGGATATCGCTAAAATACACCTTCAGGGGCGGCACAATTTTGAAAATGCGTGTGCCGCCAGTCTGGCGGCTCTGGCGGCCGGAGCAACGCTGGAAGGGATCCAGAAGACATTGGATCATTTTAAAGGGTTGGCCCACCGGCTGGAACACGTGGCGACCATCAATGGGGTCCGCTATTACAATGACTCCAAAGCCACCAACGTGGACGGGGTGCTCAGCGCACTGGATTGCTTTTCAAAACCGGTTTTGCTGCTGATGGGCGGCCGGGACAAGGGCAGCAATTTCCACGTGCTGCAAGACCGTATTCGCAAGCATGCCAAAGAACTGATTGTAATGGGAGAAGCCGCCGAACCGATCCGATCTGCCCTGGGGCAGTCAACACCGACAAAAGTCGCGGCTTCAATGGAAGATGCGGTCACAACGGCCTATCAGGATGCAGACCCGGGAGACATTGTTCTATTATCGCCGGGTTGTGCGAGCTTTGACTGGTACAGCAGTTATGCCGAACGCGGAGATGATTTCCGCCGTGCGGTTAAGGAAATTGAAAAAAAAAAGGCTTCTGGCAAGGCCTGAGGCTGGAAAAGATGCAAAAAATAGCCTTACGCAAAGACGCTCGCATATCTCCCGTTGAGCGGGATCCCACTGTTGACAATGATATGTGGGATCCCGCTCAACGGGAGAATAATGGGCGCGATTTGCTATTTATGAGATAATTTCTAATTTTCCGAATCATGACGACAAAACAACACCATACGCAAACAACCGTCTATGATGTCCAACTGCTGTTCCCGGTACTTTTCCTGGTGGGCATCGGAATCGTGATGGTGTATAGCGCCAGCTCGGCACTGGCGCTTAAAAAATTCGGAAGCGACTATTTTTTCTTAAAAAAACAGGCGCTGTTCGCCCTGGCGGGTGTCATCGTGCTGGTCATTGGCCGGCATTTTCCATACAAATATTATCGCCCGCTGGCCTATCCCCTGGTCGGCCTGTCCATGGCGCTTCTGGCGGTCATTCAGTTTACCGATCTGGGCCTGTCCGCCGGCGGTTCCACCCGATGGATGCAATTGGGCAGTTTTTCGTTTCAACCATCTGAATTTGCCCGGATCGCACTGGTCATTTATCTGGCTTATTCGATGGAAAAGAAAGTGGATCAGATTAAAAATTTTTCGATCGGTTTTATGCCGCATGTCCTGGTACTTGGCGTCTTTATGATTCTGATTTTTATCCAGCCGGACTTTGGTTCCGTGTTTATTCTGGGCGCGCTGACCTGGATCCTACTGTTTATCGGTGGCGTTCGAATTACACAGCTTTTGGCAACGCTGCTCCTTATTTTACCGGTTGCGTATCTGTTTTTAATCAACGCCGAATACCGCGTAAAGCGCATTTTGGGCTTCCTGAATCCATGGGAGTATTCAAGCAACGAAGGATATCAGATTGTGCATTCACTGATGGCATTTGGTACCGGCGGCTTATGGGGAACCGGAATCGGAAAAGGCTATCAGAAACTATTTTATCTTCCGGAACCGCATACGGATTTTATTTTTTCGGTCATCGGTGAAGAGCTGGGGCTGCTGGGTATTCTGATCATCATCGGGCTTTATGCCTGGATCATTATCCGCGGAATCGCAATTTCCCGGACCGCCCCGGACCTGTTCGGCGCCTATCTGGCCGTGGGTCTGACCATCGCAATGGGGCTGCAGATAGTGGTTAACATGGGCGTGACCCTTGGGCTGCTGCCGACCAAAGGACTGACGCTGCCACTGCTGAGTTACGGCGGGACATCGCTTTTACTAAATATGGCCTCCATCGGCATTTTGATGAATATCAGCGCAAGTAGAAGCCCTTAATTAAAATCGAGGGAATTAACAGTGCCCGTAATACTTGAAAGGCTTATGGCCGAAGTTAACGGCTCAAGGCTCAAGGCTCAAGGCTCAAGGCAAAAA
>Ga0255054_10002665_pt1 | contig 10116 bp, 5 predicted proteins | sample JV7_2_23_MG_FD_188634 | JGI IMG/M metagenome (GOLD analysis project Ga0255054, IMG submission 188634) | Seawater microbial communities from Jervis Inlet, British Columbia, Canada - JV7_2_23 | ecosystem: Environmental > Aquatic > Marine > Inlet | place: Canada: British Columbia | collected... | reverse complement strand
GTAAGGGATGTGACCAGGGTATAAAGGTTGGGATGTTCGGCATCCCATTTTAGCGGATCCTCCAGAACCAGGGAGATTTGTCCCCCGTTCGGCATATTTTCCCGGACTGATTTTGCTATGGACCTTTGCTCAGCATCAAACAACTCCACAGTTATACCTGCCGGTGATGAACTGCTGAGCTCATAAAATATCTTTAGTTCTGCATCCCGGTATATCCCGTCAAGCTCTGTTTCAAAATAAAATTCACTGAAATTCATCTCCGGTAAGGCCATCAGTTCAACATCCCGTAAAATCCCCCCGATCTGGTGTCTGGCATATCCACTGCCATAGGAGATATCATCAATCCTGTCGACAATCTCAACGGTCAGAATAGATCTTTCACCGGGGGTGACATGATCGGTAATATCGCAATCCCATTTTGTAAACCCGCCATAATGCTCTCTGATAAATTCACCATTCACCCATACCCTGGCATAATTGTATACCCCATAGAAGACCAGGAAAACTTTTTTGCCGGCATAATCTGCAGGTATGGGAAATTCCCGTTTATACACATAGGGCTGGTCATGCCTGATGGCAAATCCCTGCATCTGGCATTCACCTGGGACCTGTATATCAGACCACTGGCTGAAATCTATTTCATTCCCCCAGAACCTTTCGGAAGGTTCCATCGAGAATTTCCAGTCCCCATTCAAGGAAATCACAGCCTCCTCAACACCAGGTACCCTGAGGGATTGAAAAGCCGGTGAATCTGAACAGGAGACCATGGAAATCAGCCATACTATGGCTATTACGGGCAATAAGAATACTGTTTTTGTCATAAGGAATGATATTTTCAATGTAATACACGATTCACTTCCCGCCCATGCAAATGCTTTCCCTCCCTCGCGGCCTCCAGGGCTTCCTTAGTATCGACCTGGTCACCGGGATCATTCTGTTTTTCCATCCATTCATCGAGAGCACGACCTAGTTTTTGCTTAATTTCCTGAAATTCAGGATTATCGGCAAGGTTGTTCAACTCAAAAGGATCTTCTGTTGCCTGGTAAAGTTCGTCGGGAGGACGACGCATATACCGTTTTACCAGCTGATAACTTTCCGGCTTTCTAAGCGGATCATCCCCAACCCATGAATCCCAGTAATCATGGGATATTTCTTTTGCCATTAAATGTTTCTCAATATAAATTTCACCAGGTAGCAGATTGCGTATGTAATGGAAAGTGCCGTCGGTTACGGAACGGATTGGATATGGTGGACCTTCCGGGAGATTGTTATGCACGCTGTAGACAAGTTGGCGATGTGCGGGTGCTCCTTCCAAAACCTCTGCAAAACTTTCACCATCAAAATCTATTTCATCCGTGTTGCCCCCGGCCAGGTACCTGCTGAAATCTGACCTTGTTTCCGGTGTATCTGCTAAATTGGGTGGCAGGTCAATTTCCCCTGCTGGATAGGTTGAAGCATCTCCCATCACCCATGGAACATGCGGTTCCACGAGTGCCACTACAAGGCAGAAAGGTTGTCCTTTCCTTGTGGCGGACATGTATTCCATGATGGCATCCATATTGTGAGGCTGGGTTGGATTCCTCACACAGTTCCCGTCAAATCCGACAAGCATATCAAAATCATACACATCCGCGGGTTTTACATGTACCTTCCCCGCCAACCCAACCCGATAACCCAGGGGCCTCAGGTAATCCGGTAAGCTCTCGATATCAGGCCTGCTGGCAGAATGATTCCAGGCACAGCCGTTGGAGAGGGGATAAAGTCCGGTATAAAGTTCAGAACGGCAAGGCTGGCAAATGGCTTCAGACAGATAAGCCTGGTTGAAAGTAAGTCCCTCCCGGGCCAGCATATCGATGTTGGGTGTCTTTGCATTTTGTCCCCCGTAGAGTGGCAGATCATTATAGGTGCAATCATCCGCAATGATGATCAGGAAGTTTGGTTTTTCTTTTCGAAACTGTTCTGTAAACCTGGCTGAAGAACCAAGGCTTATACCAGCCAAAACTATAACGACACCCGAAACTAAAACACTTCTATTTATCATCGCAATTTTTTTGATTCGCTGTCATTCTGATTTAACAATTTCTATATCCTGCTTCACCCATTCCGAGATTTTCTTGAAATCCACATGGCCAACTCTGTTCAACCATAAGGGATTCTCGTTCTGCAGAAGGGCCTTCTCTACATATTTTTGCCAGTATTCCTGTGCCTTGGTAAGCTGGTTGACTGCCTCATCCTGGTATGATTTCTCTTTTGATTCCTGGTAAAGCGCAAAATTCGTTGCTCCTGTAATTTTATGGGCATAATATTTCCCCAGCAGGCCAATGATGCGGATATCATTCAACGTCACCCCGAGCTCTTTATTTTCCCCTGCATCTAAGGTTTCCACTATTTCAAGGGCCTTGTCGGAATGCCCATGTAATTTACGGGAAACATCCAGCGGGCTCAGCAGATCAGATGATCCACCCTCCAGGGTCATTTTTACATATTCGGGAATGGACTGGAATCCGGATTTTAAATGTGGTGGCAAGGAGATAAAACGGTGGACATCATGGAAGCCTGTCTCATTCATGGAATATCTGGGATGGCTTTTACAAGCCTCAATATACCATTGAAAATCGAGTGATCCCCAGTGAAATCCTGTTGTAGTGGGATAAACCATGGATGCCTCCTGCCATGCAGTAAACAGTTTTTCAGCATCTGCCTCAGGAAATTTATCCTGGAGGATCTGGACAAAGCGTCCATTCCCAAGTCCGGGATCATATCCCAGCCTTCCCCATAGCATCCAGTTATACCAATGTTTCACGATCTCTATCTGACGCGGGTTCTCCGGATCCCTGGATAAAAATTCCCGTCCCCATATCCACTGGTCTGAACCATAATAATATCCCCTCGAAACCTCATGTGGAATATTCTGAATGAAATCGCGGACAAAATCGGGGGCTCCCCAGCGATACTGATAAGTATCATCGTTGCGCAGGGTCCAAATGGTTTTCATGCCTTCGATATCTTTCACGAATTCATCGTGAAAAGGCTGTTCGGTCGCACTGAAAACATGTGCCTTGGCATACTTGAAGCTGAAAATAAATTCTATGTTTGGATGCTCAATCAGGGTCTTGAACTTCCGGGCTATGTCTTTTGCACCGGTCTGATGCTGACGATGGATGAAGGTGAATTTACGGTCCGGCATCTCAGCTGCTGCATCCAGCATTCCCTGGGCATATGTTTCGAAAGCCCAGGTTTCTTTTTCTTCAAAACCTGATCCGTGCATGTTTTCTCCGGTGGTTAATCCTATCCCGGCTAAATCCGGATAGCTTATAAACATTTGCTTCACACTTTTCCTGAAGTAATCCCTTGTGGTTTCATTGCTGATTTCATCCGTGATGCCATACTTTCCCCCGGTACCATTTACAAAGATATTCCAGGTAACCACGTAAAAGTCAATATTGCGGCTCTTGCCATATTCCATTACTTTTTTCCAGAATTCAATTTTTTCCTCCATGGTGATTTCCTTAATGATCTCTATGTTCTCCAGGATTTCCGGAGCATCAAAACCAAGGCCGTTGAGACTGTAAAACTCCTTGAATTCAACAGTAGAACGCTGAACATCATCAAGGGCCACATCAGGATAATCCGGCACCCTGACCAATGAAGGGAAGGGGTGCAGGCTCCAGAGGGAGATATAATTATAGCGGTACCGTGCAAGGTTATCAATGTATTCTTTCCAGAAATCAAAGCTCCACATTTCGGGAATGTTTTGCTGGGCTGCATCGCATACATCAGTATAACTTGGTGTCCGGACATCCAGGGGTATATTGAATTTGGTCCCCCGCATCTCCATATATGGATTCCGGGTCATTTCATTGACCCCCTCCAATCCGGATACCTTCACCTGCTCTGCCAGTTCGAGTCCCCCATACATGGCCCCGGCTGCATCATGACCGAAGATTTGAATCCTATTTCCGGATTTCCGGATACTGAATCCTTCTTCCTTCAATCCATCAGTCCCCGGTTGAACACCAAATGCTATATCAGCATCCTCTGCCACAACCTGGGGCTCCATCCCTTTTTGTTCCAGGACAGCAGTGAGTTCCTCTATGGCGAACCTGATCTCGGCATCATCGGTTTCCGTTGATATGGTAATGTTCTTTTTTTGAACCGAACAGGCCATTACAATTAAAACTAAGCCTCCGAAGCGAACAAGGCTTCTAATTAGATAGGTCAGGGTAATTTTCATGTTATAAAATTTTGAATTACAAGTTAGTTATTTGTATCGGGATCAGCTTAACAGGTCCCAGCAGGCCTGAAGGTTTTAAAGGCCAGATGGAAGCATCAAATGGTTCATACAGATGGCTCACGAAATTGATATCATAAAACTTCCTCCACTCAATTCCCCTGATATCCAGATCCCAGATCCTGTTGGCGGAAAGGTTCGTCACTTCAATGGATATTTCATTCTGGCCGTCCTCAAGCAGTTCCGAGATATCAAGCCTGAAAGGATGTGCCACCAGGACACCTGCAGGTTTATGGTTCACCCATATCCGTGCCGATTCGCGAACATCGCCGAGATCCAGAATAAAGTGATCTGACTGGATACCTGAAATGTCGACATTGATGGTGTACCTTGCTGCTCCGGCAAAACTCTGAGTATGTTTCAAATTAAAATTAGTCCAACTCTCCAAAACATCAGTCTGGTACTTCCCGGGAAGGTATGGCCCTCCCTCAATGAACTCGATATCCCAACTGCCCTTTACCTCCATTGGTTCTCCAGGGGATTTCAAAACAGGCCAGGCCTCACCCTGCAGCATTTCCTGCTTGAATACCCTCAGTATCCTGGTTTCTCCCGGATCCATCTGAAGATAGATTTCAGGCCTTTCCATTGTTCCCCTGAGCCTGCCCCTTCCGGTCCGGCCGTTCATGGGATCCATAATCAGGGCAGATCGGCATGGCGATGACAGTCCAACCCATCCGTCCATACTCCCGGCAGATTGATTGGCAATGAAATAGATCGTATGATCTTCCATTTTCCGCCTCACGAACTGAAGCCCTTCCCCTACCATGGATTCAGGACCAACTTTTGCCTGGTTCAATAGCTTATCAAGTTTATCATCGAGTAAAACCTGACCATCCCTTGCTATATCTTCAAGCACTGATACCAATTCCGCTTTCCTGGTTTTGTATTCATTCCACCCGGGTACATCCCCTGGCATTTGCTTCCAGAAAAGAATGGTAGCGCCTTCATCAGCGAGTTTTGCAAGATGTTTTAGTGTGCTGATTTTCATGTACTTCGAAGCGGGAACAAGCAATGTCTTGTATGTGCTTTTGCCCTCTGTAACAAGTGCCCCATTGTCTACCTTCGTGCGCTTGACCTGGCTATCGGAAATATAATCAAAAGTGTATCCCTGGTCCACCATCCAACGTGCAGCTTCTCCACAGGCCGACTCCTTTAGCCACCTGGGATCATGCACACGGAAACGTAATTCTTCTGGCCCGCCACTCATCCACAGATCATATACCGGCCAGTACAATAATACATCATGATCTGCCTTTCCCTGCTGCAGCACACTTTGGCAACGCGTGATATAATCATTTAATACAGGAATGTCGCGGAATATGGAATTCCTGAAATTGGCCTGGGTTGAGGCATAAAATAACCACCCGGGCCATTCAGCATCTTTGGGACTGTAACATAAACCATGATAATAAATGCCATTGATCCCGTTTAAAAACAACTGGTCTGACTCGGCCTTAATATGGGAAAGCGTTGTGTGAAAATGATTCCTCAGCCATGTAAAACTTTCGGCTATGATCAAATTTCGGCCCGCCACATGGGCTGCCGATGATGCAAAACGGTTTACCAGAATATCGGGCGTCTCCGGATTTGACAGATCTGGATCTCGCCGGTATCCCGGGATGTTGAACTCGTTCGCCCCGAATACTTCTGTTTCAGGGATGGAAGCTGCAGCATACATATCCAGAATGTTCGAAGGAGCCCCATGCGCCTGCATCCTCAGTCCACTACCCCTCTGTTCACTCCATTCAGCAATGTACTTAACACATTCCAGGAGCACATCAGACAGGGTTTCCCGATAATCGCACATCACCCGTCTGACCTCCTCCGGATCTCCTTCTCCCCCTAAGGCATTTATATGATATGCCAGGTTGTAACCGCGAAGTTTCCTGAAGGAATCGAGCAATTCAGGGCACCAGTTTCCTTCATTTTCAAAGGAGTCATAATAGAAGGCCCTGGGGGACAGCCCCCGTCCCTCTTTAAAACGGTCAGAGAGCCAGTCAAAATGATAATTTACAGCTGAAAGAGAATACGGATTAAGGCATAGGCCTTTTCCCCCGGGCCCCGCACGTTTTACGGATGCCTCCAGTCCGGCCACCTCAATCTTACCATTTTTCACCGAAAAGGATTGTTCAGCGTAGGCACTGGATATGTGGGGTCCTCCCATACGCCATCCAGACGAAGGTGTCAGGTCAATATTCATTCCCAACCTTTCGGCCTCATCCACCGCATGATTGAACATGTCGAACCAGGCCGAAGAAAAGATATCCTTGAATTTACTCTCAGCTCCCCTCACTCCATAGATGCTAACCACACCCATATTTCCCCATCCTGCTTTCCGATAGGTTTCCAGGTTCCATGTCAGGCCTTCCTTGCTCACTGCACCAGCGGGCCACCACCAGTAGGCTCCCGGCCTGGCTTCTGTTTGAACATCGGGCCAGTCCGAACCCCCGTCTTCCGCAACCTTATCAAGGAATTCATCCGGCATGGTCCATACCGGTGTGGCAGACAGTGGCTCTTTTGGCAGGGATGTAGTGTTAAACTGGGATTGTCCCGGCAATACAACCATAGAATATAATAGCCATAAAACAATAACTGATCTGCGGATCATTTTGATGGTTTAATTGCCAATTTCAACGACCTACCTGATTATAAATATAAAACAATCCACACTACTGACCAATGCATTAATTTGGAAGCTCCTAACACATTTTGCAGCGGATCAAATTATGATATTTAGACATAAAACTTGCCAAATTTTAAATAATTTGTTAAGTTTACTTTCTATATTTATAAAATACGGGGTGAATTGGATTAAAAGATACTATGAGGACCGCTTTGATCAGATGCTGCAGAAGGGTAAAGTACTCGTTATATTCGGTTCACGACAGGTTGGCAAAACCAGCCTAATCAATCGTATGATACAGAAAGGGCCGGACATCTTCATGGGAGATGGAAATGACCTTGATCTACAGGATATTCTCAATTCACAAAGGCTTTCTACCATTCAAAATGCACTGGGTGGATATAAAATGGTCATCATTGATGAGGCACAAAAAGTTACCAATATAGGCCAAGCGCTCAAACTCTTGATTGATCATACACATGACATGACCATTATAGTTAGTGGTTCTTCCTCTTTTGACCTGTCCAATAAACTCGGTGAACCACTGACGGGAAGACAAAAAGTATACACGCTGTATCCTATCTCTGCTCTGGAACTCGTTCAGGGTACAGGTAAGTTAGAAGTAATCAGACTTTTAGAAAACCTTTTAATTTATGGTGCTTATCCGGAAATATTAACGGCAGGCACTAATGAACAAAGGATAGAATACCTTATCAATCTTCGCAATGCTTATCTGCTAAAAGATATTCTTGAGCTTGAGAATATCAGAAATCCATCAAAACTGTTTGACCTCTTGCGGCTGTTGGCCTTTCAAATCGGATCAGAGGTTTCATTAAATGAATTGAGTCTTAAGCTGGGTATAGCAAAACAGACTGTTGAAAGGTATCTGGATCTGCTGGAAAAAGTTTTTATAATTATCAAGATACAGGGGTTCTCGCGAAATCTCAGAAAGGAAATTACCAGGACTCATCGGTACTATTTTTGGGATAACGGGGTAAGAAACGCCTTGATCAATAATTTCAATCCGCTGAAAAAGAGAAATGATATTGGGATGCTCTGGGAAAACTTTCTGTATACTGAAAGATTAAAGACACAGCAATATATTGGTGTTTTTACCAACAATTTCTTCTGGCGCACATATGACCAAAAAGAAATTGATATGATTGAAGAAAGAGAAGGTAAGCTATTCGGATATGAATTTAAGTGGAAATCCAAGATACAAAAAGCACCCAGGCTCTGGACTGAAACTTATCCTGATGCAACCTATAAGGTAATTGACCAGGATAATTTTCTCGAATTTCTATGCCAGAAATAAGCAGATTGTTCAGGCCTTTTGAAGATTGATCAACTTCATCCCGAACCCGGGATCTTCAGAAACTGCGACCTTGCCATCGGCGATAGGGTAATTCCCAAGGTCAATATCTTCTGAAGTTATGGTCGCCCCTTCAACGGTACAAACATTACCCATGCCTGCGGATAGGTGGGTGATGTAATGGGTCTTAATCAAGTAACCCCATCCATGGGGACTTGTCAGCATGCCCATTTCGATCAGTGATGGCATGAGGTTCCGCCACGGAGTGAATCCCAGTCCCACAATATCAGCCAGGTACACATCCATAAGCCCCTCCCTGCCCAGCTGCATGCATACATCGAAATCGGGATTCCTTTCCCCGTCAGCATAGTAGGTATCCTGCCTGCCGTTTGCCATCATCCATTCCTTAAATTGTTTGCCCTCTTCATAGGTCTCCACGAATGGCTCCTCAAACCAGTACAGGGGGATGCCATCTATACCCTTCAATAAATCGATGCTGTCCTGCAGGGAATATGCATCATTGGCATCCACCAGGATGTCAATCCTGTCTCCAAATTCTTCACGGATCAATTTGATCACCTCTATATCCAGGGCAAGTCCCTCATCATGCGGATACCAACGCCCGCTCCGTCCTATCTTGGCCTTCAGCTGGCGGTAGCCGTAATCATAATCCCAGTGACAATTCTTAAGAAGGTTGTCCAATCCCCCGGGATTCTCTTCCGGCTCCAACTCGTCAAAATAGATCATGCCACTGTAAACAGGGGTCGCCTTGGGTCCCTTTGAACCCAACATTTCATAGACCGGCATATCCATGATTATTCCAGCCAGGTCATGCAGGGCAAAATCAAAAGGACGGTAATCATCTGCCAGGATGCCTGTATCCGGGTTGAAGATCTGGTCCACCGTTTTGCCGCTGACCAGGGAGGCAAGTGCCTCTTTATCTTTATCCCTGCTATAAGATGCAACACCCCATCCAGATGCTCCCTGGTCCGTTGTTAGCTGAACGACATTTAGCTTGTGATGCTGCCCATGCCTTCCAATACGTCCATTCTTTCCAACGAATCTCGGCCAGCTCCAGTTGATACGGCCGAACTCGACCTTTTCAATTTTATGTTTGGCCAGCTCCCTGTACTTACCTGATCCGGTACATGAGGTCAGGGAGCTATTTCCGGCAAAAAGGGCTCCTGTTGTGAGGATACCCGACTTAATTAGAAAATCTCTTCTGATCATTATTTTTGGATTTATAGTTTTATGATTGGACGATACTATCTCAGGTCAATTATAAACATCACAACTCCCTGTCTGGTTAAAGAAAAATCAAAGTTTCCCTGGTGATCGGAGATCTTTATCCTGGGAAAGTCCTCGATATCTTCCAGCAGGGCGGATTCCTCCAGGACTTTATATTGTTCAGGATCAGGATCCTGGGGCGACCCCATGGCCAGCCAGGAGGTATACGAATTACTATGTTCCCTGTCCACCAGGTAACAGCTTACCTCAGCCTTCCCGGCTTCGACAGGCAGGTTCTCCAGTGTAAACCTGATATTGGCGGCTTCCCCTCTCAGGTCATCATCATGATAATGCCAGGCCATCAGGTAGATCTTATCCTCATCGAAGCTGGCATAAGCAGAAACATCCGGTTCCTGCCTGACACTGCTGGCAATGATCTCTGCGAGGAGAACTGCATGGTCACTCTTCACTGCCACCCTTTGGCCATCCATCATACTGAACATTTTGAAAACATTATAAACCGGTTTATTGATCCCATTGGTTGAGATGGCACGGAATCCGGCAAAGAACGGTTGTTCCTCGAATTCAAAAGCCCAGGTCAGAGCCCCGGCAAGATTCACACCGTATTTGAGGGCCAGGTCCAGTTTTCTGACAAAACTGGCA
>Ga0255054_10002663_pt1 | contig 10119 bp, 8 predicted proteins | sample JV7_2_23_MG_FD_188634 | JGI IMG/M metagenome (GOLD analysis project Ga0255054, IMG submission 188634) | Seawater microbial communities from Jervis Inlet, British Columbia, Canada - JV7_2_23 | ecosystem: Environmental > Aquatic > Marine > Inlet | place: Canada: British Columbia | collected... | reverse complement strand
GCTTCGGATGGGCGCCGCCAACATCTTCGTGCTGGTGATCACCTCGCTGGTGGCCTCGTTCCTGAACGCGTACGTGCTCCCCCACGCGCCCTACCTGAGGCTCATCTCTTTCATCGTGGTGATCGCCTCGTTGGTCCAGATCGTGGAGATGACGATCAAGAAGGTGAGCCCGACGCTCTTCCGCGAGCTGGGGATCTACCTGCCACTCATCACCACGAATTGCGCGATCCTCGGCCTGGCCATCTTCCAGACGAACCGCGGCTACGGCTTCCTAGAGGGTCTTGCCTTCGCGCTTGGCGCCGGCCTCGGCCTCACGCTGGCGCTGGTGCTGATGGCCTCGATCCGGGAGCGGGCCGAGCTGGCCGACATCCCCGCTCTCGCGAAGGGAATGGGCCTGGTGCTGATCATCGCCGGCAGCCTCTCGCTCGCCTTCATGGGCTTCGCCGGGCTGTCGACGCCATGATGACGTCATGATGATCGAGGTCCTGGCCGTTCTGGCGTTCGCCGGGCTCTTCGCCCTCTTCGGGCTGATGCGGCCGAGGGTAGGCTGTTCCGGCGACCCCACCGGCTGCGGCCGCTGCGGCGAGACTTGCACGAAAGAGCAAGGAAACGAAAGCGGACGGGAGCAACCCGAGCCGCCATTGGAGGTGCATCGATGACCGTTAGTCGCCGGAAGTTCCTGTCTCTCGGCGTGGGTGCTTTCGTCGTCCTGACGCTGCCCGCCTCGTTGCGCCGGATGACCCGGCGGGCCAGACGCAGCGTCCCCGTCATGGGCACGATCGCCGACCTCGTGGTCGTGGATTCGGACGAGGCGAAGGCCCAGGAGGCGATCGACGCGGCAATCCGCGAGCTACGCTGGGTCGAGCGGACGATGTCCCACTTCACCGCGGATTCCGACGTCGGCCGGGCCAACCTGGGCGCGGCCTCCGGCCCGGTGGCGGTGACGGCTGCGACCGCGACGGTGCTCGAGGAAGCGCTCCGCTGGGCCGAGGCGAGCGACGGCCGGTTCGACCCGTGCCTCGGACGCGCGACCGCCCTCTGGAACGTGCGCGATCGACGCACGCCGCCAAGCGCTTCGGAAACCCAGCGTCTCGCCGGCGAGCGCCTGTACCAGGAGCTTGAAGTGGATCGCTGGCGGGGCAATCACGTGGTTCGCTTCCGCAGCGACGCGGTAGCCATCGACCTCGGGGGCATCGCCAAGGGGTATGGCGTAGACCGGGCGGTACGGGCCCTGCGCGACCGCGGCGTGGAGAACGCCCTCGTCAATGCCGGCGGCGACCTGTACGCGATCGGGCGCTCCGATGACGGAGACCCGTGGGAGATCGGAGTCCGCGATCCCCGCGCTCCCCGCCACCTCGCCGCGACACTCCGCGTCTCGGACCGGGCGCTCGCCACCTCCGGCGACTACTTCCAGTACTTCGATCACGGGGGACGTCGGTACCATCATCTGATCGATCCGACCACCGGCGAGCCCACGAGGGCGGACCACCACAGCATCACGATCACCGCCGACTCGTGCATGGCGGCCGATGCGGGAGGCACCGCCGCCTTTGGCTGCGAGCTCGAAGCCGCCCGGGAGCTAGTCGCTCTGGGCGCGCGCGGAGCCGAGATCGCCCACACGGCATAGGTTGAGGAAGGAACCGCCAGCACACGAGGAAGGGACATGAGCGCAGATAGAAACGTGGACGATACCGAGGGCGGCGAGATCCGAGTGGCCTACTGCTCGGCCTGCGATCGCGAAGTGCGTCTACAGGTACCGCCAGACGACGCCCCGGCCGAAGAGGACGGCGGATCCCACGCTGAAGCTGACCACCTGAAGGGCATCTGCCTCGATGTCGGGGAGGATTGTACCGGCGCCTTCTGCCCGTTCGGCGATCAGCCCCTCGCGGAGGGAGGCTAGGCGCCGGCGCGAGGCAGCCTCTTCACATACCGCCCCTCCCAGGCATCCGTACGGGCCCCTTTCAGGTACAAGTCGAACCACCGCACGATCTCCGTCGTGGAGGTGATTCTGTCCGGAAGTCGTGCCCCTCATCTGCCTCCACGACGGGTACGTTCGTGTCGTTGGCGCCGTGGAGCACGATCGTCGGGTCCTGCACGCGATCGACCTTGTGAATCGGGGATATAGGTCACGGCTGCCCTGAGATACCCGACAAGAATGGGGCGGCCCGGAAGGAACCGCCCCTGTTGCTGAGCTTGTTCCGCCTCGCGTCCGCCCAAGTACAGAGTCGCGGGCGACCGGAGGAACGGCTACCAGATCTCAAGGGTGCCAACGAAGTCACCGACACCCGGGTTGGCCTCGTTGTTGACCGTGCCATGCATGTTCTTGCCCTCAAAATCCCCAGTTCCCTTGCAGGAGAATATCTTTGCGTACTGGAGATGTTCGGGGTAGTTCTCTATCGACCCGTGCATACGGCACTCGAACGTGCCGTCATACGGCGAGTCGAAGTCGTAGTACGCCAAGGCATTGCAGGTCCCCTTGCCGTTTTTCAGGTTGATCTTGCAGCTGCCGCCGACGAGGTTTTGGTAACCCACCAGGTCGCCCACGACGAAGTACCCGAAGTCGAAGTCCGTTATGAACAACACGTTACTGGGAGTGATCCGCGAGTTTCCCCAGTCGCTCCCAGGATCATCTCCAAGGTATTCGACGTCGTAGACCATCCGCCCGGCCTGAGTCGCGGCGAGCATCAGATCTGCGTCGGGCTGCACAGGCGTGCTGTCGTTGCAGGCGAACGCGAACATCAGAAGTGGTAGCAAGGCGAGCCGTCTCATGGACTCAACCCCTCCTGCCGATGCAGTAGAACGGCTCCATGGCGTGTCATCGGCCTTGCACGTCATGGCAAGCTCATCGGATATGCTTCGGCGACGATTCGCGGTGCGGACAGGCAGGCGTCCAACGCAGGGCGTCTGCTCGGCGCAGTCGTGGACCACCGAGCAGCCAGGAGGCTTCGAGGGCCTCCATCTACTTAACGCTAGTCGAGGAACGAGCCGTCGCAAGTCAGCAGAACCTCTGTTCGGTGGCGTATGGGGTCCGACCTTTGAGGTAAGGGCAAGAAGCGGCGGCCCTGGGGAGTCGCCGCTGACGGCGAGGGTACGGTCCCAGGGGCCTGAGGTGGACCCAAAGGGACCGCCCGGAACCGCACCACTCTCCGCTGCTCTCACATCTTCGCGTTACCTTATCCGGCCCCTTCGGCGTCTTCAGCTTTCCTGAGCAGACGCTCCGCTTCGGCCGTCATGGCGTAGCCCTGCCGAGTGCGGGCTGTCGACTTCCCGAACTCGAACGGGAGTCCGGTGGAAGGCAGGTCGCGCGCCACCGCGTTTGCGACCCAGGCCGCGTCCCGATACGCGTCCGCCGCTACCTGTCCGTCGTCCCTCGAGAAGGCCAGATCACCCAGCTCCTCGAGCACTCGAATTGCCTCGTAGGTCAGGCCGCGGACAAACAGGAACGTGCCGGCGTCATGCAGCGCCTGGTAGGTCCGCACCATCGCGGGATCCTCTGTCGTGATCTCGTAGAGGTCCGGGCCGAGCTGGATCGTCGCCGACGTGTCCGACGGGATCCCAGGCAACCCACAAGGGACCGGACCGGCCATCGCCGAGCCACTTCCGACAATGAGGCTCAGAACGGCTGTCGCGACCGCAGCGTTAAGATTCCTGGACATGGGAGCCTCCTTTCCTCGGGTCGTCAGGTCTCGACTCCAGGTCGGTCCCAAGGAACTTCCGGCCCGAGCCTCCAGGCCCAGAGGGCCCGGTCTCATCCCTTGGTACGAGAAAAAGGAGGTGGAACCCCTCATCGCTCATATGGCGGACGGGCAGTGGGGGGGACCGGACAACGACGGGGCGGGCCAATGACGGGGCGGGCCGCGCTCGGTACGTTTGCTTGGCAAAGGACGTGTAGTAAACAGGATCGCGCCACGACGAGGTCCGGCATGAACGGCCCGCACCAGAGCACGGTATCCCGGCTGCTCTTGGAGTACGGAGCTGGTAGCAACTCCGCTTTCGATGAGGTTGTGCAGATCGTCTACGAGGAGCTGCGGGATCTCGCGCGCGGGCAGCGGCAGCGGTGGCACGGCGACGACACGCTGAACACCACCGCCCTGGTCCACGAAGCCTATCTGAAGCTCGCCGACCAGGCTGACCCGCAGTGGGTGAGCCGCACCCACTTCCGGCGCGTGGTGGCGAAGGCCATGCGTCAGATCTTGATCGACTACTCGCTCGCCCAACGCACGACGAAACGTGGCGGAGAGCGCCTCCGCGTGTCGTTCGATGAGCTCAGAGCGACCGGCTCCAGCGGTGAGTTCTCGAGCCAGGATGCCGAGGCTCTGATCGCGCTCGACGAGTCCCTGAACAGATTGAGCAAGCTCGACGAACGTCAGAGCCAGGTCGTCGAATGCCGCTTCTTCGGCGGGATGACCATCCCCGAGACGGCTGAGACGCTGGGGATCTCCACTGCCACGGTCGAGCGGGACTGGGCCATTGCCAAGGCATGGTTGTACAGGGACATGCAGCAGACACCAGGTTTGTAGGCCTCGCCTGCCAAGCCGGCCGGCCAGCCGTTTCGGTGGCCAGCTCCCGCGCCATCCTGGAACAGATTCCCCACAACGAGAGTCGAGCACCTCCCGACGTGCCGCGTTGCGCCACCTGCGTCATGGTTAGGTTGGTGTTTTGTGCCCCTGATACAGGCCATCGGTCCCATCGGTTCAAGCTGCGCGAGTCACCATGGATGCGGAGCGCGGAGAGACCCTCAAGCGACTGTTCGAGCAAGCTAGTGCGCTCTCAGCTGACGCGCGGAGCGCATTCCTCGAGGACGTCTGCGGTGACGACCCCGAAACGCGGCGCGAGCTCGCATCTCTTCTCGCAGCCGCTGAAGAGGCCGACCCTTTCTTCGACAGGCTGGGCGAGAAGGTCGCCTCACCCCCTATCTGGGTAGACGAGCCGCCGCTTAAGGATACCCTTCAAGAGGAGCCACTCGTAGGCCGGACGGTCCGCCGGTACCGGATCGAGGAGAAGCTCGGTAGCGGCGGCATGGGGGTCGTGTATCGAGCCCACGACACCCAGCTCGACCGCACCGTCGCCCTCAAGTTCCTCCCGCCCCACCTGGTCGCCGACGAAACCGCTGACGAGCGCTTCGCCGTAGAGGCCCGCGCTGCCGCCGCCCTGGACCACCCGAACGTATGCAACATCCACGAGATCGGCCGCGACGAGGACGAGCGCCCGTTCATCGCCATGGCTTACTACGACGGTGAGACGCTCAAACAGAAGCTGGAGCGGGGACCGTTGCCTTCGGAGGAAGCCGCGGCTTACGCCGCTCAGATAGCCGCCGGCCTGGCCACCGCGCACGCCCATGGGATCATCCACCGGGACATCAAGCCCGGCAACGTGATCGTGACGACCGAGGGTGTGGCCAAGGTGCTCGACTTCGGCCTCGCCAAGCTGGCCGATGTCACGCTGACCGGCACGGGAATGACGATCGGCACCGTCGCCTACATGTCGCCGGAGCACACACGGGGAGAGGAGCTGGACGCGCGCACCGACTTCTGGTCGCTCGGCGTGGTGCTCTACGAAATGCTCGCTGGACAGCGGCCGTTCCGAGGTGACAGGCAGGGCGCGGTCATCCATTCGATCCGGAACGATGAGCCCAAACCGCTCGGTGAGCTAATCGCGGATCTGCCGCCCGAACTGGAGCGGATCGTCTCGAAGCTCCTCGACAAGGACCCCCACGAACGCTACCAGAGCGCCGACGCCTTCTTGGGCGATCTCCTTCCTCTGGCTCCCGAGGGCCTGCACGTAGAGCGAGCGATTTCCGCACGAGGGACTTGGGCAGCCGCCAGGTCCTCCTTCTGGTCACAGCTCAAGCAGCGGAAGGTCTACCAGACCGCCGTGATCTATGCGGTGGCCGCGTGGATGCTCGTACAGGTGGCCGAGACCACGCTCCCCTACCTCGGCTTTCCGGAGGGCGCGATCACACTGGTCATCGTGCTGACCATCATTGGATTCCCGGTGGCGCTGGGTCTCGCTTGGGCGTTCGAGATCACCAAGGAAGGCATCCACAGGACCAGACCCATCGGGGTCGCGCCGATCCGGCCGCGTCCACTCCGGTCGGTTCCCGTCCGAGTGACGCGAGGCGTGGCCGGCGTGCTCGCGATCGCGGCGATCGGCGCTGGGGCCGTTGTGGGCGTGCTCGGCATCATCCCTGGTTTGCCTCGCGAGGCAGGCGCACGTCTGGATCACAACCTGGTTGCCGTGGCCGTTCTCGAGAACCAGACGGGGGACGCCGCCCTGGACCCGTTGGGCCGGCAGGCGGCGGAACGGATCGCTCAGGGAGTGCACCAGCAGGGGATAGCCGACGTCGTGTCCACGGAGGTGGCGCTCGCCGAGGCCGAGACGGGGGAAGGGCTGCGGAGCCCGGAAGCCGCCGCGTCGCTCGCCCGGGCGAGCGGTGCGGGCGTCGTCATCCACGGCGCCTACTACGTGGCGGGAGATTCGCTTCAGTTCCAACTCCAGATCACCGATGTGGCAGAGGGCAAGGTTGTAAGCGCCCTCAAGCCCATAATCGCAGCCCGGGGAAGCGGCGAGGCCCTGAGGCTGGTGCAGGAACGAGCGCTGGGGGCGCTGGCCGCCGCGCTCGATCTGCGGGCGGGAGACCTGTACATGCCCACACAACCTCCGAGCATCGAAGCATACCGCCTGTACAAGCAGGGGGAGGATGCTTGGGACCGCGGTGAACTAGAAGACGCGCTCGGCTACTTCGAGCAGGCACAGGCGAGTGACTCCACCTGGATGGCCCCGCTCTTGTGGACCTTGCTGACGATCATGGATGCGCGCCCGGCAGAGGCGGACTCCCTTCTGGATGTGATAGCCGGCCACCTCGAGCACATGAGCGAGCCGGAGGTCCTGCGTTATCAGATCCTTCGCTCCCACATATATGACGACGACCCCACGGTCCGGCTTCGGGCCGTCCGGCGCTTGGCCACCCTAGCGCCCGTCTGGGGAATCCGCTCGGGCTACTGGGTCAACTGGCAGGCCTACCGGCCCCGGGAAGCGCTGGAATTCCTCGCTCGCGTGGATACCACCGGTCCCAGGTTCGAGAGATATGAAGCCGAGTACTGGGACGTGACCAGCAGAGCCCTCCACATGCTGGGAGACCACGAGGAGGAGCTCGAGGCGATCTCGAAGGGCCGCCGCCGGTTCCCCGAGCATGCAGTGTTGCTGGACCGCCACCTGGTGGCATTGGGAGCTCTGGGACGGAGCGCGGAGATCCGAGCCGTCCTGGACACCGTACTGTCGCTGCCGAGCACGTGGATGTACGCCAGCTACTTCCCGCCACACTGGCGAGCCATGAACGCCGCGAAGGCCTTGTACTCCCACGGCTACCCCGACGCCGCGAGACAGGCTTTCGAGCAGGGGCTGGAGTGGCTCGAGTCGCAGCCGAGACAGGGAATCTGGACGACCGATCCCCTGTATCGTTGGGTGATGGCCGACCTGCTGTATGGACTCGACCGCTGGCAGGAGGCCGGCGAAATCTATGAACGGCTGGTCGAGGAAGCCGGCGATCAACCGTGGGTCCCCGTGAACGTCCTGCCCTCCTTGGCGTGCGTGGCCGCCCGACTCGGAGATGTCGAGCGAGCACGGGCGATCAGCGCCGAGCTCGAGCAGAAGATCCAGGAGGTCCAGCGCTCTGGTTTCGACATCGAGGGCAAGATAGCATCCGGAATCCTAAGGGGCCGGGCGCGTATCGCCGCCGTTCTCGGGGAACGGGAAGAGGCCATCCGACTGTTGCGGGAGGGCTTCCGGGTAGCCAGGTCTAAGGGAGATTTCGTGCGCGAGGCACATCGGACCCGTGACTTCGAATCCCTCCACGACTACCTGCCCTACCAGCAGTTTCTGAAGCCGCGGGGTTGAGCGACCCATGTTCGCGCATCTTGGCACCTCCCGATCGGCTCGCACGCGAACGGCTCCCCACCGCGTGGCCCGGGGCGTAGCCGGAGCTCTCGCGATCGCGGCCATCGTCGGCGGGGCCACGGCTGCCGGTCTGGCCCTCTTCTCCGGGCTGTCCGGCGAGTCTGAGCCAACCTTGGATCCTGATCTTGTAGCGGTAGCCGTGCTCGACAACCGGACGGGAGATGCTGCTCTGGACCCGATCGGCCGGCAGACGGCGGCCCGCATCACGGAGGCAGTGCACCGCCACGGCGTCGCGGAGGTCGGCGGCGCCGACCGTGCAACTGCAGCTGCCGAAGAGGATGAAGGGCTCGAGGGTCCCGAGGGGGTCGCGGCCCTCGCCCGGGGAAGCAGAGCGGGGATCGTGATCCATGGCTCGTACTACGTCGTCGGGGATTCACTCCAGTTCCAGCTTCAAATCACGGACGCGTCGAAAGGCGAGCTCATCAGCGCCCTGAGGCCCGTGATGGCTCCAAGAGACAGGCCTGGCGCCGCTCTGGAGCAGTTGCAGGAGCGCACGCTCGGAGCGCTGGCGGCCGCACTCGACTACCGGGACGGCGACCTGAACTTCCCTACTCAGCCCCCGAGCCTCGAGGCATATCGTCTCTACTGGCAGGGGAGCGATGCTCGCTGGCGCTTCGAGATGGAGGAGGCCCTCGGCTTCTTCCGACAGGCCGGGGCCATGGACGCCACCTGGATATCTCCTCTCCTCTACGAATCGATGACACTCGGCAATATGGCTCGCTTCGCCGAAGAGGATTCGGTGCTGCAGGTGGCTGCTGGGCGCCGCGAACACATGAGCGAGCCGGAAGACTTGATGTTTCAGCACCTGGTTTCCCTGAACGCCGACGGAGATAAGACGGTCGGGCTTCAAAGAGCCCGTCGGTTGGCAGCCATTGAGCCGCTTCTCGGGCTCCGCTGGGGCTACTGGACGGCGCTCTACGCCCATCGCCCTCAAGAGGGCCTCGAGTTGCTTGCTCGCGTGGATACGACCAGCCCCAGGTTCAGGAGGTTGGAAGCCGAGTACTGGCGCTTGTCCTCGACGATGCACCACCTGCTCGGGCAGCACGAAGAAGAGCTCAACGCGGCCCGCGATGGTCGCGCCCGTTTCCCCGATCACATGCATCTGCTTAACGGGCAGCTGCTTGCGCTGGCCGCCTTGGGACGAACGGCTGAGGCCGAAGCCCTTCTGGACACCGTGTTGGCGCTGCCAGCGACTGGCCTGGGAGATGGTTATGTCGTTCCGCATCTGCGGGCGCTGTTCACAGCGGCCGAATTGCGCACTCACGGTTTCAAGGACGCGGCGCGGAGGATCGGGCAGCGCGCCCTCCAGTGGCTCGACTCGCGACCACCGGACTGGAAGCAGGAGCACCCGGGCTGGTACGCGACGTCCAGGGCCGCGTTTCTGTACGAACTCGGCCGTTGGGAGGAAGCCAGAGACGCGTACGATAGGCTCGCCGTTCAACCTGACTATTGGGATTTCGGACTACCGCTCGCGTCGGAGACAGGCATACTCGTCTCGCTCGCCAGCACCTCGGCCCGGCTCGGGGATGTCGAGCGAGCTCGGGTGATCGATGCCGAGTTCGCCAGAAGAATCGATGAAGCCTTAGCCGCAAGCTCGGAAAGAGACGCCCATCGGCCGCTTCTTGGCCGTGCCCGAATCGCGGCGGTGCTCGGCCAGCCCGAGCAAGCCGTCCGGCTCCTGGCCGATGCTCTTCGCATGTCACCAAACAAGGGGATCTCCGTGCTATTCGGACATCGGGAGAGAGACTTCGAGTCCCTCCACGACTACCCGCCCTTCCAGCAACTGATGAAACCGCGGGGCTGAAGGAGAACCACGATGGCAGCTCTCGACAGTCGTGAGGTTCAACATCGTCAAACCCGGTCGACTCCCGTCCGTCTCGCACGAGGTGTGGCCGGTCTGCTGGCGATCGCGGCGATCGTGGGAGGAGCCGTGGCCGCCAGCATGGCGATCTTCTCCAGACAGTCCGGCGAGCCCGAGCCGACCCTGGACGCAAACCTCGTCGCCGTAGCCGCGCTCGAGAACCGGACGGGCGACGTCGCTCTGGACCCGCTGGGCCGGCAGGCGGCGGCGCAGATCACTCAAGCAGTGCAGCAACACGGCGTCGCCGACATCGTTTCCGCCGAGGTCCCTCTGGCCGCAGGCGACGCGCCCGAGAGACCGCA
>Ga0255054_10002660_pt1 | contig 10132 bp, 4 predicted proteins | sample JV7_2_23_MG_FD_188634 | JGI IMG/M metagenome (GOLD analysis project Ga0255054, IMG submission 188634) | Seawater microbial communities from Jervis Inlet, British Columbia, Canada - JV7_2_23 | ecosystem: Environmental > Aquatic > Marine > Inlet | place: Canada: British Columbia | collected... | reverse complement strand
CGCCTGGCGCTGCGTGATCGCCGCCGTCAGCGTCGTCTTCCCGTGGTCTACGTGGCCAATCGTACCCACGTTTACGTGGGGCTTCGTGCGCTCGAACTTCGCCTTCGCCATCTTTCTCGCCTCTCCCTAACGCTCCACGATTTGTTCCGACGCGCTGGCCGGAACTTGCGCATAGTGCGAAAACTGCATTGTGTAGGTCGCGCGCCCCTGGGTCATGGAGCGCAGGTTGTTCACGTATCCGAACATGGTGGCCAGCGGCACCTCGACCGCGATCACGCGGGCGTTCGCGCGCAGGTCCAACCCGGTGATCTGGCCGCGCCGGCCGTTGAGGTCGCCCTGCACAGCGCCGAGGAACTCCTCGGGGGTCACCACCTCGACCGCCATGACCGGCTCCAGCAGTACCGGGCCCGCCCGGCGCATGGCCTCCTTCATGGCCAGCGAGCCGGCGATCTTGAAGGAGCGCTCGGAGGAGTCGACGTCGTGGGACTGGCCGTCCACCAGACGCACGCGCAGGTCCACCACCGGGTAGCCGGAGAGCTCGCCGCTCTGACCGGCCTCTTCGCAGCCCTGGCGCACGGCGGGAATGAACTCCGTGGGCACGCGGCCGCCCTTCACCTTGCTCTCGAAGAAGAAGCCGCTGCCCGGCTCGCCGGGCTCGAGCTCGATCTTCACCACGCCGTAGTCACCGGAGCCGCCGGTCTGCTTGATGTAGCGGCCCTCCGCCTTGACGGCGCGGGTGATGGTCTCCTTGTACGCGACCTGGGGCCGGCCCACGTTGGCGCTGACCTGGAACTCGCGCAGCAGCCGGTCGGTGATGATCTCCAGGTGCAGCTCTCCCATGCCCGAGATCAGCGTCTGGGCGGTCTCGGGATCCACGGTCACGCGGAAGGACGGATCCTCCCGCGCCAGCCGCTCCAGCGACGTGGCCAGACGGTCCATGTCGGCCTTGGTCTTGGGCTCGATCGCGATGGAGATGACGGGTTCGGGGAAATCCAGGGCCTCGAGCAGCACCGGCTGGTGCGGATCGCAGAGCGTCTCGCCGGTGGCCACGGCCTTGAGCCCCACCACGGCGGCGATGTCGCCGGCCCGGATCTCCTCCACGTCCTCACGCTTGTTCGCGTGCATCAAGAGGATGCGGCCGATGCGTTCCTTGCGGTCGCGGCTGGAGTTGAGCACCTGCTGGCCGCTCTTGGCGGTGCCCGAGTAGACGCGCAGGTAGGTCAGGTTGCCCACGTGCTTGTCGCTCATGATCTTGAAGGCCAGCGCGCTGAACGGCTCGTCGGCGGAGGCCTTGAGCACCACGGTGCCACCCTTCTTGCCCTTGGACTGCACCTCGATCGGCGGCACGTCCAGGGGCGAAGGCAGGTACTCGACGATGGCGTCGAGCAGCGGCTGCACGCCCTTGTTCTTGAAAGCCGAACCACACAGTACCGGCACGACCTTGAGCTCCAGGGTGGCCTGGCGAAGGGCCTTGCGGATCTGGTCCGGCGAGACCGGCTCGCCCTCCAGGTACCGGGCCATCAGGGCCTCGTCCACGTCGGCGGCCGCCTCCAGCACGCGCTCGCGGCAGGCCTCGATCTCCGTGCGAAGCTCCTCCGGCGGATCTTCCTCGTGGAACTCGGCGCCCAGGGTGCTGTCGTCCCAGATGATCGCCCGCTCGCGGATCACATCGACCACGCCCCGAAACCCGTCCTCGGAACCCACCGGGATCTGGATCGGCACCGCGTTGGCGCCCAGGCGCTCGCGGATCATGTCCACCACGTGGGGGAAGTCCGAGCCGACCCGATCCATCTTGTTGACGAACGAGATGCGCGGCACCCGGTACTTGTCGGCCTGGCGCCACACCGTCTCGGACTGGGGCTCCACGCCGCCCACAGCGCAGAACACCGCCACGGCGCCGTCCAGCACGCGCAGGGACCGCTCCACCTCGATGGTGAAGTCCACATGTCCGGGAGTGTCGATGATGTTCACGCGGTGGTCGTTCCAGAAGCAGGTCGTGGCAGCGGACGTAATGGTGATGCCCCGCTCCTGCTCTTGCTGCATCCAGTCCATGGTGGCCGAGCCCTCGTGGACCTCGCCCATTTTGTAGGTCTTTCCGGTATAGAAGAGGATCCGCTCCGTCGTCGTGGTCTTCCCGGCATCGATGTGGGCCATGATGCCGATATTCCGGGTTCTCTCGAGTGGGGTCCGCAACATGACCGTGTGCCCGTCAGGGCCTCCCTACCACCGGTAGTGGGCGAACGCCTTGTTGGCGTCGGCCATGCGGTGGGTGTCCTCGCGCTTCTTGACGCTTTCGCCGCGCTCGTTGGCCGCGTCGATGATCTCGTCGGCCAGCTTCTCGCGCATGCTCTTGCCGGAACGGGCGCGGGCGTAGGATGCCAACCAGCGCATGGCCAGCGAGGTAGCGCGCTCCGGGCGCACCTCGATCGGCACCTGGTAGGTGGCGCCGCCAACACGCCTCGACTTCACCTCCAGCCGCGGCCGCACGTTGTCCAGCGCCCGCCGGAACATGGCCAGCGGGTCGTTGCGGGTCTTCCCCTCGATGAGCTCGAACGACCCGTACAGGATGTGCTCGGCGGTGCTCTTCTTGCCATCCTTCATGATGACGCTCATGAAGCGCGTCACCATCCGGTCCTGGTACTTGGGATCCGGAAGCACCTTGCGCTTCGGTACTTCTCGACGTCGGGGCATCGTTCCTCGTCCTGTCGGCCCATGATGGGCCAAGACACGAACAGCCTCCCCGACACCCTCTGGCGCCGGGGCGGCCATCCGCGAGTCCTACTTGGGCCGCTTGGCACCGTACTTCGAGCGGCGCTGGGCCCGGTCCGCCACGCCCGTGGCGTCGAGCGAGCCGCGCACGATGTGGTAGCGGACGCCCGGAAGGTCCTTGACGCGGCCGCCGCGCACCAGGACCACGGAGTGTTCCTGGAGCGTGTGACCCACGCCGGGGATGTACGCGTTCACCTCACGCCCGTTGGTCAGCCGTACACGCGCCACCTTGCGGAGCGCCGAGTTCGGCTTCTTGGGGGTCGTGGTGAACACGCGCAGGCACACGGCGCGCTTCTGCGGCGAGTTCTCCAGGTCCGCGGACTTGGAGCGCTTGCGCTGTTGCACGCGGCCCTTGCGAATCAGCTGCTGAATGGTCGGCATGTGTGTGTTGCCCGCTTCGTTTGCACGCGCTGCGTCGAACGAAGCCCAAGGGAAAAGCCTCCCCCTGGGTCCCATCCGGGCGGCGCAGAGACCGGAGACACGGTGCCTCGGGTGCCCTCTACGACTCCCCGGACGAGCCGCTCACAGGGGTGGGCTTGTCCACGAAAAACCGCCGTATCCTAGCGGGCTTGGACCCTCTGTCAACGCGTTGGGGAGGGCCCGGGAAGCGACCAGAAGGTCGCCCCCGGGGGACTCCCATCAGCTCTCGATCGGCTCGCTGCCGCTGCCCGGGGCCGCCACGATGGGGGCTTCGCCCGGGACCGGCTCGGCGCCACCCAGGGCGGACGCGGGGCTACCGGTCTCCTCGATCAGCCCGCCCTCCTCCTCGCCGCCCTGCAGGACTTCGTCGGGGGCTTCGATCTGGATCCCGATGTTCTTGTAACGGGCCAGACCGGTCCCGGCGGGGATCAGCCGGCCCATGATCACGTTCTCCTTGAGGCCGTGCAGGTAGTCGGTCTTGCCCCAGATGGCCGCCTCGGTGAGCACCTTGGTGGTCTCCTGGAAGGAGGCCGCCGAGATGAAGGAGTCGGTGGAGAGCGAGGCCTTGGTGATGCCGAGCAGCAGCGGCTCGGCAATCGCCGGCTGGCGACCCTCGTCCAGCAGCCGCGCGTTCTCCGACTCGAAGAGCTGCTTCTCGACCTGCTCGCCCACCAGGAACTCGGTGTCCCCGACCTCCTTGATGCGCACCCGGCGCAGCATCTGGCGAACGATCACCTCGATGTGCTTGTCGTTGATCTTCACGCCCTGGAGGCGGTAGACCTCCTGCACCTGGTCCACCATCCAGCTCGAGAGCTCCGTCTCACCCTTGATCTTCAGGATGTCGTGCGGGTTCTCGGAGCCGTCCATCAGGGCCTCACCGGCCCGCACGTGATCGTCCTCGTGCACCGCGATGTGCTTGCCCTTGGGGATCAGGTACTCCTTCGGCTCGGCGCCCTCCACGTCGGGCGTGACGTACACGCGGCGCTTGCCGCGCACGTCGGTGCCGAAGGACACCGTGCCGTCCACCTCCGTGACGATGGCGAACTCCTTGGGCTTGCGGGCCTCGAAGAGCTCCGCCACCCGGGGCAGACCGCCGGTGATGTCCTTGGTCTTGGTGGTCTCACGCGGGATCTTCGCCACCACGTCGCCGGGCGAGAGCACCTCGCCTTCGCTGACCACCACGTGGGCTCCCACCGGGAGCAGCGAGCGCGCGATCGTGGCTCCGTCGGCGTCCTTGATCGAGATGCGCGGACGCAGGTCCGGGTCCTTGGACTCACAGATCACCTTGGAGGACATGCCGGTGAACTCGTCCACCTGCTCCTGCATGGTGACACCCTCGAGGATGTCCCCGAACTTCACGGTGCCGGCCACCTCGGTAAGGATGGCGTTGGAGAAGGGGTCCCATTCCAGCAGTACGGCGCCGGACTTCACCTCTTCGCCCTCGCCCACCTTGACGATGGCGCCGTAGACGACGGGGTGACGCTCGCGCTCGCGGCCGGTGGCGTCGTAGACGGCAAGCTCGCCATTGCGGCTCATGGCCACGCGCTGACCCTGGGCATTCTCCACGCAGCGAACGCTGTGGTACCGGACCTGGCCTTCGCTCACCGCCTCGGCGTGTGACGCCTCGGCCCGCCGGGTGGCGGCGCCACCGATGTGGAAGGTCCGCATGGTGAGCTGGGTGCCGGGCTCGCCGATGGACTGGGCCGCGATCACACCGATCGCCTCGCCCAGGTTGACCATCTCGCCGCGGGACAGGTCGCGCCCGTAGCACTTGACGCACACGCCCCGGCGCGTCTCGCAGGTCAGCACCGAGCGGATCATGACCCGCTCGATTCCGGCGTCCTCGATGATCCGGACCTTGTCCTCGTCGATCTCCTCACCCGAGGCGACGAGGACCTCGTCGGTGAGCGGGTCGCGGATGTCATCCAGGGACACGCGGCCCAGGATGCGCTCGCCGATCGGCTCGATGATCTCGCCACCTTCCACCAGGGGGCCGGCCTCGATGCCCTCGCCGGCGCCGCAGTCCCCCAGGCGGATGATCATGTCCTGGGACACGTCCACCAGCCGGCGGGTCAGGTAGCCCGAGTTGGCCGTCTTGAGAGCCGTGTCGGCCAGGCCCTTGCGCGCACCGTGAGTCGAGATGAAGTACTGGAGAACCGACAGGCCTTCGCGGAAGTTCGACGTGATGGGCGTCTCGATGATCTCGCCGGAGGGCTTGGCCATCAGCCCGCGCATGCCGGCGAGCTGACGGATCTGCTGCGCGGATCCCCGGGCGCCCGAGTCGGCCATCATGTAGATGGAGTTGAAGCTCGGGACCCGCTTCTCGTTGCCATCGCTGTCGGTGATCACGTCGGTGCCCAGGCGTTCGAGCATCTGCGCCGCCACCTGCTCCGTGGTCTGGGCCCAGATGTCGATCACCTTGTTGTAGCGCTCACCGTCGGTGATCAGACCGTCCTGATACTGCTGCTCGATCTCCGCGACCTGGGAGTTGGCGTCAGCCAGGAACTGCTCTTTGTCGCTGGGGATCTGCATGTCGTCCAGGCAGATCGAGATGCCGGCCTGGGTGGCCGCCTGGTAGCCCAGGGTGCGCACGCGATCGGCCAGGATCACCGTGGCCTTGCTGCCGAGGCGCCGATAACACTGGTCGATCAGCTCGCCCAGCGCCTTCTTGTCCATGACCTGGTTGATGATCTCGAACGGGATCTCATCCGGCACGATGTCGTGCAGCAGGACCCGGCCCGCCGTGGTGTCCGCCAAAGAACCGTCCATGCGCACCTTGATGGCCGCCTGCAGGTCCAGCTCGCCCGAGTCGTAGGCCATGCGGACCTCGTGGGAGCCGGAGAAGCGCATGCCCTCGCCCCGGGAGCCGGGCCGCTCGCGAGTCATGTAGTAGCAGCCCAGCACGATGTCCTGGGTGGGTCCGATGATCGGGCGTCCGGTGGCCGGGGAGAGGATGTTGTTGGTGCTCATCATCAGCACCCGGGCCTCGATCTGTGCCTCCACGGACAGCGGCACGTGCACCGCCATCTGGTCCCCGTCGAAGTCGGCGTTGAATGCGGCGCAGACCAGCGGATGCAGCTGGATCGCCTTGCCGTCGATGAGCAGGGGCTCGAAAGCCTGGATTCCCAGCCGGTGCAGGGTGGGCGCCCGGTTCAGCATGACCGGGTGCTCCTTCACGACCTCCGCGAGGATGTCCCAGACCTCGGGACGCTCCTTCTCCACCATTTTCTTGGCGGCCTTGATGGTGGTGACGTAACCGCGCTGCTCGAGCTTGGAGTAGATGAAGGGCTTGAACAGCTCGAGCGCCATGCGCGTCGGCAGCCCGCACTGGTGCAGCCGCAGCTCGGGACCCACCACGATCACCGAACGGCCCGAGTAATCCACCCGCTTGCCGAGCAGGTTCTGGCGGAAGCGGCCGGACTTGCCCTTGAGCATGTCCGACAGCGACTTCAGCGGCCGCTTGCTGGGGCCCGTGATCACCTTGCCGCGGCGCCCGTTGTCGAAGAGCGCGTCCACCGCCTCCTGAAGCATGCGCTTCTCGTTGCGGATGATCACCTCCGGAGCGTTCAACTCCTGGAGGCGCTTGAGGCGATTGTTGCGGTTGATGACCCGACGGTACAGGTCGTTGAGGTCGCTGGTGGCGAAGCGCCCGCCGTCCAGCGGAACCAGCGGCCGGAGGTCCGGCGGAATCACCGGAACCACTTCCAGGATCATGTGCTCGGGCGAGTTGCCCGACTCGCGAAAGGCCTCGAGCACCTTGAGCCGCTTGGCCAGCTTCTTGCGCTTGGCCTCGCTGGTCGCCTCCTTCATCTCCTGGCGCAGCTCGGCCGACTCCTTCTCCACGTCGATGCCGCCCAGCATCTCGCGGACCGCCTCGGCGCCGATGCCGTAGTCGAAGGCGTCGCGGCCGTACTCTTCCCGAGCCTCGGCCAGACGCTCGTCGTTGAGCAGCTCGCCCCGGCGCAGATCGGTTTCCTGGGGGTCGATGACGATGTGCGACTCGAAGTAGAGCACCCGCTCCAGGTCGCGGAGCGACACCTCGAGGATGTTCCCGATGCGCGACGGAAGCGACTTGAGGAACCAGATGTGGGCCACCGGCGTCGCCAGCATGATGTGGCCCATGCGCTCGCGGCGGACCTTGGACTGGATCACCTCGACGCCACACTTCTCGCAGACGACGCCACGGTGCTTCATGCGCTTGTACTTGCCGCAGTTGCACTCGTAGTCCTTGACCGGACCGAAGATCTTGGCGCAGAAGAGCCCGTCGCGTTCCGGCTTGAAGGTCCGGTAGTTGATGGTCTCCGGCTTCTTCACTTCGCCGAACGACCACTCCCGGATCTTCTCGGGGGAGGCGATGGAAATCCGCAGGGCGTTGAACGCCAACGGATCCTTGGGCTTCTCAAACAAGTTGTAGAGGTCACGCAATGCGGTCTCCTCCTCAGTTCGTTTCTTCGAGGAGCTCGACGTCCAGGCCCAGGGCCTGCAACTCCTTCACAAGTACGTTGAAGCTCTCCGGGAGCCCCGGCTCGAGCGAGCACTCACCCTTGACGATCGACTCGTAGATCCGCGTCCGACCCAGCACATCGTCGGACTTGACGGTGAGGAACTCCTGCAGGCCGAAGGCGGCGCCGTAGGCCTCCAGGGCCCAGACCTCCATCTCGCCCAGACGCTGACCGCCGAACTGCGCCTTGCCGCCCAGCGGCTGCTGGGTGACCAGGCTGTAGGGCCCGATGGAGCGTGCGTGGATCTTGTCGTCGGCCAGGTGGTGCAGCTTCAGCATGTAGAGGATGCCGACGGTCACATCCATGTCGAAGGGCTCACCGCTGCGCCCGTCGAAGAGCACGGTCTGCCCGTCGGTGGGCAGCTCCGCGCGCTCGAGCTCGGCTTTGATCTCGTCTTCCTTGGCTCCGTCGAAGACCGCCGTGGCCATGTGCACGCCGCGGCGGGCCCTCTGGGCCAGATCCCGAATCGTCTCTTCGGAGGCCTCGTCCAGCATCTTTCCGATCCGCTCGTCGGCGTAGGCTTCCTTGAGCCGCTGGCGCAGGGCCGCGGGGTCGCCGGCGCGGCGAGCGAGCTCGCCGATCTGGGCGCCAAGCCCCCGTGCCGCCCAACCCAGGTGGGTTTCCAGGATCTGCCCGATGTTCATGCGCGAGGGCACACCCAGCGGGTTCAGCACGATGTCCACGGGCGTGCCATCCGCCGTGTAGGGCATGTCCTCCTCGGGCAGGATCCGCGAGATGACGCCCTTGTTGCCATGGCGGCCCGCCATCTTGTCACCCACCGAGAGCTTGCGCTTGATGGCCACGTAGACCTTGACCATCTTGAAGACGCCCGGCGGCAGCTCGTCGCCCTTGCGCAGCCGCGCGATCTTCTCGTCGAAGACCGCCTTGATCACGCCGGCCTGCTCGTCGACGCCCGCCAGCAGGCGGTCGATCCTCCCCTGGACCTTGGCGTCGGAGACCTGGATGTCCCGCCACTTGCGACGCGGGATCTCGGCCAGGATCTCCTCCCGGATCGTGTCGCCGGACTTGAGCCACTCCTCCCTGCGGCGCTCGTCGGCGACGCGGTTGGCGGCCTTCTTGCCGACGATGAGCTGACGCATGCGGTTCAGGGCGCTGTCCCGGACGATCCGGGTCTCGTCCTCCTGGTCCTTGCGTAGGTGCTCGACCTCGGCCTCCTCGATGGCCCGGGCCCGCTCGTCCTTCTCCACGCCGCGGCGCGAGAAGACCTGCGCCCCGATGACCGTGCCCGAGACCCCCGGCGGAACCCGCAGCGAGGTGTCGCGAACGTCTCCGGCCTTCTCGCCGAAGATGGCGCGCAGCAGCCGCTCCTCCGGGGAGAGCTGGGTCTCCCCCTTGGGCGTGATCTTGCCCACCATGATGTCGTCGGCCTGGACCTCGGCGCCGATGCGCACGATGCCCGCCTCGTCGAGGTCCTTGAGCGCTTCCTCGCCCACGTTGGGGATGTCGCGGGTGATCTCCTCCTTGCCCAGCTTGGTGTCGCGGGCAACACACTCGAACTCCTCGATGTGCACGGAGGTGAAGATGTCCTCCTTCACCACCCGCTCGGAGATCAGGATCGAGTCCTCGAAGTTGTACCCGCCCCAGGGCATGAAGGCGACGAGCACGTTGCGGCCCAGGGCCAGCTCGCCGAAGTCCGTCGCCGGACCGTCGGCAATCACCTGCCCCTTCCGCACGCGATCGCCCGGACGGACGATGGGCTTCTGGTTGATGCAGGTGTTCTGGTTGGAGCGCTGGTACTTGATGAGGTTGATGATGTCGACGTTGGTGGACGCGCCGTCCTCCTCGTCGGGTTTGATCACGATCCGCGCGGCGTCCACCGACTCCACGGCGCCGTCGCGCTTGGCGACGACGGTGACGCCGGAGTCGCGGGCCACCACGGCCTCCATCCCGGTCCCCACCAGCGGCGCCTCGGTCACCATCAGCGGGACCGCCTGGCGCTGCATGTTGGAGCCCATCAGCGCGCGGTTGGCGTCATCGTTCTCGAGGAAGGGGATGAGGGACGCGGCCACCGAGACCAGCTGATTGGGCGAGACGTCCATCATCTGGACTTCGTCCGGGGGCAGCATGGTGAACTCGCCCGTCTTCCGGCAAGAGACCGCTTCGCGCGAGAAGCTCCCAGATTCGTCCACAGGCGCGTTGGCCTGGGCGATGGCCAGCCGCTCCTCCTCCAGGGCGGAGAGGTACTTGACCTCGTTGGTGATCTTGCCTCCGCTGACCACGCGGTAGGGCGTCTCGATGAAGCCGTAGCCGTTTACCCGAGCGAACGTGGACAAGGAGGCGATCAGACCGATGTTGGGCCCTTCCGGCGTCTCGATGGGGCAGATGCGGCCGTAGTGGGTCGGGTGCACGTCGCGCACTTCGAATCCCGCCCGCTCGCGGGTCAGGCCACCCGGTCCCAGGGCCGAGAGCCGGCGCTTGTG
>Ga0255054_10002659_pt1 | contig 10134 bp, 9 predicted proteins | sample JV7_2_23_MG_FD_188634 | JGI IMG/M metagenome (GOLD analysis project Ga0255054, IMG submission 188634) | Seawater microbial communities from Jervis Inlet, British Columbia, Canada - JV7_2_23 | ecosystem: Environmental > Aquatic > Marine > Inlet | place: Canada: British Columbia | collected... | reverse complement strand
GGGAGGCTATAGAAGGGGGTTCTGGTCACCAGAGTGGACCCGCTTCGGTTCTCCCGCTCCACCTTCCTCCCCGTGCCGTCGAGGGTCCGATCATATTTGGTGATCTCGAGCCGATAAAGACCCTCCCGCTCCGTCCACGCCTGAACCGCCAGTGCTTTTCGAGCCTCCTCCCAAACCCGGGCGATTTCCGACGCCTCGTCTGGGCGTAGGCGGCACCGCGCGTCTGCCTCGACCTGAATTCCGGCGAGGGTTATGGCATGAAAGGAGAGAGAAATGGCGACCTGCCCTGACTCTCCTTCACGAAGAGTGAAAGGAGAACTGGTTTTTGTCGCTCTCCCGATCATCTCCGCCTTCACCTGGAACACCCCGGGACCGGAAATCGAAAAGAGGAACCGGCCTGAATTGCCCGTCAGTGCACTGCGAATCAGGCGGCCTTCCTCATCGAGGAGGGAGACGAAGGCACCCGCAATCGGACGTGCGGACTCGGACTCCGTGACATGCACGACGACGGATTGCCCGGATGCTGGGGTGACTAACGGGTGGAGTAGGGATACTGACAGAAGGACCGCTATGGCGAGGACCCTCATGGTGCCCTCCCGGAGGCATGGCTTGCCGCGTCTTCCTCTGATACGCTTTGATACGCTGGCACGTTACATGGGGTTCCCAGGGTCGCAGAGGGGACCCTCCCATGAACAAGCCGACCACGGGAGACCGATTAGGGGTAGCGGTAGATGAGAGAGTTGATGTTCATGCCGGCTCCCACAGACGCAAACACAAGGACATCTCCGGGGCTGAATCCTTGGTCGTTCAGATGTCCACGACGCATCAAATCGAACAGAGTGGGTAGGGTGGCAACCGAACTGTTGCCAAGCCACGAGATGGTCATGGGCATGATTTGCGCCGGGATCTCACTCATCCCGTACAGGCGAAAGAGACGTTTCAGGATGGAATGATCCATCTTGGCATTGGCCTGGTGCAGCAGAACTTTGGCCACATCAGTGAGATCGAGTCGGGCTCGGTTCAGGCTGTCCTGCACCACCCCTGGCACAGTCTGGACAGCGTACTCGTACAGCTTCCTACCATACATCTTCAGGAAGAGTCGGTCATCCGGGTGCTCCGGATCATAGGAGGGCCCCATCCAGAGCAGCCTGGCATGGTCCAGCGTGTCGGAGCGGGTGGCGTGGCTCAGGATTCCAACGGGCTCCTGGACCTCCGCCGCCTCCAGCACCGCCGCCCCTGCACCATCGGCGTAGATCATGCTGTCGCGATCGTGGGGATCCGATACCCGAGAAAGGGTCTCGGCCCCGATGATGAGGGCGCGTTTGGCATCCCCGGAGCGAAGAAAATAATCGGCATGGATCACCGCCTGTAGCCACCCTGGGCAACCGAACGGCAGGTCATAGGCGACACAGGAGGGATTTTTTATCCGCAGGCGCTCCTTGATCCGGGCAGCCAAGGTGGGGCATAAATCGAGGCGAAGGCGGTCCGCGCGAACGTCCCCGAAGTTGTGGGCAACGATGATGTAGTCCAGGGATTCTGGATCTGTGTCGGCATCGGCCAAGGCCTGGTCGGCGGCTTCCGCACCAAGGTCCGAGGCCACCAGGTCATCAGAGGCGTAACGCCGGTCCGATATCTCGGTGATATCCCGGAGCTTCTCGACGACACGTGGATTGTCTACCGGGTCGAGAGGCTGCCCATAGTCCAAAAAGAACTCGTTCCCAATGAAATCCTGGTTCGCGATCTTCCGGGTAGGGACACAGCTACCTGAACCAGTGAATACCGAATATCGTCGTGCGCCCATAGTGACCATTGGCTAGAAGGATCCGATTGGGAGGAGGCAGTATAGGAACCTGGGAGGCCGCGCGTCCAGGGCCCCAAGAGAGTTGGTTGACGTCGGGAGGTCTGGTCGGCCCTCAACGGCGATGCTGGTTGTAGAGTCTACCCTCACCAATCTCGATGGTGGGGAAGCGGTCCCAGAAGACTGCCCGATCGAAGGTTTGGACCACTACCAGGAATATGAAGTACAGGATCACCACTCCAGGAAATTGGAATACCCTCCGCCAGCCGATTCGGAGGCGGGCGGCTCTCACGGTCCACACTAGCGCGCCAACCGATATCAATATGAATAGGACGATGGCACCTTGGTAGGAAAGTCCCACCAAACTCGCCGCATCCGTCAACTCACCCCCCTCACCGGTCAATAGGGCAATCCCACTCCGTACGATGAAGTAGCAGACGTTGGCAAGGACGAATGCCAGGCCCCACCTCCCCCATCGGGAGTTCAGCCGCGCTCGTTGAACCCAGATCAATCCAATGGATATCTGAACGACGTTGCTCAAGGGCCCGCCGGCGGAACCGACGGCGTATTCCAGATCCGTGATATCCCGGAGCGGGTACTCTTTCACTAGCGACATTCCCGCTGGAATCCCCTGTACCCAATAAATAATGCAGTGGCCCAGTTCGTGGAGGAGCGCTGAGAAAAGAGCCAAAAGGAGAAAGAGTGCGGGAAACCGGAGGGAATCAAGGATTCCGGTCCATCGATCTTGCGACGATCTCACATCCCGCCCTTTCTCCACTCCGCGGAGTTGGGTGATCCCCAACGCTCTCTGAACCGGCTGGCAGCAGCGTAACGAATCGTGGGCCCGTGCCCGAAGCAAGCTACGTCGAAGTCGAATCGACACAAATGCCGTAGGCTCATGACGCCTTGGTGTAGGTGCTCATAAGCGATCATGAGCCGAAGTCCAAGAATGTTCGCTGCTGCGTCACCCACGAAAAGGACCCCACGTTTTCGAGCAAGGAAAACGACATGGCCCTCAGTGTGACCCGGCGTATGGATTACCGAGATCCCACCTGCCACAGGGATTTCATCCCCGTTGCCCACCAGCACGTCTGCCTTCGCAGGCGTCACGGTACTAGGCTTCGGCGCGATGATCAGTCGGAAGAGGAGGCTGTTGAGCATTCCGGGGGTGGGAAGGAGACGACGCATTACCCGACCACTGGCGACAAGCAGTGCGTCTCTTCGGTGCATATATACTCGGGCCGAGGTCAACTTCTTCAGGTCAGCGAGACCACCGGAGTGATCCGGATGGCAGTGGGTGATGAGGATCTGCCGAACATCGGCGAGGTCTCGTCCTAGCGAACGCACTGCATCGGAGATCATGGCCGCACTGCCCGTCACGCCCGTGTCAACGAGAGTCAGACCATCGGATTCAGAGTCGAGGAGGAAGGCATTCACACCCGGCAACCGTATCTGATGCAACCCGGGTTGGATCTCCCGCACACTCATCGTGGCTCTTTCTCATGGACCCTGGCGTCCTGGGAGGAAAGACGTTCGAAGTAGAACAGGATGCCGATCACTATCTGCCAGGGAGTTGGATCTCGAACAGATCCTGCCAGAGCTTTCCGGTGACGAAAAAAGTACCTCGGTCCGGATTGAAGGCGATACCGTTCATCACCGCCCCTGGATCCGGAACCCGTCTGGCAACAGACGACATGAGGAAGCCGTCGATCTCTGAGATGACAGAGCCGGTGGATTTTTCGATACGCAGGATTCTGGTCGTCTGGTAAACGTTCGCGAAAATGTCGCCGCCCACGCACTCCAGCTCATTGAGTTGAGAGACTGAGAACCCGCCTTTGGTGACCCGCAGTTCCTCCAGCACTTCAAAGGTGTTCGGGTCCCTGCGAACGAGGCGGTTACTGCCATCAGACATGAATAGGAATTCACCGTCGTAGCACAACCCCCAACCCTCCCCCTCATACTCGAACGTTCTCTGGAGGGTCAAGGAATCGGAATCATAGACAAAAGCCAAGCCTGAATGCCACGTGAGCTGAAATAGCTCGGTGCCGACCAATGCCAGACCTTCACCGAAGTACTCTTGAGCGAGGTGGGTGATCTGGAGTACTTCTCCGGATTCGATCTCGACCTTCCGGATACTCGAAGCGCCATTGCGGCCTGTGCTCTCGAATAGAAAGCCATCGGAGAACACCAAGCCCTGAGTGTAGGCCTCCGGATCATGCGGCAGAGTTCGAAGGATCTGATAATCCTCGATCTGGACACCCCGGTCACACCCAGCCAACACGCATAGAAAAAGAAGGGGTGTTGAGAATGATCTTTTCATTTACCTCACCTCTTCCCACGGAGGTCGCCGGACAAATAACCGTGCCACAGAATGCGAGCGGCCACGGCCCGCCACGGAGCCCAACGGAGGGTTTCCTCGGCCGCTTCCTCAACAGTAGGTCGCCGTGGCAATCCCCGCAGGTGCTGCAAAGAGTTGAGCAACGCAACATCTCCTGTAGGCCAGACGTCGGGCCTTCGGAGGGCCATGAGGAGATAGACGTCAGCCGTCCAAGGCCCGATCCCTTTGACCCGCTGTAGTTCCTGGCGCGCAGTCATGACTGGCGCCCGCGCGACTCGCCGCAGGTTCAACTCCCCAGCCCTGACCTGTTCGGCGACCGCAACGCAGTACGCCGCTTTCTGCCGCGTCAGGCCGAGGCGTCGCAGGTCGGACGCCCCGCAAATAATAATCGCTTCCGGGGTCACCTCGCCCAGATGATTCTCCAACCGATGGAAGATCGCCTGACCTGATGCGAGGGAGACCTGCTGCTCGAGAATGATCCGCACCAATGTCGCGATCCCTGGTCGTCGAGCCCACAACGGTGGTGATCCGTTCCGGCGCACCACGCCACCAAGATCCGGGTCAGCGCGCACGAGATGGGCAACCCCGCGACGCAGGCTGCCGGTATCGAGGCGGCGAAGCGGTTCTTTCTCGGGCATCGCTGTCGTCTCTTAAGTCCTGGTGAAGGACGAGTCCGGCATCAGATGAACTCCGTCAGATGGCCTAGACCGATACGATTCAGGATCCTCGGAAATTCGGGGTGGTCATGCAAACCCAGGGCTCTTGGAACGGCGAAAATATAGGGAAGGTTACTGTCTCTTTCCTCTACCCCCCGGTCCAAGGATGAAAACGCCTGTTCGAACTGCCCGAGCCCGGCATGAGCCACTGCTAGCCAGAACCCAGATACGTACCCTTCCGCCGCTCGTTCCTCCATCTCCGCCAGGACCGCACGGCTCTCGGACTCCATGCCCAATGCGCCGTAGAAACCACCCAACATCCCCAGCCAGAGAGTGGGCCGCCCCGCGAGACGGAGGGCCTCCTTGAGGTGAGTAATGGCCTCGTCACCCTTCCCTCTTCGGAACAAGGTGTCGCCCAACCCCAGATGACTCACTGGCCCTCCCGGGTTTTCGGCCAACTCCTGCCGGTGAATCCTCTCTGACTCCTCCAGATGCCCGAACACCATTTGGAGAGTGCCTAACCTGAGGTTCGCCCTGGAATCCAGGGGACTCAGGTGCTGGGCCCTTCTATTGGCCGCCAGGGCTTCTTCGAAGTCGAATCGGATGTAGGTCCAGTAGAACTCCATCCAAAGAAAGGCATCGGCGAAGTTGGGGTTGATCTCAATTGCCCGGTCAAAGCCAGCTTTGGCCCCTTCGAAATCGAAGTCGTGCCACATGCTAACCAGAGCCCGAGCCAGGTGACCCTCGGGGAGTTGAGGATCCAGCTCCAGGGCTCGGGTGGCTGCGCCCAGGGCACGGGTCATGGACTCTTTGGGAGGGTAGTCCGAGAAGCCGATGGATTGGTTGGTGAGAGCATCGGCCAGGCCCGCGAATGCAGGCGCGTAGCTGTCGTCGATCCGGATACAGGTCTCGAACTCTTCGATGGCACGGGCCAGGGATTCGGGTGCGAAGCTGGCGAGAGCGTACCGCCCCCGTAGAAAGGCTTCGTACGCTGATAGCTTGGTGGAGGGCACCTCCGGTCTAACCTCCGCGGGGACTCCGTCGCGGAGTCGTTCCACCACTTTCCCAGCAATCTCCTCCTGAATCCGGAATATGTCCCCCAGATCGCGATCGAACTGCTCTGACCAAAGATGGTAACCATCGGCCGTGTTGATGAGCTGAGCCGTGATCCGAAGGGTCTGACCCGATCGCCTTACGCTTCCCTCGATTACGCTGGATACGTTCAGCCGCGAGCCGATCTCCCTTACATCGAGCCGTCCACCCTTGAAAGCGAACGCCGACGTCCGGGCAGCCACCCGGATCCCTGCTTGCCTCGCCAGGGCATTCGTCAATTCCTCGGTGATTCCGTCCGCGAAATACTCTCCCTCAGGCTCCGGGCTCATACTCTCGAAAGGAAGCACCGCCACTGATAGGCCAGTATCAGGCGAAGTGGGAACGGGTCTGAGTTTGGGAGAGCTACGACCGAGATCCGGGTGCACCTGAAATACCCAAGCGAGGGTAAGGGCCACGGGAAACCCGAGGATGACCAGAACAACCACCCAACTCACCGTCCAGTCGGGCACCAACAGCCTCGGCAGAATGAGATCGGCGGCCTCAATGAGGCCGATTCCCGCGACCACGTAGACCGCCGCAACGCGGATGACTTTCCGCCGCTGCAGCTCGGTCCACAGATTCGAGATTTTCGACGCCATTAGCTGCGGCTCAGGTAGGAAGGGGTCGCCCGGACCATCCTCCTTGAATCTACCTACGAAGGTCACGCCCGAAGATGCGTCCCTCCACGGCTTTGATCATCTCTGGTCCGTTGGAACTATTGGTTAGTAGGACATACCCCAGGTTCTCCTCAACCCCATAGATGAAGTCCGCGATGAAGATCACATTGTTGCCGCCATGGTAAACGTACCGGCGTGGTCCATCCGATACGAGACCCAGTCCGTGCCCCCAACTCCGCTCAAAATCGCCAATCGTATCCACCGTAGCACCAGGGACCGCAAGTGCGGAGTATAGCCCCTGTGTCTGAATTTCCGACGCCAGATGCGCCCCGAACTTGCCGAGATCCGATGCCGTCGTGTGCAAGGTGGAGCTCGCAAGCGCCAAGTGAATCTCCCACTTGTCCGGACTACCCTCAGCGTCATGTCCCAAGGAGTAGTTGGTCCGGGTCTCAGCGTCGAACAGAAAACTGCTCCTGGTCATGCCCAAGGGCTCAAAAACTCTATCCTTCGCCAACTCATTCAGACCCTTCCCGGTCCTCTCTTCCACGATCCGCTGCAGGAGAACGTAGCCTTCGCCAGAGTACCGGTACTGGGTTCCCGGGTCCACGAAGAATCTGAGAGTATCGTCGGGCGCGAAGAGCTCCGAATAACTTTGCGCGTTAAAGTCCATTCGGCTGCGCCAATTGGGGAGTCCGCCGTGATGCGTCAGGAGAAGTCGCGGGGTGAGGGTTTCAGACCGTGGGTCGTAGGCTATCTCCGGAACCTCTCCTACCAGCGTCTGAAGGGGTGCGTCGAGTTCCAACACACCCTCGCGCACCAATGAAAAGACCACATAGGCGAACACGGGCTTACTGATGGACGCGGCTTCAAACGCGGTTCTCGTGTCGATTCGCTCTGGGGCAGCGTGGCTTTTAACCCCACCTACATGCTCGTACAGGAGACCACCGTCGTCGAACAGGGCGAAACCGAAGCCGGGAACCCCATGCTCGACTGTGAGGCTGTCCAGGAAAAGGCCAAGGGAGTCGAACTCGGAAGTCCGGCCCGGGTTGGTGCAGGACAACAAGATCGATCCAAGGACCAGCAGGCATATTTGATTCAGTTTCATAGAGACCAAACCCATTCGAGGAACGATACCCGACCGAAACGCAGTATACCCCTCATAAGAAGCTCGGACCAACGGAGGCATGGTCTCCCACCGAGAAGGCCCCAGCGTCAGGCCCCCAATGATCCAAGGAGTCCCGGCACTCCCTCTTGCTCTAAAAGCTGGAGCCCAAAGCGTTGCTCGGAGACCCCCTCTTTCAGTTGAAAGTCGTACCAAGCCCGGCGGTTCCGGATTTGCCCATCAAAGAAGGCGAAGTGGACCGACGTCTCCTGCTTGAGCTCTTGAGCGAGCTCAACGAGGTGTGAGGAGAAAATGGATCCGCTGGTTTGGCTTCTCGCGAAACCCCGAATCACCATCAGTGAGGCGTCAAAAGCATCCTTCACGTTAGTCCCGCGAAACACTTCATCGACCACCACAAGGGTCCTCTTTCCATTGGTCACAGCCTCCGCGATTTCCCTGACTCGCCGGACCTCGGCCAAAAAGAAACTCAGCCCTTCCCGTAGGTTCTCTTCCGGACTGAGACTCGAGTAGATGCCGTCGAGTGGTGAGAAGCGGAGTCGTTGGGCCGGTACACCCATACCCAGGTGGGCGAGAAAGGCCGACAGGGCCACAGCTTTCAAATAAGTGGTTTTCCCTGCCATGTTTGGTCCAGTCAGGAAGACCAGCGTCTTCCCATCGGCGAGCCTGACCGGGTTCGTAACCGGGTTCTCGAGGAAGGGGTGAAACACACCCTCACCTTCAAAAATGAACTCGCCACCCTCAACCACTTCGGGGAAAACCAAGCCTTTCTGATCGATCACCTCACCCATCGCGGTCAGTGCATCCAGATCGTACAGGAGCTCAAAGAATCGCTGGAAGTCGGCCCTGCGCTCCATCCTCAGGTATCGGTCGGCTCTGGAAATGGTCCATGGCCGCCGAGTGATGCGAACCTCCTCCAATCGGAGACGGTCAATCAGTGCCAGGAGATTCTCGACAGGGCGGCGAACCTCTGGGGGGGGGTTCTTTTGAACGACCCGGTTCAGGAAGGGAAGGAGCTGCGAGATCAACCTCTGAGTGGCGGCCACCCCAAGGCGAGCGTGTTGAAAGAGATCTCGGTAACCAACCGATACAAAAACCGACTGGAGGAAGAACTTCAGGCCCCGTGCACGAGAGGCCACATCCCAGGAGGAATCCAGATAGGCTCTTACCTCCCTGACCAAATCAGGATCCAGCTCAAACCCGATTCCTTCGGTGACGAGGAACCGCACCCCCGCCTGCACTTGGCGAATGAGGGAAGGATCCGACAATGGGTTTTCAAAACGGAATCGAAGAGCCCTGCTTCCACCGGGAGTCTTGGTCAAGTCCAGGGATTGGAACACTCCCGGTTTCCCATCCCGAGTCTGGAAAACCTCCAGGTCTCTGGTCGTTTCTTTGTCGAGCAGCACAGCGAGTCCTTTACCCTTGAGGAGCAAGTCAGGGTTAGTACACGCTGTGGACGTGGAGGTTTTCGGCGTGGGATGGGGCTCAGGCGATATCCGGCCGGCATTTGCAGCCGATCGGTCTAGTACCTTTCGATCAAACTGAGCGTACTTCTGCCCCCTGGGGTTATTCGCACGACAAGTGTTCGAAGGGCTCCGCCCTTTCGGAACTCAATCTCACGGCCTAGGAGGCCCAGGAGAATCCAACTCCGCCTGCCCAAAACCCAGCCGGATCGGATGAGTTGGCGGCGGACCAAGCTAGCTTTGCCGGAAACGTCGGTGACCCGGTGCCAGGATATTTCTCGTCCCTTGCCACCTGGCATATCTAGAATGCTGACAGACACAGACGGCAGGAAAGGGAGGTCAGTCGGATAGGTCGAGGGGCGATCCTGGGTCTCTGGGAAGGTCCGGCCGAAGGCAGAGGCCGTCTCGGCTCCACTCTCAACAAAGGTTTCCACGGAATCGTCGGGCCCCCGGCGAAACCGAAACTTCACACCAAACGGTCCTTCGCCTTCCTCTTCAATGGATTCGCCGGATTTCACGCGAAGGCGAGCGTTGTTCACCTCTTCTAGACACAATTTCCACTCATCAAGCATCGGACCCTCCTGCCCCTTCTTACGTCCTTTCCTCTTTGGGTCTTCTCAATGCCGTGCAAGGAACCATGATGAGCGCTTTCCAAGGCAGCACCCCAAGGACAGCCTAAACCGGGACCTACCGAGGCACCCTCGACACGCCCCAGAAGTTCTCAGGTGTCGCCACCAGATGCTGCAAACCGGTCCGGTCCAGTGCGGCGTGGATCTCCCTTTGTGCGAGATCCAGCACCTCATCCACGTCTACGGTCCTCACCTCCCGGTCCAACATCAACACCTCCCCGTTCACGATCACGGTCTCCACATCGTTGCCGTTCGCGAAATACGCCACGCGATAGAGGGGCATGTCGGGTGGATGGAGGTGCGGTTGGTACATGTCGATGAGGATGATGTCGGCCTTCTTCCCAACCTCAAGGGAGCCGATCTCGTCCTCCATCCCCAGAGCCCGGGCTGCGTCGATGGTGGCCATTTCCAACACCTTACC
>Ga0255054_10002658_pt1 | contig 10137 bp, 10 predicted proteins | sample JV7_2_23_MG_FD_188634 | JGI IMG/M metagenome (GOLD analysis project Ga0255054, IMG submission 188634) | Seawater microbial communities from Jervis Inlet, British Columbia, Canada - JV7_2_23 | ecosystem: Environmental > Aquatic > Marine > Inlet | place: Canada: British Columbia | collected... | reverse complement strand
GTACCGATGCGATTGCTCGGATCCGCGAACTGATTCAGAGAGCTATGGATGGATTTCGAGCCTCTTGCCGGGGAATTCTTGAACACACCGAGGATACGGTATCCTTCGGTGCTCAAGTTTTTCAGCTCCCCAGGGAAGATTTTCGCCGGGCCCTGCTGAGAAATCTCGAGCGCTGGGAGGTCGCCGCACGGCTGGACATCGAAGGGATGAACAACTGTCTGAAGGTTCAGCAGGAGATAGGCGCAGTACCCGCCGATCTACAGCTCGACGGTATGATCCAGCAGTTATAGTTCGGATGTCGGGATCAGATGAAACCGTTATATCTTCTCTGAACCACCGCCTGATAGACGGTATTGACAAAGGTGATAAAATCGAACACCGGTTTGTCCGTGGCTTCCTGAATATCCGCTGCAAAGGGCGGTAGATCGCTGCATTCCAGCAGCAGAGCTCCGATGTCGGGGCTGGCCCTGACAAAATCCTTAGCTATTTCTACGACCTGTTTCCGCAACAGGTCGACATCCAGGATCGTGCGTGTTCCCCCCATGAAACAGGCGTAAAACTCAGTTGAGGCTTCCAGACCTGCTACCACGTAGGCAGTCGTTTCATCGATTCCGACAGGTTCGAGAAACTCCTTGGTAAGTCGTTTCTTGGAAGCGGTCAGTATTCCGACCTTTTTATGTTTGCCGACCAGTCGGGAGATCAGTGGAACCAGGAGCAGAGGAGATGAAAAAACCGGAATGTCGACCTCCTCGGTAAGCACCCCCTGCACCACTGAGAAAAAGCCGCAGGACATGACCACCGCCCGGACACCGTCGGCCTCCAGCTCCTTGACAGTATCCACGGTCCTCTGTACATCCGGTGTATACAGGCCCTGTTCATCCCGAACCGGGGCGTAGGGGTTGTCATGCAGTCCCTTGATGACCTTCAAGCGAACCGGGAAGTCGTATGTGCTGGCATTGCCGACATTGCCCGGAATCAGAGGTTGGGAGTGAAGTTGGTCGAGCAGGGCTATCCCGATCGCCTGTCCGTAGTAGCGCTTGTCTCCTCTTACCTTACCTTCCATACTTTCCTCCTTTCAATCGATTCACAGCGGTTTTGCTTTGGTTTTTCGATTTAGCTCGTAGCCGCTTCAAAGGTCCGGATGATATCTTCCCAGGGCATCATCGGTTCGATCCAGTAGTGCAGACGCCCCGAGTAGCGGATCAGCTCTTCGAGGAGTTCCTGAAGCTCTGACTTGGAGGTTAATTTCTCCACCTCCTGGGAGGCTTCTCGAAGCAGATCCGTAGTATCCCGTAGATTCGTCATTTTGAAATAGGAAACGTAGAGATCGAGCAAGTTCCGGGTTAAGAGTTTAAAAGTACTTAGATCCGCGTCGGATTCCAGCATGGTTTTTCGAAGGGTCAGGAAGGTATTCCGAGAGGCCACGGTCTCTTCCCAGGCGTAAAGAGTAGGGAAGAAGGAGGAACCCCACGAGTCTGTGTACCCCTTCGACTTTTCCAGCGCCTCAGCGATCTCGCGAGGTTTGTTTGTCCAGATTTCTTCTCTGGCGGAACGAAATTTCTCTATAAACGATGACATCTATTGTCTCCTTTTCTGGGATTATTCGTAGATTTCCATCTCGGCGCCCTGTTGCTTCTTGCACTTCCGGGCTTCTCTCTGGATGCCTTCCAGATTCTCAGTGATTCTGCCGATCCAGCTGCACGGGCCTAAACCGGAAAGATTTTCACAGAAGATGCAGACGTTCTGCGACCCCGGCACGAAACATACGTTTCCCGGCTCTTGGGCGGTGATCTCGTTTTCACCTCCCGTATCCACGAAAAAGGGAACCCTCATCATGATTTCCAGTCCCGCCACCTTGGCAATGATGGCCACACTCTTCAATGGAAGGGATTCGACCAGTTTTTGGCAAGTTTTTGGGGCCTTGTCTTCAAACAGGACGAAGGAGGCAACCTCATCACCAACGCGCAGCTTCAACTCTTTTGCCATTCCAGTTCTCCTTTGTATCTAATAATGTATGTTTTAAGCCCAAAGCTAATCTGACCACGGCTCAAGGCGATTGACCCGATTAGTGAGCCGTATACCTGGCGTCGACGATGAGTTCTGTTCCCGTGATAAACGAGGCCTCATCGGAGGCGAAAAAAAGAACGGCATTCGTAATCTCCTCCTTCCGCGCTCATTTCCATCAAGCCGACCCGGATTCGGCTTCTGCTCGTTCGAGCCGTACGGGTACGGAGGTGAGCAGGGGAAAACCACTGATCGGATCGGTGATGCCGTCGAAGGTGAGGCGGTTCACATTTCCTTGCCCTTCCCAACCGTGGGTGATCTGCACCAGTCCGGGTAGGATCTCTTCCTCCCCCAGAATCTTTGCCGGCAGGACGATCGGACCGATTTCAGAGCTCACCCGTACCTGATCGCCCTCCCGAACACCCAGAGCGGCAGCGTCCGTCGGATGAAGCTCGATCTCAGCCTGTGGGTGGAGGCGCCGGAACCGGGGGATGTTCCGGTAGCGGGAATGCAGATACACCCGCTTGCGGGCACCGCTGATCAACAGGTAGGGAAAACCCTCCGAGCGGTTTCGAACATAATGCGGTTCCTCGTAGATGGGCAGCGCCGAATAGCCGAGATCCTTCAAATATTGAGAGCTGAATTCGAACTTTCCCGACGGAGTAGCCAGAGGTTGCTTTCGGTGCTTTTCGAAGCGAACCGGTTTGTACTCCCTGCCCTCAGGGTGTTGCTCCAGGTGATCCGGGGAAATCCCGGTCGGCTCGAGGAGCCAGCGGTTGACCTCCTCTTCCGTCTGCCAGGGGAAGTATTCGGCTCCAAAGCCTAATCTGTGGGCCAGATCCCGCCAAAACGAATACTCATCGAGGACCCCTGGAATCTGCAGTACTCTTCGGGACAGGGAAAACCACTGGTAGTGGGCGTAGATGTGCAGCTCGGAGCGTTCGATGAATGAAGCCGCCGGCAGCACGTAGTCGGCCAGGGCTGCGGTTTCAGTCAGAAAGAGCTCCCGGACCACGAGCAGGTCCAGCCCGGTAAGGGCTTCCGCCACCTTTGCAGTGTTAGGATTGGTATTCGCGGGATTTCCGCCGGCCACGATCAAGGCTCGTAGAGGATACGGTCCGTCCCCGAGCATGGCCTCCACGGCCTTCATGGTGTTGCACTCTTTGTAGAAATCGTAGAGAACCGGATAGTCGGCCGCTCCGATCGGTTCCTGATCCAGCAACGGGAGCTCTTCATAGAGGGTGAGGGAGCGCTCTTCTAGAGGCTCGGGCCAGGGATCCCCCCCCTCACAGTCCAGCGCCCCGGTCAAACCCCCCAGACAGGCGATGGCGCGCACCGCGTTCACCCCGTTTTCCTGGTGCTCGAGGGATACCCCTACGTAGTTGATCGTTTGAGGTAAACCGGCGCTGACCAGGCGCCCGCATTCTTCGATTTGATCCGGGGACAGGCCGGTGATCCCGGACACCGCCTCGGTCGTGAATTTCCTTGCGTAGGTCGCCGCTTCATCGAAGCCGACGCTGTACCGGGATATGAATTCCTTGTCGTAGCGATCGGTTTCGATGAGCCGCCGCATCAATCCCCAGGCCAATGCCCCGTCGGTACCGGGCATGGGGCGCAGGTGGAGATCAGCCCTACGGGAGATCTCTGTGATCCGCGGATCGATGACCACCAGCTTTGCCCCCCGCATTTTCGCCTCGTCGATCGGATGCATGAAGGTGAAATGTGACACCGGCGGATTGGTTCCCCAGAGGAGGATGCAGCGGGCATTACGGAAATCGGGGCAGGCGTTCCAGTACCCCTGGACCAGCCGGTAGGCGATGTAGCGGCTGACATAGCAGAGGGAGTTCACCGAGAGGAAGTTCGGACTGCCCAGGGCACGGAGAAACCGCCGGGGGTACATCTCCTGTTGGGCAAAGCCCAGAGCCTCTCCGTGCCAGGTAGCAATGGAGCGCTTGCCGTACTTCTCCCCGACAGTGGTAAGTCTGCCGGTGATCTCCTCCATTGCCTGGTCGAGGGAGATTTCATCGAAGGAGCCGCTGCGGTTCTTTTTAAGGGGTTTGAGCAGACGCTCCGGGTGGTAGACCGTATCGATGGCGGCCGGTCCTTTTGGACAGAGTCGGCCCCGGTTCTGGGGGTGGGCTTTCATCCCCGTAATCTTGGCGATCCGGCCGCCCTCCACAACGGCCTGGATCCCGCAGCGCATGTCGCACTGTCTGCAGATGGTGGCAATCGTTCCGTTGCCGATCACGGTTTGACCGTACATTGCATGCCTCCCGCTTCCGTTATCCCAGGGTAGCCTCGATTTCCTGTTTGATCTTCCCCTCGAGCGGCTCGGGGGTGTGGTTTTTCAGGATTTCCTCCACCCGCTTCTGGGTTCGTCGGCGCAGGGTCAGGCCGTCTTCGGCCAGCCAGCCGTCGAAGTGATTGCGGTTGAACAGGCGGGGATACCAGGTTTCCTTGTAGTGGTTCACCGTGTGCTCGGTGGACAGGTAGTCCCCTTCCGGACCGAGCTCGGCGATCAGATCCAGAGCCAGAGTCTCGTCGTTGACCTCGATTCCCTGACAGTAGCGGCGGATGTAGCTGATGACTTCATCGCAGATCGCCAGCATCTCCAGGGAGTAGCACTTGCCGCTCTCCATATACCCTACGTCGTGGATCAGATTCGCACCGCCCAAAGTTTCGAACAGCAGGGTTAGGGAGGCTTCCACCGCGGCCTGTTCGTCAGGTAGTTTTGAGTCGCTGGATCCGCCGAGGCCGAAGATCGGCAGACCGTAATAGGCGCCCATGGCCGTGCGTACGCCGTAGCTTTCCGGTCCTGTGTAGGCCCCTGTCGTGGTGCGCATGTCGAACACATCACCGTAGCCGCCGCTGTGGATGATCGGGGCTCCTTCACGTTTCAACTGCGCCAGAACCAGCCCGACCAGCTCCCCCGCATTGGCCAGAGCTACGGCGCCGGCACTGGTTACCGGTCCGCTCACTCCCCGCAGAACCATCGGGGTGTAGGTGGTTGGCAATCCTTTTTCAGCCAGAAATAGGAGTTTCTGCAGAGAATCGACGTTGTGGCGCAGAGGTGCGGTGACGTTGATGTAGCAGCAGCAGTACGGATTCCGCTCGTGGGCTTTCGCCCCGCCGGCAACGATTTCCGCCGCCCGAACAACGTCCAGACAGCTGTCGAAATCGTTGGTCACGAACATGATCGGTTTGGTGCTGTTCTCGATCATGGACCGCATCTGGAGGCGATTGGCCGCCTCTGTGGGAACATCCGACGGCAGAACCGCGGACATCAGGAAGTCGATATTGGGCAGGGCGTCGGCCAGGCGGATGGCTTCGTTCACATCCTGCAAGGTCGCTTGACGCCGTTCCCCGGTTCGGTGGTCCAGGATGAACAGGCAGTCGGATCCCAGCCCGAAGTAGATCAACCCCGGCTCCAGGGGCATGACCGGCTCGGCGTTGCGGTTATGGAGCACGATTCGCTTCGGGGCAACCGACAGCGCCCATTCCACCTGCTTCGGCGATATATGGAAGGTACGATCATCGCCTTCAGGTACACCTGCTTTTCGCAGGAGAGCGGCGGATTCTTCATCGTCGATCAATGCACCGACTCTTTCCAGGATTTCCAGGCTGGCAGCGTGGATCTTCTCCGCTTGAGCCCGGGAAAGATAGGTCAGGTTCGGATTGTGTGTTATATTTGCACCGGCCATGGTTGTTCTTCCTAATCCTTGTACTCCAGCCCAAACCCGGTGAGTTTTTCTTTACACCGGTCATATACATCGAGATACTCCTGGGTGGGCCGTACCGTTTTCAAATCGTAGCATTCGTCGAAGCGTTTCCCCTTCGGCGCTTCGGGGATTTTGCTCTCGTACTCTCCCAATATCTTCTTCACGATCTCGTTGGCTTTTTTTCGAGTGATTCCCTGCTTGGCAATCAGGTGGGCCGTTTCCGCTCCAATCCTGGCCTCCATGCCGCTGGAGCGTTCGGGAAGCTTGTTCCGGGCTACCGCTACCAGGTTCAGGTGCAATCCGGATACCGTAGCGGCCAGAACGATTGCGGCGATCTCGTGAATCACCATCTCGGTGCAGGGTCCGGCCGCAGTGAAGGGGCTGACCCCGATCAGCAGATGAGTGTTTCGGGCCAGGGCCTGTCCTGTAACACTGATCAGCCAGAGCAGGTCCCTGGTGCTGTTGCAGCCCTGCATGAGGTGCAGAGGGAATCCGTCGTGCCACTGCGCGCCGAAGGCCAACAGTCCGAGAAAATGGTGAGCCACATGGACGATCGCCGTGGCTTCCGGTCCTCCGGCATACCCTCCCATGATAGGGCCGTACAATCCGTAGCGGTTGTATCCCTTGTGGTCGAGAAAGACCACCTTTTTCATTCGCTCGTAATCGGCCTTCATCTCGGCGATTGCAGCTACCCCGAGGCCGTCGTTCGGGTGGGCGCCGAACTCCTCCTGTATCGCCGCCAAGGTAGCATCGGTCTTCTCCGCGTTGGAGATCAGGTTGTGGATCCCAATCAGCGGCCGGCCCGCCGCCCGGGCCGCCTCCCGCAGCTTAACCACGTTCCAGATAGCGGCCTCGACCTCCTGGGGTGTGCCCGATTTGATCGGCCGCCCCCCTACGGTTTGACTGAAGGCACTGGAGAAGGTGTCGCTCAAAGGCTCCTGGGCGTAGCTCTGCACCATGGCCACGAACCGTTCTTCCGCAACGGTGCAGCCCACCGGCGTGTTGAGGCAGAACGGAGGCAGCGAGTCTTCGACCTTACGTTGCCGCATGATTCGGGTATCCGGTCCCTGACCGTAGGTCACGGAGGTCGGGGCGTGTTTCAGGGCCCACTGTACCTCTTCCCGGCTGAATTTGATCAGACGGCTGGTGTCGCGGCAGTAGATCCCCAGTTCGAGGAACAACTCCAGTGCAGCCGTATACATCCTGTCTGCCAGACCGTCATCCGCCGGGATGACCTGCTCCGGGTCGAAGCGAATCTCGTGTTTTTGTGCAAGCTGTCCGGCAACGGTACCGATCTGCCTGTCGAAATCCTGCTCCTTGACAAAGGGTCCTGTTTCGCTGCGTTTGTATACATCCCAAAATCCGATCATGTTCATGCACCTCCCCTCTTCGACTGCACCAGCCGTTTGGCCGTGTCGACCGCCTCGGCGGCATTTTCCCCGTACCCGTCGGCGCCGGCCTCATCGGCGTACTCCGGGGTGACCGGAGCGCCTCCAACCATGACCTTGAACCTGTCTCGAAGGCTCATATCAGAGAGAAGATTCACCAGGTCGGGCATGTAAGCCATCGTGGTGGTTAGGATTGCTGAAGCGGCGATGACATCGGCATCCTGCTCTTCCGCCTTGTCGATAAATGAGCGGATCTGCACATCGCAGCCCAGATCGTGGACCGTAAAACCGGCTGCCTGAACCATCGTCTTCACGATATTCTTGCCCAGGTCGTGGAGGTCCCCCTGGATCGTTCCAATAACTATGGTGCCCTGAACACCGCCGTCCTGGCCTTTATCCAGGTGGGGTTTCAGTACATCCATAGCCGCCTTCATGGCATCGGCACAGCGGATCAGCTCGGGAAGATAGTACTCCATGCGGGAGAACTTGTCCCCGACAATCGTCATGCCCTTGGTATAGCCTTGCTCGATGGCCTGCAAGGGATCGACCTCATTATCGAGAACCTCTTGGGCCAAAGCCACGCAGCGCTCCTGATCTCCCGCTACCGTGGCTTCTACGATTTTGTAAAATAGTTCCATCGGTAATTTGCTCCTTACTAAAAAACCTCGTCTTGTCGCTCTCCTGGACCGCTTCCGGTGGATGCTTGAGATGTAAAGCAATTGATGTTGATCAGTCCAGCGACCCTGCAATGCTGAATTGATTCAGCGAATTAGAGTGTTCAGACAGAGTTGAGGGAGATTAGGGAAACCATTTGGGATACCAGGCCAGAAAATAGTCCTGGAGATACAGTGGATTCTGTATGATCTTCAACATGCAGAGCATACTTATCATATTGTAGTGCAGCTGTCAAACCCTACAATTTCACTTTTGTTTCAATAGTTGGAATCCCTCACGAACGCCGCGATTTGACAATCATCCTCGTCTGTACTCTAATGGGTGCTGGTAGAGGGTTGCCGGAATGAAGGAAAAGATGCTCGATTTTGTTGGGAAAGTGGTGTTTCTCACCGGAGGCGGGGGGCAGATCGGGGCCAAGACGGAGGAACTTTTTCTCCGTCAGGGGGCGAAGGTCGTCAGCACGGACATCGATTTTCCCCCGCTGGATGACCGTGTCGATTTCGACGCCAATCCGGTGAAGCTCGCCCTGGATGTTACGAATAAACAGGGCGTTCAACAGCTTATCTCTCAAACGGTTGAAAACTGCGGCAGGATCGACATCGTGGTCAATGCCGCGGGTATTCTCAACATCAAGCCCTTTCTCGAGATATCGGAACAGGACTGGGACAGGACCTTCGCGGTGAACGTCAAGGGTATGTTCTTCGTCTGCCAGGAAGCGTTGAAACAGATGATCGAACAGAAGGGCGGCTGTTTCGTGAACTTCGCCTCCATCTCCGGCAAGGTCGGGGGCGTGCTTGCCGGGGCCGATTACTCCGCCTCCAAGGCGGCGGTGATCTGTCTGACCAAGTCTCTGGCCAAGGTGGGAGCACCCCATGGCATTCGCGTCAACTCGGTTGCACCAGGGGCGGTTTACTCGCCGATGCTCGATCTGTACTACCGGGATCACGCCGAAGAGATGAAGGGCTTCGAGGAGAAGCATCCTTTGGGTCGATTCGGAAGGGCTGATGAGGTGGCCAACACCGTTCTGTTTCTGGCCTCGGATCAAGCCTCCTACATCACCGGAGCCTGCATCGATGTCAATGGCGGGACTTTAATGGATTAGTTCAAGAAAAAAACCGTAACCTTTTTTGTGACGCGTTTCTTGTTGGACTGACAGAACGTTCACTCGCGGTTGTTTATCCTTAATGATGCATTCAATGAAATGTATCCACATTCTCTCGTAGTTTGAAACGGCTGTCTTCTTCAGAAGCGGGTATGAAGAGGTTCGGTCGTGGCGCCTGCCGATGCGGTCGGATCGTATGCGGAGAGGACCTTAACCTACTTGCGACGGCGGATCCAATATCTTTGGAAACGCACCCCGGATCGTCCCTCGATGAAATCGTACAGCGTTTGTCTTCAGAGCATCCGTTAGGATCTCCGGTCCTCCTCTAAAGAGATTTGCTTTATCGTCCAAAACGCAGTTACCTGCTTCCTTCGCCGGAAGCAGCTCGATGATTTCCTCGGCTTCTTTTTGCATCTCATGCCACTGCTTCCCCAGCGCAGCTGCATCCGGAGCAGGTCCTGAGAAAGATAACTGGGAAATTTCTTCGGCGGAATAGCGGCTGCTCCTTTTGGTTTCATTCAAAAGCGATACCGGACTGAATCCTGGATCTTTACCGCAGGCCGCCCAAAACAGATATGCCAGGTTCTGTATCCGATGGTGACAGTTAATGACGTCGATCCAATCACGTGCCTCCAGTCGGCCGGCCATGGCCAGGACTTTGTTGGTTGCGAGGTCGAAGGGGTGAAGGGTTAAACCGAACGTTTCGTCCTCGATTAGGGAAAAAAACCTGTATGCGCTGTCCTGTGCCCACTGCATCAATACAATATTCCCTTCCTTTTTCACCACGGCTTCGACAAAAGATGCAAGGATTCGCAGCACATCCACCGAGTAGCCATTCTCGATCAGCAGCTCTTTGTCCGATTCCCACGCACTCAAGACAGCCTCCGCTCTGTCGTGGAATATGTCGATATCCCTTGAAATCCGTGGAGCTTGGATGAGTTGATTAAGAGCAACACCTCTAGCAATATAGCTTACGCCTTGGGTTTTTCTTTTTTCGGCGATTAACTTGCAGATGTCTCGCTGAAATTCTGTGATAGCCATGTTTTAAGCCGTCGAACCTCGATGAAAGCTTCCCGATCCCCGTACCGTTCAATACAATCGAGTGCGAAAAACGCTTCCTTGAGCGTGTTGGGAATGAAGTCTTCACGCAGGAACCAGAGACAGCGATCCCTGTACTGCGTGACGAGAGGGATTAATCGTTCGAATATCTCATCATCCATGCAGTCTCCATATTACTCAATATTTATGT
>Ga0255054_10002655_pt1 | contig 10141 bp, 6 predicted proteins | sample JV7_2_23_MG_FD_188634 | JGI IMG/M metagenome (GOLD analysis project Ga0255054, IMG submission 188634) | Seawater microbial communities from Jervis Inlet, British Columbia, Canada - JV7_2_23 | ecosystem: Environmental > Aquatic > Marine > Inlet | place: Canada: British Columbia | collected... | reverse complement strand
TTGGCCTGTTCAAAGAGCACCTGGTCCTTTTTTTGCAAAGCAAGCTGCATAACCATCCACTGAGTTTCCAGGGAGTGGCCCAGAAACATAGATCCCTCTTCCCCTTCTATCCTGCTGTAATCATGGTTGAGCCTTTCATTGGATATTCTGTACCGGAGATGGTGAAAACTTGTCATTATTCTTTCAAGATGAAAATCCATCAGTTCCTCCAGCCTCTCATCATTCTGGTATTCAAGGAACTGGGACAGCAGCCGTATAAAAATCATGGAATGTCCCTGGATTCTCAATCCCTCAAGACCTGTTCCCTTTTGATACTGAGGAGAGTCATAAGCCTTTACAGAAGCCCAGATAGATTCTTTTACCAGTCTGATATCCTCTTCATCCCCGGAAATTTTATAATACTCTGCCAGGCCGTTTGCTGCAAACAGCCAGCCATATATATCTGAACCTGGCTCTATTCCCTTGATCACAATTCCATCCCGCTGAACCAGTTCTGCCCATTTTCCATCTCCCAGGTACATGTATTTAACCATAAAATCACGTGTGCTCCTTGCGATTTCCAGGAACTCAGGATCGCGCCCGATATGATTATATAAATATGAATACACCCATATCGCCCGTCCCTGGTACCAGATAAACTTTTCATCATCCACAGGAACTCCATCTTTGTTCAAATTGCAGATAAATCCACCGTATTTTTTGTCATAACCGCCCTTATCCCAGAAAGGCAGGTACTCATCATATAGCATGCTCCTCAATTCATCCAGGTGTGACTGGAATGTAACTCCGGCAATATGTTCAGATGGGCTATTACCTGCCGGAAGTTTGGTTCTGTTTATACAGGACCATGCCGGGAGAGTTAATGCAGAAGCTCCAAGGGTGGATGATATAAATCTCCGTCTTTTCATAAGGCTTAATTATCAGGACCTGACCAGATTATACGTGCAGCAAATACACTTCCATCGGCACCAAGGTGGAGATTTTCAGGGGGATGCATATTTTCACCTACTGTCACCCAGGTTTCTTCATTATTTATGTGAGCAACCCCAAAATTACCCATCATGACGCCACGCTCAGGGATTATAATTCTTTCGGTTTTTTTCTGCACAAGAAGCCGGTCAGTATCTACTCCGGCCATGAAAAGCGGGGCACGACTCCTGGGAATATGTTGATTACTGGTATCCCGCCTTGTGTAAACAAGAAACAAGCCATTCTCATGTGAGGCCCAGTGCTGCTGTGTGTTATAACTACCTATTTCCTGTCCGGTCTCAAAGGTCCATGGCCTGATCGGTTGCCAGTGTGATGCATCATCGCTTACCGTTACATAAGCTTTTTCGTCATTTCTCAGTGTCAGGTAATAGCGGCCCTTAAAAATGGTCAGGGATGGTTCATAGACCCCACGTGGTTCAGTGTGGGACAGCTCATCACCATGACGTATATAACGCAGCTCTTCTCCATCAAAATCGCAATGAAAAATGGTAGAGGCATAGCAATTTGTTGTGTCTCCCTTCGCTTTGAAATAAACCGGAACCAACAGTCCGCCGTCCCGTTTGACCAACCACTGCCCGCATCCCGAGCCGGAATTGTAGAATTTATTTTCATCGGGGACCTTCACCTGTTTCCAGCCTGACCATTCATCAGTTTCAGGATCATACACGGCATAGGCTGTTGCCCTGGGCCGTGTTTTCATCAGCCTACCGTCCTCGAAATAGTAGACTGTATGACCTATGGCCAGTAACTTTCCTGTTTTTTCATGCCATCCGGGTGTGAAATCACAAATTCCGATAATGATATTATTGTCCCCCCGCCGCCAGCCCAGGGCCGGCTGTTCTTCAGGCCCGGTCCAGGTGGCACCCAGGTCATCGCTTTTCATTGTATAGAGCCCGGAATAATAATCAGAGTGCTCCACGAACCATTTTTGCATGGTCATTATCAGTCTTGGCTGGCCGTCATTCCCCATCCCTGGTATGGCAGCAACACGCGCCTGTGTCCAGTTGAATTCACCATCCCAATGCTCTGTTACTACTTCCAGATTAACCTTATAATCAGGGAATTCTGAAAGGCCTGGGTACTTTTTATTTCCTGTCCCGCATCCGCAAAGGCCTGACAGAAGGACAGTGATCAGGATCAAATGTTTCATGTTCATCATGGATTTGCTAGCTCAGCCATATATATATCAGCATGGTAATAATTATAAGAAGCAACAGGTGCAGTCGCCAGTCCGAGAGGCCCGAAAATTTTTCAATCCCTTTTGAATAATTAATGGTCGTCTGCCTGAGCTTTTCAGGATCCGTTTTTGGTGTGAATGCAGAAACGGTAAAGAGAATAATCGTAATTAATATGGTAGCCCACAATCCGCGAAAACCAAAATTCAACGTAAGCTTGTAATGAAGAAAGGGGAAGATTTTTTCTCCTGTTTCCGGACCGATAAACTGATCGATCACAAATATGGTTGCCAGAATAACACCCACAAATACAGATACAATGGCGGCTTTCAGGGTTACCCTTTTGCTGATTATCCCAAAAAAGATGGCCGGAAAAACAGGAAGGACAAGGTATGCGGTTATCGTTTGCAGGTATTTATACAATCCCTCTTCATTTTTATAAACAAGCCAGGCAGCACCTATACCCAGTATGGTCGCCATCATGATTACAATACGACCGGTAAAAACCTGCCTTTTTTCTGACAGTCCAGGTTTGAACTTCACCACAAAATCCCGTACGACCAGCGTGGAAACGGAGTTAAGTACGGCTATCAGGGATGTGATCAACGCAGCCATCAGCGAGGCAAGTACCAGTCCCCGTAAACCGGAAGGCAGCAGGTTGTTCAGCAAAACAATAAACGTCTGCTGCGTCTCTTCCCCCTCCAGTCCGGGATAAAGGGCAAAAGCTATGACCCCGGGGAGGGCAAAAATGAAAATCGGCATCAGCTTCAGGAAGGAGGCAAACATAGCCCCCCATCTTGCCTGGTTCAGGTTTGGAGCTGCCAGGACCCGCTGTACATTAACCTGGTCAATGCCCCAGTAGAAAATGCCGGCATAAAAGGCTGTTGCCAGAATGCCCCAGAATGGATATACCGGATCATCGTAGGGTTTGGCAATGGTCATCGCTTCAGGTACTTTCTCCATCAGGCCACTCCAGCCACCAACCTTGTCAAGCCCTATAAACAGCATGATACCCGTTCCAAGGATCATTATGCTTGCCTGTATGGTATCCGTATAGGCTACAGCCGTAAAACCGCCAATCATGGTAAAAAGGGCCACAAATAAACCGATGTAAACGGCGGTTGTCATTACATTCCATCCCAGTAGGCTGTTCAATACCAGGGCGCCGGCAAACAGGGTAAATGCAAGCTTGGTCATTACGCTTATCAGTATCATAAGCCCTGAAAAAAAGGTACGTGCCGTCTGGTTATACCTTAGTTCAAGAAATTCAGGGATTGTGAAGATCTTGTTCTTCAGGTAATACGGGAACAGGACCGCACATGCAAAGCCCAGCGTAATGTAGGTGGTAAGTTCTACAGACCCGGCCGAGAGACCATACCTGTATGAATCCCCTGAGAGGCCGACAAGGTGTTCAGCTCCAATATTCGTAGCAAATAAAGAGGCCCCTATGACCGGCCAGAGAATTTTCCTTCCCCCGAGAAAAAAGTTCGAACTGCTCTGTCCGGATTTTGCCCTGTAGGCCATGTATAAGCCAGCCGCCAGGCTGCCGCTGAGAACGAGAAGACCGACTATCCAGTCTAAGCCATTAAGTGAGATCTCCAAAATTCGAAATTTGTTACTGAATTCATATTATGGAATCTTTGCTGCAAGCTCCTTCAAACGCCTGATACTCTGGATCACAGCCCTGACAGAGTGATAATTTATTTTCCAGGAATGGGACATATGTTTCCAGACCGGTTCACCTTCCCTTGTCAATAGCGGATACCACTCGCCCGCTTTCCTGTTAATAACCCTGTCGAAGACAAAACGGTGTACATTCCTGTAGGCATCCCAGTATTTCTCCTCCCCTGAGAGCAGGCAGGCATCAAGGGTGCCAATCATTACCTCTGCCTGCTGCCAGAACTCTTTCTCCCTGTCATAAACACCACCTGAGTGCGGACCTTCAACATAAACGCCCCCATATTCTTTATCGATGCCATGATTAATTGTGTGATCGAATACCTGCGTAAGCATATCCAGGTATTTATCTGGACCTGTTCCAAGAATCTCCAGTGCATGAATGAGGAGCCAGGCAAATTCAGCATTATGGCCATAGCAGGTATTATCGGTTGGATTGCTTTTTTCTCCCCCTCCTGTATAGCGGTCCCAGCCCCAGATTATATCGAATTTAATCTGTGGTGCAATTTGCCAGTCAGCCTTAAATTGAGGAATTCCAGTTTTGAATTCCGGGTGCATCATCCGCATGATCAAAATGTCAATGTCTTCCAGCAATTTTCTGCGATGGACCTCTTTTCCGCTGCACTCAAAGAGCGTGGTATAGGCTTCCATAAGATGCATGTGCACATCCAGTGTCTTTCGGTCTCCCCCCTGGCTGCCTGGTCCTGCCAGGATCCAGTCCCGCTCAAACATCTCAAAATAACCCCCATAAAATGTATCTGTACAATGCTTCTGTACCAGGTCAAAGGTTTTTTCGGCATATTCCATGCCGAGAGGATCTCCTGTAGCAAGTGTATATTCACTGAGGCAATAAATGGCAAAACTATGGCCGTAGAGGATCTTTTTGTCTATGCTTACATTTCCTGCCCGGTCCATCATCCAGAAAAAGCCTCCGTTTTCCTTATCCCACATTTTGCTTATCATGAACTTTACCCCATGTTCTGCCATCTGGCCCAATCTTCCTTCACCATAACCTGCCCTGTGGGCTGAGGACAGGGTATAAACAGATCTGGATTGGGCAATCAGGGATTTTTCATCATCCCCGGTGTCCTGCCCATCTTCATCAAAATGTGTTATATAACCACCATTCCTGTAATCCATCATACGGGTTGTCCAGAAGGGTAATAGCTCATTTACCAGGTGGTTCTCAGCTTCCTTTAGATATTTAGTGATCTCCTCTTTTTGCATGGCATTTTTCTCTTTATTCTTTCCGGTCACCAGCGCAGGAAGTCATCCATATTCACCGGTAGGTTTGATTTAGATGATTTGTATACAGCCTGCACGATGGCTAATGATTTCAAACTGTCCTTCCCGGATACCGGAGGTTCCACACCTCTGCTAATAGCCTCAGCAATGGCTTCAAACTGAAATCTATGCGGATCCGGTGAAAATCCGGCCAGGGGACTGGAGGCTCCGGAGGCTGTACCTTTTTTTTCCAGTACTACCTGGTCCTCTCCAGCTTTGAGAATTTTAACGTCGTCACCATCGACTCTGATGGAACCATTCTCACCATGCAATTCAATAAGCCGGGCTTGTGCCGGTTGTATGGATGTCGAGCCCTGTATCACTCCAAAGGCACCGGATTTAAACTTCATAACGGCCACTGCGTTGTCCTCCCCTTCCAGCCTCTCATGGGTCATGGTACCGGTATTGCCGTATATGCTGTCCACATCGCCCATAAACCACTGCAGAAGGTCGATGGTATGAATGGCCTGGTTGATCAGTACACCTCCGCCATCCAGCGCAATTGTCCCCCTCCATTCACCACTGTCATAGTAATCCTGTCCTCTGAACCATTTGATACGGGCATCGCCCATGAACAATTTGCCTATCACCTTATCATCAAGTTTTCTTTTCAATGCGCTTATTTCCGGCACGAATCTGCTTTGATAAATGACAGCTAATGCCACCCCGTTCTCCTCAGAAACCTGTACTAACCGTTTCGCCCGATCGATGGTTACCTCGATTGGTTTTTCAATGATCACATGTTTGCCGGCCCTGGCAGCCCTTTCTCCATAATCCAGGTGGTTGCCACTCGGGGTACATACGGAAACAGCATCCAGTTCCGGATCGGAGATAAACCTATCCCAGTCGGTATGCCACCCAACATCATGCTTCTCACCCAAACTCCTGGCATTATCTTCCGAGCGGCTGAAAACTGAATACAACGCTGAATTTCCCGACTCCTGCAGAGCCTGCGCTTGAATATCGGCAATGGTACCAATACCCACAATTCCGATTTTTAATCTTGATTCTTTTTGCATGTTAGAAAATTACTTATATTCGATGAAATACCAATATGAAACGAATGAAAACTGAATTATTGAAACCTGTACCTAAGGAAAGATTACACTCACTGGATGTTCTTCGCGGATTTGACATGTTTTGGATAATAGGCGGAGGTGCGCTGATCGGGGCTCTTGCCAAATTTACAGACTGGAGCTGGCTTAATGTCCTGGCAGAACAAACACACCACGTTGCTTGGAATGGTTTTCGTGCATGGGATCTCATTTTCCCATTGTTTATGTTTATTTCAGGCGTTGCCATTCCCTTCGCCATCACCTCAAAACTTGAAAAAGGTGTCGCAAGGCCTGAATTATTTAAAAAGGTTTTTCGCCGTATGATCCTGCTGGTTGCATTTGGAATAGTATATAACGGTGTTTTACAAAAAGGATTCCCGGATATGCGTGCTGCCAGTGTCCTTGCCCAGATCGGGATTTCGTATTTCTTCGCTTCATTGATAGTGATATACACATCTTCTGTGAAACCACGAATTTTCTGGCTGATCGGTATTCTAGGCGCAATAGCCATATTACAATTGCTGATTCCTGTCCCCGGTTTCGGTGCCGGCGTTATAACTCCTGAAGGAAGCATCAATGCCTGGATTGATCAGCACTTTCTTCCTGGCAAGTTGATTTACGGGACTTATGACCCGGAAGGTATTCTGTGCATTATCTCAGCAACATCTGTAACTTTAATGGGATCGCTTGCAGGAAATATACTGCGAAATAAAAATGCTTCTCCTCATAGAAAGGCTGGAATCCTGGTCGTTTCAGGTTTGGGACTAGTCTTACTAGCATTGGCACTGTCACCTGTCTATCCTATCATTAAGAAAATCTGGACCGTTCCTTTTAACCTGTTAACCTCAGGTATAAGCCTTTTGCTGCTTTCCATTTTCTATTTTATTATGGATGTAAAAGGATGGAGGAACGGAACTTTCTTTTTCAGGGTTATCGGATTAAATTCAATCACTATCTATCTCGGAGGAAGGATCATTGATTTTTACTATACATCTGAATTCCTGCTGGGTTGGCTTGCAAAACCTGCGGGCGAATTTGGCCCGGTTGTAATCATAACCGGGATGATCATTGCTGAATGGCTGTTCCTGTATTATCTTTATAAAAACAAGATCTTCCTGAGGGTCTGATACCGGCAGTAAGTCTATTTTTTCTGCTCCCATGGCCAATGGGAGATTTGTTGCATTTGTAAAAAAGTAATGCCATGATTACAACCATATTACTTTTCACAAATCTAATGATCAGCACCCAATATTGTGCAGATCCAGTACAAGATCTTATTCCGGATGAGCGTACAAGACACTTTCCAAAGCAGCAAATCCAGGTTGAAGAAATGCCGGCCCGGCATAACCTTTGGGTTTTTATTCTTGCAGGACAATCAAATATGGCCGGTCGTGGTCTTGTTGAGCCGGGTGACACACTTCCGGATCCAAGAGTATTGACGATTTCAAAAAACAAACAATGGATCCTCGCCAAAGAACCACTGCATTTTTATGAATCTGCCCTGACAGGATTAGATTGCGGCCTTTCTTTTGGCAAGGAACTGTTAAAATATATTCCGGATTCAGTCAGTATTGCACTGATACCTTGTGCCGTTGGAGGCAGCTCAATAGATCAATGGCTGGGTGATTCAATCCACAGATCGGTTCAATTAATGAGCAATTTCAGGAACAGGGTTGATGATGTCACACAATACGGCACAGTCAAAGGCGTACTCTGGCACCAGGGTGAGAGTGATGCATCCGGCAAATTGATTCCAGCATATGAACAGAAATTAACGCAATTGATTTCTACATTCAGGCGTATCGTGAGACAAAATGACCTGCCGATACTCATCGGTGAACTTGCTGCTTTCGCCGTCCCGGAAAAACAGGGCAGATGGGATTCCCTTAACCACATCATCCATCAAACAACGGGCAATGATGAAAATACCTTTGTTATCGGGACAGAGGATCTGGATACCAAAGGAGATGACGTACATTTCAATTCGGAAGGCCAACGCCTCCTGGGCTGGCGTTTTGCCAGAATGTTTGCCGGATACTATGTTGATGGACGATACAGGTATAAGCAAAAAACTACCGGGAATATATGTACGGTGGAAAAATATCTGCACATCCCGTCACCCACCCCTTACACGGCGACTACCTCCACCATACAATACATTGGTGAAGGCTTGAAGCGCCGCGAGCGACGGGCCAACATTTCCTCCAGCGATTGGACGGATACACATCGAAAGCGATATTCTGATGATAATGGCCATACCTGGTCACGCTGGCAAATCATTTATGACAAAGCGCCGGAGCAAAACGGATTTGTCCAGAGTGGCGGACCCTCCCAGGATGGCAGCGGGCCTCTTGACCCCAATTCCGGGATGCTGGTTAAACCCGTGTTCCAGAGGATTGTCAGGGGAGACCCACGGGAGGCGATGAGTGCTGTCTGGTCAGGGGACAGGAGGTTTTCCGATCATGGTTTTTACCAGCTTTCTTCTGATAATGGGTTGACCTGGGACCAGGGACACCTGTTGAAATATGAAACAGGGCCTGACTTTGACACTGCAGACTGGGGTAATCCTAAATTTTTTCGCAGCAATGAGATGTACATAGGTGACATCTGCGTACATTCAAATGGAACTGTAATAATAGCCGCCACCGTTCCTGTTCTATACCGGGACGAGGAAGACGAAAAAGCACCCATAATCTTTCCTAACACATACCGAGAGGGTTGTGTAGCCGGAGCCATGAGTTTTGTAGGAAAATGGGATCCTGTGCTCAAAGACTATAACTGGCATATCTCCAATAGTATTTTCCTTCCCAGGAAAGTTTCCACCCGGGGATTGGTCGAACTGGAACTTAGTGAACTTAAAGACGGAAGGCTCCTGCTCATCATGCGAGGTTCTAATGCAGGTATGGATCCTATGGAATGTCCGGGACGAAAATGGATCAGTGTTAGCAATGACGGAGGCATAACCTGGAGTAAAATATCAGATCTGCGCTATGATACGGGTGAACAATTTTACTCGCCGGCCACCTTTGCCAGAACCATCCGGTCTAAAGCCACCGGTAAACTGTATTGCTTTCTGAACATTAACAGATATCCCCCTCTGGGCAATAGCCCCAGATATCCGCTGCAGGTTGCAGAAATTGATGAAGAAAACATAAGCCTTAAAAAAGAAACGGTTACCATCATCGATGATTGTAATCCGGAACTTGATTCCACAAATTTGCAACTATCCAATTTTGGCCTGCTGGAAGATCGCGAAAACCATCAGTTAGAACTCACACTGACCCGTATTGGTGAACGGGGCGGGGGAAATAAAGTCTGGGATGCTGATACCTACCGTTATATCTTAAGGTTCTTTAATGAGCAGAAATAATGGAATACAAAGGAAGATATAAAATCTTTGACCCTGCACAGATCGTTACATACCCGGTAAAGGAGCGGTCAAACAAAGTGAAACTTGATGACCTCCTTGACCCGGAGAGAATAGTTGAAACCTCCTTTGATGTTCCCCAGGATGTTCAGGACAATATTGTCCTCCTTGCCCGAGAGATCATTGCTGCCAGGGAGAAAGACAGACCAGTGTCTTTCTTTACGGGAGCCCATCTGATAAAGAACGGGCTTGGCAGATTGCTGGCGGATCTTGTCAGGTTGGATATGTTCACCATTATCTCAGGCAATGGTGCAACCTCGATACATGATTTTGAACTGGGACTGATCGGAGAGACAAGTGAATATGTACCACAGGCACTCGAGCGGGGCCAGTTCGGTATGGCCTTCGAATTCAACTATCTGAATGCTGCCCTCATGCTTGGAAACCAATACAAGCTGGGCTATGGTGAGGCAATCGGTAAAATGATATGTGACGTGAATTTCAGGAAAGAGGCGGCAAATATCATTGGACAGGAACCTGCATCCATAGCATTCAGACATCCGGACTTAAGTGTGCAGGCTGTTTGTTATGAG
>Ga0255054_10002654_pt1 | contig 10142 bp, 9 predicted proteins | sample JV7_2_23_MG_FD_188634 | JGI IMG/M metagenome (GOLD analysis project Ga0255054, IMG submission 188634) | Seawater microbial communities from Jervis Inlet, British Columbia, Canada - JV7_2_23 | ecosystem: Environmental > Aquatic > Marine > Inlet | place: Canada: British Columbia | collected... | reverse complement strand
GAACAGGTCGCCGACGATGCTGATCGAGACCGCTTTATGTCGCCGGCCGAGGCGGTGGAGTACGGCCTCATCGACCAGGTCATAACGACCCAAGGTGACGTGGCAGGAGACGACGGCAAGAAGTAGACGGGGAGGTTCAGATGACGACGTCTAGCGACAAGCATCTACGCTGCTCATTCTGCGGGAAGTCGAAGGAGAGCGTCAAGAAGTTCATCTCCGGGCCGAACGTATACATCTGCAACGAGTGTATCTCGCTGTGCAACGAGATCCTGGCGGAAGAGGAAGACCGCGCAGCAGCCGATACCATAACGCACATCCCGAAGCCCCTGGACATCAAGGATACGCTGGACCAGTACGTTATCGGACAGGACAAGGCGAAGAAATCGCTTTCGGTAGCTGTCTATAACCATTACAAGCGTATCAATAACCAGGGAATGGTCGAGGATGTCGAGCTCGAGAAGTCGAACATTCTCCTGCTGGGCCCCACCGGCGTTGGGAAGACCCTACTCGCCCGTACGCTGGCTCGCCTGCTCGATGTCCCCTTCACCATCGCCGATGCTACGACGCTCACAGAAGCTGGGTACGTGGGCGAAGACGTCGAGAATATCCTGGTGCAGCTGCTTCAGGCTGGCGACTACAACATAGCGGAGTCCGAGCGCGGCATCGTCTACGTGGATGAAATCGACAAGATCGCTCGCAAGTCGGAGAACCCTTCCATCACGCGTGACGTGTCGGGCGAAGGTGTTCAGCAGGCGCTCCTCAAGATACTCGAGGGCACGGTGGCGAACGTGCCGCCACAGGGTGGTCGAAAGCACCCGCAACAGGAGTACATCCAGATCGACACGCGCAATATCCTCTTTATCTGTGGGGGTGCTTTTGCCGGTCTGGAGAAGATCATCGAATCGCGGATCGGGACGCGGCAAATCGGGTTCGGACGTAGCGAAGAGAACCTGGCTCGAGCCGGTATCGAGGCCTCCGACGAGACCTACATCTCGTTTCACTACGTCGAGCCAGAGGACCTGGTCCGCTATGGCCTGATCCCGGAGATGGTCGGTCGCTTGCCGGTGGTCGTCGCGCTGGACGAGCTGGACGAGGACGCCCTTGTGGACATCTTGCGGGAGCCGAAGAACGCGCTGACCAAACAGTACAAGAAGATGGCCGAGCTCGAGGATATCCAGTTGAAGTTCGAGCCGGACGCGCTCAGCGCCATTGCCCGCAAGGCGGTCGACCGTGGGTCAGGGGCGCGGGGTTTGCGCGCGATCATCGAAGAGATTATGCTCGATCTCATGTTCGAGCTTCCGTCACGTGATGATATTGTAGAGGTGGTCATTACGAAGGAATGTGTCGAGGACAAGTCCGCTCCGATCCTCATACTCGAGCCGGAAGCACAGCGGAAAGAGGCCTGAGGCCCGAACAAATCGTTCAAGCCAGTGGCCGCCACCACCCTGATGCCCACATGATCAAACACACTTCACGTACCCTGATCGGCCTAGTGGCCGTGCTTTGCGTTTCAGCCTGCTCAGCGACACCGCCAGCAGATGAGGCTGGGCCTGGGGTGACAACGACCGCAGAAGAGCTGCCACCTCCCGGGTATGGGACTTTGAGGCAGGACGATTTCACGATCCCACTGACCTGGGGACCGGTCCAAGTCAAGGTAACGCCGTTGGCCGAAGGCGTGATCCGCCTGGCCGCGCCGGACACGTACCAGCGCCTGCACGGCATGGTCGCTTCGCGCTCCGAGCAAATCCGGCGGAGGGCGGAGATGGTCGGCATGAGGGGGGAACCGATGCTTTTCTTTGTATCGTTCTTTACCTACGAACAGCAGGCCCGATTCGATCCCAGCTTGCTGCAGCTTCTCAGCCGGGGGATCCTGTTCTTCCCGCAGGGGATCCTACCGCTCACTCCGGAGTGGGGAGGCGAGCAACTCAAGCAACAGCAAACTCAGTCGGCGATCTATTTGTTCGATCCGACGATCGACCTGCAGGTTCCTCTCGAGGTTCAGTACGGTGATAGGCGAACGCGGGCGTGGAACCAAATCATCGGGACGCTCCAGACCGAGTACGGGCGGGTCGTGAGTCGAGCGAAGGGTTGAGGTCGGCCTCAGGCGTCTATCTGGTACTCTTTCAGCTTCCTGTAGAGCGTTCGCTCCCCGATCCCGAGTTGCTCTGAGGCGCGGCGGCGGTTTCCTCCCACCGCCTGGAGTGTGGCGATGATCGCTGCACGCTCCAGCTCTTCCATCGTCATCCCCGGGCGGAAGTTTATTATGTCCCCGTCGGCCTCTACCATAGCTGGCGGGACGTCCTCATCGGCCACAGCGACGCCGATCTCATCTGGCGCCCGAGCCGGCGCACCCGCCGCCTCCTGAGACAGCTCTACGACCCGGGCCTCCCTGGCCCCGGTCAGCTCGGGGTGCCGCCGCATATACCGCTCAAACTCGCGCCTCAAGTCATCGACGTCGAACTTCAAGTCGACGAGCGTGCGGAAGATGAACTCCATCTCGGGCAGTTGCGCCGGCGTCGCTTCACCGTCGCCGGCGGCCTCCACCCGGAGCACTGGCGCCCTGGCAATGACTGGACCGGGCAGGGAGCGCTCTGCACCCCGGCGCACCTCCGGCGGTATGTCCACTGGCCGAATGATCGAACCCGGGGCGAGCACGACCATCGACTCGACGAGATTCCTCAGCTCCCGCACGTTCCCAGGCCAAGCGTAGCGAACGAGTATGTCCATCGCGTCCGGCGCGATGCCCTTGAACTCCTTCTGATGTTCGCGACTCAGCTCGCGGATAAACTCATGCACAAGAAGCGGTATGTCCTCCCGACGTTCGTTGAGGCGGGGCATGTGGATATGCAGAACATTCAGCCGGTAGTAGAGATCGCGCCGAAACTCGCCCAGCTCCACAGCTTCGCGGAGGTCGCGGTTTGTAGCCGCGATGACCCTTACGTTCACCTTGATAAACTCGCTACCGCCAACCCTCATGAACTCCCGCTGCTCTAACACTCGGAGCAGGCGCGTCTGCGGTCCAGCCGACATCTCTGCGATTTCATCCAGGAAGATGGTTCCCCCGTTGGCAAGCTCGAACATGCCCTTACGCAGAGAACTCGCCCCAGTGAATGCTCCCTTTTCGTGGCCGAACAGCTCAGACTCCAGCAGTGTCTCCGGCAGAGCCGCAATGCTGACTGCGATGAAGGGATTGCCGCGGCGAGTGGAGAGTTTATGCAGCCCACGGGCAACCAGCTCTTTCCCCGCACCGCTCTCACCCGTAATCAGGACCGTCGATCCCACGGGTGCGATCTGCGCGATGCTTTCGACCACCTCCTCGATGGCCTCAGACTTTCCGACGATTCCCAGCTCGGTCTGGAGGCGCTTTCTGCGGATCAAGCGATGGACGGCGAGCGCGACCTCCTCAGGGTCGATCGGCTTGATGAAGTGCTCATCGATGCCCAACTCCGCCGTCAATCCCGCGGTTACCGCCTCGCCCTCATCGAACAATGCGATCACGGGTATGTGACGGCCGCTCTCGAAGACTCCGAGTATAAGTTCCTCGGCCGCGGAGGCGCGGACGGCGCCCGTGACGATTAGTGCCGCCTCGCCCTCTGGAGCCGATTCAAGAGCCAGACGGGCGTCTTGCGGCTCCGAGGCGGTACGGACCTGGTCGCCCGGGTCGAGCGCCGTCTGCAGCTGCCGCGCAGCCTCCAAGTCGGCCGTAGTCATCAGGATCAGCGCCATCGGGCCGTTCCGTCCAAGAGTTTCATTTTATGGCATGACATGCATACCTCAGGCATGCTCGGTGCGGCCGCCCAGCAGTTCAACGGCGTGCGGCACCACTTCCTCGAGTACATCGAGTCCGCTTCTGACTGCCTTCTCGCTGCCGGCCAGATTGACGATCAGCGTTCGGCTGCGAATTCCGGCTACGCCACGGCTCAACACGGCGAACGGCGTATCACGAAGACCATCGGCGCGCAGTCGCTCGGCAATACCGGGTGCAGGCCTCCGCAACACCGTCGAAGTCGCCTCGGGCGTCACATCGCGCGGCCCGAAACCCGTGCCACCGAGGGTGACGACCAAGTCAACCTCGCCGCTGTCCGCCCAACGCACGAGGATCGACGAGATGGCTTCGGCTTCGTCCGGCGTCACGGCGTGTTCGATTAGCGACCACCCGCGACGTGCGATCCTCTCAACCGCAACCTGTCCGGACATGTCCTCGCGCTTCCCAGCAGCGACGCCATCGCTTACGGTCAGGACCGCGACCCGAATCACCGCTTTATCGAGCCCCCTTTGTAGAACGGCACGCGGGTCACATCCGCCGGCATAGCCCGATCCCTTATCATGATCTCGACCTCTGTGCCAGGCTCGGCGTGTTCCCTCGAGAGGTAGCCAGTCCCTATGCCCTGCCCCACGCTCGGTCCCACAGTACCGCTGCGAACCGTGCCCACCGCTTCGCCGTGGGAGCGGATCATATAACCAGGGCGCGGGAATCCTTTGTGCTTCAGCGTGAACCCGCTGAGCTTTCGGGCCACACCTCGCTCCTTCTGAGTCACCAGCGCGCCCTGGCCAATGAACTCACCCTTGTTCAACTTGACTGTCCAGCCGAGGCCAGCTTCCAACGGTGACGTCTCTTCGTCGATGTCGTTACCGTACAGAGCATAACCCATCTCGAGGCGAAGGGTGTCGCGTGCCCCGAGACCCACCGGTTTGATCGCGCCGGCGCCAGCTTCAAAGAGGACCACCCACAACTTGACCGCGGCACCGGGGGCGCAGTAGAGCTCGAAACCGTCCTCGCCGGTATAGCCGGTTCGGCTCACCACGCAGGGCTCACCGGACACCGCTGCCTCCAGGAACCGGTAATACCCAATTGCTTCGACATCGAAATCGCAGAGGGGAGCCAGGATCGCCTCGCTCCTTGGGCCTTGCAGAGCCAGCAGCGCCACATCCTCGCTCTCGTCTATCAACTCGACCTCCGAAGCCCCGAAATCGCCAAGGCAGCGCTGCACCCAGTTGAAGTCCTTTTCGATGTTCGCTGCGTTGACCACCAAGCGGATCCGATCGGGAAACCGGTAGATCAGGAGATCGTCGATAATCCCGCCATCCGCCTTGCACATAACGGCATACTGCGCTTGGCCCGGCTCGAGCTGCGAAACGTCGTTCGCCACCAAGTAGTTGACGAAGGCCACCGCATCGTCCCCACTCACCAAAAATTCACCCATATGCGAGACATCGAACAACCCGGCGCTCTCTCTTACGGCCCGATGTTCACTCGAAACTCCTTCGGGATACTGAACCGGCATCTCGTAGCCGGCGAAGGGGATCATCTTGCCGCCGGCCTTGACGTGCTCTTCATACAGCGGTGTTCTTTTCAGTTTGTCAGCCATGGTTTCCCTCTGCCATCAATCTGACGAGTAGCGCTTTCTGGGCATGTAGACGATTCTCCGCCTCATCCCATACGCGGCTACGAGGACCGTCAATCACTCCAGCCTCTACCTCTTCACCGCGGTGGGCCGGAAGGCAATGCAGGAATATTGAGCTGGAGTCCGTCTTCGCCATCAGCGCTTCGGTTACGCAGTATCCGGCAAACTGCTCCATGCGTGCCTTGGCTTCGGCTTCCTGGCCCATGGAGGCCCAAACATCTGTTGAGACCACGTGAGCGCCCTCCACAGCCGCCGCCGGGTCCCTAAGTACCGCCACGGGCGCTGAATCTCGAGCGGCTCCAAGAATCTGGGAATCCGGGTCATAGCCTGCTGGGCACGCGATCCTCAGCTCGAATCCGTAGATCCGGGCAGCGTTCAGCCAGGAGTTGGCCATGTTATTCCCATCCCCGACCCACGCCACCTTGAGCGCTGCCAACTCGGGGCCGAATTGCTCCCGGACAGTCATGAGATCGGCTAGAAGCTGACAGGGATGGAGAAGGTCGGTCAAACCGTTGATGACAGGGATCGTGGCGTGCCTGGCCAATTCCTCGACGTCCGAGTGTGCGAACGTGCGGATCATGATCCCATCCACATAGCGCGAGAGCACGCGCGCCGTGTCCGCTATCGTCTCGCCGCGGCCAAGCTGGAGATCCTGGCTGGATAGGAACAAGGCGTGGGCTCCCAACTGAAACGCCCCGACCTCGAATGACACACGCGTCCGTGTTGACCGCTTGGCGAACAGCATCCCCAGCGTCTGGTCTACCAAGGGCGGCTGCTTCACCTCGCCCTTCTTCAGCCTGTCCGCCAAGGCGAACAGCTCATCGAGCTCCCCACGACTGAAGTCCGTCAGCGCTACAAAATCCCGTTTCTCGCGCCGCCCCATAAGCTCGCCTCGCTCTCGTGGCAGTATTGCAGCAGTGTGGCCGACTGCCAATTTAGCAGATATCGGGGGGTGTGCCAGTAGAGACGCCAAAAAACAGTAACGGCCCGGCGTAGCCGGGCCGTCTGGGCGTGAAGCAACTGGGCGTGCCAAAGCAGCACTATAATATGTAGCGTCGGAGATCCTCATCCTTGACGACCTTGGCCAGCCGCTCTCGGACCAAGGCCTCATCCACCGCTATCCTGTCCGTGCCAAGCTCCGGCAGATCGAACATGATGTCCTCCAACAAGGTCGTCAGAACGGTATGGAGTCGACGCGCACCGATGTTCTCCATCCGCTGATTGACATCGGCAGCGATTCTAGCGATTTCGGCGACACCTGCGTCTTTGAACTCCAGAGACGCACCCTCAGTCTCGATGAGCGCACGGTATTGCGTCAGCAGGGCGTTCTTTGGTTCGGTAAGAATTCTTACGAAGTCCTTCTCGTTGAGCGGTGAGAGCTCGACGCGAATCGGGAACCTGCCCTGGAGCTCCGGAATAAGGTCGGCGGGCTTGGCCGTGTGAAAGGCACCGGCCGCTATGAAGAGAATGTGATCGGTCCGAACCATCCCATACTTCGTCTGAACGTTGGAACCCTCCACAATCGGCAGAAGGTCCCGCTGGACTCCCCCGCGGGATACGTCGGGACCACCAACACCGCCTCGCTCCATCGCGATCTTATCGATCTCGTCGAGGAAGATGATACCCATCTGTTCGACTCGGTCGAGCGCCTCGTTGACCACATCGTCCATGTCGATGAGCTTATCGAGTTCATCTGAGAGAAGGACGCGCCGCGCCTCGGATACCGTGACCGCACGCCTCTTGCTGCGCTTGGGCAGCATATCCTGAAGCATCTCCGTCACGTTGTAGTCCATTCCCTCCATCCCTGGAAATTCCACGACAGGAAGACTGGACTGCGTGACCTCGATCTCGATTTCCTTGCTTTCCAGTTTGCCATCTCTAAGGAGCGCCCGGAGTTTTTCCCGGGTCCGCTGCCGCCGCTCCTCGCGACGTTCCTCCTCCTCCTTTTCCTCCCCCGGCCTTTGATCGACGGCATCGCCACGCGGAGAGACGACGAAACCCGATGGCGCCTTGGGTTTCTCGTCCGTGGCCGGCAGGAGCAAGTCGAGCAGTCGTTCTTCCACCCGCTCTTCGGCCATCTCTTGTACGTCGTCCTCTCGCTCGGTGCGCACCATGTTGACGGCGATATCGGCAAGATCTCGCACCATCGACTCCACATCGCGCCCAACGTATCCCACCTCGGTGAACTTGGAGGCTTCGACCTTTATGAACGGCGCGCCGGCGAGACGAGCCAAGCGTCGCGCGATCTCCGTTTTGCCGACGCCGGTGGGACCGATCATTATGATGTTATTAGGCATGATCTCGTCCCTGAGATCATCGGCGACTTGTTGGCGCCGCCAGCGATTCCTCAGGGCGATGGCTACGGCTTTCTTGGCCGCATCTTGGGCCACGACGTACGTGTCGAGCTCCGCCACGATCTGTCGGGGAGTCAGCTCGTCGTGGATCGCAGGACGGCTGGTCCGTTCATCTTCCGACGGACCGTCGTACGGCTGAGATGGTAGTGAATCGTTCATGAACCCTTCGAGTCAAGCTCTAAGACCTTGATGTCGCTATTCGAATAGATACATATCTCACCCGCTATCTCGAGGCTGCGTCGAACAACCTCGGGCGCGGCGAGCTCGGAGTGATTACAGAGAGCACGTGCGGCGGCCAATGCCATAGGCCCCCCGCTTCCTATCGCCACGATACCGTCGTCCGGCTCGATGACCTCGCCGCTACCGGACAGAAGAAATGAATGTGTTGCGTCGGTTACCGCTAACAAGGCTTCCAGCCGGCGGAGGACGCGGTCGCTCCGCCAGTCTTTGGCCAGTTCAACCGCCGCTCGTGGCAGGTTACCTGGAAAACGATCTAACTTCTCTTCGAACTTCTCGAACAACGTCAGCGCATCGGCGACTGAACCGGCAAAACCCGCCAACACCGAACGTTCCCTCAAAGCTCTGACTTTCGTTGCTTGTGCCTTGACTATCGTGTCGCCGACCGTCACCTGTCCGTCGCCGCCCAGTGCCACTCGCCCGTCCCGCCGCAACGACAGAATCGTCGTTCCACGTATTCTCAAATTACTCATTCCTTGGCTCGTTCCTCTCTCAGCTTCTGGGATGCGCCACTCTGTACACTTGCCTCAGTCGCTCCCGCGACGTGTGTGCGTACATCTGTGTCGTGGACAAGGAGGCATGCCCCAGCAGCTCTTTGATTGCCATCAGATCCGCTCCCTCATCCAGGAGATGAGTGGCGAAAGAATGACGGACGGAATGCGTGCTGAGATCGCTCTCCTCCGCCACCAGCGCGATGAAGCGCGTCACGATTCGCTGGATCTGACGACGCGACAGCCGCGTTCGGCGATCCGATATGAACAGCGGCTCCGTCGGATCCGTCGGCCCGACGCGTTTTACTCGCTCGCGCTCGTACTCCCGAAGCGCGGAAACCGCCATCTGACCGATAGGCACGATTCTCTCCTTACTGCCCTTCCCCTGGACCTTCACTTGTCGGCTCTCCAGGTCGAGGTCGGCCAGGTTGAGCGAGTGCACCTCGGACAGACGGACTCCAGCGGCGTAGAGCAGTTCGACCAAAGCGCGGTCACGCCGCCCACGCCAACCTGTCCCAGCCGAGTGCTCGGCGGCCATATCGAAGAGCCGGGTCATTTCCTTCTGGGTAAGATACCCGGGAAGCTCGCGCCCCAGGCGTGGCGTTTTCACCTGTCGTGCCGGATTGGCGGACACCACACCTTCGCGGTGCATAAAACGGAAGTAGCTGCGAACGGCGGACAGCTTACGAGCGATGGTCCTGCGCTTCAAGGCTTGCATAGTCAGGCGACTTAGGAACGCACGTATAGCCAGGCGATCCACCGACTCCCACACCCAGTCCGAGGAACCGTAGTACCCATTTAGGAAATCCTCAAACTCCGACAGATCCCGCCGATACGCCTCGACTGTGTGAGGTGAGAGCTGGCGCTCATCCTCGAGGTGCCTCAAGTATCCCTGGACGTGATCTCGCACAGCCTGCTCTTCCGTCTCTCCAGCCCGAGCCGACCTCACCATCCCGCTAGCGGCCGGCGGCCGCAGGGGTGCCCTGAATGCTGCCGATCCACTCGCGCATGTCGCGAAGCGCTCGCGCAGCAAGCTCCTGTCTGCGCTCCTTCTTCTTACGTACGTGCTGCGGGAGCGGATCGAGCAGCCCGAAGTTCGCGTTCATCGGCTGGAAGTTACGCGGATCCGCCTCCTTGAGATAGCGCAGCAGACCACCCAGCATGGTGGTCGGCCGCGGAATTGCCGGCTCAGCACCGCGAAGTAGCCGATCTACATTGATAGCCGCCAGCAGACCCGTGGCCGTCGACTCGATGTACCCTTCGACTCCAGTGAGCTGCCCTGCAAAGACCAGACTGGGTGAGTCCGGCGTCGAGCCGTAGGATGAAAGGACGGCCGGGAAGTTGACGTAGCTGTTCCGGTGGATCTGGCCGTAGCGCAAGACTTCCGCTTCACGGAGCGCCGGTATCAGCTGAATGGCCTTCTGCTGCTCCGCGTAGCGCAACCGGGTCTGGAAACCCACCAGGCTCCACATACTGGCAGCCCGGTCCTCCTGCCTGAGCTGGACGACCGCATGTGCAAGCTTGCCTGTGCGTGGGTCCCTCAAACCCACCGGCTTCATCGGTCCGAATCGAAGGGCATCGCGACCCCTGGCAGCCATCACCTCGATCGGCAGGCAACCCTCGAAGTAGGGCACCTGGTCCCACTCGTGCATCCG
>Ga0255054_10002652_pt1 | contig 10145 bp, 9 predicted proteins | sample JV7_2_23_MG_FD_188634 | JGI IMG/M metagenome (GOLD analysis project Ga0255054, IMG submission 188634) | Seawater microbial communities from Jervis Inlet, British Columbia, Canada - JV7_2_23 | ecosystem: Environmental > Aquatic > Marine > Inlet | place: Canada: British Columbia | collected... | reverse complement strand
GACCATCGAGAGGATCTCTCCTTGCCTACGGAACGGCTCCGGCAACCTGCTACAAAGCTAGAAGGGGCTGTCGGATAGGTCTGTAGGGCGGATTTCGCGACGAGATGTGGTGGAATCTCCCGCAGGATGCCTCAGCGGGGGGAAGCCTCCGCAAGAGTGGTCAAAGTCGACGAATACGGTACGCCCATGACGGCGCCAGCAGGGTCGTGAACGGCACGAGCACCCAGACGCGGCCCCGGAGGATGTCGTAATCGGCGAGCAGCGTCTCCCAGGAGTTGCCAAACAGGAAATGGCCGGCGAGAAACTCGAAGGCAACGGCGAGGAGTACCCACACGATCCCGACGGCAAGGGCGTCGCGGCGCGAAGCCGGACCGATCCAGCCGAGGCTGACGACCGCCACGGCCAGGATCACGACGCAGAAGATCAGGGTGCTGATCACGTGCCCTGCCTGCTCGCCGACGGCGGGCCTGATGAACGCCTCGCGAACCGCCCCGTTCAGAATGGCCAGGAAACCCAGGAGGAACCAGATAATCGTCGCTCGGAGTAGCATGGGCGCCGTCCCTTCGAGGTCGCTAGCTGAGGAGCCGCGGAGCCAGGATCGGCAGGTACGCCCGCCACGGCCCGACCTCCGCATCCAGCTGCCTGGCCATCACGCGCGCGATCTGAGCGATGTGGCCCAGATCGTGGACCATCCAGGTCGAGAGCAGTTCCCCCAGCGACACGACGCCGAGGTCGGGATGAAGGCCCGTGCGGCCGAAGTCCGCCGGCTCGAGTTCCACCCCCTCGAGGATCTCCAGGCTCTCTGCTCTCAACCCCTCGAACTCCGCTAGGAGGTCCTCGAGGCTCTTGCCGCGCGACTCCTCGAACTGCGCGAAACGGTCGAACGGCTCGAACGCCTTCGTTTCTCCGTGCTCCAGGATGATCCGCAGGCGGGGAATCCAGTCGGCACGCTCCCCATGAACGAGGTGGCCCAGGACGTCGTAGGGGCTCCACGTGTCCTCCCCCTCGCTGCCCTGCTCCAGCTCCTCCGGGATTCCGTCCAGCATCGCTCGAAGCACCTCGGGCGTCCGCCCCAGGACCGCGATCGCTGACTCCAGACTTATCTCCATCGCGCCCTCAACCTACTACGAGCTGCCAGATCCGCGTCACGGCGAAGCAGACCGAGAACCCCATCGCGAGCGGCAGGAGTGCCGAGATCGTCGTCCACTTCGCGCTGCGGGTCTCGCGATAGATCGTGTAGAGGGTGGTCGAGCAGGGGTTGTGAAGGAGGCTGAACAGCATGAGGCTCACCGCCGTCAGAAGCGTCCAGCCGCCGGCCCTGAGAAGCTCCCCCATGGCGTACGCCGATTCCGGCTCGAACATCACGCCCGTTCCGGCCCCGGCTCCCGCGATCCCCGCTGAGACCACCGTGAGCATGAGGATCGTCGGAATCACGATCTCGTTGGCCGGGATCGCGACCACGTAGGCGAGCAGGATCACGCCGTTGAGTCCGATGAGCAGGCCGAGCGGGTTCAGCCACGAGATGAAGTGCCCTGCCAGAGGCATCCCTCCGACGGACACGTTCGCCACCAGCCAGATAACAGCGCCCGCCGGCGCGGCGAACAGCACGGCGCGCCAAAGAATGATCAACGTCCGGTCGATGACCGACGTGTAGAGCGTCTGAAGAATCCGCGGCGGCCGATAGGGAGGGAGCTCCAGGCTGAACGTCGTCGCCTCTCCTCGCAGAAAGGTGCGCGACAGGAGCCAGGATGCCGCGAACATGGCCGCAATCCCGAGCAGGGCGACCCCGACGACGGCCGCCGCCGAAACGAGACCCGCCAGGTGGGCGGGCACGAGCGCGCCGATGAAGATCGTCGCGATCAGGATCTGCGTGGGCCAGCGCCCGTTGCAGAGGGAGAAGTTGTTGGTGATGATCGCGATCAACCTCTCGCGCGGGCTGTCGATCACCCGTGTCGCCACGACCCCGGCGGCGTTGCATCCGAAGCCCATGCACATCGTGAGGGACTGCTTCCCGTGGGCGCCGACCCTCCGGAACATGCCATCCAGGTTGAAGGCGACCCTCGGCAGGTATCCGAAATCCTCGAGCAGGGTGAACAGGGGGAAGAAGATCGCCATCGGCGGGAGCATCACGGCGACCACCCAGGCGGTGGCCAGGTACACGCCGTCGATGAGAATGCCGCTGGCCCACCCGGGGAAACGCACGGCCTCCGTGAGACCGAGGAGCCAGGGGCGGCCGTTCTCTATCAGCAGGACGCTGAGGAGCCTCGACGGGTAGTTCGCACCGACGATCGTGATCCAGAAGACCGCGGCGAGGATCAGGAGCATCAAAGGGTAGCCGAGCCAGCGGCTCGTCAGAACGAGATCCAGCCTTCGGTCCAGATCGAACTTCACGCGCCGGAGACCCCGCTTCTCGCTCGTCCTCGCGATCCCCTCGGCGGTCGCGAAGAGAGTCTCCACGATGCTGTCGTGAAAGTCCCGAGGGAGCTCCCACCGGAGCGCCGAGGCTCGCTCGAGCACCTTCCGGCGCGCCCCCGCCGAGGAATCGGACGAAACCAGCGGCGGCGCCGGCGCGCCGGACGCCCCGATGTCGCCGGCCGCACCGGAAAGAACGCCGCCGCCGGTCTCGGCGCCCACTCCATCCGCGCCGACGACCAGACCTACGTCTCCACTCCGAAACGCCTCCTCCACGGACTCATCCGCGTTGAGAAGCCTGAGCGCCAGCCAGCGTGAGTTCGGCAGGTTGGGGTAGACGCCCTCAACCAGAGGGACGAGCCGTTCGATCACCTGCTCCACCGGCTCGGCGTGCCTCTCGATCCGTCGCGGCCTGGTCTCGGTCGTTCCGCTCGCCACGCCGTCGATCGCCTCGAGCAGCTCGGGGATTCCCTCGCCTCGGCGCGCCACCGTTGGCACCACCGGCACCCCGAGCTCCTCGGCCAGCCGGCCTGGATCGACCGCGATGCCGTGCCGACGAGCCTCATCCATGAGATTCAGGCAGACGACGACTCGATCCGTGATCTCGAGGATTTGCAGGACGAGGTTCAGGTTGCGCTCGAGCTGCGTCGCGTCCACGACGACGACGGTGACGTCCGGACGGCCGAAGAGGACGAAGTCCCTCGCCACTTCCTCGTCGGTGCTTCCGGCCTGAAGCGAGTAGGTGCCGGGGAGATCCACGACCTTCACCCGCTTCCCGTCGCGCGAGTACACACCCTCCGCGCGGACGACGGTCTTGCCCGGCCAGTTGCCAGTATGCTGCCTCAAGCCGGTGAGCTCGTTGAAGACCGTGCTCTTCCCGGTGTTAGGGTTCCCGGCCAGCGCGATGAGGTAATCCCACCGGCCCGGGCTGATACCCAAACGCACGAGGCTCTCGGCCCTGACGTCGCATCCCCGGCAGGGCTCGGCGGCCAAGCTCATCATCGCACGCCTGGCACGCCTGGCACGCCGGCCGAGCCGGTCTCGATCTCGATCGAGGCAGCCTGATCACGCCGAAAGGCGATGAGCGCGCCGCGGATGCGGTATGCCACGGGATCGCCGCCCGAGCTCGACAGCTCGGGGGTGATCGCGGTGCCGGGAACCACTCCCAGGTCCAGAAGGCGTCGACGGTTCGGTCCCTGGCAGCTCGGCGAGAGCCGACTCACGGTGACCTCTTCTCCCAGATCGGCATCCGCCAGGGTTCTGACCGGCTCGCCGGCCGCGACCCCGGCGGGGAGCGGCTCGACCGTTACGTTGGCCGCCGCCACGGTGTCCAGAACACGCTCGCGGCCGGCGATGCGCAGCCGCAGCCCTCCGGCGTCCGTCTCCAGAACCTGAACGCCGGATCCGGGCGCGAACCCCTGGGCCACGAGGGCCTCGAAAATCTCGGTAGGCTCGTCCTCGACGTGGATCACCTCCGCGCTGCGGCCCGCCTCGAGTCGAGTGAGTGGAGTGCCCGCGAGGGGCGGAAGCTCACCCTCCCGCGTGGGGATCGGATCGCCGTGGGGATCGAAGCGGGGTCGGCCCAGTCGCAGATCGAGCTCTTCGGTCTCTTCCTCGGTCAGCCGGTGCTCCATCCGGTCGGCCGACGGATGCCAGCTGGCCGGTTCCGCCCCGGTCCGATGGGCCAGGTAGTGCTCCCAGAGGCGGTGGGTCCGCAGCACCCTGACGGCCGAGCGCCGGCCCTCCTCCGTGAGGCCGAAAGCCTCTCCTTCGGGGCGCACGAGATCCAGGCCTTCCAGGCTCGTCAGCAGGCGGGCCGTGGAGTCCCGCGACGATTCCAGGGTACCGGCGAGGCTCTCCAGGGTGCAGGGTCTGCCCGCCCTCTCGCAGTCGTACAGGTGCTTCAGAGCATCTTCGAGAGAGATTCTCTCCGCGGCCTCGCGGCGGCGCTCGCGGGACTGGAACGGCCTGAAGCGCGACCAGAACGTTGTCATCGCTGCTCTTGGATAGTTGAGATTTAGACGCGTCTAAATTTGTGCCGCTGGGGGCCCGGAGGCAAGGGGCTGCGGTCCCGCTCGTTGACGCGCGTCGATCTCGCTTGTCAGCCTGAGGCCGTCCGGCGCGTCAGCTAGAATCCTTCCTGCTCGCCAGCATGAGCCCGCTCGCCGCAGCCAGAAGGAGCAGCGGAAGAAAGAGCGGCAGCCTGGAGATGCCGAGGGAGGCGAGAACGAACAGCAACATGGCGGTCACGCCGGTGAGGATGCCGGCGCCGCGGAGCCAGCGGGTCTCGCGATCGGATGAGTCGCTCATGTGTGTTCCGGCCCTTGTGGCTCAGTCTTTCCTGCCTCTTCGCACCTTGCGGCCAACCTCGTAACGAACGATGAACTCGTCCACACCCACCGATCCGATCGTGTCGCCGATCAGGCTCAGCGGGAGGTCGTCGATCCTGTTAAAGCGGACGCAAGATTGCCCGACGTCGAAACGCTTTCCGGTCGCCCTGTACGCCTCCTCGAACTCCCGGCGCGCCCCGTCATCCATATAGATGCCGGTCAGGTAGACCGCCATGTGGTTCTTCTGGGAAGCCAGCGCCGCGTACATGAGCGGCTTCTTGTTGTAGGTGTCGGCGTAGCGCTCCAGCGGAACCTCGTAGGCGATCATGCCCCAGTTCATGGCTTCCTCGAGTCCCTCCGGGAGGTTGGCCAGGATCACCTCGCGGACCGTCTCGATCGCTTCCCTCCGGTCGGCGGGCAACCCGGAAAGGTAGTCCTCGACCGTCGCAGCTTCGGATCGCATGTCAGCCCCTCCGGAACGTGAAGAACTCAATGAAGATAGTCATGCCGCTCCCGCAGGGCCTTCATGATCTTGGGTAGCACGTCCCTCGTTGCCCAGTTGATGATGAAACTTGGCAGCCAGATCCCGGGATCGGCGTACACCACGTACCGTGCGAGCGTCAGGTCACCGTTCTCGCTCCACGGGTGCATGTACCAGAAGCCGGAGCTCTGTTTCAGGTTGCCGCTGCCCGGAATGTACTCCCACATCATGTACGCGACCCTCTCCCCGTCCGGTCCGGTTTTAAGGCCGGTCTCGACATCAGAGCGATACTTCCGGCGGGCAAACGGGAAGGGCATCTTCGATTCACCGTAGACGACCTTGTAGATGATTTCCCCCTCTTCGCGATGCTCGAGGGTCCGAGCGACCGATTGCGCCGGAATCCAATCCGGCAGCCTGTCCCAGTCGAACAGGATCGTCGCCAACTCGTCGACCGTCCCGTCGATCAGCGCCACGCTCTCGCCGTACTTGCGACCGACATCCGTCCAGATCAGGATCTCTCCGCTCCGAACCTTCTCGATTTCGTCAGCATCGAGTGTCCGCGGCTCGGGCTTCAGCTGAGCAAGGCTCAGGCTCGGGGAGAGCGCGAGGAGAAAGCCGATCGTGAGCTGGGGACAGTATCTCAACGGTTCCTCCCTTGGTGTGCACGATCGATGGGCGACCGCTCAATGATGGCGCGACACCTCGATCGACGCGAGCGATCGGGCAGACCTCCCGCCCGGACCCATCGCTTCCAGGCTGGCTTCAGGACGCACCCTCGCTGATCTTCAGCCCGGATGAGTTCGCACGAGGCCCTGGACCGAGAGTCGAGTGCTCTCGATGTGGAGGCGCCTCGAACGCGAAGACAGCTCCACGCGGAAGAGGTTGATCAACCTGGTCTTGCAGGGCGGCTACGAAGCGAGGATCTCATGAGGAAACTGGGTCTCGTCATGGCGCTTCTACTCAGCACGCCGGCTGCGACGCCCGCCCAGTGGGGCCCACCTCCCGTCGACCTCCCCATCCCCAACGTCCAGCAGGAAACGCTCGCGTGGTGCTGGGTGGCGGTTGCGCAGCAGATCATCGCCGCGACCTACGGCTGGGAGTACACGCCGTCCCAGTGTGCGCTGGTGGCGATGGCGTACGGCACCCACCCGGATGTGTGCTGCGTAGCGTACAATGAGGATTGTGTACGGGGAGGGACACTCGAGCAGATCCAGTTCCTAATCGATGAGTTCGGCGGCCGCTACTCCTCGCTGGCACCACCGACCAACCCCGATGTTCTCTACGAGACGCTGGCTTCGGGCCGGGCGGTGATCCTCCAGGTGGCGTCAGGGCAGGCGAGCTTTCACGCCATCGTACTGCGCGGCATGGAATGGATCGAAGGGCCCTACGGCCTCGAGCCGGTCCTCTACATCAACGATCCACTCGACTACTACACCCGACCGCTTCCCTTCTGGCAGCTTGTCGACATATGGGAAGCGGCCATCGTGGTGAACTGAATGCGTTGCCGTAGTCGTCCTTGGGCTTTTCTCCGCTCGCGCCATCACCGCGCCTTCGCGCTGGCCGTTCTCCTGGCGTTTCACCCAGGAGATGCAGCCACACTGAAAGGGCAGGATGCAGGCGTGGGCCTTTCGTGTCCGCCTTCGCCACCAGCCAGCACGGCAGCCCTGGACAGCGCCCTAACGCTATTGGACGAAGGTACCTGCACGCGGCTTCGCGGGGCCGCGCATTCGGAGGAGGCGCTCACCTGGTATCGAAGAGCGCTCTCCATCGTGCAGCGAGTGGACGCGGCGTACCCCGAGGCGGTAACGCGAGGCACGATCGGGGAGACCTTTGCCGGCCTTGGGCAAGTTGATTCCGCCCTCGTGCACCTTCAGGCGGCTCTCGAGCTGTATAGAGCAGTGGGGAATCTCGAGGGAGAGTTCGAATCGCAGGTGATTCTGAGCGGGACGCTCCTCGCGCTGGAACGGCCTGATGCGGCACTCCTCTCCGCTCGCGCTGCACATGTCCTCGTCGGGTACTCGCATGACCCGCTCCTGACCGACATGCCGCTGTACTATCTGGGACAGGCCTTTCGAGCGCTCGGGAGGCCCGACTCGGCGCTCGTATACCTTCGGATGGCCGTCCCGGCCGGGCTCGCCGCTGGCGAGGCCCCGCTCACGCAGGCCCAGATCTTCGCTGACGTCTTTACGGAGATTGCCAAAGCGTTCGGCGATCTGGGCGAGAACGATTCGACGCTCGTCTACTACCGCGAGGCGATAGCGCTCTCCGGACGCCTAGAGGACACGAGGAGGGAAGCGGACCAGCGCCTCGGTATCGGCTTCGTCCACGAGAGGACAGGCCAGCCGGACTCGGCGTTGGCACACTATCGCCAAGCGGCCTCGCTGGCACGCGGCGCCAGGCACCGCGGGGAGGAGGCACGAGCCTACGTGCATTTGGCGGGCAGCGAGCAGCGGGAGGGGCGACCGGACTCGGCATTCGCTCTCTACCGCCGAGGACTCGCTCTGGCCGACGAACTTGAACACCAAGCGCTGAGGAGCGACCTGATCCGGCAGCTGGCGCTGCTTTACCGATCGGTCGGCCAGCCGGACTCCGCCCTGACGCTGCTCCACGAAGCCGCCGCGATCGATCAATCCCGCGGATACGCTTACGGTGAAACGGCTAGCCTCCTCGCCCTGGGGTCGGTGCTGCAAAGCATCGGAAGTCCCGATTCGGCACGCTCCGTGTACCGGCGCGCGCAGGTACTCGAGGGCGAGCTCGGGCGCCCGGGTCTCATGCGCGTGACTCTGTTCATGAACCTCGGGCGGCTGGAGTTCACGGAAGGCCGGCCCGACTCGGCGATTGCGCACATTGAAGCAGGGCTTCAGCTGGCTCGAGCCATCGGCTCTCGTGGGCAAGAGGCGAAGGCTCTGGCAAATATTGGCAGCATCTACTTGGCATTGGGCCGTGGTGACCTGGCCTTCGCGTATCTGCGCGAAGGCCTCGGGGCTGCTCGGGAGATGAAGGACCGCGAGGCCGAAGCCGCCATCCTCAACCAGCTGACGATGGCTCACCATAGCTTCGGAGATCCCGATTCGGCGATGGTCGTCGCCGAGCAGGCGTTTGTCGTGGCGCGAAACGCCCGCATCCGCCAGGAGGAGACGACTGCGCTGCTCTACCTGGGGTTCTTTCAGCAGCTCCGGGGTCAGTTCGATCTGGCGCTTTCGGCCTTCCGGCTCGTGCTTCTGCCTGGCGTGTCCGTAGGCAATCCCGAGCTCCTCGCTGCCGCTCACACGTACATGGCCACGGTTCAACTCAAGATTGGCGAACCCGACTCTGCGTTGGTCAATGCCCGTCGCGCCCTACGGTTGTCCCGAGAGGCGCGCAAGCGGGACATAGAGGAGAAGGTCCTCGCGCAGCTGGGACGCGTCTATCACCTCGGGATCCAGCCGCCGGACTTCCGCCGGGCGCGTGCCTACTATGACTCCTCGGCGTCTGTCAGCGCTGAGATCGGCACGCGAGCCGGGCTCGACATGAGCCGTGTTACGCTTGGGGAAAGCACGGTCGGCTTGTTCGAGAACTGGGCACTCGCTTGGCTGGATGACCCCGAGGCTACGGACACAGCCCGCGAGGCGTCCCTGGCCGTGGCCGAGCGTGGGCGGGCTCAGGCGCTCCTCTTCTTGATGCGCAGGACCGCCGGCGGTAGCCGTAGCCGCGGCGGAAAAGTCGACGCCACACCGCCCTCCCGAGCACTCGAGGAAGAGGGCCGCCGCCTCGCTGACGCCGTAGGCCGCTCTGGCGCGACATCTCTGAGCTACCTCTTCACGAGATCCGGTCTTTTGACCTGGCTTATACAACCCTCGGGAAAGGTCATCGTCCGACGTCAGTCCATAAGCCGCGACTCCGCGTCCGCCCTGGTCGGCGCCTACCGGTGCGCGCTGGACGTGGATGCGCGAACCATCGGAGCGCGGTTGGCCATGAGGGGCGGTCCGAGCCTCGAGCCCGCCACCCGCGGTGGTACTCGAGCCGGTGACGTGTGTGAAGAAACCGGCACCTGGCAAGAGATCTCCGCCGAGCTGGGCAGAGTGCTGGTGCCGCCCGAGCTGGTGGCGCGTGTTCCGGCGGGCGGCGAGCTCATTATCGTACCCACGGGTCCGCTAGCCCTGGTTCCTTTCGCGGCCGTGACGGTCCCGGAGGAGATGGATCTCTTGGGAGAGCGGTACGCCCTCCGCTACGCGCCCTCTCTGACGACACTCGTCGAGACGTCGAGACGTGAGCCTTCGGCGTGGAGAGAGGGCGGTTGGCATGAGCACCCCCTGGTCGTCGGTGATCCGACCATGCCTATCATGGAGACGCTCTCCGGGGAGCGCATCGAATTCGCCGCGCTCCCGGCCGCTGCCGCCGAAGCAGCGTGGTTGGCCGGGCTCCTGGAGACGGAACCGCTGACCGCGGATGCGGCTTTGGAGACAACCGTGAAGGACCGCCTGCCCAACGCGCCAATCGCCCACCTCGCGACACACGGCTACGCATTCAGCGAGGAGACCCGGGCCAGGGACTCGTTCGTGGCACTGGCGGCCGGCGACGGGGAGGATGGTCTTCTCACCGTGGGCGAAATCATCGACGGTCCGACGCTGGCCGCGGAACTGGTGGTGCTGAGCGCCTGCCAGACCGGCCTCGGCAACCTGAAGCAGGCCGAGGGGACGGTGGGTCTCCAGAGGGCCTTCCTCGCCAAGGGAGCGCGCGCCGTTTTGGTGAGCCTGTGGAGCGTATCGGACCAGGCGACCGATCAGCTCATGCGACGGTTCTACGCGCACTGGCTCGAGGACCCCGACGTGCCCAGCAAGGCGGAGGCGCTGCGCCGCGCCCAGACGGACGTGCAAGCGATGAAGGGCTTCGAGCATCCTAGATACTGGGCGGCCTTTCAGCTAGTGGGCGCGGGTTGATTC